>Ga0302319_10001093_pt1 | contig 60890 bp, 35 predicted proteins | sample Bog_T0_2_FD_203319 | JGI IMG/M metagenome (GOLD analysis project Ga0302319, IMG submission 203319) | Peat permafrost microbial communities from Stordalen Mire near Abisko, Sweden - Bog_T0_2 | ecosystem: Environmental > Terrestrial > Soil > Wetlands > Peat | place: Sweden: Abisko, Stordalen Mire...
GGCAGATGCCGGGGCGGCTGGTGGGGCAGACGGTGGATTCGAATGGGTATCGCGGGTTTGTGCTGACGCTGTCGACGCGCGAGCAGCATATCCGCCGCGAGAAGGCGACTTCAAACATCTGCACCAATCAAGCGCTGGTCGCGCTGATGGCGACGATCTTCCTGACCATTTATGGCAAGGAAGGGATTCGCGAACTGGCGGAACATAATTTGGCCAAGGCTGATTATGCGGCGAAGACGTTTGCTGCGCAGGCCGGCGCGAAGGTGTTGTTCCAGGGTGCGCCGCGGTTCCACGAATTTGTCGTCGAGACGCAGGAAGACCCCGGATCGCTGAGCCAGCGCTTGCTTGACGGCAAGATTGTGGGCGGCGTGGCGTTGAGCCGGTGGTATCCGGAGCTGGTGAATGCGACGCTGTGGTGCACGACGGAAGTGATCAAGAAGGAAGAGATCGATACGGCGGCGGGGATTTTGGCCGGGGCGGTGGAGGCGTAGCAACAGGCTCGCGCGACTTCGCGGAAAGCTTTCTAACAAGGGCACGGCTTTAGCCGGGCCGCAAGGATAGAAGGCGATGGCAGCGCAATCTTCGCCTTGTATCAGGGCATGGCTTTAGCCATGCCGAAAGCAGCAAAAAAGGAGTTGGGCTTTAGCCCCCGCATGGCACGACCGCTTCGCAACTCCCGGCCCGAAGAAGCGCTCTCACCGTCGCGAACGTTTTTCGCGACGACGAAGACGAATATGGGTCAGCGGATATTGCAGTCGGAACGCAACGCGGGTTTATTGATAGATGTTCTTCGCAAGCATGTCGCAGCAGGGCATTTCACGCTTCAAGATTTTGTGATCATGCCGGATCATGTGCATCTGCTGTTGACGGTGGCCACGGAAATGTCGATCGAGAAGGCGATGCAGCTGATCAAGGGCGGATTTTCATTCCGTCTCGGCAAGGAGTTGGGATACAAGGGCGAGGTTTGGCAGAAGGGATTTTCCGAGATTCGGGTGGATGATAAGAGAAGCCTGATGCAGCACAAGGCTTATATTGCGATGAATCCGGTGAGGGCGGGGCTTGCGGATGCGCCGGGCGAATTTCCGTTTTGCTATGCGTTTCTGGCGAATCGCAAGGCAGCGGGGGCTAAAGCCCAACAAATTGAGAGGGACGTCGTAACGGCTGGACTGAGGTCCAGCCCTGATACAAAGCTGAATTGATTGGCAATCACGTGCGGTGCATCAGAGGGTATAACGTTTTGTATCAGGGCATGGCTTTAGCCATGCCGAAAGAAGCTTGAAAAAGACGCGGGCTTTAGCCCCTGAGGGACGACCATCCGGAGAATACTACGAGGCCATGACCAAGCAGACCTATCCGCCGCGGATCATGTACATCGAATGCAAGGACAACACGCTTGATGGTCCTGCCCGGATAGGCAGAGTTACCTTTACACGAACAGGCGCGACTCTTCGTTACAAAGATCAATCGTTCCAAAGCCAAAAGGGAAGCGGATTCAAATCGAACTATTTTGAACTTGAGACTGGCAAAGAGTTTTGGATATCGGGGCCGAGAAAAGATGGCCAGGACCGCTTGTATGGAGCGGGCCTTCCGGTTGAGATCGATGACGATGTTCGAGAAGAATACTGGACGAAGATTCGCATGAAGCCGGAATTCAAGAACCGAACTACGACCTAGTTGGCGTAGGAATCGCAGAGAGAAGAGCACAAATGAGTACAGCACAACCGACAGTTGCACCCACGACGCTCGGCAAAGTACGCCCGCACCAGACGCAGAACGAGGCCTTGGTCTTCGAGAAATCGTCGCCGGGCAAGAAGGCTTATAAGATGCCGCCGCTCGATGTGCCGGCAGTTGATGTTGCCGAGCTGCTGGGCGATGCGCACCGCACCGTGCCGGGACTGCTGCCGGAGTTGAGCGAGATCGAAATCATCCGCCACTTCACGCGGCTCTCGACATGGAACTATGCCATCGATCTGGGCATGTATCCGCTGGGCTCGTGCACGATGAAGTACAACCCGCGAGTCAACGAGCTGGTAGCCCGCATCGAAGGTCTGGCCGAGGCGCATCCGTATCGGCCGGACTCGCGGGCACAGGGGATTCTGGAAGTGATCGCGCTCCTTCAGCGGTGCCTCATCGAGATCACCGGCATGGACACCATCACGCTGCAACCGGCGGCGGGCGCGCATGGGGAGTTTACCGGCATTCTGCTGGTGCGGGCGTGGCATGAGTCGCAGGGTAATGCGCGCAAGAAGATTCTGATTCCCGACTCGGCGCATGGGACCAACCCGGCGACGGCGGCGATCTGCGGCTATTCGGTCGAGAATCTGAAGTCGAATGCCGAGGGCGGCATTGACCTGGAAGCGCTGACGAGGCAGGTGGATGAAGAGACCGCCGCCCTGATGCTGACCAATCCTTCGACCATCGGCGTCTTCGAGAGCCAGATCGCGGAGATTGCAAAGATTCTGCACGCCAAGGGCGCGCTGCTCTACATGGATGGCGCCAACATGAACGCGCTGGTGGGCAAGGCGCGGCCCGGTGACTTCGGCGTGGACGTGATGCACCTCAACCTGCACAAGACTTTTTCAACTCCACACGGCGGCGGCGGTCCGGGCTCGGGGCCAGTGGCGTGCAAGGCGTTTCTGGAGCCGTTCCTGCCCACGCCTGTGCTCAGCAAAAACGAGGACGGTACGAAGTACTGGGAGTACAACCGGCCGCAATCCGTCGGCCGTGTGCGCGCGTTCTACGGCAACACCGGCATGTTCATCCGCGCGCTGGCCTACATCCTGGCCAACGGGCCCGACGGCCTCAGGCAGACCACCGAAGACGCCGTCCTCAACGCCAACTACATCCGCCACGGCCTGGAAGATTTCTACGAGCTGCCCTACAAAACCGCCTCCATGCATGAGGTGGTCTTTTCCGACAAGCGCCAGGCAGCCAAGGGCATAAAGACCGGCGACATTGCCAAGCGGCTCATCGACTACGGCTTCCACCCCTACACGGTGAGCTTCCCGTTGATCGTTCACGGCGCGCTGATGATCGAGCCCACCGAGAGCGAGTCGCTTGAAGAGTTGGATCTCTTCATCGCCGCCATGCGCGCGATTGCGAAGGAAGTGGACGAGACGCCGGAGCTGGTCAAATCCGCCCCGCATTCGACCCGCGTCTCAAGGCTGGACGAGGTGCAGGCGGCGCGCAAGCCGATTCTGCGCTGGAAGCCAACGGAGTAACACGAACGCAGCCAGCGTCAGGCCAAACCAGAGGGACCCTGACCGAACCAGCCCCTCGCAGCCTCTGCACAGCGGAGGCTAAGTTGCTGCATATTCAAAGAAATCCCCACTTCCAAGGAGGAGAACTGGTGTAGACTCAGCTTGCTTTCGAAGAGACGGTTTTTCATGCGCTGTCTTTCCGAGAGCAAGGACGGAGTTTGTTCATGCGACTTAATTTCCTCTTCCAGATGTTTGTTTCCGCCGCTGTCGTTACGGCATTTTTCGTTGCCGCGCCGCAAGCCGGAGCCGCCCCGGCACCAACCACTACCGCGATGACCATCACGTCAGGCGGAAGCACGGCATCTTCGGTGACCTCGGGCAGCGAAGTTACGCTCACAGCCGCAGTCGTATCGGGTTCCACGAAGGTGACCGCCGGGCAGGTCAACTTCTGCGATGCCTCGGCCACATACTGCACCGACATCCACCTGCTCGGCACCGCGCAGCTCACCAGCGCGGGCACGGCTGTGTTTAATTTCCATCCCGGCATCGGCAGCCACAGTTACAAGGCCGTTTTTGCCGCGACTCCGAACGGAACACCGGCCTACGCCGCCAGCACATCGAGCACAGCTTCGCTGGCCGTCACTGGCACCTTCCCGACCACCACAGCCATCGCCGCGAGCGGCAGCGCGGGCAACTACACGCTGACCGCTACGGTCACCGGCAATATCAACGCATCCGGCGTTGTCGCGCCTGCGGGGACGGTTTCCTTCCTCGACACCTCCACCACCAACGCGCCGCTGGGAACTGCACCGCTAGGTGCGGGCACTGAGGCTCTCAGTTTTCTGAACTTTGGTAACCCCCCAACAGGCTCGGATCCTTCCGTGGGCACCTTTCCCAACGGTGTATGGGTGGCTGATTTCAATGGAGACGGCATTCCCGATCTTGCCTTTGCGAATCTCCTAAATTCGGTCGTGACGATTCTGTTGGGCAAAGGCGATGGCACATTTACCGCGGCTCCATACAGTCCGTATTTCTGTTCCTGCAATGCTTCTTCCAATGATATTTCCGTTGCAGTGGGTGATTTTAACGGCGACGGTATCCCGGACTTGGCTGTGTCGAACCAAGGCAGCAGCGTGACGATCCTTCTCGGCAAGGGGGACGGTACGTTTACGGAATCGTCAAGCTATACGCCTAAGTTCTCAGATCCGACTAACGCGGCGGTTGGTGACTTCAACTCGGATGGAAATTCCGACCTCGCCGTGACGATCTCGGACTCCGATTACGTGGCGATTCTCTTGGGCAATGGGAGTGGCGGCTTTACGGTTTCGGGCATCCCTGCGGGCCAATACCCTGTGTCAATCGTTGTGGGCGATTTCAACGGCGACGGCATTCCCGATCTAGCGGTGGGAGGCGGCCAGAATGCAGACACGTTAACGATCCTACTTGGCAACGGGGACGGATCGTTTACCGCGGCGAAAAACAGCCCGATCACAATGAGCGTTGGCACCTTTGACAACCCCGACGGCATAAGACTAGGTGACTTTAACGGGGATGGCAAAATGGATCTCGCGGTGGCCGGGGGCGGCAATCCCGCGGTAACGATTCTCCTGGGCAACGGAAACGGAACGTTTAGTAACGCGACGAACAGCCCAGTGACTTTAAACAGCACTGCATTAGCCCTGTCTGTGGGAGATTTCAATGGAGACGGCATCGCCGACCTGGCGGTCGTCGTAGGCAGCACACCAGGCACAATGGCAATCTTGCTGGGAAACGGCAATGGGACATTCACCCAGTTGGCCAGCGGTCCCGTGCCAACAGGCGAGTTAGGGGGCGCGTTTCTTGCTGTGGGGGATTTCAATGGTGATGGCTTGACCGATATTTCCGTGTTAAGCGAGGCAGAGGCATCGGCTTCTGTGCTGTTGTCGCAGTTGACCGAGACGGCCACAGCCACTGCGACCGGCATATCACCCTTGGGCACCGGAACGCAGCAGGTCGACGCCAGCTATCCCGGAAACAGCCTTTACGGTGCCAGCGTCTCCGCCACCACTGGGCTGACTGCGGTCACGCCTCCCAGCTTCGCAATCACCGGGGCCGCGGTCACCGTCGCCCCCGGAGCAACCACCGGAAACACGTCCACCATCACCATCACTCCTGCCGGCGGCTTCACCGGCAGCGTTGCGCTGACGGCCTCCATCACCGCCAGCCCCACCAGCGCGGTCTATCCGCCCACCCTCAGCTTCGGCGCAACCACCCCCGCAAGCATCACCGGAAGCGCAGCGGGCTCGGCCACCCTCACCATCACCACCACGGCCAGCACATCCGGGACGTGCACATCGTCCAACCAGACACCGCGTGAATTTCCCTGGTATGCCGGGGGTGGCGCAGTTCTGGCCTGCGTTTTCCTGTTCGGCATCCCGGCACGCCGGCGCCGCTGGCAGTCCATGCTCGGCATGCTGCTGCTTCTCGTCGCGTTCGTTGGCGGCCTGATGGCCTGCGGCAGCGGCGGAGGCGGCATTGCCTGTCCCGCTCTCTCAACCTCCGGAACCACGGCTGGAACCTACACCGTGACAGTGACCGGCGCCTCCAACGCGCTCACGGAGACCGGAACGGTCACCCTAACCGTCCAGTAGCCAACGAACCGGAACCCGACCGTTGCACTCCTCTTACGGGTGCACAGCTGGGAACTGAAACGCGCCGTAGCCACTGGCGCTCAGGCGCACATGTTTCTCACCCAACCACCCGCAACCCCTTCGCCGCATACCGCGCAACCTCGCCGTCGCTCGTCACCAGGGTCAACTTCTCTGCAACCGCCTGCGCAATCAGCACACGGTCGAACGGATCCTTGTGGATGGGCGGCAGGCCATGAACCGCAGCAACATGGTCCGGCCTGAGCGGCAGCGCGGTTGCCGCCAGTTGCTCCAGGGCCTCCTGCCACCATTGGCGCGGGTCGCCTACATCCAGCTTTCCCTTCATGCTCTTGATCGTGACCTCCCAGTAGGAGACCACGCTCAGAACGTTCGGCCCGGAACTCACCGCATTGCGAGCTGCCTTGCTGAGCGCTTCAGGCCGCTCCAGCGCCCAGAGCGCGGTGTGCGTGTCGAGCAGGTAACCGCGTGGCGCGACATCAATGCTCAAGCGTCCTCACCCAGCAATTCCTCTTCGGTAATAGGCTCGTCCCAACCGGGCAGAAGGCGGATGCGGCCCCGCATACCGCCCAGCACCGGCTTCTTGCGCTCGGCCGGAGGCGGCGCAATCTGGGCCACAGGCCGACCGTGGCGGGTAATGACCACCTGCTCGCCGCCCTCCGCGATCCGGATCAGCTCGGTGAGGCGATTCTTCGCTTCTGCGGTACTGACTTCCATACGCAGAATTATAGCCATAAATTATGGCCATAACAAGAAAACATCATTCCGCTCTGCCTTGACTATCTTGGCCCCTTTTCAACTATTCCAGCAGGATTTCCGCCTTTAAGGAAGGCGGCCCTAGGCCTAAACTCTTCTTCTATGGCCACCATCCCCGATCTCACTCTGGACACCGGCATGCCCGCCAATGTGGAGGCCGAGAAGACCATTCTCGGCGCCATTCTGCTGGACAATATGGCTCACTCGGAAGCCGCCGAAAAGCTCGAATCGGAAGACTTTTCGCTCGACTCGCACCGCCGTATCTTCTTGCGCATGAGCCAGTTGATGGATACCCAACGGGCGGTGGACATTATCACCCTGGCGCACGAGCTCTCGCGCCACAAGGAGGTCGAGTCGGTGGGCGGCGTGGCTTACCTGGCGTCCCTCACCGAGGGGCTGCCGCGGCGGCCGGTGATCGAGGAGTACATCCGCATCGTCAAGGAGAAGAGCCTGCTGCGCAAGCTGATGGGCATCTGCTCCATGGCCATCGCACAGGCAGCAGATCAGTCGGAGTCGGCGCTGGATGTGCTGGGCCGGGCAGAGCAGCAGCTGATGGAGGCGACGGAGAAAAGCCTGACCTACGGCTTCCAATCGCTGGACCAGATTGTTCAGAACTCCTTCGGCTCCATTGACAACCTGTACAAGCAGAGCCGCGAGGTCACTGGCCTGGCCACGGACTTTACGGATCTGGATCGCATGACCAGCGGCCTGCAAAAAGACGAGCTGATCATCATTGCCGCGCGCCCGTCGATGGGCAAGACGGCCTTTGCCATCAACATTGCGCAGAATGCGGCGGTGAACCACGGGGCCATTGTGGCCGTCTTCAGCCTGGAAATGAGCAAGGAGTCGCTCTTGCGCCGCATGCTGGCCTCGCAGGCCTGGGTCGACCAGAGAAAACTCCAGACCGGCTTTCTGGGCCGTGAAGACCACGCCAAGCTGCAGAACGCGCTGGGCCAGCTGGTGGAGTCGCGCATGTTCATCGACGACTCGGCCGGCATCTCGCTCACCGAGATGCGGGCCAAGGCGCGGCGGCTGCGCCAGACGCACGGCGGCCTCGACCTCATCGTGGTCGACTACCTGCAGCTGATGTCGGCCACGCTGCCTTCGACCGGCAAAAAGAACTACGAGAACCGCACCCAGGAGGTCTCGGCCATCTCGCGCGGGCTCAAAGCTCTGGCCAAGGAGCTGCACGTGCCGGTGGTGGCGCTCTCTCAGCTCTCCCGCGCCAGCGAGCGCCGCGGCGACGACAAGCGCCCCATGCTCAGCGATTTGCGCGAGTCCGGCTCGATCGAGCAGGACGCCGACGTAGTGGCCTTCATCCATCGCGAGGCCTACTACAACCGGACGGAAGAAATGTCGGAGGCCGACAAGGCCAAGTCGGAGATCATCGTCGCCAAGCAGCGCAACGGGCCCACGGATACCGTCTACCTGAACTTTATTTCGAAGTACACGCGGTTTGACAATCAGGATTCGACGCACGAGGTGTGAGGCGCGGTCGCGACGGAGCGAGCAGGGGCCTTCAGGCCCCAGAAACATTGGCCGAGAAAGATGGCTTCAGCCGCGGGCTTTTCGTTTAAGCTTCCGACGTGCGGCTCGCTCCCCTGGAAACTCGTACCTATTTTGTGCCCGCTGTGGCAGCGCAGCGGCGCCGCTTGTTCCAGGTTACGGCGAACCCAGCTTTGCTTCAGCAAACCATCCTCGACTATCGCAGCCAGGGCAGATTCCTTCTGCACGCGTTCGTGATTATGCCCGACCATTTCCACGCGCTGATTGCGCCCGCTCCGGACGTTTCGCTCGAAAAAGCCATGCCGTTCATCAAGGGAGGCTTTTCATTCCGCCTGAAAAGCAAACTGGATGTGTGGATGCGCAGTTTCAACGAGAGCCAGATCATGAGCGTAGAGAAGTTTGCAAGCTGTGCGCGATATATCCAAGAGAATCCCGTGCGGAGAGGATTGGCCTTGACACCAGAGGGATTCCAATTCAGCTCGGTGAGTTGTGACGCATTGGACCCGATGCCGGCCCACTTGCGCGAAGGAACATGGAAGGCCCGCGCCTGAAGGAGCACATTTTTGAGCTCGTTTCAGGGGCCTGAAGACCCCTGCTCCCTCCTTTGGCACGAAAACGGATCCGCCGGTTCGAGCGGGATTCTCTCTCGATAGCTAACGAAGCTAACGACGGCCAGTATTTTATCGACGCCAAATCGCCAACTCAGATGGAGTGCCTATCCTGAAAGCTCCCCCCTCACGCCTCGTTGAGGATCAGCGCTACGCGGCCGACGATCAGGTCGCTGGGGGATTCGCCGGGGTCGATTTCGATCAGGTCCACGGGAAATGCGAGGTTGTGCGGGCGCAGGACCAGGCGGCTGGCGACATAGTCTACGTAGCGCAGGGTCAGGTGCGCGCCGTGGCGGACGGCATAGAGGTTGGGCCGGTTGGGCCGGTAGGGAAGCAGGGAGGTGTAATGGCGATCGAGTAGCGCCAGCGCCTCGGGCAGCACCAGCGGCTCCATGGGAACGGCGTCGGCTGCCGGGACACGCACCGCCACAAAGCGCTGCCAGGCGCGGCGCTGGTTGGAGACGCGGGTGCGGATGGCGCCCAGCAGCCCGTCCGGCAGATGCAGCATGGAATGGGCCACCGAGGGGCGGATGTACGGCTCGAAGAGCGCTGCGTGGTGCGTGACCACCGGCACAGTGCTCTCGTCGCCCTCCACCGCCATGGAGCCGGTCTGGCGCAGCACCGGCAGCAGGTCTGCGGCGGTGAGGTGCTGCGCGGCCAGCACACGGTCGATTGCCTCCAGCGAGAGCTGCCGCCGGTTGTGCAGGAAATTCGACAGGTGGGGCTGCCCAAAGCCGGTCTGGCGGGCCAGCAGGGAGACACTGAGCGTACCCCGCTGTATCCTGCGCAGCAGTTCCAAGCGGAGCCGTTCGTGCATCTGGGTGAAATTCATCTGTGGAAAATCTGCCACCAGCAATGGCGGCACATTGTCTCCGATTTCCTCTGGAAAACTGATAACGGTTGTTTGGCCTGCAATTGCAGCAGATGCCAGCGGATTGGAGAACGCAAATCGGGAAAGCCAGCAGGGGAGATTGACGCAAGAGAATCATATTTCTACATTGGCTTTACTTAATCGGCAATAATATACTTGACTGAATGGACAAACTTCTGTATCGTTAGTTCATGGACGCACCTAAGACATTACGTGAAGCGATTCTGTTCTTTGCCGACTCCGAGAACTGCCGCAAGTTCATGGTTGCCATTCGCTGGGAGGACGGCGTTGTTCGCTGCCCCTATTGCGACTCTGACGCGGTAATCTACCTTGCCAATGCAAAGCTCTACTACTGCAAAGCGAAGCACCCCAAGCAGAAGTTTTCCCTCAAGGTTGGCACGATCTTTGAGGATTCCGCGATTGGCCTTGAGAAGTGGCTTCCGGCCTACTGGCTGCTGGCGAACTGCAAGAACGGCATTAGCTCTTATGAACTGGCGCGGGCCATCGGCGTAACGCAGAAGTCGGCATGGTTCATGCTCCACCGTATCCGCTTCTCGATGCAGAGCGTATCGAATCGGCGCTTAGGACAGGACGGCGGTCCAACTGAATGCGATGAGACTTTCATCGGCGGCAAGCCCAAGAACATGCACTTGCGGAAACGGAAGCTGGCGAAGAACGGCAATTTCCACATCGATAAGCCCGCCGTATTCGGGATGCTTGACCGTGAGACACGGGAAGTGCGCGCTAAGGTGATTCCGGACGTGAAGCGGGAGACTCTACAGGCGCATATTCTGGATCAGGTTGTACCTGGGTCCAAGGTCTATACGGATGGCTGGCGCGGCTATCAGGGACTCGCAGAGAAGGAGTTCATTCACGATACCGTGAACCATCTGCAAGAGTACGTGCGGGGCGAAGTCCACACCCAAGGGATTGAGAACTTTTGGAGCCTGCTCAAGCGGACTCTGAGCGGAACCTATGTAGCGGTAGAGCCGTTTCACCTTGACCGCTATGTTGTTGAGCAGGTATTTCGCTTCAACAACCGTAAGAACAAAGACGATTACGACCGTTTCACGCTGGCGGTATCACAGAGTGCGGGCAAGCGCCTCACATTGGCCGAACTGACAGGAAAGACACCGCAGCAAAGACCCGCCTAAGCGGAAGCGACAGGGCCGGGGGAAGCGAGTTTAGCTTCTCTCGGCGGTCTGACTTTGACTACTCGCTTCATCAAGTCAGTGAACTGGGAAAGGTTCCCCTCGGTATCCATCGTTGAATCGTTGGGTGGATGCCCCTTCACTGGGTCTTTCCATGACCTTTTGGATGGTTTTTCCATCATCCCACCGATTGTACTTCCAATTGATACATCTCTTCCACGCGGTGCGGATGTTGGGAGTTATGGAAAATGTTGACCGCTCCACACCCAGGACAGGTGATTTTACCGCTGAATGGGACTGCGGATACGGTAAGCTGTTTATGGCAGTGCATACATGCGGAAATCCAACCAGATTCAAACCTCATTATGCCCTTTCTCTTATTTCTTGAAACTAACTGCGTAATACGTTGACGCATTTCTGTTTTTGTGCCACGATCAATACAGTTGAATCGGAGATGCCAAAATGGATAGCTACCGAATCAAAGTAAAGATTGGGGATAACGAGTTTGAGGCGGAAGGTTCGCCTGAGATCGTTAAGGAACAATTCGCAGCCTTTAAGCAGATGATAAGCGAAATGCCCCTGCGTAATGATACTCCCATCACGCCTATCGTTCAACAAGGTTCGATTATTCAACAGCTTGCACAAGAAAGCGAGCCGTCGAGTTTTGACAAGATGTTCAGGGTTCAGGGGCGAGTAATTTCTCTTACGGCTCTGCCTGGCAATGTGATGGATGCCGTTTTGCTCACGCTCTTCGGCCAGCGCAACTTTAGGAACAACGACTCCATCACCGGAGCAGAGATTAAAGATGGGTTGATCCAATCCGGCTACCGCGTGGAGCGCGTAGACCGCTTTGTAGACAAGCTCACAAGCGAGGGATTGGTCATCAAGATAGGGATAGGCAAGGCGAGTCGATACAGGCTAACCAATCAGGGCTTGGCTCGCGCCATCGCGTTGGCTAGGGACGTTCTAGCCACAATTCCATGAGAGGGGGTCAGAGAATGAAGAACAGAGTAGCTGCCCGTCGCCATCCCGTCCACCGTGACGGCGGGCAGAAGCGGAAAGGCCTGTAGCGCTTCCCTGCCAAGAGATGCGCGCTACAGGCCGTGGTGGTTATGTTCTGGGGCAGCAGTGACGCCGTGTTCGCTTCTCTGCTGCTCCGCTCCGCTATTGTAGCCTCAACAGGCCAAAAGCCGGAAGGAATTTCAAATGGTAAACCCGAGCGGTAATATTGTCCTCAACGGAATCACCGACAAGGAAATGGTAAAGATTTGGGAATTCAAAGCCCAGCACTCAACTGCCTTTTCGTTTAACCCTCAGCAGTTCCAACCCTCCGGAAATCAGGGAACTCCCTTCTATAATAACGTGAGCTTTGCTTGGGCCGGAGAACCTGGATTGAAGGTCATGCACGAAATCCTCGGATACCTGCTCAAAAAAGAGGAGAAAGCTGAAGCTGTAGGCCAATAACCTGCTGGCTGGCTGCTTCCAAAATCTGCTTCATTTCTTCCGGCCCAGGTCGATCAAACCTTGCTTGCATCAAGGAGACGATCTGGGCCGCTGTTTCTTCCCGCTGGAGCACAGAAGGAATGGTCCGGATCGCTGATTCGTTGGTTTCTCCAACCATGTTGAGAACCTTCGCCATAACCATATCTTATCAAATCTCTCGATCATATAACAATCCCTTATCGGCACTCGCTGCCCTGTCACGGCCCCTAAATTGTCTCTCCTTCTGTCCATTCAGTCAAGTATATTATTGCCACTTAATCTTGCACTGACATGTGGGAATCTTTTTCGGAACGCTTCATGGCCGCAAGGCTGAGCGGGACGCAGTTTTGTCTCTTTCAGCGGTTCATGAACAGTTGCCGCAGGACTTTACGGCTTGTTCCGCCCTCCCATCGCTTCCCAAGACGCCTGTGTGGCGCGTTGGGCATGTCAGCCAAGAGAATTCCAGGATCTGCGCGCTATGAGCATGACAACAAACGAGAGAACGCGGGCGGCAATCCCCTATCGGGACACAAGAAACCTGAGTTGCCGTGCCCGGCTCTCTTCACCCCGCGGTGCATTCAACAACAAAGGCCGTCGGGATTTGGCTCACCAATGGAGAATCCGTCATGGAATTGCGCGTGCAATTGAAAATTTGCGAGGGTTGCGGTTGTCTTTGGTACCGTATCCAGACTTTAGGGAGTGTGTATTGCAAGGAATGTGAGGTAAAGCTGAAGGACTTTCCTTCGCCTGAGACCCGCAAGCGGCGCGGACGACCCGCCCGCAAGGTGCTCAGCAAGGTTTGGGCAGTGGCCGATGCAACCGGAGGTGCGCTATGAGCGCAGCACTCCAGTTGCCAATGGGTTGGGGAGCAGGGAATTCGCAGCGGGCAGGGGAGGGAGCGCGGAGGAAGTGGGAGCAGAAGCCGGCCGCAATCCTGGAAGCCAAACCGAGGGAAAAGCCGGCCGCGGCGCTGCCGGATGCGAGCCTGGCGTTCTACAGAAAGCACACGGAGAAGATGCTCCGGCGCTATCTGTATGCGTCGATGCAGGTGGGCAGGGCGCCCTCGATCCTGGGCGATCCCATCGCCCGCGGCTGGGTTTCCAGCCGTCCCGTCCGCACCTTCGAAGACGCGGTCATCTTCGTCCTCGATGTGGAAACCTGTCTCAGCCGTCTTGGTTCGCTCGACCGTCAACTGCTTTGCCGGATCGCGATCCAGGAGTACACGCAGTCAGAGACGGCGAGCTTGCTGGGAATGAGCCTTCGCGCCGTCTCCTACAAGTTCCCGCTGGCGCTGGACAGGTTGACCGAGAAGCTGCTGGAAGCCGGGCTGCTGGTGCTTCCGCAGTGATGCAGAGCCAATAACCGGCCAACATCGCGAAGGGGGGCACGGCGCGTGCCCCCCTTCGCGGGGACTGCGTGGTACCCAACAGGCCCTGGGGAAGCTCTGATTAAGTCAAGGGACGGGGTTTTGAAAGGGCGCGGATTGATTTGCGCTGCCTGCGATACCTCAATTTGCCGGCCTTTATAGGCTGCGGAAAAACTCATTGCAACGGCAATTCTCCAGGGCTTTGTAAAAGGGCATGACTTCAGTCAGGCCGATAAAGCCCATCAAGTCAACGTCGGGCTTCAGCCCCTGCAAATGCCAATACTCGAATCCCCCCCATGGAAGGCCTTTTTCCGCAGCCTGTTTAGCCCCCGAGGGCGAAGCTCCCGGTCCCGAGTTACTATTTCAACAAGCTGCTGGATGCCTCTCTCCGCAAATGGGAAAACTGCCCGACTGGCGTCCTCCTGTCTGCTATCGTGGACGGGTTCGCCCCAAGCACCGCCAAGCGGGCGCCAACCCAGCCAATTCCCTTGCAGGAGGACCCTCACCCCATGCCCATCCTGGACCGCACAGCCGCCATTCTGCTCCTTCTGGTCTCGGCCGCCCTGAACGCGCAACAGCCCGCGCAACAGCCCGCGACGTCCCAGCCCACCACCGCAGCAGACGCGCCCAACCGCGACTCGAGCTACATAGACGACCAGGGCGCCGCGCATGTTACCCGCGTCGTTCCCGTGCCGCAGACCATCAGTCCCCAGGCGCAATTGTTTCTCGGTCACCCGTCGCCGGACCAGGGACCGCCGCAGTCGCTCGAAGACCGCCGCAAGCTGACCGACGCCTACACTGCCCGCGCCCGCGTCGCCTGGACTCGCCTCTGCCCCAATACGCTGGTGGAGGCCAGCCTCGCCGGCGTTCCCGTCCACATCGTCACCCCCGACGGCATGCCCGAAGCCAACAAGGACAAGGTGCTGCTGAACCTGCACGGCGGCGGCTTCAACTCCGATTCCGGCTCCTACACTGAGTCGATCCCCATCGCCAGTTACACGGGAATCAAAGTCGTTGCCGTGCTGTATCGCTTAGCCCCCGAGCATCCCTTCCCCGCGGCCGTCGACGATTCTGTCGCCGTTTACAAGGAGCTGCTCAAGACCTATAAGCCGAGCCACATCGTGATCTACGGGACTTCGGCCGGAGCCATCCTCACCGCGGAGGTGGCCGCTCGCCTCAAGCAGCTCGGCCTGCCCCAGCCCGCCGCCCTCGGCGTCTTCAGCGGCATGGGCGATTTTGCCCGCCAGGGCGACTCGCAGTCGATGTACGCGCTGCGCGGGCTCACCGGCCATCTCGACCCGCCCACGCCCGGCGTTCATGACTCGGAGTATGCCGCCGCCACCGATCCCAAAGACCCGGTCCTCTCGCCCATCTACGGCGACCTGCACGGCCTGCCGCCCACTCTGTTCATCACCAGCGGCCGCGACCTGCTGCTGAGCGGCACGGTCAACCTCCACCGCGCCTATCTGAACGCCGGCGTTGATGCGCGGCTGGTCGTCTTCGACGCACTCACCCACGCCTTCTGGTACGACCCCATGCTCCCGGAAGCGATTGAAGCCAACCACATGATGGCTGATTTCTTTCTCAAGTACCTGGGCAGTTAGGAATCGGGGTAATAAGTACGTTGGCTAACCCAAAAAGGTCGCTAGATGAAATCTGCTTTTCTTAAGCGAGGGATTGGTTCGGCGCTAACCGAGCCTGCGCACGGGGCGGCCCAACGAATACACGCCTTGAAGATTTTGAGGCGTATCTTCGCCCATCTCGGTGCCCAAATTCTGGGGCCTTGATGATTGTTGATTTGGTAGAAGACGCGAATCTTGGCAGCGCGAATTTCTCGCGACCAGCGGTGCGGCATGGCGCTATCGCCTGTGAGCAATGGCCAGCCATTTTTGCTGCACTCTAAGATGACTTCTGGATCAAGTACATCCTGCCTTTTAGAGAAATGATCGTCGTGTACCACGATGCGATAGCCTGCTTTTCGCAGCTCGTTCGGCAAACATTCGGCCCCTAGGTTCCGGTCAACGAAAAATACCGGATCATGCGGCAAAGTAGGTGATTGCTGCTTTGATCTCACTTGGTTTCAGTCGAAAATCACGGGCAAGCGAGGCGATCTTCTCCCCCTCGCGTTTTCGCATCCATATCACCTCCGCCATAATGCCACTCCCTCTTAAGGATGGCTTACCGGCGGATACTAAGGGGCGAATTGTGATTACCTTTGCTCTTGTCGGTCGTCCTGCCTTCATTGGATACAAAATTGTGGGTAGACCATGGGCGTCGCGCTCGATCCTTTGGAGATACTTCTGCATCATCTTCCCAAAAACGAACTGACCGTATCTCGAAACATTCAATGGGTTTTTCAGCTTAACGCCGTCTATGCTTTCAACGAACAAAGAGTTCCCATGCGTACTAAAAACGCACTGCAGAAGCGGGCGGGGAACTCCTGTCTTTTCACGCAAGTATTCCATGGCGCGGCGAACCTTTCCCACCCCGATTCGACGGTCGCGGGTGGCCGCTAATACCTGGGCCTCAACTAGATTGAAAAATGATAAGAGCAGGTGTTTGGAATCGGCAGGCTGAATCATTGGCGGAGCCGTCCGGACTTGCCCCTGATTCTTGTATTTATATCCCGAAAACCAGGAGCGCAACGTCCGTTTAGGCACGCCAATGTACATCGCTACTTCGTCAATGCTGTAGCTCGGATATTTGCGAACGTCTTCGACGATTCGGTCTAGCTTTTTGCGCGCCATAGCTCCCCCCCGTTCCGATGGACGGCATTCATTACTCACCCCCGTGATACGAGATGGGAGAGGGATGCTATGTCCGGTTCATCCAAGCTGACCGCTAAAATCTCGGGGCTGACACCTCAAGATATCACGCGGTCTCATCCATCGGTTTTTTCAGAAGCCTTATCCAAGATTGCTTTAGTTCCGCACGCCGAGATGAAGAGACGCCTAGACTCATCTCCAAAAGAATCCGCTTCACACCATAAACGACACAAGTACGTACCCGCAAAGCCCCAGTCGAATTCCGAGAATGGCCCCTCCTCTTTCCCGGTCAAGTCTTTCCACGTGAACCTCTTCCCGGCGATCTGCCGGGTGCCCCGCCCATGACCCGCCGATGCCGTGAGGGTGGGGCAGCACGAACCCCAATTGGTTAACCAAACAGGCCCCGACCTTTCCCTTGCGCCTTCCCTCTGGCGCAAGGCAACAAAACCACGAATCTCCTGCGAGCGGAAAGCGAGCGTCTGCCCCACCGCAGGTGGTTGCAGATTATTTCGCCTCTTTGGCGCACGCTATCCATTGAGGAGGTCCGCCATGGAGACCAGAAGCACCGCAAAAGACACGCAGGGTTCGTTGCTGAGTCCCCATCTTCCTCCTTGCCTACCCACCCCTCCCCTTGTCTTGCTGCAGACGGATGAAAAAAAAGAAGTTATGCCGTAAAAACCCCATTCCGCGCACCTAGACAAAGATTTTACGCACCGCAATCAGTGTTCCTTCGTCTCCGGAAGCGGTGTGACCGGCAATGGCGTGACGGGTATGTGCAATGCCGAATTGAAGCGGGGAAAGAACTCGAAGGCCGCCGCAACCGCCGTAAGCTCGATCAACTCTTCGGCGTTGAAGTGCGCGCTGACAGCAGCAAAAGCCGCGGCGTCGATGGCGTGACCGGAGATGTGGAGCAGGCCGGCGTAGCGGAAGCCGGCCTTTTGCTTCTCCGTGAACGGGCCGGTCTCGAAGGTGTCTTCGCTGGATTCGCCCAGGCTGACCACCTGCTCCGCGGTTGCGCCTCGTTGCAGGGCCAAATAGCGGTGGGCGCTGATGCAGTACTCGCACCGGTTCAGCGTGGCTACGCGTGTGGCAATCAGCTCCTTGTACCAGCCTGCTAGCGAGCCCTCGCCCATCAGCGGCTTGAGCAGCGCCGCAATGCCCACACCCAGCGCGGGAACATTGGCCAGCGCCTTGAACATGTTGGGCACGCAGCCGCGATCGGCCAGCAGCTTGTCATAGAGCGCGGCGGCCTCCGGTGCAACCTGCCCGCGCTCAAGCAGCGGAACGCGGGCTTGGTCAACGGAAATATCGGTGGTCAATGCTTCGCTCATGCCGGTCTCCTCAAAGAAAAGCAGTCCCCGTCAGTGTAAATCTGCCGGCTTTCCCGTTAGTTCCAAAAACAAACTCCCCCCACAAAGCGGGAAGATCGGGCGTGTAAACCGCCTGTGCGGCCTGCTTTCCTGTTGAGAGCCCGTCCCATCCGGCTTAGCGTCCAGGCAGGGAAGTTGCCCGGGCCGTGCGCTTGCGCCTCCCGGCCCAAACCCGCAACCACGCAATGGACCCACAGACAAACCGGAAAGATGCGCCTCAGGAACTCAGCGGCAGGCTGACCGAGGCCGCCCTCGGCTACCAGCAGACGCTGCTCCAGAACCCGCGCCATCCCCAGGCGCTGGTGGGCATGAGCCTGGTGGCGCTGGCCAGCAATCAGGCCGAGGCCGCCGTGAAGATGGCCACGGCAGCCGTGGAAGTGGCGCCGCTTATGGGTACTGCGTGGGTCACGCTGGGCCAGGCCTTCAAAGCCGCGGGCCGCAAGGAGCTGGCCGAGAGCGCCTATGGGCAAGCCATCCGTTTGGACGGAATGAACGAGCTGGCCCGGCTTGGTCTGGGTGAGCTCAAGATCGCTACCGGCCTGGTCGACGAAGCCATTCAGCAATTCGAGCTGGCCCTGCGGCGTAACCCGGCGCTGGTGGCTGCCCACCTGGGTATGGGCAACGCCCTGGCTGTCACGGGCCGCAATGAGGAAGCCCTGGAGCGCTACGGTCAGGCTCTCTCGTTCCATCCGCGGCTGCCGGAAGCCGAGTTTGCCGCCGGCTTTGTGCTCACCCGTATGGGCAGGCAAAAGGAGGCAGAGATCCGCTATCGCCGCGCCCTGGTGCTGCGCCCTGACTTTGCCGCTGCCTGGATGAATCTAGGCGGCCTGCTGCGCGAGCAGGGCCGCGAGGTCTATGCCGAGGCCGCCCTGTTGCGCGCCGTCGAGCTGCGCCCGGACCTGGTGGCCGGATGGATCAACCTGGCCATGCTGGAGCGCGAACGCCGCCGCCCCGCCGAGGCCGAGGCACACCTGCGCAAAGCCTTCGAAATGAACCCCGAGCAGGTGGAGACGCACATTGCCTGGTGCCAGTTCCTGGCTGCGGAGCGGGACTTGCCCGGCGCCTGGGGCTGGCTGCGCTGGGCCCTCGCGCGCGATCCCGACCAGCCGGAAGCGGTGAATATGAGCGGCATCCTGCTCCACACCGAGGGCCGCTTCGCCGAGGCGATCGAGGCCTTTGACCGTGCCGAAGCGTTGGGCCACAGCGCCGCGCCCTCCAACCGCGGCAACACGCTGCTCGATATGGGCCACATGGACGAGGCCTTGCGGGCCCATGAGCTGGCCGTCGAGCGCGATCCTCACCACCCCGGCGCACGCTACAACCTGGCGCTCACCCGATTGCGGCTAGGCGACTGGCAGCGCGGCTGGCAGGGCTACGAGGCGCGCTGGAGCTTTCGCGAAGTGCATCGTGTGCCCCGCGTCTTCCGCCAGCCCCGCTGGCAGGGTGAAGCCCTCGCCGGACGCCGCATCCTGCTTCATGCCGAGCAGGGCCTGGGCGACACAATCCAGTTTTGCCGCTACGCAAACCTGGTGGCCGCGCGCGGCGGTTTTCCTATCTTGCAGGTACAGGAGCCGGCCGAGCGCCTGCTGCGCTCTCTGGCCATCGTCCGCGGCGGTCTGGCGGGGACCACGTTGCTGGGTCAGGCGCTGCCGGAGTTCGACCTGGAATGCCCGCTCATGAGCCTTCCCGCCGTCTTCGAGACCACCCCCGAGACGGTTCCCTGGCCCGGCGCTTACCTTGGCGCCGACCCGGCGCTGGTGCTGGACAAGCGGGACAAGTATCCCGACGTACGCCTCAGCTATGCTGACCAGCGTGCCTTGCGTGTGGGCCTGGCCTGGGCCGGCAACCCCGGCTACAAAGCGGACCAGCACCGCTCCATGGACTTCAAGACATTGCTGCCGCTTCTACCAGCCGCGCGGGTCACGTGGATCTCGCTGCAAAAGGGCCCGGCCGTGGAGCAGCTCTCTGCCGCAATTGGCAATGTCTTTGTCTGGGATGGCTGCAGCCGGGACCGCGACCTGGCGGAATCCGCAGCCCTCATGGCTACGCTCGACCTGGTGATCACCACCGACACGTGCATCGCCCACCTTGCCGGGGCCATGGGCAAGCAAGTCTGGGTTCTGCTTCCGCACCTGAGCGACTGGCGCTGGATGCAGGAAACAGAGACGACGCCCTGGTATCCGACCGCGCGCCTGTTGCGCCAGCCCAATCCAGGCGACTGGGAGAGTGTCATCGGCCGGGCTATCGGCGACCTGGCCCTCTTTCCCCGGCCTCATGACGCGACACCTCACTGGACGCCGGGCAGGATTCTGCATCCCTTCCAACACCCTTCCGCTTGATCCTCAATCTCCGCGGAAAAACCGCCCAAAATTCTCTTGACATTCGATGCTCTATTTTATAGAGTACTCCTTAATGAAGACAACTCTGAGCGTGAGCAGAGAGTCTCGAGGAGAACCCGCCATGACGTCCAACATTGAATCGCAGGAACTCAAGGACAGGCTGAACCTGATCGAACACATGATCGCCGAAGGCCGGCGCACCACCGAGAGCTGGGGCTGGACCTTCGTGCTGTGGGGCGTGGCCTATTACGTGGCCATTGCCTGGGCGTCGCTCGGACACAGCACGCTGGCCTGGCCGGTAACCATGGTTGCCGCCGGCATTCTGACCGGCGTGCTGGCCTCGCGCAGCACCGGCGGGCGACCGGAGACCACCATCGGCCGCGCCATGATGGCCATCTGGACCGGCATGGGTACCTCAACCTTCGCGCTGATGATGTCGCTCGGCATGAGCGGAAGGCTGGACAGCCACTACTCGGTGGCCATCATCGGGGCCATGCTGGGTGGGGCCAATTGCACCTCCAGCATCCTTCTCAAGTGGAAGATGCAGTTTGCCTGCGCGGTGGTGTGGTGGGGCTCGGCCGTGGCCGCCTGCCTTACCTCCGACACGGTTACCTCCATTGTTTTCCTGACGGCCATCTTCTTCTGCCAGATCGTCTTTGGCATCTATGGGATGATCTCGGAATCGCGCAAGCACAAGCTGAGCGCAGCCGGCCAGGGGGCCTTCCATGCCTGAGTTGCCGGAACTGAATCCTGTCATTCACGGCAAGCTGCGCCTGGCCCTGTTGAGCCTGCTCTCGGGCGTGGAAGAGGCGGAGTTCACCTGGCTGCGCGGGAAGACCGGCTCGACGGACGGCAACCTGGGCGCGCAGTTGCTCAAGCTAGAAGAAGCCGGCTATGTGGCTGTGGAGAAAAAGTTCGTGCTGCGCAAGCCGCAGACCCTTTACCGCATGACCGACGCCGGCCGCCAGGCTCTCACCGGCTACGTGCTGGCTTTGCGGCAGTTGCTCGGCGCGGCGATCGAGAACTGAGCGCGGATCGATGCAAGGAACTTCAAGGAGAATTGCGATGAAAAACTTGCCTACTGCAAATCAACTTGGCGGCCGCGCCACAGGAGCGCTGTTCTTCACGGGCTTTGGAGCCCTGTGGCTGCTGCTCTCGCTCTACGCCCAAGAGACGCTGAACCTGGGCACGGAACTGGGCGTACTGCTGGGAGCGCTGGCTCTGGCGTGGAATGCGGTGCACCTGCTGCGCCGGGCCAAGCGCTATCCCGGTATTCCCGCGGATTCCGCCCCGGGCCGCGCCTTCGCCTGGATCAACGCCGTCCAGTGGATCGCCGTTTCGGTGGCCGCATTCAGTTTCGCCCGCCTGCACATCGACGCGTATGTTCTGAACGCCATCACAGCCATTGTGGGCCTGCACATGTTTCCACTGGCGCGCCTGTTCCGCTATCCGTTGCACCACGCGACCGGGGCCTTGCTGGTGGCCTGGGCTGCGGCCAGCGCACTGCTGGTGCCCGGCGATCGGTTGCAGGGCATCTGCGCGCTCGGAACCGGCCTGATCCTCTGGCTCAGCGCTGCCGTTACGCTGGTGGTTGCGTTCCTGTCGATGCGCCAGACAGTGCGCCAGTTGGCATAAAGGGATTGCGCCTGCTTTCCAATGAAGAGGCCGAGCTCCGTACGTTGGATAACCAGCTCCACGGTACGTGCAAGCTTGGATACACTATTGCAGTGCGCCGCAGTGGGTCGCGGCGCTCCTGAGTTGCCGTGAGCTCCCCCGTGCATCAAAATCAGGGCAACAGACCCATCAAAGACTGAGTGAAGAGAGAGGTCATCTTGGGCGCAAATCCGTTGTTGGGGCTGCTGTTTCACTGGCTGGGCGGGCTCGCCTCCGCCAGCTTTTACGTTCCCTTTCGCAAGGTCCGCGGCTGGTCGTGGGAAACCTACTGGCTCGTTGGCGGCATCGCCAGCTGGATCATCGTTCCCTGGCTCATGGCCGGTTTGCTCACCCGCGACCTGCTCCCCGTCCTGCGCGCCACGCCGCCCTCCACCATCCTTTGGGCATTCTTCTTCGGCGTCCTCTGGGGACTGGGCAACCTCACCTTTGGCCTCACCATGCGCTACCTCGGCCTGTCCCTCGGCATGGCCGTCGCACTCGGCTACACAGCCGTCTTCGGAACCCTCGCTCCGCCCATGTTTCACCACCAGTTCGCGCAACTGCTCACCCAGCGCTCCGGCGTCGTCATCCTCATCGGCGTCGGCATCTGCGTCCTGGGAATCCTCTTCGGCGGCGCCGCCGGCATCTCCAAGGAGAAGGAGCTTTCCAGCGAGCAAAAGCTGGCCAGCATCCGCGAGTTCAACCTCAAGCGGGGCCTCGGCGTAGCCACCTTCTGCGGCATCTTGAGCGCCTGCTTCGCCTTCGGTCTCGATGCCGGTACGCCCATCAAGCTGCTCACTCTTGCGCACGGAACCAGCGTCCTGTGGCAGGGTCTGCCCGTTCTGGTCGTGGTCCTCGCCGGTGGCTTCACCTCCAACTTCATCTGGTGCGCCATCCTCAACGTGCGCAATCGCAGCTATGGCGAATACCTCCGCATCCCCGCCGGCGCCGCAACCGCGGCCACGTCCGAGCATCCGCCGCTTGAGAACGTCACCGACGCCGCATCCATCGAGATGGCCCTCGAACTCCCCCCCGGTCCGGTCCGCCGCCCGTCCATGGCTTTGAACTACCTCTTCTCCGCCATCGCCGGCACCACCTGGTACATGCAGTTTTTCTTCTACACCATGGGCGAAACCCAGATGGGCCACTACAAGTTCTCCAGTTGGACCCTGCACATGGCCAGCATCATCATCTTCAGCACCCTCTGGGGCATTGCCCTCAAGGAGTGGCGCGGCGTGAGCCCGCGGACAAAGACTCTGGTCTTTCTTACGCTGCTCGCCCTGGTCGGTTCAACCATGGTCGTAGGCTATGGCAACTACCTAGGCCTGCATCCTTCAAACTGATTTCGGCACCGATCCTTGTCTCTGCGAGGTCGGGAGATCTGCTTGGGGCGAAGTTGCCGGCCAATAATCAACCAGGGTGCTGACCGACAGGGATCGCCGATGGTCCCGGCCCGTCTGGGGAGGGGTTGCCGAGAGCGTACTGAAGAAAGTTGTTCCCGACTCCGATGTGGATTGGCACCAGATCGAACCCAGGTGGCGCTCGACGATCTTCTTGCAGGTGGCAACCCGTCTCCATATCGATGGTCAGCCGAACCAACTCACGGTCTGAGCTGATCACCTCATCGGTGTGATCCACCGGAAAAAGCGCTCCTGGCCGCTATGCGATGTCTTTGGCGTACACCATATCTCCAAGCGCCACAACGACCTTGCGTTCCCCGACAAAGGGGTCGCGCGCATGTGCCACCAGCATGTTGTCGAGAGCGACAAGATCGCCCACCTGCCACTGGAAGCGGACGGCGTTCCGTTCGTACACTTCGCCCACATGATCCATTACCGCATCCGAAATGGGCGTCATATCGCCAAAATACACCTGGCGCGGCAGATCCTCTTCCTTGAAGATCGAGAGCAGGGAATCGCGTGTCTCTTCATCGACACAGTGAATATGGTGCAGCTGAACCTGGTTGAAGAAGGTCTTTTCCCCGGTCTTCGGATGGCGAATCACGGCGCGGCATTTCTGCCGAATCCGCAGAAAGTCCTGTCCATGCCACTCGCAGGTCATGCCCGCGGCCGCGCACGACCTCTCAACCGCAGCTCGGTCGTCCGTCGAGAAGAACCGCTGCCAGCTGACATCGAGGCCTTCGGAGAAGTTGCGCACGTAGGTGAGCCCCTTCTCTTCAAACATCGCCCGCACCTCAGGATCGAGGTCGTTGTAGACCTTCCGGCAGTCGACAACCGGGGTTGCGCCACCCTGTTCGGCGACCTTGACGGTCATGAAGTTGATCCTGCTTGGCCACGAGCTCAAGTGTGAGCTCTCATTGTGGTAGAGAATCGACTTGTCGTTCGGATACGGCGTCGACGCATAGACCTTGCCGCCCACACCTTCGCGTGGCAGATCGCCATAGTCGGCAAACAGCTCGCGGCAGATCGTACCCGCGATGCGTTCATGGTCGGCGGCATCCTTCAGACCGAATCCGCGGAAGAGAATGCCGCCGTGCCGGTACTGTTTTTCCGCAATGTAATCACGGTTGTTGCGGATCCAGTCCTGCAGATCGACCTGCTCGGTGGCTGGCTCGATAATCAGCGGAAGCGGCTGGTCCGGCTGGAGCTGGCTCTCCTTGACCGGATTGAAATTGGTAAGATCGACCGCCTTGCGGCGGATGTCGCCTAGACTCTTGCGTAACCCGGGTGCAGTAGACATGGTTGAACTCCTCAACTCAAATGATTATGCCCGGAAGCGGGCGAAATGGTCGAAAAAACAGATTGCAGGCCCTCGATCGGCGATATCGGATTGTCGACAGGCCGTCATGAACTCTTTGTTCCAGAACGATATACCTGCCGGGCCACGCGCTGAATCGGGCCGCTCGCAACAGCGGCTGCGCCATTGTCCCGCGCCGCGTCCAATGCGCTGGAAAAGGCCTGCAGGACCGGAGCCTCAAACATCGTACGCAGCGGAATCTCCAGGCGAAACTTCTCACGCACCCTTGAGACGACCTGTGTAGCAAGCAGGGAGTGTCCTCCGAGGTCGAAGAAGTTCTCATCGGTGGAGATCCGGTCCACCTTCAGCACCTCGGCCCAGATCTGCGCGACCAGTTCCTCGGTCACCGTGGCCGGAGCCTTGTATTCCCGCGCGGCGCGCTCCTCCGGCGCCGGCAGGGCCTTGCGGTCGACCTTGCCGTTGGCCGTCAGCGGCAGCTTGCTCATCTCCACGATCGCCGCAGGCACCATGTAGTCCGGCAGCCGCTCCTTCAGCGCCTGCTTGAGACTCTCCGCCGTTGCGCCCTGCTGCCGGTCCAGAACCGCATAGGCCACCACCTGCTTATCGTCGCCGTCCTCCGCCCGGCCGCGCGCGATCACCACGCACTGCCGCACCCCGGCCACGGACGCCAGCACCGCCTCGATCTCCCCCAGTTCCACGCGGTATCCGCGGATCTTCACCTGGTCGTCGGCGCGGCCCAGAAACTCGATCACGCCGCCCGCAAGCCAGCGCACCAGGTCGCCGGTGCGGTACATCCGCTCACCGGCATGGAACGGGTCCGCGACAAACCGCTCCGCCGTCTTCTCCGCCTGGCCCACATACCCGGCCGAAACCCCCGCCCCGGCGATGTACAGCTCGCCCGCAACGCCCACCGGCAGCAGCTCGCGGTTCCGATCCAGCACATACACCCGCGTGTTGGCGATCGGACGCCCGATCGGGACCGTCAGCATCCCCGCGCAGTCGTAGCCCTTCAACCGCAGCATCAGCGAGCCCACCGTCGTCTCCGTGGGCCCGTAATGGTTCACCACCTCGCACCCCGACTGCGCCCGGATCCGCTCCACCAGCGCCGGCTTCAGGGCCTCGCCGCCGGCGATCAGAAACCGCTTCGGCAACACCCCTGCCGCGCCATCCAGCAGCGCGCCCAGATGCGACGGCACGATCTTCAGCACATCGATCCCGTGCTCGGCCTGGTAGGCAGCCATGCGCCGCCCGTCCGTGGCCACGTCGAACGGAAGCACATGCAGGCAGCCGCCCGTCAGCAGCGCAGGATAGATCACCGTATTGCCCAGATCCGCGGCCAGGGTCGACACCGTGGCAAACTTGAGCGGCTCGCCATCCAGTTCCAGCGCCCGCACAATATGCGTCGCATAGTTCACCAGGTTCGAGTGGCGCACCCCCACGCCCTTCGGCGTGCCCGTCGATCCCGACGTATAAATCACGTAAGCCAGGTCGTCCCCAGTCACCTCGACGTCAACCGCACCATCCGAGAGCTGCTCCCAGGGACCGGGGCTTCCATCCAGCACCACCGTGCCCCCGGCAAACTCCGGCAGCGAACCAACAAACTGCGCTTCGGTGACCAGAACACGAATGCCGCCCAACTGCTGTGCAGTCCGCGCCTTGGGCTGATCCGCGCTCAGCGGAACATAGGCGCCCCCCGCCTTCAGAATCGCCAGAACAGGCACCATCATCGCGGCGGATCGAGATACGCAAAGCCCAACCAGGCTGCCACGCTTCACCCCGCACTCCACCAGATACCGCGCCAGACGGTTCGAACGAGACTCCAGTTCCCCGTACGTCAACCCCTCCGCTCCGCTCCGTACCGCCCAGGCGCCCCGGCTACGCAAACTCTGCGCACTGATCAGGGCGTGCACCGGAGACGTCGGGAAGGCAACTGAAGTCCTGTTCCAATCATCTAGGAGTTGTTTCCTGCGCGCGCCCGTGATTATCGGCAGGCTGCCCACCGCCTGCTTCGGCGCCCCCAGTGCGCTAGCTAGCAAGCTGCGGAACGACCCCGCAATCTCGGCTGCAGCTGCATCGGAGAAGCTCCGGCGATCATATTGCAACTCGAGCCGCAACCCGCTCCCGCTCTCATGAACATTCAACCGCAGCGCGCAATCATGCCTTGCGCTGCGCAGTGCGACCGTCGAAAAGCCTGTTCCTTCCACGAGCACAGGCGCGGACAGAGCGAGATGCTCATAGCCGACTTTGAAGGGGCTCGCCGGAACGTAATACTCTTGCCTGCTCGCAATTTCCTCGCATTCGGCGTGAACCTGCGAAGCCAACTCCGCGAATGGGATCTGTGCCTTGACCGAAATGTTGAGCGGGCACATCTTCGCGACCGCGCCGATCAGTCCTGCGAGTTCTTCATATTCGCGCCCTGTCAGCACGACCCCGACCGCAATGCGCTCCTGTCCGCTCCAGCGCGCAATCGTGGCGCACCACGCAGACAGAATCACGTCGCTCACCGTCAAGTCGCCATCGATTGCCGCCGCAACCCCATTCGCTGGAACTTCGATCGCCACGCCGCCAAAAGCGGAATCCGTTTCCTTGCCGGAACCTTCGCCAGGGACAGCCGGAGCTTCCGCACCCTGGGCGACCCGCTCCCAGAACCTTGCTCCGTCCTTGGCGTCGTCTTCCTCGCCCTTGAGCAGATCGTTCTGCCACTGGGCGAACTGCACGTAGCGCAGCGCTTCTTCCTTCCTTTTGCCGGCTCCCGTATAGACCGCCAGCGTCTCTGCAACCAGCAACTGCATGCTGGCCGCATCGGCGATTGCCGCATGAGCCGTCAGCACCCACAGCTTCCGCCCGTCCGCCAGTCTTGTCAATGCAGACCGAAGCTGCGAGGCATCCGCAGGCATCGACTCCCGCGCTTCACTCTCCAGCACTTGTTCAAGACTCGCCCCGCTCTCAGGGGCAAGAGGACTCCACACCGGCTCGCAGGTATCAAGCGCTACCTGGAAGGGCAGCTTCATTCCCGTCTGCCGCTGAAAGACAGTACGCAGCGCTTCGTTCTCCGCCACGACTCGAAGCAGCGCCCCCTTCAGCCGCTCCTCCTCGAACTCGCCATCGATTGCCACAGCAATCTGACTGCGCGCGGAAGCAGCCGAGCTCCAGATAAACTTCTGTTGCGGCGATAGAAAGAATCCAGCGCTTGCTCCCATGGCTATTCCTTGCTCCCACTCTCGGCTCCGATAGCCTTGACCTCGACGCCCAGCAGCTTCTTCTTGCTGGACTGTCTGCGCTCCAGCCGCTCTTCCTTGATCCGCTTCTTCTGCTCTTCGCTCACCAGCTTCAGCAGGCTCACGCCCATCTCCGGATTCGTCAGCGCATCCCGCAGTAGCGTCTCGAACATCTCCGCCATGTTAGCCGCGGTCGCCGAATCGAACAGCTCCGTGCTGTAAACCCAGAAGCAGTCAACCGAATCCGCCCGCTCCACCGCGAAGACCGCAACGTCGAACTTCGAGCGCGTGATCGGCAGGCTGAATGCGCTTACCTCAACCGCGCCCAGCTGCCGCTTTTCCGAAGGGGCATTCTGCATCACAAACAGCACCTGCACAATCGGGTTATGGCTCAACGTCCGCTCCGGCCGCAGCTCCTCGACAATCTTGTCGAAAGGCACTTCCTGGTGCCCATAACAAGCCAGCGTCGTTGCCCTCACCCGCTTCAGCACCTCGAGAAAATCCGGATCGCCCGACAGGTCCAGCTTCAGCGGCATCAGGTTGATGAAGAACCCAATCATCCGCTCTGTCTCCAGCGAAAACCGGTTTGCAGAATCCGTCCCCACCACGACCTGTTCCTGTCCTGACAGCCGCGACAGCAGCACCTGATAGCCGGCCAGCAACGCCATGAACAAGGTCACGCCCTCAGTCCGGCATATGGCCTTCAGCGGCCCACAGACATCCGCGGGAAGAGTGGCCTTCATTAAATCGCCTGCAAACGTCTGCTTCTCCGGCCGCGCTCGATCCGCCGGCAGCAGCAACAGCGGAGGAGCCCCGGCGAGCTGGTCGCGCCAGAAGGCAAGCTGCTCACTGAGTGTCTCGCCCTGCAGCCAATTGCGCTGCCAGGCCGCATAATCCGCATACTGGATCGTCAACTCCGGCAACTCCGTGGGCCGGCCGCTGGCAAATCCGCCATACAGCGCGCTCAGCTCCTGCATGAACACATCCGCGGACCACGCATCGCTCACGATGTGGTGCATGATCAGGATCAGCACATGCTCTTCCGCGCCCAGCTTCAGCAGCATGGCGCGCAGCAGAGGGGCTCGCGAGAGGTTGAACGGCCGATACCCCTCTTCGGCGACAATCGCCTTGGCCCTGGCTTCGATCTCGGCAGCGGGAAAGTCCGACAGGTCGAGCTCCGTAACCGCCAGTTCAAGACTCAGCTCAATATGCTGCACCGGCTCGCCCGCTTCGGTGCCAAACCATGTCCGCAACGGTTCATGACGGCGCACAATCTCATTCAAGCTTTTCGCCAGGGCGGCCGCATCCAGCTTTCCGCGTAGCCGCATGGAGCGCGGAATGTTGTACATCGGGTTGTTGGGCTCCATCTGGTCCAGGATCCACAACCTCTGCTGTGCGAACGAGAGCGGCAGAGCCCCATTCCGCTCCACGCGGACAATTTGCGGCGCTGCCTCAGCCCCGCCCGGCATTCGTGCCGCCTCGATTCGCTCCGCGATCTGGCCTACCGTTGGCGTTTCGAACATCGCCCGCAGCGGCAGGTCCACCTCCAGGAGCCGGCGCACCCTTGAGACGACCTGTGTAGCAAGCAGGGAGTGTCCTCCGAGGTCGAAGAAGTTCTCATCGGTGGAGATCCGGTCCACCTTCAGCACCTCGGCCCAGATCTGCGCGACCAGTTCCTCGGTCACCGTGGCCGGAGCCTTGTATTCCCGCGCGGCGCGCTCCTCCGGCGCCGGCAGGGCCTTGCGGTCGACCTTGCCGTTGGCCGTCAGCGGCAGCTTGCTCATCTCCACGATCGCCGCAGGCACCATGTAGTCCGGCAGCCGCTCCTTCAGCGCCTGCTTGAGACTCTCCGCCGTTGCGCCCTGCTGCCGGTCCAGAACCGCATAGGCCACCACCTGCTTATCGTCGCCGTCCTCCGCCCGGCCGCGCGCGATCACCACGCACTGCCGCACCCCGGCCACGGACGCCAGCACCGCCTCGATCTCCCCCAGTTCCACGCGGTATCCGCGGATCTTCACCTGGTCGTCGGCGCGGCCCAGAAACTCGATCACGCCGCCCGCAAGCCAGCGCACCAGGTCGCCGGTGCGGTACATCCGCTCACCGGCATGGAACGGGTCCGCGACAAACCGCTCCGCCGTCTTCTCCGCCTGGCCCACATACCCGGCCGAAACCCCCGCCCCGGCGATGTACAGCTCGCCCGCAACGCCCACCGGCAGCAGCTCGCGGTTCCGATCCAGCACATACACCCGCGTGTTGGCGATCGGACGCCCGATCGGGACCGTCAGCATCCCCGCGCAGTCGTAGCCCTTCAACCGCAGCATCAGCGAGCCCACCGTCGTCTCCGTGGGCCCGTAATGGTTCACCACCTCGCACCCCGACTGCGCCCGGATCCGCTCCACCAGCGCCGGCTTCAGGGCCTCGCCGCCGGCGATCAGAAACCGCTTCGGCAACACCCCTGCCGCGCCATCCAGCAGCGCGCCCAGATGCGACGGCACGATCTTCAGCACATCGATCCCGTGCTCGGCCTGGTAGGCAGCCATGCGCCGCCCGTCCGTGGCCACGTCGAACGGAAGCACATGCAGGCAGCCGCCCGTCAGCAGCGCAGGATAGATCACCGTATTGCCCAGATCCGCGGCCAGGGTCGACACCGTGGCAAACTTGAGCGGCTCGCCATCCAGTTCCAGCGCCCGCACAATATGCGTCGCATAGTTCACCAGGTTCGAGTGGCGCACCCCCACGCCCTTCGGCGTGCCCGTCGATCCCGACGTATAAATCACGTAAGCCAGGTCGTCCCCAGTCACCTCGACGTCAACCGCACCATCCGAGAGCTGCTCCCAGGGACCGGGGCTTCCATCCAGCACCACCGTGCCCCCGGCAAACTCCGGCAGCGAACCAACAAACTGCGCTTCGGTGACCAGAACACGAATGCCGCCCAACTGCTGTGCAGTCCGCGCCTTGGGCTGATCCGCGCTCAGCGGAACATAGGCGCCCCCCGCCTTCAGAATCGCCAGAACAGGCACCATCATCGCGGCGGATCGAGATACGCAAAGCCCAACCAGGCTGCCACGCTTCACCCCGCACTCCACCAGATACCGCGCCAGACGGTTCGAACGAGACTCCAGTTCCCCGTACGTCAACCCCTCCGCTCCGCTCCGTACCGCCCAGGCGCCCCGGCTACGCAAACTCTGCGCACTGATCAGGGCGTGCACCGGAGACGTCGGGAAGGCAACTGCTGCACCGGTTCCCCGCGCTAACATGGCTTCCTTGCCAGCGGCCGTCAGCAGCGAAAGGCTCTCCAGGGGAAGGCGGGGCTCCTCGATGACCTGCGCCAGCACTCGCGCATACGAGTCGCCCAGTTGTTTTATCGAATCCAGCGAGTACCTGGCTGAGTCGTATTCCAAATCCAGACGCAATCCTTCTTTCAAGCCGGTCGCAATCAAGCGCAGCTTCAGCGCCTCGGTAGTGGCAAGCACGGCAACGGGGAAGATGGTGACCGACCCGCTTTGCCCATCTGCTCGCAAGTCGAGGTACTCGAACCCGATTGCCGGACTTGCCGCCGCACTCCCCGGCTCGAACCAGTCCTGCTTGTCTCGTGCCTGGTTGGCAGCCGCCGTTACCGCGCTCAGAACTTCGTCGAACCGCGACTTGCCGTCATACTCCAACGCGACCGGCAGGTAACGGGAGAACAGGCCAATCGCGTTCTTGATCTCGTCGTACTCGCGCCCCGCCGAGCCCGCCAGCACCACAGTTCGCGGATCACCGGTCATGCGGTGCAGCAGCACATGCCACGCCGCCAGCAGAATATCTGCCTGGCGGACTCCGCTGTTCTCGGCCATCCGCCCCAACTCCGCTGCGTCTTCAGGGGCAAGACCGATTCGGAGGCTCTCTATCCCCCCGCTGGCCCCCTCTGCTTCGAGCGGCAACACCAGGGGTTGATGCACCTGATTCCGCCAGAATGCCCGCGGGCCTTCGGCCCCGTCTTCCGGAGCATCGAGCAGATCGTGCTGCCACTCCGTCACGTCGGCGTACTGGATCAGTTCTCCATCCGGTGTCTTGCCCAGAAGGTCGAGGCGCAACTCATCGGCAAGCACCAGGAACGACACCGCATCGGCACACAAACTTGAGATCGCCACGAGCAGCGCATGTTCCTCCTCCGCGAGCCGGAAGAGCGTAGCCGATAGAACGGGTGCGTCGCTTGCCTTGCTCCTTCCACGCACAATCTCGTTAAACCGGGCATGGAGCGCAGATTCACGCTCCCCAGCCGGCAGTCCACTCAGGTCTTCGAACTGAAGATACGGCTGATCGGCGTCAAGAATCACCTGCAAGGGCAGCTTCAACTCGCGGGGCTTGCGAAAGACCGTCCGCAGGATCTCGTGGCGCGCCACAACCGCGCCGATGGCATCGCGAAGGGCTGAAGCTTCAAGCGGTCCGTGGCAAAGGAACAGGCCAGCGGAAACTGGGTAGCCTTCCTCGCTGGAGACGGCCACCAGATGCTCCTGCTGGGGTGAGAGTCGAAAGCCCGCGATCGATTCTGTTTTCATAGTCTTGTGTGTAATCGCTTCCCATGGAGCGCCATTGCATCCGCTGAATTCCCCGTCAGAGTTGCGAAGCACGTCGCCGCACAAGTTTGACGCGCTCTCCTCGCGTGTTTTTGCCCAACCCGTTGATCAACTCGTAGCGCGAATCCATCTATCTTCAGTCTGGTGGGGAGATCCAATGGCTTGCGATTCAGTCGTTGACCACATGTGATTGGGGTTAGTATGATGTCAGCATTATAATACCGTTGCCTGTAGTGGCTTGGGTCAGTTTGAAAAGGTCGTTCGCGGCCGCTTGTTACCTGGACTCGCGTGCGAGTCGATTTTCTTTTGAGCGGCGTGAACTCCAGTACACCAACCAAGAGAAACGCCCTTCCATCTCCTCCATCGTTCCTAGCCAGCCCCACGACGCCCCCTTGCCCGGATTCCAACATCCCTGGGCCACCCGAAGTCACCCAGCAGATCGATAGACAGAGATATCACCCTCCCGGTGGAGGACTTAGCGGTCGTCTCTGCGCGAAGCTGGGCTCCTGCATTCAGTCCAACCAGCCGCCTCAAACCTCAACCTGTTTCCTTAGCCGGAGGCGCACTCCCGGCCTGCGCAGTTCTTCGTAGCTCCCTATGATTCTGCCCTGCTTCTGGTAACAATCAAGTGGTACTATCGGGGAAGAATGCTGGTACCTTGGACGTATTGTCTTCGATGGCAGCGAGCTGCTATTTTCTGTTGACATCCCCTGGAGTGAAATCGGATCGCCGGGTCTCAAGAAACTGATGGGAAAGGGTGTAAGCCGATCCTGAGTTCTGCTCAATATGGAAGCGCAACCGAAGCGTGAACCTCTTGGGGCTATCCAGAGAGAGCCGGTTTCGGCATGTGGTTTCGGGAAGAATGGATCCCGAATGAGGTATTGGGCAGATGGCGTTCTGGAATCTCAACCAATCGGACCATGCGCTTGCGGCCATTGACGCCCGCACCGGCAGGCAATGGAACATTGCCCAACTCAGCCGGGATGCGGAGCGGATGGGGCAGGCATTGCCGCGCATGGGGCGCAAGTCCGTGGGTGTCCTGCTCGCCCAGAACCGCTATGAATCCTTAGTTGCCTATCTCGCGGCTTTGCGATCGGCGTCCACTGCCATCATCCTGCTGGATGCGACCCTCAATCCCGACCTTCTCAACGCTCTGCTTGCGGAGTACCAGCCGGACTGGATCTTCACCCCGCGCCCGGAACTCGCATTCGCAGGCTACCGGCAGAGCGCATCCGGTGAACCCGGATTGCTGGAGCGCGAGCATCCGCTGGAGATCGTCATCCACCCCGACCTCGCCCTTTTGCTCAGCACCTCGGGGTCTACAGGAAGTCCGAAACTTGTCCGCCTCTCTCTGCGGAATCTCGATGCAAACGCTTCGTCCATCGCGCAATATCTCGGGCTGAACGCGGACGAGCGCCCAATCACCTCCCTTCCCATGCCCTATTCGTACGGCCTTTCGGTGATCAACAGTCATCTGCACGCAGGCGCCGCGATTGTATTCAGCGAAGATGGGATTCTGCGCCGCGAGTTCTGGGATGCGGTTGACCGGCATGGCTGCACCTCCTTTGCGGGCGTGCCTTATACCTACCAGCTGCTGCTTCGTTCCGGCCTGCTGACCCAGAAAGGCGCCTCGCTCAGGACCTTGACCCAGGCGGGTGGACGGCTGGAGGAGGACTCCATCCGCCAAATGCAGCGACTAGCTGGCTTACGCGGCTGGAAGTTCTTTGTCATGTACGGCCAAACCGAGGCGACAGCACGCATTTCCTACGTGCCGTTCAACCAGCTTGCCAGCAAGATCGGTTCCGTTGGCGTCCCGGTGCCGGGAGGCTCGCTCTCCATCGACGAAGCCACGGAAGAACTGATTTACGCAGGTCCGAACGTGATGATGGGCTATGCGGAGTGCCGCGACGACCTGGCCCGGGGCGACGATTTAAACGGTGTGTTGCGGACTGGCGACCAGGGCCGCAAGGATGCCGACGGGTACTTCTACATCACCGGCCGACTCAAGCGCTTTCAGAAGATGTTCGGCAAACGCTTCAACCTCGATCATGTGGAGAAGATCCTCTCCGAGCGTTTTGGCTCCGCGGTGGCCTGTTACGGCCGGGACGACTTGCTGATGGCAGCCGTCGAGCAATGCGAGAACACGGTGAAGGCCACCGAGGCGATCTGTCAGATATTCGACCTGCCGCGAACGGCGGTCAAGGTCATATCCATAGCGAAAATGCCGCAAACCGCCAATGGAAAGTTCGACTACAAGCACCTGACCGAATCCATTCAGGAGCAGGAGACAGCTACGATATGGAAGTGAGAACATGCATACCATGGCCGACGGTTTGACCCCAGAGAGCCGGACGGATCCGGCCGGCGGCAGAAGCGCTGCGGAGAAGACGCTCGCCCGGATCTGGGCTGAAGTGCTGCGCCTGCCGGACGTGGCAGTCGATGCGAATTTCTTTGAGATCGGAGGCGACTCCATCAAGGTGATGGAGGTGATCATGCGCGCCGGCGAGGCCCTGGGCGTCGACATACCGCTGATGGCCTTCTTCGAAGACCCCACAGTGGCCCATCTGGCCGCTGTGGCGGACGAGCTCAAGGGCAGCAGTAGCGCATCGGAAATGGCAATCGCGCAAATCTGGGCTGAAGTGCTGCGCCTGCCCGATGTGGCAGTCGATGCGAACTTCTTTGAGATCGGCGGCGACTCCATCAAGGTAATGGAAGTCATCATGCGCATCGGCGAGGTCATGGGCGTCGACGTGCCGTTGATGGCCTTCTTCGAAGATCCCACCGTAGCGCATCTGGCCACTGTTGCGGACGAACTCAAGGGCGGCGATACCGATGGTCTGATCAAGCGGGTCCCGGGCCGGCGCGAGTTCCCCCTGTCGCACTCGCAGCAGGTCTTTTGGCTGCTGGCCCAGCAGAACCGCGGAACGGGTCTCTACATCACCGCCCGCATCTTCCGCGTGCAGGGCAAGCTGGACTCCGGCATTCTGGAGCGCAGCCTGAATGAGCTGCGCCGCCGCCACGAAATTCTGCAGGTGCGCTTTGTCCTCGGCAACGACGGTCCAAGGCAGATCGTGGACCCACGAGACCCATTGCATCTGGAACTCTCCGACCTGCGCGCAGTGGACTCCGAATCGCGGGAACAGGCTGCGCAGGAGCAGGCGCTCGCGACCGTTCGTGAGCCCTTCGATCTGGAAGCCGGCCCCGTGCTGCGCGCGCGTCTGGTTCGACTCACGGAGGAGGACTCTCTCCTGTGCGTTGCGATTCACCACGCCGTGAGCGACGGCTTCACGGGCAGCATCTTTCTCGACGAGCTCTCTGCGATCTACGACGCCTTCGCCGCAGGACAGCCGAATCCCCTTCCCGAGCTGGAACTGCATTTCACCGACTATGCGGCATGGGAGAGGGAGTGGATGTCCGGCTCGCGTCTCGATCGGGAACTGGGCTATTGGCGTTCCGTGCTCACCGGCGCCCCGGGCTCGATCGACCTTCCGACCGACGGGACGCCCGCGTCCGAATTGGACCGGCGAGGCCGCCTCAAGACGATCAATTACCCCGCCGAGTTGCTGCAGCGGTTGCAGTCGCTGGCCCAATCGAATGGAACCACTCTCTTTGCCGTACTCACGGCTGCCTTCCGCATCCTGCTCTATCGCTGGTCCGGTCAGACCGACTTTATGATCGGCACCATCGCCAGCAACCGCAGCTGGAGCCTTACCGAGCGGATGATCGGCTGCTTCGTGAACCCCCTCGCGTTGCGCAATCCGGTGGTGGAGGGCGAAAGCGCCGCCAGTTTGCTGGGCCGCGAGAAAAGCGCCGTCATGGACGCCTTCGCGCATCAGGATTGTCCCTTTCCCGCGATCGTTGAGGCGATCAATCCGGAAAGGACGGGCAGCGACAATCCCTTCTTCAACGTCGCGCTCCTACTGCAGAGCTTTCCGGCCATCGCGGTACGAGGCCGTTGCTTCCAGGCGCAGGACATTAGCTTCGACGCGCAGATTGCTCTGCTCGACCTTCGCTTTATCGCCACCGAGACCGCGGCCGGTCTTGAGGTCAACTGCGAATACAACACCAGCCTCTTCGAAGACGGCACCATCGACAATCTCCTCGCCGCCTATCGACAGGTGATGAGCCAGATTGTGTCGGCGCCGGAAACGGCCGTCGCGGAGATCGAGATTCCGGATGCCCTTGCGCAGCAGGCCGAGGCCCATCGCCGCGCGCACTACCGGCAGAAAATTGCCATCGCCGCCAATTTCACGGCCGAGCCCATCCAAGACCCGCTCGCTTTCTGGATGGAGCAACTGCACATTCCATCGCGGATCGAATTTGCTCCCTTCGATCAGGTCTTTCAGCAGTTGCTGGACCCCGCAAGCCTTTTGGCCGGCAATGCGGACGGCCTGAACATGGTTCTTATTCAATGGCGCGAGGGACATCCGCCGGGCGAGCAGGCGCGGGAACTGGCGAAAGCTCTGAAGACCAGGGCAGCACGCGGCGGCGCACCGATTCTGGTCTGCGTGTGCCCGCCAACCGTTACGGATGAAGAGCTGGTGCTGAATGCCGCATTGGCCGGACAGACCGGCATTCATGTCGTTCATCCGCACGAAATCCTGGACCTCTATCCCGTCGCCAACTACCGCGATGCATACGCCGATGCGGTGGGCGCCATTCCGTATACTCCGGAGTTTTTTATCGCGCTGGCCTCCATGGCGGCGCGAAGGATCTTTGCCTTGCGCAGCACTCCATTCAAGGTGATCGCACTTGACTGCGACAACACGTTGTGGAAAGGCGTCTGTGGCGAAGATGGCGCGCTGGGCGTAGAGGTGGACGTGCAGCGCCGCGCATTGCAGGAATTCATGCTTGCCCAGCGCGAGGCGGGCATGCTGCTCTGCCTGTGCAGCAAGAACGTTGAAGCGGACGTGGCCGCGGTCTTCGCGAGCAACCCTGGAATGCTCCTGCGCCCTGAGCATTTTGTCGCATCCCGCATCAACTGGCAGTCGAAATCCGAGAACCTGCAAGACCTCGCCAGCGATCTCAAACTGGGCGTGGAGAGTTTTATCTTTGTCGACGACAACCCGCTGGAGTGCGCCGAAGTGCGCGCCAATTGCCCCGGCACGCTGGTGCTGCAGTTGCCCGCCGAGGATGCGAGCATCCCTCACGTGCTCCGCCATCTGTGGGCCTTCGACCACTGGAACCTCACGCAGGAAGACCGCAAGCGCAGCGAGCTTTACCAGCAGGAGCAGGAACGCGAACAGGCGCGCAGCGGATCAGGGGACCTTGCGGGATTCATCCGAAGCCTCGATTTGAAGATCGATATCCGGCCGATGCAGCCGGACGATGTGGCGCGCGTATCGCAGCTGACGCAACGCACCAACCAGTTCAATTGCACCACCATTCGCCGTTCTGAAGGCGATATAGCGAGCGCTCTTGAGGGCGGCCAGGAATGCCTCGTCGTCAAGGTACGCGATCGTTTTGGCGATTACGGTCTTGTCGGAATCGCGATCTTCGCCGCGGAGGGCGGTGCGCTCACGGTGGACACGCTGCTGATGAGTTGCCGGGCGCTGGGAAGAAAGGTCGAGCACCAAATCCTTTCCAGGCTCGGCGCCATCGCCGTCGAGCGGGAACTGGCGCGGGTTGACGTACGCTTTACTCCTTCAGAGAAAAACCGTCCCGCATTCGATTTCCTCGAAAGCGTGGGGGCACGGTTCGTGAGCACGTCACACGGCAGCTCCCTCTACACCTTCCCCGCCACCTATGCCAGCAGGGTCCATGAGTTGGAGTCCGCAGAACTGGCCCAACCAGAGGAACCCGCCGCGGGCGGCACCATCCCTTCGCTGGCTGCGCAAACCGACCTGGAGCGGATCGCGACAGAACTCGATAACGTGGGTGCCGTCGCGCGGGCGATCCGAGCGCGTGCCGTAAAAGCAGGCGTGGAAACCAGCCCAGTGAAGGCGCGTAATGCGACTGAGGAGATTCTGTCCGGGATTTGGGCGGGACTGCTGCACACGCCCGCACCCGGCGTTCACGACGATTTCTTCCGCCTGGGCGGAAACTCGCTGCTGGCCGTGCAAGTTCTTTCGCGGGTGCGGCAAACACTTGGCGTGGAGTTGCCGCTGCGGGCGATGTTCGACGAGCCGACGTTGGGCGGACTGGCGCGGCGCATCGATGCGGCTCGCCGCGCGCGGACAGGCGTGGTCACGCCGCCTCTGGTGAGAGCATCGCGCGTGGGGCCTGTTCCGGCTTCGTTCGCGCAACAGCGGCTGTGGTTCATCGATCAATACGAACCACAGAACCCCATCTACAACATTCCGCAGATGACCCGCATGCGCGGGCCTCTGCATGTAGAAGCGTTGCAGCAGAGTCTTACGGAGATCGTCCGCCGCCACGAGGTACTGCGCACGACATTCGAAGCGGTGGATGGACAGCCGATCCAGGTGATCGGTGCGGCGACTGGTGTGCGCCTGCCGCTGACCGATCTCTCGCAGGTTCCGGAACCGTTGCGCGCGAGCGAGATTCAGCGAGTGGCGCTGGAAGAAGCGGCGCGGCCGTTCAACCTGGCTCATGGGCCTGTACTGCGTGCGCGGTTATTGCGCAGCGCACCCGACGATCACATCCTGCTGATCGTTCTGCATCACATTGCCGGCGATCGCTGGTCAGCTGGAATCCTGGCCGAGGAAATGGAGGCGCTCTACAAAGCTTATGCAACGGGCGACTCTTCCCCGTTGCCGGAGCCGCCAGTGCAATATGCCGACTTTTCCGTGTGGCAGCGCGGCTGGCTGCAAGGGCAGCAGCTGGACAATCAGGCCGCATACTGGCGCCGGCAGCTCGCCGGCGCCCCTGCTGTTCTGGAACTGCCCACGGACCGGCCGCGTCCTGCGCTGCTCAGCCACAAGGGCGCAACACAGACAGCTCTGCTGCCGATGGACCTGGTGGACAAGTTGAATGCGTTGAGCCAGAGCGAGGGTGTGACGCTCTTCATGACTCTGCTGGCCGCATTCCAGACACTACTCGGCCGTTATTCCGGACAAGACGACATTGTTGTGGGATCGCCTATAGCGGGCAGAAATAACACCGAGATTGAGCAGTTGATCGGGTTCTTCGTCAACACGCTGGCTTTGCGGGCCGACCTGTCCGGCGACCCTGCATTTCGCGACCTGATGCTGCGTGTGAAAGAGACGACGCTGAACGCGTATTCTCATCAGGACATTCCCTTCGAGAGGCTGGTGGAAGAGCTTCAGCCAGAGCGCAGCCTCAGCTATCAACCCATCTTTCAGGTCGTCTTTGCCCTCCAAAACGCCCCCCAGCGTTCGCTTGAGTTGGCTGGACTGAGCCTGGAGCGTCTGCCTTTGCACCAGGGCACGTCGGCATTTGACATGTCCTGGTTTGCAACGCAAGTGGCGAATGGCCTGCAAATCCGCGCAGAGTACAACACTGACCTGTTCGATTCAGCGACCGTTGGGCGCGCGATCGGGCATCTCCGCAATCTGCTGGAAGCAGTCGTAGCGCATCCAGAGCATCGGCTGTCAGAGCTGAAGTTGCTGGACCAGGAAGAGTTGAGACGCGTACTGGTGGACGTGAATGCGACCGAGACCGAATACGCCAAGGACCGCTGCGCTCATGAATTATTCGAAGAGTGGGCGGAGCGCGCTCCGGATCACGTCGCCGTTTCGAACGAAGCCTCGTCGCTGACCTACCGGCAGCTGAACACGCGCGCCAACCAGCTTGCCCATCATCTCCGGGAACGCGGCGTCGGTGTGGATTCGCGGGTGGGAATTTTCCTGGAGCGGTCAATTGATTTTGTGGTGGCGATATTAGGCGTGTTGAAGGCGGGCGGCGCCTACCTGCCAATCGATCCCGCTTATCCGCCGGAGCGCGTCGCTTTCATGCTTGAAGATGCGCAGTGCCTGGCCGTGCTCACTTCATCGGGCCTGGCCGGGAGTCTGCCGCCGGATGCGTGTGGCCAAATCCGGGTGGATGCGGATTGGACGCCGATCGGCGCCCACCCAGTTTCGAACCCCGTCCAGATTGCGAAGGCGGGAGACCTGGCGTACATGATTTACACCTCCGGCTCTACCGGCAAGCCGAAGGGTGTGCAGATCGAGCATGGCAGCCTGTTGAACCTCATCGCCTGGCATCGGCATACGTACAGCGTCCGGGAGGCTGACCGCGCCACGCAGGTGGCTGGGGTGGCCTTCGATGCGTCGGTCTGGGAGATTTGGCCATATCTCACTGCCGGCGCTAGGTTATGCATTCCAGACCAGGAGACGGTCCTGTCCCCGGAGAGCCTGTTGCGCTGGCTGGCTCATGAAGGCGTCACCTTGAGCTTTCTGCCGACACCTCTTGCTGAAAGCGCGCTGGACGCGCTGCGACGAATTCGCGTGGATGGTCTGAAGCTGCGTGCCCTGCTGACCGGGGGCGACAAGCTCAGCCGGCGTCCCGATCCGGCCCTCTCCTTCGAAGTGGTCAATCATTACGGTCCAACAGAGAATACGGTCGTGGCAACGGCACTCCCCGTCGCGACCGAGGGCGACTCAGCGCCACCGATTGGCAAGCCAATATGGAACACCCGCGTGTACGTTCTGGATGGACATCGGAATCCCGCGCCCTACGGGATACCGGGCGAACTTTATATCGGCGGCGACGGCCTGGCACGCGGGTATTGGAATCGGACAGAGCTGACGGCGGCCCGGTTTGTGCCCGACCCTTTCAGCTCCAAACCGGGAGCGCGGCTCTATCGCACCGGCGACCGTGTCCGGTTTCTTCCCGACGGCAGCCTTGCGTTTCTTGGCCGGCTCGACGACCAGGTGAAGGTCCGCGGGTTTCGCATCGAACTCGGCGAGATTGAAGCGGCGCTTCGCCAGCACCCCGCCGTAATTGATTGCATTGTGATCGCACGGGAAGATGTGTCCGGGAACAAGAGACTGATCGGGTATGTCGTGGTGGGGACAGCCGCGGCGCCTTCGGTTGCCGAGTTGCGCTCCCTGCTGGCCACCAGCCTGCCCGAGTACATGGTTCCCCACGTATTCGTGATGCTGGATGCCCTGCCCATCACACCCAACGGGAAGGTCAACCGGAATGCGCTGCCCGTTCCAGACGACCTGGTAGAACAGGTGGAGTATGTTGCTCCGCGCACTGCGACGGAGCGAATCCTGGCGGCCATCTGGTCAGATGTGCTGCACATCGAGCAGATCGGCGTCACCCACAACTTCTTCGCGCTGGGCGGCCATTCCCTGCTCGCGACGCAGATTGTTTCGCGCGTGCGCCAGTCGATGGATGTAGAGCTGCCGCTGCGCTCCATCTTCGAAGCGCCCACCATTGAAGGCCTGGCGAAGCGGATTGCCGGCACAGAACACTCAGCGCAGCTGACTGTGATTCCGCGCGTGCCGCGCGAACAGTCGCTGCCCCTCTCCTTCGCCCAGGAACGGCTCTGGTTTCTCGATCAGCTCGAGCCGGGCAATCCGCAATACAACGGACCTTTGCCCATGCGCCTCAAGGGTCTGTTGAACCCCGCTGCGATGCAGGGCGCCATCAATGCAATCATCCAACGCCACGAGGTGCTTCGCACCACATTCCGCATGGATAACGACCGGCCCGTTCAGGAGATTGCATCGGAACTGACAATCGAATTGCCGGTCATTGACATCTCTGCAGTGCCGGCGCAGGACCGCGAACAAGAGGCGCGGCGGCTAGCCGTTGAGGAAGCTCGGCGGCCGTTCAACTTGAAGATCGGACCAGTGGTACGCGCATCCCTTCTTCGTCTCGACGAAGAAGACCACATCCTGCTGCTCGACATCCATCACATTGCAACGGATGGCTGGTCGATCTGGCCGTTCATCCAGGAACTGGGCGCACTGTATGAGGCATGCCGCGCGAACCTGCCTTCGCCTCTGCCGGACCTGCCGATCCAATACGCGGACTTCGCGGTGTGGCAACGGCAATGGATCGAGAGCGACTTGATTGCCGGGCAACTTGCATATTGGAAGAATCAGCTCGCGGGAGCCCCGGAGCGGATCAACCTGCCTACCGATCGACCTCGTCCGGCGGTGCAGAGTTATCGCGGAGCCACCGAGACGGTGTTTTTCCCGACGGCGCTGTTGAATCAACTGCACGTTCTAGGGCAGCGCGAAGACGTCACGCTTTACATGACCTTACTGGCCGCATTTCAAACCCTCCTTCAACGCTATACGGGCCAGGAAAGCATCGTGGTAGGCTCACCGATTGCGAACCGGACCCGGGCCGAAATCGAGGATCTCATCGGGTTCTTCGTGAATATGCTGGTCATGCACTCGGATCTTTCGGGTAATCCAACCTTCCGTGAGCTGCTGCAGCGGGTGCGCGGGGTGGCGTTGGGCGCCTTTGCAAATCAAGACCTGCCTTTCGAGAAGCTGGTCGAGGCAATCGCTCCAGGTCGCGATCTCAGCTCGAATCCCCTCGTGCAGGTTCTGTTTGTCATGCAGAATACGCGCCGCTCCGTGCTGCGGATAGCTGGTGTGGAGTTCGCGGGCATGCCGATCCACAACGAAACAACCAAGTTTGACATCGGAATCTTTCTTCTCGAGACGCCGGACGGGCTCTCCTGCATGGCGGAGTACGCAACCGACCTCTTCGATGCCTCCACAATCCGGCGCATGCTGGGGCACTTCGGCACTCTCCTGGAAGCGATCGTGAAGAATCCGGATCGGCACATTGGCGAACTGCCCTTGCTGAGTTCTAAGGAACGGCAAGTGTTGGAAGCTGCGTCGAGCGGCGCACAGGTGGCGTACCCGCGCGGGCGATCTCTGCACGAGCTTTTCGAGGAGCAGGTAGAGCGCACACCGGATCACGTGGCGCTGACCTTCGAAGATCAGTCACTGACCTATCGTGAGTTGAACGCGCGCGCCAACCAGCTTGCGAGTTTTCTCCGACGGCTAGGTGTCGGACCCGAATCCCTTGTGGGCCTGTACACCGAGCGATCTTTGGGGATAGTGGTTGGTCTGATGGGGATTCTGAAAGCTGGTGGCGCATATGTGCCGATCGATCCTGCTTATCCAAAGGACCGAATTGGCTTCATGCTCCAAGACTCCCAGGTGAGCGTTCTGCTCACGCAGGAATCTCTCCTGGCCTCGATTTGCGACCCTCAGGCCAGAGTCGTCTGCCTTGACAGCGAATGGAAGACCATTGCTCAGGAAAGCCCGGACAACCTGTCGGTCGGCGTCAAACCCGACAACCTTGCTTATGTCATCTATACTTCGGGTTCAACCGGCAAGCCCAAAGGCTGCCTGGTGACACACTACAATGTGGTCCGGCTGATGCAGGCCACCGAGCCATGGTTCCACTTTGATGACATCGATGTTTGGACCCTGTTTCACTCGCATGCCTTCGATTTTTCTGTGTGGGAAATCTGGGGGGCGCTGCTTTATGGCGGCCGGCTGGTGGTGGTGCCTTACTGGATCAGCCGCTCTCCGGAGCGCTTTCATCAATTGCTCCGCGAGCAGAGCGTGACGGTTCTCAATCAAACGCCTTCGGCATTTCGCCAGTTGATTCAAGCGGATCAAGCCGCGAAGGATGCGGAACTGAAGCTGCGCGTAGTCATTTTCGGGGGCGAGGCGCTCGAGTTGGAAAGCCTGCGGCCCTGGTTCGAGAAGCACGGCGATCAACGGCCGCAACTGGTTAACATGTACGGCATCACGGAAACCACGGTGCATGTTACCTACCGCCCCTTGTCCCTGGATGATTTGCAGCAGGCCAGTGGCAGTGTGATTGGCGGCCCCATTCCCGATCTGACGCTCTACATCCTGGATTCGCAGCTCCAGCCGACACCGATTGGAGTGCCTGGCGAGATCTGTGTTGGTGGCGCGGGTGTGGCGCGCGGATACTTGAATCGCCCGGAGCTAACTCAACAGCGCTTCATAGAAAACCCCTGTTCCCCGCAGTCTGGCGATCGTCTTTATCGCTCGGGCGATCTGGCGCGGCGTCTGGCCAACGGCGATATCGAGTATCTGGGGCGGATCGATCAACAAGTCAAGATTCGAGGTTTCCGCATCGAGTTGGGTGAGATCGAGAGCACGCTCGCTACTCATCCTGGAGTTCGCGAGAGCGTCGTGATAGCCCGCGAGGACGAACCCGGAGACAAGCGCCTGGTTGCCTATCTCGTTCCCGATTCCGAATATAAGGGAGCGGATCAACAGGACAATACAGATTCCTTAAGCGCAGAACGTGTGGCGCAGTGGGTGGCCACATTTGACGAGGCATATCGGCAGGGCGGCGACATCGCCGATAGTACGTTCAATATTACCGGCTGGGATAGCAGCTACACATTCGAGCAGATTCCGGCCGCCGAGATGAAGGTCTGGGTGGAGACGACGGTGGATCGGATCCTGGCGCTGAAGCCGGAACGGCTTTGGGAGATCGGGTGCGGCACCGGGTTGTTGCTGTTCAACGTAGCTCCGCATTGCGAGCGGTACTTTGGTACCGATGTTTCATCAACAGCGTTGAGCTACCTCGAACAGCAGCTGAAAAGGCCGGAGCTGAACCTGCCGCAGGTGGCACTGGATCGCAGGCCCGCGCACCAGTTTGAAGACACGCGCCAACGCTTCGATGTCGTAGTTGTGAATTCCGTGGCGCAGTACTTTCCCGACTTTGACTACTTCCTGGAGGTGCTGACGGGAGCAGTGGAAGCGGCAGGTCCGAACGGGTCCGTATTTATTGGGGATTTGCGGAGCCTGCCGCTTCTGGAGACGTTCCAAACGTCGGTGCAAATGTACCGCGCCTCAGACACAACGACGGTAGCCGAACTGCAACAGCTGATTGCACACAACATTGAGCAGGAGGGGGAGCTGCTGATCGACCCCGAGTTTTTCCATGCGGTGAGGCAGCGCCTGCCTGGAATCAAGCGAGTTGAGATCCAGCAGAAACGCGGGCGAGTCCACAACGAACTGACCCGATTCCGCTATGACGTCACTCTGCATCTGGGCGCGACAGCCGCGGAAAAAGTGGACTGCGCCTCCGTGAACTGGCAGCAGCAGGCGTTCACCCTGGATCTGCTGCGGGAGACTTTGCGGGCCACGCAGCCGGAGATGCTGGCAGTGACCGGAGTGCCGAACGCACGTCTGCAGTACGACTCCGTGGCAAGGGGAGTATTGATGCGCATGGACGGGCCTGAGACGATTGGAGAGGTGCGCGAGATTGTGGATCGAAAGATCCATGAGGAGCAAGCCATGGATCCAGAGGATTTCTGGATGCTTGAAGCGGAGGCTCCGTACCGGGTAGAGATTCGTTCCTCGCGAGGGCAAGCTGACGATTGCTTCGATGTGATCCTCCGCCGGGTCGATGCGAATGGGCACTCGCAGTTTGCAGAGTTGAGATATCCCGGGGAGCAGTTGGGATTCCAGCCTCTTCGCAAATATGCGAACAATCCCCTGCGTCAGAGGGTCGCGTCGCAACTGATTCCCCAGTTGCGATTGTGGCTAGGCGCGAAGCTGCCTGATTACATGATTCCTCAAGTGTTCGTTGTGCTGGATGCCATGCCGCTTTCGACGAACGGGAAGGTGGACAAAAAGGCCCTACCGGTGCCGGATCAATCAGGGCTTGCCAGCACACGCAGCTACGTTGCGCCGCAAACCTCAACCCAGGAAATAGTAGCTTCGATCATGGCGGAGGTCCTGCGGATCGAGCGGGTCGGCTTGACTGACAACTTCTTCGAAATGGGCGGTCATTCCCTCTCCGCCACACAGGTCGTAGCCCGGGCCCGGGCGATGTTCGGGGTGGAACTGTCCGTGCGCGTCCTGTTTGAGGCGCCTACCGTTGCCGAGTTGGCGCAATCGATCGAGCGTTTGCAACGTGGCAAGTACCACCTGGAAACCCCGCCGATGGTCCGGGCTGACCGAAAGGGCGCATTGCCGCTTTCTTCCGCGCAGCAACGGCTGTGGTTCCAATACGAGATGGATCCGGAGAGCCCCCTCTACAACATTCCGTGGGCTACGCGCCTCACGGGCCTGCTGGATGCAAAGGCACTCGAGGTTGCGCTGCTCGGCATCGTGCGCCGGCACGAGATTCTGCGCACGACCTATGGAATGGAGATGGATCTGCCCGTGCAGAGAGTGTTGCCCAAAGCGGATATTCAGCTGGAGAGCCGCGATCTGACTGCGCTGCCTGCGCCCGAACGCGAGAGAGAGGCGCGGCGCATGGTCCAACAGGAAAGCGCCAGGCCGTTCAACCTGACCAGCGACGTGCTGTTCCGGCCCATGCTGCTCAAACTGGGCGAGCGGGATCACGTATTGTTCGTCAACATGCACCATATCGCGTGCGATGGCTGGAGCCTGGGGGTGATGGCATCCGATCTAGCGGCGCTTTATGAATCGGCCCTGGCCGGCGACGATGAACCAGGAGATCGACCCTCGCCGCTTCCCGAACTGCCCATACAGTATGCCGACTTTGCAGTTTGGCAGCGAAGTTGGCTAAAGGGTGAAATCCTTGAGCGCCAATTGACCTATTGGAAACAGCGGCTCGAAGGAGCTCCGCCTGTGCTCGCGTTGCCAACTGACCGCCCACGGTCTGGGATGCAGAGCGTCCGAGGAGCGACGGAGCGTGTGCCTCTCGCTAAGTCCTTGACCGAGCGCATAAACCTGCTGAGCCGCCAGCAGGGCGTCTCGTCGTTCATGACCATGCTGGCAGCGTTCCAATGCTTGATCCTGTATTACACCAAGCAGCCCGACATCGTTCTGGGCACCGATCTAGCCGGACGAACCGCCGTCGAAACCGAGGCCCTGATCGGCTTCTTTGTCAATCTGATCGTGCTGCGGACCGACCTCTCGCACAATCCGGCGTTCAGTCAGTTGCTGGGCCGAGTCAGGGAAATGACCCTCGGAGCGTATGCACACCAGGACTTGCCTTTCGACACCCTGGTGAGAGAGCTGCAGCCGGAGCGCAGCATCAGCCACAATCCGCTGGTCCAGGTATTGTTTGTGCACATGAATACGCCACGCAGCAGCCGCACGCTGTCTGGAATTGAGTTGAACGGATTTCAATTCGAGCTGCCCTCGAAGTTCGATCTGGCGGTGTTTTGCGGTGAAAACGAGCAAGGCGTGAGTGGAAGCTGGAACTACAACCCCGATCTCTTCGACCGAAGGACGATCGTCCGCATGGCGGAGCAGTTCCAATCCGTTCTGGAACAGGTTACCGGAAATCCGGACTTGCGATTGAGCGATATTCAGCAGACTTTGGCAGGGAACGAGCAGCAACAGCAAATGGAAGAGCACAGCGCGCTTCAGGAGAAAAGCCTGGCGAAGCTGAAAGGCATCAAGCGCCGGCCGGCGGGCGCGCCCGTTGAAACGCCGTGACGCCCATCCAGCGCGGCACACGTGTCGCCCAGGACTGCATGCGCGCATCGATAGCGGCCGCAGATCTCTTCTTTGCCTTGACGCAGGATCGTTAGCATTTTGAACAGGAGTGAGAGATGAACGAATTGAGCACAGATGCAGCCGTTCGGTTGCCGAAAACCTACGACGTTGACCTGCTAGTACGCGATCTCCAGACGTTGCGCGATGTGCCCACGGCGCCGCAGCCGGGCCCGTACCACAAGGGTGAATGGACGGGGATTGCGCTGCACGCCCTGGGCGGCAAGGACTCGGTCTTCCCCAGTTCTCCCGGGATGGAGCGCTACCAGGAAACCGATAACCTGCGCCAGACTCCTTACTTCAAGAAGATCCTGGAGGAGCTGGAGTGCCCAAAGGAAGTGGTGCGGATCCTGTTCCTGCCTCCCGGCGGGCACATCAAAGATCACTTCGATTTCCATACCAGCTTCCAGTTTGGACTGGTGCGCCTGCACATTCCTATCCTCACCGACCCGGCCGTGGCTTTCGTGATTGACGGCCAACGGATGAACTGGAAGGCAGGCGAGCTCTGGTATGGCGACTTCTCTCGCGTGCATTCGGTGAAGAACGACAGCCAGATCGTCCGAGTGCATATCGTCGTTGACGTGCTGATCAACGACTACCTCCTGAGCTTGTTCCCGCAGGACTTCGTCGCGCGGCGGCGCGCAGAAGGCATTTCCATGACGACCCAACCCCTGCCTGCCTCCGAGGCGGAGTTGCGCCGCTTCATCTGCGACTTCCGTATTCCGGGCGAGTTCATGCCCATGTTTGTCATCGGCAAGCCTCTGTCCACACTCTACAAAGGCGCAGTCGGCTCCGTGCGCCTGATCGGCGGGGAGCTCATGGTGCTGGTGAACAACGAGCCTTCCTTCCGGCTTGACCGTGTCTCTGCCGACACCTTCAGCATCTCCGGTTTGCCCTCGGGCATCACCTTGCAGTTCATCGAAGAGAATCACGTCATTCGCGAGGTCGCTCTGCACATGAAGGGTCTTCCTAAAGATCTCTACTCGGCGCGCCTCGGCATGTTCCAAGGGCCTTCGATCGCTCAGAGACGCGTGACGCTTCCCCTGGTTGCCAGCCCAACGCCTGCTGCCGACGCGGCTCCCGGAGTGCTTTGATGGTATCCATGATCGAAGTACGCGGGCTCTCGAAGCAATACCGAATCGGCCATTCCATCCGTCATATCTCGAACGTTCGCGAGTTGGCGGTGAGCGCGGTCAGGGGCGCGTTCAAGAGGCAGCCGAAGGAAGAACACCAGCCAGAGAGCTTCTTCTGGGCTGTCAAGGACCTCAATTTCGACGTCGGGGCAGGCGAAATCATCGGTGTGATTGGGGCCAATGGCGCGGGCAAAAGCACGCTGTTGAAGATCCTTTCACGGATCACCGATCCAACCGAGGGCAAAGTAACCCTGCACGGCAGGATGGCCAGCTTGCTCGAGGTCGGGACCGGCTTTCACCCCGAGTTGACGGGGCGGGAGAATATCTTCCTGAACGGCGCGATCCTGGGAATGCGCCACGCGGAGATCACCAGGAAATTCGACGAGATTGTTGCCTTCGCAGATATCGAGAAATTTCTGGATGCGCCTGTGAAGCACTACTCGAGCGGAATGGCGGTACGCCTTGGTTTCGCGGTCGCTGCGCACCTTCAGCCCGAAATTCTGGTCATCGACGAGGTGCTGGCTGTCGGCGATATGGCCTTCCAGAAAAAATGCCTCGGCAAGATGAGTGAGGTGAGCAAAGCCGGCCGCACGGTCCTCTTCGTTTCACACAACATGGCCGCGGTTGAGAACCTGTGCCAGCGGAGCCTTCTGTTGCGCCAGGGACGCGTCATCTTCGACGGAGATACAAAGAGCGCGGTGGGCGAGTACATATCCGCCACAAACCGCCCCGGCAAAGGCTTCGGTCACGCGATCGATCTGTCCGATGCGCCAACGCGGCAACCGCACCTGGCGCAAATCTTCAGAAGAATCGAGTTGTTCACTGGGGAAGATCAGCCAGCGCCGCGGGCCGTGCAGGTGGGAGAACGGCTCAAGATCAAATTTCACATCTCACTGCCCTGCGAGACGCCCAAGCTTACGGTTGCGTTCTGCATCAACACCCTCTTCGGACAGCGGGTGCTGACCCTGAATACGCTCTGCGACCCCGAGCTGATATATGAACCCCTGTCAGGCGACATTCAAGTGGTTTGCGATGTGCCCAGCCTCACGCTGGTTCCCGGAGAATATCTGGTCTCCCTCTTCCTGGATTTCGGCGCGGAGCACAAGGACGCGATTCCTGACGCTTTCCACTTCACCGTTCTGGACGGCAACTACTACGGCACGGGGAAAGCGACCTTCAGTGGAGTCTTCGTTTCGCCGCATCGCTGGAGCGTGGAGCCGGTAGCCGAGCCGTTCCTTCAGGATGCGGGCAGTTGAGTCTCGAGACTCAGCTGCCTGCCCAGAAGCTTGCGATAAAGCTGTTCATAGTCTGAACTCATGCGCTCGACCGAGTAGTATTTCGAGACTTTAAGCCGGGCATGCTCACCCTTTTCGCGCAGTTGGTTGAAGGTGACGGCCGACTCCAGCGCGCCGGCCAGGGCATCGGCATCGTCGGGCTTGCATACCCATCCCGCCTCGGTAATCTCAACCATGCGCCTTACGTTGCCTACATCCGTAGCCACCACCGGGAGGCCAGTTGCGATCGCTTCAATAAGCGACAAGGGCATGGCTTCACTGGCCGAGGGCAGCACGAAGAGGTCGAGGGTGCTCAGGTAAGCGGGCACGTCGTTCGAGGAGCCACAGAATTCGACAACGCCGTCCAATCCTAGTTTGGCTGTCAGCTCTCGCAACTCCTGCTCCAGGTACCCCACCCCGAGGATGCGAAGACGAAGGTTCCTCTGCCTGGCATGCAATTGAGCGAATGCTGCGATAAGAACACGGTGGTTCTTTTCCTGAGACAGGCGCCCGACCGTGCCAATCACCAGTTCATTGCCGGGGATACGCGGCAGCACGGCGAGAAAGCGTCCCAGATCAATCCCGTTCTCGATGACTGCGAACTTTCGGCCGGGCAGGATGAATCTGCTGCGGAGCACAGACTCGACTTCCCTGCAAACGGACACGATGGTATCCGTGCACATCGCTCCAATCCAGAATACGAGCCGCCATTTCCGGTTGCCCTCCAGCCAGACCGTGGCATGCATTGTTTGCACCACTTTGGTTGAACCAGCCGCACGGGCAGCCAGACCGCCGTAGAGGTAGTGATAGAACGGATTATGCACGTGCAGGATGTCGGCCCGGTCCCGGCCCAGATACTGCTTGAGCTTCAGGAACAGATATTTCCTCCCGCCTATGAGCTGCCCCTTCGAGCCACGGCGCAGGTACACAATCTGCACTCCTGCTTGCTGAAGTTGAGCCTCGGCAACAGGATTGTTGCTTACGTTGGTCCAGCAGCCTATGGTCACCGCGTGGCCGGCTTTGCGCTGAGCCAGACAGAGTACACGGACGATCTCCTGCAGGCCGCCGAAGTTCATGTTGGGGACCAGGTGAAAGATCCGCACGCTTCACCACTTTCTTGTGCCGTGCAATTCGAAACCATGAAACCCTGCCCGCAGCCAAAGGAGATCGGTTCCGATGGTATGTCTCACCAATCAGCCAGAGGAAAGGAAGTAGGCGACATAATCGGCTATAAGTATTTGATTCTAGCTGGCGCCCCCGGCGGGATTTGACGCCATGCTATTGCGGTGAAAACAAACCCGATATTATTCTTGCACGGTTTGCCCGGATTGTGCAAAACGCGCCAATCGCCAATGTCGGCGCGGGAATGAAACGCATTCACGCGTTGCAGCCAGTTGCACGTTTTCCACAATTTAGACGCGGCTTAGCCACGACAGTGTCGTCCGACAATGGGTGCTTTGGGCTCACCATTCCGGCTTGAGTGGGGGACGGATGCGATGCGCCCTATCGCGTTTCCTCGGCGGAAGCAGCCTGCACCTTGCCCGTCACCTGATGGATCGACTTTGCGTGGCTCCAGACCTCCGGCTTGATTTTCATCCCGAAGCCCGGGTCCTCCGTCATGCGGATGTGCCCATCCTCCGGCGCGATGGGGTTTTCCAGTATCAGCGGCCAGTCACGCTCATAGAAGCACTGACAGCTCTCCTGGATCCACACATTGGGCTCCGCGGTTGAAAGGTGCGTGGTGGCATAGAAGAGCAGAGGTCCGCCCGCTGTATGCGGCGCGATCGGCAGTTCCATTGCGTCCGCCATCGCGGCGATCTTGCGCGCCTCGGTCAGCCCGCCACACCAGGTGATGTCGAACATTGCGTACTTCACCGTGCGCGACTCGAACAACTGCTCGAACTGCATCTTGCCCGCCATGCGTTCCCCCGCAATCAACGGCAGAGCCGTCGCGGAGGCCAGCTCCGCATACTGCTTGAAGTTCCCCGGCATCAACATATCTTCCAGCCACATCGGCTTGTAGGGTTCCAGAGCATGCGCAATCCGGATGGCCGAGGGCAGGTTCCACTGCCCATGAAACTCCATCGCAATCTCGATTTCCATGCCGAATCCATCGCGCAGTTTCCTGACCGGCGCGAGCGCCTGATCGATATCCTTCCAAGTGATGAATTCGTTCTGATTGCGTGCCGCCGCGCCATCGAACGGCCAGATCTTGATCCCCTTGATCCCGCGCGTGTCGATCAGCTCGCGCATGATTTTTTCCGGCTCGGTGTTGAAGTCGTACTTGTAGTTAAAGCAGGTATTATAGAGCCGCACCGCCGGATTGGCGCGGCCGCCTATTAACCGAAAGACCGGCGTATTGAGCGATTTCCCAAGCAGATCCCACAAGGCCAGGTCGATGGCGCTCAACGAGCGCATTTCCGCGCCGCCAGCAACCTGGAAGTCAAAGGTGCGGTAGAGGTCTGCCCAGATGCGCTCGATGTCGCGCGGATCGTGCCCCATCAGCGTCGATGCCGCACTGTGTATCATGGCCGCTTCGACAGGGTTGCGAGGATAAGTCTCTCCGATGCCATAGATCCCGGCATCCGTTTCGATCTTCACCCAAGTCCAGTGCGGCGCAAAAGCCGTGTCGCTCCGCGACTTCCAATATACGGTCTCGATCCCCGTGATTTTCATTGGCGACAAGGTTTGCGTGGCGGCGGCATACTTGGCTGCAAGCGGAGAAGCAAGCAGCCCTGCCACGAAAGATCGACGGCTTATTTTCATCGCGCCATTATAAGCAACCCATTCAACTCCGCGAAATACGCTCGCATTGCGAGTCGCTGTATAACTCCGCGCGGCGCATCATCGTGCCCCGCCCGCGCCTCGACAAGATGTTGCAGCCACTGATCCATCACGGCGCCGGAATTGGCGGCGGTCCGGAAGAATCGAATTCCGGAACAAATGTTGATGTTCTTGAGTGCCAGTTCGATGTGCCGACAGCGCCCGTGCGTTGCTCTTGTATCGTGCTGCCAACGGTCAAGGAACGGCGCAATCCATCATTGACGATGCTGAGGCGATCGAACGCACTGGCATGCCGATGAACAATGTAGGCGAAGCCGAGACATTTCTACACGAAGAACTGAAAAACGGTCCAAGAGGAGCAAGGGAGATGATCGAACTCGCACGGCAACTCGGAATCAGCGTAAAGACGTTGGAAAGAGCGCGGGAAAAGCGCGGGATAGTGACGAGCAAGACTCGCAAGGATGCAGGTTGGATTTGGCGCTACCCGTTCACGCTGTCCTGATGATGAGGCGAACCGCGGTTACGCTCTCTTCGCTCCCAATCTGGATGGCTCGTATGCTCTATTGTGGGAGGTCTTTCAAATCGACTTCGGCCCAGCACTCTTCCTGCCGGTCTCAACCATTGGCTTTGACACCACGGTCATACTCAGAATTTACCCCGTCGATGGCGGAAGATTCGATTACGTCCTCGGGGCGCCCGTTTATAAAAACAATACTGAGTATGGATCTATCTCGGGGGGGAGGCCCCGCCGGCCAGGTGGCTGACTCCACGCTTGCTTTCCTTCCGGTAACCATCAACGGCGATGGTAAGAACCAGATCATTGAACTGTCCGCAAACCCGAGACCGCCGCCGCCGCCGCCGCCAACGCCAGTCACTGTGCCGGATATGTTTCAGGTTTACCTACCCAGTGCCAAGGCTCGGATTGAGACACTTGGACTCGTTCCGGCATTCGCCCCACCGAACCCATCTAATTTGTTTTGGTTCGCCACGCAGTCTCCGGTTGCCGAGTCGGTTGACCTCTGGGCACACAAGTCAAGATGACAGTCAAGAAAGGGCCGCTGCAATAGCGCCAAGACGACTGTCCCGGGAGGCGCAGAACTGAGGCCAGTCTGGTTTTCGGTTCGCACAAGCTCTTATACGGTCCCGGGCATCTTCGTAAATTGGCTGTTAGTGCATGCACCTGGCGGTTCCCGCAAAACGGCGTTATGGGAAACTTCCCCTACAGCCGGAGATTTAGGGCTCAAATCCCAATCAGCTCCACTTCATCGAGCGAGATCTCGTCGCTCCTCCGGTCATAGAGTCCGGTGGTCCGTGCCGACTCATGGGCTGCCAACTGTTGTGTGATCTCCAACCGGCCACCGTTGTTGAGGTAGGCCGTGATACCCGTCGCTCGGAACGTGTGGCAACCGATCTCAGCCTTGATCCCGGCCGCCAGCGCGCGCCGGCGAATCATGCGCCATACGTCCGACGGAAGCAGGGGATTGCCGGTCAGCTCGCCCGAGCGGCCCCTCGTCGTGCGGAATATGGGTTCCTGCGGTCCTCGGCGATTCCCGCCGCTGCGATATACTCCTCTAGCTAGAGCGGTTCAACAATTTACGTGTCCTTTGTAGCTCCGCGAAAGGCGGCTTTTTCTTGAGGAAAAAGCCACTTGGCTTCCAGTTTTCTGTAAAGAGCAGAATCGAAGACGCTGTAGCTGGCGGGCAGAACAAAACCCCGTCCGGAGAGGAACGGGGTTTGCGTAGATCTTTTGCTTTCAGGCAGATGAGCCGGTTGCCCGGCTGGCCTTATCCCTTGGCGATCTTGCCGTTCTTGATGCAGCTGGTGCAGACGCGAATGCGCTTGGTAGCACCGTTGACTAGGGCCTTGACGGCCTGCAGATTGACGTTCCAGCGGCGCCGCGTAACGTTGTGCGCGTGAGAGATGTTGTTACCGAACTGCGGGCCTTTGCCGCAAATGTCGCATACCTGTGCCATGACTTCGCTCCAAACTTTTTGCTTCGTGCTGCCGGGTTCGAGCCCTGCGAACGCGCTTTCAGGAGCGCTCAGACGGGGCCTTTGCCGGTAGAGCCGTCGGGGTGTGCCCAGGCACACGAAACCGGCAGCTTGCCGAATCTTCAGTATACGCGGAATGGTGCCGGGAGCCAAGCGGGGCGTGGAAGCGGTTTCTATGTCTGTGTGAACATGGACCGGAATTTGTGCATGTTTATGTAGACAAAAGATGCTTTTTTCTATGTTTCCGTGAACGGAATCAATGTTTGCGAGGGCATTTTGGAGCCGTTCCGAAGGATGAAAACGCCCTGATTCCCGGACGCCTGCCGGCCAGGGTTGGTGCTCTCCCACCCTTCGCCGGAAAGCAGCGAAGTATGGGGCACCCGGCGTTCTAGGACCTAGGCCACCTGCCTTGTCTCCCACCCTTCGTTGGAAAAAAGTGACGGGTGCGACATCCGGCTTACTAATTATTGGCTGCCAAGACTGCGTCTGCCCATTGCTCGCCTGTGGTGCGCATCCATTGCACGGTGGACTCGTCCTTGTAGATGCTGTAGAGGTAAAGAACCAGAATACGATTCTGTGCGCGCAGAACCACAACAGCTACGGCCATTTTTGTCTCGGGCCCAGTGGTCGAGATAGATTGGATGATTCCGAACGCCGCGGCGTCCGGCTTTGAAAACAGCGTGCCAAGCGGAAATGGCTTGCCCATGGTGACAGAGGTGGAGTTGGAGTTCAGCTCCTTGAGGTTGTGGTTGAGATCGTCCTCGCCTTTCTTCAAATCAGCCTCAAGGTTGGCGCCAAACTCCTTTGCCACGCTATCGGCCACCGTCTTAAAGGCCGCGGAGTCCACGTCAACAAACTCGGCACCCCGCGGAACTTCAACAAGTGCGTATCGTGGCAGCGGTGCAGTGCCTCCAGAGAGAATCTGATGCAGGTCTTCAGGCCGGTTGAAGGCGGCGACCAACCGGTTGGTTGCCGGCGCGAAAGTTTCAAGCACGACCCGATAGTCAGAGCCTATCTCGTTCATATCGCTCGATGGCGAGGGAATGGCGATCGACTTCAGGCCAACCCGGAAGGTTTGGGGCTCCTGAACCTTTGCGCTGGCCGGGACTGCAGTTTGCGCGCTGGCTGCGGTACCCAGGAACACGGTTCCGGCGAAAAGAAGTGGAAGGTTGCGAGAGGTCCGAAACCGCGAAAGATCCATTGAGCTGTGCCTCATATTCCCAAGAAGGGTAACAGAGCGCGCGGGCGGTGGGAGTGGATTGTTGTTGGCGGTTGCGGCGCAGTTGAGGCTACGCGCGCTGGAAGGGCGAAAGGCAAACGCAGATCTTTCGGCTCCGCTGTGGAACGCTTCGCTCAGGATGACAGGGCTGTGGTTTGATGAGGGTGTTTAGGGGGCTCGATTGGCGCAGATAACAACGAACACGGACCTTGCGGTCCGCGTTCGTCGTTCCTGAGATGGGTTTTGCGGCTTTGTGTCCGGAATAAATCCCGGACCTGCCGCGCCGAGTTATGCCTTGGCTAGCACGCCGCGGCCTACGCGGTCGTTGAGGATTTCGCGGGCGTTGGCTAGGAACTCGTCCATGGGGAGTTTGCCGGAGTCGACATCCGCGAGGATAGCTTTCTGCGCGGCGTATTCCTTGTTGACGATGCCGGCCTTCGACTGCAACATGCGCCATGCTTTGCGGCGTTCTACGCAGAACATGACAAGTTGACGGCTGAGGGCGCGGTACTCGACCTTGCCGTTTTCTTCCCAGCTGATGTAGACGCCGAAGTCGGGGATGAAGGCGCGGTGTTTGGGGTCGAGATAGCGCCGGTAAACGACATCCTGCTGGGTGATGCGGACCAGCATGTTGTCGATGTGGATGAGCTTGGCGGCAGCTTCGGGCTTCAGCTTCTTGAGGTGATTGCGGAAGCGGGCTTCCGTGGTGCACCAGTGGGCGACGGTGTAGCGCTGAATTTCGCCGGTGGTCTTGGACTTGGTCTCGTACCAGTCGAGATCGATGGAGGGGTTGCCTTTGACATCGAGAGCTTCCTGGTAGGTTTCGCCGAGGCGCGGGTTGAAGACGAACTCGGGCACGCCGCGCGAGTCGCGGACGCGCTGGGCCTGGTGGAGAGCCATGTCGTCGGGCACGCCGTGCTCGGGCTGGCAGGTGGTGAAGGCCTGCAGGAACATGGTGCCGCGATATTCCAAACCATCCAGAATGGCGCGGTACAACTTCGGAGCATTTGCCATGGAAACCTGCGCGACAAACGGCGACCCGTGGCCGGCGAGGAAGGTCTCGGCTACGGTCTTCTTTTCCGTGTTCTTGCCCTGGGTGGCGGAGCCGAAGGAGTTCATGTCGCCGCCGCCGAGCATGGGGGTCGAGTCAGAGTTCTGGCCGCCGGTGTTGGAATAGACCTGCGTATCGAGCATGAGGGTCTTGACGTTCGGGCGGTTCTGGAGGATGACCTTGGACATGTTCTGGTAGCCGATATCGCCCATGCCGCCGTCGCCGCCGACCACCCAGACCTTAGGCAGCTCGACGATCTCCCGATCGGTCATCAGGGCATCGGTGAAGTGGGAGTAGTTGTAATACTCCTGCTCGTTGATGACATCGCTATCGCGCGTGAGAAGGATGTCGGCGAGGCGCTCGGGGATAACGGAGCGGCGGGCGTGGTCGACAATGAAGCTTTCGCCCATGAGCCAGCCGACGGTGACGCCGTCCTGGAAGAGCGAGTTCATCCATGGATACGGGTGCGGGTTATTCGGAGCCGTGGACCCGTAGACGGTGTTGCAGCCGGTGTGTGCGGCCATGGCCATGACGGACATGCCGTTGGCCAGCCGGCCGTCGATGGGCTGAAGGCTCTTGTGGTTGAAGGCCTCGGTGAGCAGGACGGCGGCGATGGCCTCGACCAGCTCGGCATCGGTGATGGGGCCGTGCTCGGCCTCGTGCGCGGCTATGCGCGCCTTGGTGTCCTTTACGTCTTCGCCGCCCAGGCCAAGGACGAGGTGGGCGATGGCCTGGCGGAGCAGGGCGTACTCGGCGGGGTTGCGCTCGGCGAGGGCCGCGAGGCGGGCGACGCCGGTCTTCTCAAGCTCGCCGGCCTTCTGGACGAAGCGGTCGGACTTGGCGTGATAGACGGGGCGCATGTAGGCCTCGGTGACCGCTGCGATGGAGCGGAGGACCGACTTTTCGCCGCAGCCGGCGCAGGCGCCGTCTCCGGCTACGAGAGCGTCGTAGTTGGTGCGGACCATCAACATATTGCGGAGGGTGGCAGTCTTCGAGTCTGCCGGGTTCGCCGAGTTGAAGAGGCCGAGGTACTTTTGCGAGGTGTCGGGCAGCAGGTCGAGGAAGGCAGTGCCGGTCTCGTGCTCGGCATTGACCTCCTCGGTTTCGGCCACCATGCGGAGGGCGTCGTGGTCGCCGCAGGCAGTGACACAAGCGGCGCAGCCCTTGCAGAGATCGGAGACAAAGATGGAGAAAACGCCGCCGGAGCCGGGCGACTTGCGCTCCGGCGAGCTGAAGATGGCGTTGACCTTTTGATAAGCCATCGGAACCTTGGCGATGATGTCGAAAAATTGCTGCTTGGATTCAGCGGAGAAGCCGTCGATTCCATCCGTGACTTCGCGAAGAATGGTGGGCAGCGGGGTTCCGGTCTTCATTTCGGCTACCATGCGGGTGCGGGCAGCCTTCTCGATTTCAGGCAAGGCGCGCAGGAGCTTGGTGCGATCTTCGGGATCGGCGATGTAGTAAGAAACGGCGGTGGTGAGCAGGGTGCCGAGGTCCTGCGAGGTGTTGGGCAGGGCGGTGTCAGGGCAGACGGAGATGCACTCCATGCACTGGGTGCAGTTCTCGGGGATGTAGAGCGGGGTCTCGCGGCGAGCGACGTACTTGGACGCGGTGTCTCCCGTAGCGGCAGCGATGACGCCCATGGCCGAGAGCGGCGTGGCCGGCTGGTCATATCCATAGCTCGAGCGGAACTCTGCGTCGAATTTGGCGACCGAGCTGATGGGTGTGCGCAGACCCTGGCCGGCGGGTACAGGTGTGGAACGGCAGCCGGTGCCGCAGGAACCGCCGGCGGTGGCCAGCTCGAGAATGGGAAGAAGAGCCGCGCCGCGGAGGCTGGAGCGGTCGGCCGCGGCGAGCGCGCCGATCTTGATCTCCTTGACCTGCTCGAAGCCCTGGGTCATGACTTCCATGTTGGAGGCTACGACGGCGTCGCCCAGCTTGCCGAACTTCTTGACGTACTGCTTGTAGACGACTTCACGGTATTGTTCGGGGGTGATGCCGAACTCGTTGAGCAGGCTGGAGACGGCGAAGAAGGCGCCGAGGAAGGCGTTGCCCTGCATGCGCAGCTGAAGATCGCCGCGGTCGGTGGCCTTTTTGGCGATGGCGAAGCCGGGCAGCGTGAACACGCGGATGTTGTTATCGATGATCTGCTTGCGGGCCCACTGGGGAAGGCGCTCCCAGGCCTGCTCGCCTTCTTCGTCGGACTCCCAGACGAGCGAGCCGCCGGGCTGAATGCCGTCCAGCGGGTTGGTGTGGGTAAAGGCCTTGGGGTCGCAGCAGAGGACGACGGTGACGTGGCGCAGGTCGCAGTTGACGCGGATGCGATCCTTGGCGGCGACCATGAAGTAGCTGGTGGGCGAGCCCTTTTTTTCCGAGCCGTACTTGGGGTTGGCGCTGACGTGGATGACTTCCTTGGGGTTGCCGAGTGAGTCGACCAGGCCGTCGCGCTCGTAGAGCAGATCGTTGAGATCGCCGATGATGGCGCCCAGGTTTTTGCCGGTGGTGATGGCGCCCCAGCCACCGATGGAGTGGAAGCGGACGGCGACTGCGCCCGGGGGGAGCAGCGAAGGCTTTTCATCGCCGACAACCGCGTAGGGGTGGTCGATGCCGAGGACGATGAAGGAGACGCCGTCGGCTGCGGTCTTGCCGTCCTGGCGGGCGCGGCCGGCGGTGGCAAACTCGTACGCGCCGATCACATGCTCGGGGCGGAAGTCGCGCGAGCCGAGGCCGTAGGTGCCGGCGAAGATCCGGGGCACTTCGCTCAGCGAGAGGGTGGGAAGGCCCTCTTGCGCAGGGCGGCCCTCGGTCTGGATGGCTTTGGAGATCGCGGTGCGGATGTCTTTGCCAAGCGGGTTGTCGGGGGAGAGGGCTTCGTCGGTGCGCTCGAGGATGATGACGTTCTTTTTGCCCTTGAGGGCGGCGACGATGGCGGCCTCGGGGAAGGGACGGATGACGTTGACGTGGATGGAGCCGACGGTGACGCCGCGGGTTTCGCGGAGGTAGTCGACGGCGGCTTCAATGTTTTCTGCTGCGGAACCGAGCGAGACGAAGACCGTGTCCGTGTCGCTGGTCTTGTACTCGGAGATGAGGCCGTAGGTGCGGCCGGTGAGCTCGCCGAAGTCCTTGTAGGCGTCTTCCAAAAATTGCAGGATGGGCTCGGCGAAGTTGTTGCGCCGGGCGACGATGCCCTGCATGTAGTGCTCCTGGTTCTGGACGGGGCCGAGGAGGATGGGGTTGGTGAGGTCCATCATCTTGGGGACGCGGCGGCGGGTGGGTCCGAAGAGGGCGCGCTGGGCTCCAGTGGGACAGTCGATGATGTCGTCGGGCGCGCCGAGGTACTCGCGGATCAGGTCGGACTCGTGCTTGTAGAAGGTGCGCTCAAGGTGGGTGGTGAGGAAGCCGTCCATGATGTTCATGCCGGGGGTGAGCGAGAGCTCGGTGACGCGGCGCAGGATGAGGGCCTGATCGGCGGCCTGCTGGGCGTCCTTGCCCATGATCATGATCCAGCCGGTGTCAAGCGCGCCGTAGATGTCGTCGTGGCCGCAGTGGACGTTGAGGGCGTGCTTGGTGAGGGCGCGTGCGCCGACCTCAAGCACCATGGTCGAACCTTTGCCGGGAGCGTGGTAGTACTGCTCGACGCCGTAGACGACGCCCTGGCCGGAGGTGAAGTTGACCACGCGCTTGCCGCAGACGGAGTGAGCGATGGCTCCGCCCTGAGCCGCGTGCTCGCCTTCGGTCTCAATGGCGATGGTGTTCTTGCCGAAGACGTTGAGGTGGCCCTCGGCGTAGGCCTGCTGGAAGAGCTCGCCGCCCTCAGTGGATGGGGTGATGGGATAGAAGACGCCGGCGTCGGCGATGCGGGTCTC
>Ga0302319_10001097_pt1 | contig 60682 bp, 50 predicted proteins | sample Bog_T0_2_FD_203319 | JGI IMG/M metagenome (GOLD analysis project Ga0302319, IMG submission 203319) | Peat permafrost microbial communities from Stordalen Mire near Abisko, Sweden - Bog_T0_2 | ecosystem: Environmental > Terrestrial > Soil > Wetlands > Peat | place: Sweden: Abisko, Stordalen Mire...
TTTGGATTTTCAAGGCATGAGGGATAGACCCCTCATGCCTTGAAAATCCAAATCTTTCCCCACCGAAAATGCTTGACGCGGAAGAGAGAATCTGGGAAACCAAAGCTCCCAGTCGCCGCCGTCCGTGTTCTACCCATCCCCGAAGAGATCGTCAATCTTCTGGCGCAGGGAGGCGAGTTCCTGTCGCAATTCAACGACAGTCGCTTCCAACTGCGCGATGCGCGCCTCGTGGCCTGCGTCCTGCTCTGCGCCCAGTCCCGCTTCACGGCGCGCGAAGGCTGGCTCGGCTGCGGCAACAGAAAGCGTTTCGACGCCGCCGGAGAGCAGATGCGCATAGCGGGACTCCTTGGTTCCGGGTTGGCGCGGCAGCACGGCGACCAGCGGCGGTGTGCGCTCCATCAGCTTTTGCAGCGCTGCCAGCACGTCTGCAATCTCCTCGAAGTGGTGCTGACGCTCGGTGCGTCCGCGCAGCTCGCCGGGAGTCTGTGGGCCGCGTAGCAGAAGCACGCAGAGGAGCGCCGTCTCCGCGCGGCTGAAGTTGAAGGCCTCGCCCAGCCAGTGCTCGTACTTGGCGACGCGGCCGTCGGCGGAGCGCGCGCGGCTGGCCAGATGCAGGTCTTCCAGGCCATGCAGAGCCTGGCGCACCTCCTCCTCGTCCAGCGCCATCACCGGCTCGCGGTTGGAGCGTTGGTTGCAGGCGTTGATGAGCGCGTTGAGTGAAAGCGGATAGTACTCCGGCGTGGTCACTTCTTTTTCAACCAGAGCGCCCAGGACGCGGGCCTGGGGCGGGGTGAGGACGATAGGGAGAGTCTGATTCAGCTCGGGAGGGGGCATAAATCTATTTTGCCACCGCGCCAGCAAGAGTGCCGGGCAAAGAGAAGCCCCGCTCAAGATGAACCTGAGCGGGGCGGTCTTGCGCGGTGAGGATTCTTACCGCTTCCCCTTGATGGTAATGGGGCTGACGCTGGACTTTTTGGCGGCGCGGCGGGCGGCGATCTCGTGCATCTCCTTGCCAATGTGGGATTGATTAATGCCCAGCTGCATGGCCAGGTTGATGATGTTGCCGGTGCCCCAGTAGAGGGCCAGGCCGGAGGCGAAGTGCAGCATGGTGAAGCCTAAGACTGCCGGCATCATGATGGCCATCATCCTGCGCTGCGCCGGGTCCATGCCCGGAGTGGGGGTGATGAACTGCGTAACAAACATGGTGGCGATAATAAGAATGGGCAGGATGTACCTGGGGTCGGGCGTGGAGAGGTCGGTGAGCCAGAACCACTGCGCCTGGCGCAATTCAACAGCGTTGAGCAGGACGCGGTAGTAGGCGAAGAACAAGGGCATCTGGACGAGCATGGGCAGGCAACTGCCGTACATATTCACGCCTTCAACCTTGTAAAGCTCCATCATCTCGGCGTTCATCTCGGCCTTTTTGGGGTCGGTTGCCTTGAGATTCTTATAGCGCTGCTTGATGGCCTCGACCTTGGGCTGGATACGCATCATCTTGAGCGAGGACTTCATCATCATGAAGCGGGTGGGCAGCATGAGGAGGTTGAAGATGACGGTGACGATGATGATGGCCCAGCCCCAGTTGTAGACGCCGGGTCCCATGTGGTCATGGAGGTAGCGCAGGGCCAGGTAGAGGGGCTTGGCGATGATGGTGAGCCAACCGAACTGGGTGAGCGGCTCCAGCGAGGGTCCCGTGGGCTTGCCGTCGGCTCCGGTGGCGCGGATGCTCTTGAGCACATCGGTTTCTTTAGGGCCTGCGAAGAGGCGCACGTGGGTCGAGCCGCTGGTGTCGCCCACGGCCAGGCCAATCACGTCGGAGGGCTTCTTCTGACTGTTGGGATCGCTGGGGTCGCTGGACAGTTCGACGGCGTTGTGCAGCGTGACCACAGTGAAGCGCGCGGGCGTGCCGGGCAGGAATGCGGCGGCAAAATAAAGATCGCTGACAGCCGCATAGTCGAAGGGCTGATCGAGCGTGGCGTTGCCGCTGACCTTCTTGGCGTCTGTCGAGTCGTCCTTGCCGTCCAGCGACCAGGCAAACTTTCCGTAGGCGAAGTGCATGGCTTCGGTCTGGTCGCCGAGGCCGCCGGGCCATGCCAGCAGGGCGCGCACCGGAACACCGTTGCGCTTCACCTCAACCTCGGCTGTCACCACGTAGCTCACGTCGAAGCGGAAGGTCTTCACCACATCCAGGCCATTGGCTGCGTAGTGGAAGGTGATGGAGCCTGGAGCCTGGAGAACGCCGGTGGGCGAGTCAGCGCCAGAGACGGTGACCTGATAAAGAGCCTCGTTCAACTGTTTGGTCAGTTCCGGCTCATAGGTGTAGAGCGAGAGCGGAAGACCGAAGGCAGCGGTTCTGGAATTTACCAGATCAAGCTGCTGGCCATTTTCTCCGGGATGGTCCTTGTACTGGCTGCCCTTCAGAATCCAGTGCTCGACCTGCGCGCCCCGGTTGGTGAAGACAATCTTCAGGTTCGCATTCTCCACCGTTGACTCCGCGACTGCTGAGGCGACGATGGCCGGAGTAGCAACAAGAGGCTGCGCCTGCACAGCAGCCGACTGCGGCTGGGCGGGCTGCGCCGTGGCTGCGGCCGGTTGCGCGGGCTGCGGCTGGTTCTGGGCTTGAGGCTGGGTTTGGGCAACGGGCGCCGGAGTGGCCGGCTGCCTGGACTTGCCAAAGTACTGAAAGCCGAGAAGGACGACGAGAGCCAGAAGGGTCATCGCCAACAGGCCGCGCATGTCGCCGCCGCTGCCGCTACCGCCGCTTCCGCCCGGTCCTGGAAGATTGGGATTGCTGAATTCTGCCAAAGTAGACTTCCTATTCGTTCAGGGCCCGTTCAAGGGCCGTGGAGGAGGCGCGCCGTCAGGCTGCCGCTCTTCCTATGGTAATGGTTCGTGGGGAAAGTGGTGTGAAATCGTGGCCGGTGGCACGGGGTCAAGACCGCCTCGGGTGAAGGGATGGCAGCGCAGCAGCCGCCAGATAGCCAGGCCAGTGCCGCGCAGGGGTCCGTGGGTGGCGATGGCGACCGAGGCGTACTCCGAGCAGGTGGGCAGAAACTTGCAGCCGTGGCCGGGTGAGAGCGAATGGATTGCTGGGGAGATCCAGCGGCGGTAGAAGTCGAGAAAGGCTAACAGTATGCGACTCATGGCACCTGCAATGCGGCCGGCGGGTTGGGATTCTGTTTCATGCGAGCTGCCTCGATCTTCGCCTGTTGAAGGATACGCACGATCTCTGCCTCAAGTTTCCTGAAATCAAGGTTGAGCACTGTGCGTCGCGGATGAAGGATAAGATCGCAGCCAGAAGGCAGCAGGTCCAGGTGGCGGCGCAGGGCCTCTTTCATGCGGCGCTTGATGCGGTTGCGTTCGTGGGCTTTGCCCAGCACTTTGCCGGCGGTGAGGCCAACGCGCGTGCCGGTCGGGGTCCCCGGCGACTCGGGGTCCCCAACGAGCGATTTCTGCTCGTTGGGGTGATGGGACAGGTCTTTGTCGCTGGGGTGACTGGTCGGCAAGTCAGTAGTCGGGCCGGCGGGTGATTGCGGCGCCAGAAACCAGCTCATGGAGGCGGACTGACGCTTGCGGCTTGCCGCATAGGCGCGCTGATAGTCGGAGTGCTTGCGCAGGCGCACACCCGCCAGCGACTGGCGCGGAGCAGGCTTGAGAGGGGTGTTCATGGCAAAGCCGGAAGGCGTTTCCGCCGGATCACTGCCGGATGAGGGGCAGATTCCGGCTGAAACAAAACTGCAGGCAGGGTTAGTCGCGGAAGCCGGCGCTGACGGACACGCGCTTGCGGCCGATGGCGCGACGGCGGCTGAGCACGGCTGCGCCGGCCTTGGTCTTCATGCGAGCGCGGAAGCCATGGGTTTTCACGCGTTTGCGGCGATTCGGTTGAAATGTGCGCTTGGGCATGAAAATGCGCTCCTGTTTCCTGATTGAAATCTTCGCCTTATCGGCAAGTCTCAGTGTATCGCAGGTTGGGCCAGGAAGCCAGCGGGAAGCGGAAATAGGAAGAAAATAGCTCCGGGCCTCCCGGGCAGAAAAAACTCAGACCTGACGATAGCCTGCCCTGAGCGCAGTCGAAGGGGTGAGACACCACCAGCTTTCGTTTTATGAGAAAATACTCTCAAATGGCCATGGCGAGCGCTATTCCGTTTGCTTTCAGTAGACACTCTGGTAACCTTACCTGCGCGTTTCACCATCCATGGTGCAACTGTTGTAGACGTAAAAAAACTTCTGTGAAAGATTGATTAAAGAGTCCCCCAAATGTGCTACTCTTGGGGGCGTCCAAGAAAGTTTCCCACAGTCCCTCGGAACACGATTCATACCGGCATGAATTTCATACTGGCTCCAGACAATGTCGGGAGCTAATAAGCGGCGATTTGACACAAGGCCCATTGCCTTGCGCCATGAGGAAGCCGTTGCGTAAGGACGAAAGATAAACAAGCCTGCAACGAACAGGCGTCAAGCAAGGATCTGCACGATGGCATACGCAATTTCGCCGGCGACGGCTCCCAATTCCTGGATTCAGATTCTCTCCGCGCTGGAGATGAAGGTGAATCGCCAGTCTTTCGAGACCTGGCTGAAGCCCACCAAGTACAGCCATATCGTCAGCCGCACGCTGTACGTGCGCGTGCCCTCGCCGCAGTTTCAAAACCTGGGGGATCTGTATGGCGACCTGATCCAGGAGGCCATCGAGCAGCAGGGGCTGGAGCTGGACGACGTTAGTTTTGTGACCGCCGAGGATGACCCCTCGGTTCCGCCGGTGCGCAGGGACGGCGGCTTCGGGCCTGTTCCAGCGCGTGCGCCCGTGGCGCCGGCGCCGCGCTCCCCGGAGCAGGCGCGCTTCGACTGGTCCACCGCGGCGCAGCTCAATCCTCGCTACACCTTCGACGCGTTCGTCATCGGAAACGGCAATCAGTTTGCGCGCGCCGCATCCCTGGCGGTGGCCGAGCGGCCCTCCAAGGCCTACAATCCGTTGTTTCTGTATGGCGGCGTCGGCATGGGCAAGACCCACCTGATGCACGCCATCGGCCACGAGGTGAAGCGCCGCCAGCCGGTGGCCAACATCTGCTACGTCTCCGCGGAAAAATTCACCAACGAGATGATTACCTCGCTGCGCAACGACCGCATGACCAGCTTCCGCGATCGTTTCCGCACGGTGGACATACTGCTGATCGACGACATCCAGTTCATCGCCCAGAAGGAGCGCACTCAGGAGGAATTCTTCCACACCTTCAACGCGCTGCACGAGAGCATGAAGCAGATCGTGATCGCCTCCGACCGTCCGCCCAAGGAGCTGGCGGAGATCGAGGACCGGCTGCGCTCGCGCTTTGAAATGGGGCTGATCGCCGACATCCAGCCGCCCGATCTGGAAACCAAGGTCGCCATCCTGCAAAAAAAGGCGGAGTCCGAGCAGGTCCAATTGCCCGCCGACGTGGCGCTGTTCGTAGCCTCCAATGTGCGCACCAACGTGCGCGAGCTGGAAGGCGCTATGACGCGGCTGATCGCCTGGTGCCAGCTTAACCACGTGGAGATTACGCTGGCCTCCACCCAGCAGTGCCTCAAGCAGTTCATCGACATGCAGGTGCGCAAAATCACCATCGAGGCCATTCAGCGCGCCGTCGCTGAGAACTTCGGCATGAAGATCACCGACCTGAAGCAGAAGAACAACTCGCGTAATGTGGTGGTGCCGCGGCAGATCGCGATGTTCCTGGCCAAGCAGATGACCGAAGCCAGTCTGCCGGAGATCGGCCGCCAGTTCGGCAACAAGCACCACACCACGGTGATGCACTCCATCGGAAAGATCGAAGATCAGCGCCGCGACGACAAGGACCTGCAACGCACGCTGAACAAGCTCCAGGAGCAGTTGAGCGCATAGAGCATGTTTCATAAACGTGCTTTGTATCAAGGCACGACTTTACCGCTTGCGAGAAAATGCCAACGGAGTCGCAAGAAGCGTCAAGGCGCGACTTCACAGCTTGCGGAAAAATGCCAACGGAGTCGCAAGAAGCGTCAAGGCGCGACTTCACAGCTTGCGGAAAAATGCCAACGGAGTCGCAAGAAGCGTCAGGGCACGACTTCAGTCGTGCCGATAGACGCCCCCAATAGGCCTTGGGCTTTAGCCCCTGCGTACTTTTGCTTCTTCAAGTATGCCGTTCCAAACGGATATTCGTCTGGCTTGTTTGCCAGACCCGCTTTCAAAGGATTGTTCTCGATGTACTCGCGATGCTGTTGAAAGCTCTGGTCATCCAGAATCTGCACATCCGAGTACCCGCGCTGCCAAATCTCTCCGCGAAACCCAAGCTCCTTGTTGGCGCGAAAAGAAAAGCTTCCCTTGATCAATTGCATCGTCATTTCAAGACTCATCTCGCCCGGAACGGTCATCAGAATGTGGACATGATTGGGCATGATCACGAAGTCGTGAACGGTCATTTTTCCTGCGCGCATATAGCTTCGAAGAACTTCGATGAAGAGTTCCGCCATGCGATCCGTCTGGAAGAGTGATTTTCCGCCTGCTGTTCGCGTAGTGACAAAGAACGTACGCTGGCAAAATGACGCACTTGACGGGTCCGAAGGCCGGGAAGGGATCGACATCGCAGTGGCTAAAGCCTCCACTTTTTACGATCGCGAGCGGCACGACTGAAGTCATGCCCTGACGCTTCTTAGCATACTCGAATATTTTTCTGCGAGTGGCGCAGGTCCCTTATAGGTACATAACTGAAAACGGGGTGCCCCAGGTCGGCATTTTCTGACTTGGGAAACCACGATCCTCAAGCCGATGGTGTTTGCAGCTTATTTTCCCGCGGCCCTGCTTCAAATCAAAAATTCGCTCGTCCTCGTCCAAGCTCATCTCGTCGCGTCGGCGCCCCCGCTCCTTGCCGCACTCCTGAAAGCGAAAAAACTACGCGACAGCTCTGTAGAGAGAACCGGTTGAGATACCGCTGGGTGACGGGCTTGAGGCGAGGGGAGCGGTGCCGCCGCTTGTTGTGGTGAAAACCGTGGAAGCGCCGTCGGTGCTGATGCTCGAACTCGATGTTGATGCGGTCGCGTTCACCGTATCCAGCACCCTCGTGACAATATTGAGTGTCACGCTGTCCTGCAAGAGCTCTTTGCCTATGGCTACGCTCTCGTTATTGGTAGTGGCTGCGGGCTTCGGCGGAGCCGCGATCGCTGCCTGGTATGTGGCCAGCGCGGTCTTTGCTTCGGTTGTGCTGCTGTCCTTTACCGCTGTTGCCACTGAATCGAGGAAAGTGCTCAGAGGATCGGACGTCCCGGTGCTTGCAGGCGAACGCGATTCGATCGACTGAAGAAGGTTCTTGGTGGTGTCCAGACTCCCCGACGAGATTGACTTTTCGAGTTGTGAGACCAGCGTGCTGACGGATGGCGTCGATGATGGCGCTCCGAAGACCTGAAACTGCGTCATGCTGGAAATGGGATCAATGGAGGAGATACTCATGCAGGTGTCACTTCCTGGACGGCTAAAAATTAGAGAATTCTAAAGTCTCTATTGAGGTTCTTCGGAGGTATCCGCACGAACATGAGGAAACTGCGGGAGGCGCGGAGTACTTTTGTTTGATTGCCGGATGCCGGGCGCCTAAGTTCCGGATTCTCGGACCCGGGAAGTCACGAACTCCATGCGCGAAGCGCGTCTGCCTGGACGGCCAGTCCTTTGCAGATTATTTCCCAGCTCCGGCGCATAATCGAAGTATGAACAAGGTCCAGAGGGCGGGCACTTTCTATTCCCTGTTCCACAGTCCCTTTTTCTGGCCTTTTTCTCCTTTTCTTCTCCAAAAATCCGGGTACCCCCCACCCCCCCCTCCCTGTGGAAATCTTTTTTCGATCAATTTATTCCTTGTAACTTGCACGTATTCAATAGCTTACATTTTTGCCATGTTAACGAATCAGTAACTGCAAACCGCGTTTTTTGACCATTTTTAGCCCAAAACAAGCCGTTTTTGACCCAAAAACCCGCTTTTTCGGTTGATTCTGTGAGCTGGAATTTCATGCCGGCTCCGCGATCTCCTTATGGCTTTCCCGTCATCAATTCCACGAACATCTTCTGGAAGCGCGCGAGGTCAAGGTCTGTTTGCGCATGGACCAAACGAACGCCGGTTGCGGGCTTCATCTTTTCGCTCCAGGTGAGGGTGTCGCCGTAGCTGGGTCCGTGGCTCAGGTCCACATCCATGTAAAGGATCTTCTCGTGGGTGATGATCGAGGGGTCGAGCCAGGCGCAGGCGGTCAGCTCGTCCCACAGGTAGTAGCGGCGCTGGCTCCATGCGGCGATGTAGCGCGCGGCGGGCGTGCTGGATTTGGCGATCTCGTCGAGCATCTGTTGGGTGAAGGGCGCCTTGATGGAGACATCGACGGTGGTGACGTCGATGCGGGGCCAATCGGCGTGCAGGACGATGTGCGCGGCCTCGGGATCGAACCAGAGGTTGAACTCGTGGCGCGGGTCGCCGGCAAACTCCGGATCGTCGCTCTTGGGAGTGAGGCTTCCGCCCATCAGCACAATGCCCTGCGTGAGCGCGGCGAACTCCGGGTCGATGGCGATGGCCAGAGCGATGTTGGTCAGCGGGCCTGCGGCGTAGATGGTGACCTGATGAGGATGGGCGCGCACCTGTCGGATGAGAAAGTGGGCGGCGTCTTCGTCGATGGCCTTGAGGTTGGGCTGTCCTTCGGGCATGGGCGGAATCTCATAGGGCCCGTGCGCGTTGGACTTCACCGGCGGTCCCGGAACGCCGGGCATCTGCTCCGTGGAGAGGCTCTGTCCCCATGCGCCCAGCCACTCTTGCCTGCCGTCGAGCGCGGCGGAAAGGCGAGTCTCCTCCTGCGTCCGGACCAGCGGGAAGACCGCGCCGCGGGCCACGGGAATGTTGGCGTGGCCGGTCAGCTCCAGCATGCGCAGGGTGTGCAGGGTCTCCTCGTCGCGCCAGGCGTCGCCGGTGACCATGGTGATGCCCAGCACCTCGACCTGAGGAGCCTGAAGCAGCGCCAGCATGGCCATCTGATTGGAACCGCCGGGGCCTCCGCCGTCCTGATCGATGAGCACCAGGCGTTTTTGTGCGGAACATATGGTAGCGGTGAAGACCAGCAAAAGCAGAAGAATTTTTGTTCTCATGATTCAAATAGTGTGGCACATCCGCAGAGCGGCTCCAAGCCGGGCGGGAGAGTTTTCATCCGCTACTGGCTGCCGCACGCATCGATGCCGCGACCCAAGTTAATCCACTATTCATCAAAAAACGATTGCCACCTTTGATAGCGAGAATTATGATTTCTGCCAGCCGCCTATGCGGACAAAGGAGATTTCCCCCATGGCTCCACATGACTTTGTAACCCCCAGAGTAAAGAAGACCGGTTTGGTGAACGCCGTCAGCGACGTCGTTCAGAGCTTGCAGGACTTTGAACTTCCTGACCTGCAACAATTCACGCGAGAGGGAGTGTACTCGAACACGGCCAGCAAGGATTTTCATCTCTTCTATGTGGGCCGCGACAATGTGCACGAAATCCTGAAGTTCGTGCTGTCGCGCGTCCGGGTTTCCCTGTACCTGAATATGTTCGGCTTCGACGATGATGAATTGAATGCCATCCTGATGGCCAAGGTGGTGGACCCGACCGTGACCATGCTGATCACCCTGGATCAGAGCCAGGCTGGCGGGGTTCACGAGAAGGCGCTGATTGCGGCAGACCAGAAAAGCAACCTTGCGGCCTTCAACACGCATTTCGTCATCGGCCAGTCCCTGACCGGCCAGATCAGCCACACCAAGGGATTTGTGGCCGATGGCAAGGTGGGAGCGGAAGGTTCGACGAACTGGTCGTCCTCCGGCGAAGGAATATTTGTAAACGGGACCTGGAATGTCACCGGGCCAAAAGCGCCCGCGGGACCGGTAAATCCGGGAAAGGGCTACAAGGCGCAAAACAACACCCAGTCCATCTTCACCGATCAGGATACGATCAACCGGTTCCAGACCGAATTGATAGCGGAACACGTGATAGCCACCAAAGCAGCACAGAAACCAGCGCCTACGCCGCCTGCTGCAAAGCCTACGCCACCTGCCGCCAAGAAGCGTTAGGTGCCTCGGCATCGCGGTGCGTACCAGAGCCTGCCGGAAGCCTGCCCTGAACTAAGTCGAAGGGCACACGATTCGGCAGGCGCGAGGTTTAACAAACTCAATTTACGTTAGCGCCGGGAGCGTCCGCGATCCCCTGAGCTTCGTCCGCGATCGCCAAAGGCGCGCGGCTTGAGGGGCGGGGTGACAGGCAGGTCGGTTTTGCCCGCCGGATAGACGGCGAGGAAACGCTCCTGGCCTTCGCCATTGCTGGCCGTCTCCACGCCTTCGATGCCGCGGAAGGCCATGTGCAGCAGGCGGCGTTCGCGGCTGTTCATATGCTGAAAGGCGTAAGGAACGCCGGACCGAAGCACCTTTTCCGCGGTAGTTTCTGCCGTCAGGCGCAACTCCGCAGCGCGTAGCGCCTTGAAGTTGGCGGCGTCAAAGCTGACAAGGTCGCCCTCGCGCTGGTCGAGACGTAAAATTTGCGCGGAGATGGTTTCCAAGGCAAGCAGCAGCTCGCCGTTGTGTTGCGTCGCCAGCGTCACGTCAGGCCCAGCCAGCTCTATGCAGAGGGCAGGAGACAGGCTTTCGCCGTCGTGCGAGCCCTCGCTGCCGGCGCTGATGCGGTACTTGAGGCGCAGGCCACCGAGTTTGTTGAGGGTGGCGAGAAATCCGGCAATCTTCTGGGCAGCCTGTTGCAGGTCTTCGATAGGCATAACAGAACAGTATCGCAGAGTCGGGCGAGGCATGGGGTGGAGAAATCAGCGGAAGGCTGGACAGGCGTCTGGAACTCCTGCGTCAATCATCAACTCTCCCGCACCTTCGGCGCCAGGTACTCTGGTCCAACCGGGTCAGTTACGGACTCCTTCACGATGCGGTCGATTTCGGCCATGGCATCGGTATCGAGCTTCCAGCCCAGCACGCCGGCAACGGCGTCGAGTTGCTCTGGGCGTTTGGCTCCCCAGAGAGCGACGCTGACGCCGGGGCGGTCGAGAACCCAGCGGACGGAAAGCTCCAACACGGATTTATCGTAGTGTTGGTGGGCAAATTCCGCCAGCCCCTCGACTGCGGTGATGTACTGCGAGAAGCGCGGCTCGCGGAATTTGGGATCGACGCGGCGAATGTCGCCTTTGTCGAAGCTCATGCCTCGCGTGACACGGCCGCCGAGCAGGCTGCGGCAAAGTGAGCTGTACGTGAGCACGGCGACGTCGTTTGCTGCGCACCAGGGCAGAATGTCCTTGTCTATTTGCCGCTCGAATAGGTTGTAGGGCGGCTGGTTAGAGCTAAGCGGGGCCACGGCGCGAAACTCCTCCATCTGCGCAATGCTGAAGTTGCTGACGCCGAGGGCGCGCACCTTGCCCTGGCGCTGAAACTCGGTGAGCAGGGCGGCGGTTTCGGCGATAGGCGTGCGCGTATCCGGCCAATGCACCTGGTAGAGATCGATGTAATCGGTGCCCAAACGGCGCAGGCTGGCTTCGAGTTCCTGGCGCAGGCGGGTAGCGGTCGAGTTGGCGAAGACGCCGCGCTCGTTCCACTCCAGGCCTGCCTTGGTGGCGATGAAAAAATCCTCGCGCCGGCCGTGTGCACGGATGGCGCGGCCTACGATCTCTTCGGCGTGGCCATGGCCGTAGATGGGCGCCGTGTCGATGAGGTTGATGCCGCGCTCCAGGGCGCTAAGGCAGGTGGCGATGGCGATGTCATCGGGAATTGTGCCCCAGTCAAGGCCGCCGATGGCCCAGGTACCGAGACCAAAGCGGGAAACCTTCACGCCGGCAATGGTGGTTGTCTCCATGCAAAATATTTTACAGGGGTCAGAGGTCAGGGCCAGGTCACCCACAGGATGGATATTGCAGATCATTTCCAGAATCCTGCTACTCTGAAATCAGGTCGTCCCTCTCGGACGGGCCTGTTCGAAATGAAGCGAAAGGTACCCCCACGGCGGATTCAAGCCTCAAGTGTAACGACGGATCTATTAGAGCCGACAGGAGATGGCAGCTATGAAGCAATGAAAAAGATGGAAATCAAAGTGCATTTCACACTTTTTAGGCCATGGCTGCGGATATCTCATTGATTCTGTTCACGATATTTGTTGCACTTGGACTTTTAATGTACCCTCCCCCCCGGGCTGCGATTCTCCGTTTCTTCGCCTCTCTGAACAAGGCCCTTTTATGGTGTACTTCGATCATCAGGATGCGCAGATTTCTTCAAGTTGTATTGATTCTGGCGTACATTGCCGCCGCTACGCTGACCCATGCGCAGGGCGGGCCGCCTTTTATTACCGACGACCCTGGCACGCCCGGTAACCGGCACTGGGAGGTCAACCTGGGCTGGATTGGCGACCATAACCCAGCGCGCGCCAGCTACCAGTTGCCCGACTTCGACATCAACTACGGCTGGGGCGACCGGCTTCAACTCAAGTATGAGCTGCCTATCGCAGCGGCCACGGATCAAAACAACACTACGAGGGCCGGGCTGGGGGAGTCGCTGCTGGGCGTGAAGTGGCGGCCTTATGAGCATCATCGAGCCGGCGAGCCGAAGTCCGATGAGAACATGAATTTTTCCTTGGGCACTTATCCGCAGGTGTCGATCAACAACCCCACCAGCGCGGTGCGGCGCGGGATTGTGGAGCCTGGGCCGCAATACTATCTGCCGGTGGAGTTCACGGCCAAATGGGGCCCCATCAACTTCAACGGCGAGGTGGGCCGCTGGATCGGCAACCGCAATGTGCCCAGCCGCTGGGGGCGCGGGCTGATTGCGGGGCACGAATTCAGCGAGCGGCTGGAGCTGTATGGGGAGGTTTACGACTTGCAGGACGCGAACCGAATTGGGACAACGCCCAAGCAGCGCGAGCTGACGGCGGATGTGGGCGGGCGGCAAACGCTGGACCGCAAAGGGCATCTGCGATTGCTGTTCATGGGCGGGCGCGGCATCCAGGCGGTGATGCGCGAGAACAGCGAACCGAACTGGATAGCGTATGTGGGCGTGCAGATATTGCTGGGGCCGAAGGAAGCGAGCACGCCAGGCGAGAGGTGAGATGCGCAGGCACAGCCTGCTGACCGTACCTTCACTCGCCGCATCCCGGCCTGGTGGTGTATCTTCCAATTCGTATGGAACACACACAGAGCAACGCCCCGCATCCCGCGCCCGAGGCCGAAGAGGTCTACCGGCGCTGGATACAGTTTCTCGATGAGGAATTCACCCGCCACCATGCGCCGGAACTGCGCGCGGAGATTGTGCGCGACCAGCTGGCCCAGCTCTATCTGGGCCGTCCGCATGGCGGCAAGCTGAACCTGACGCTGACCAGCGAACTGCCCGGCAACGTGCTGGCGCTCTCGCTGGACCCGGCGAACGTGACCCTGGAGGCGGAGCACTTTGGCGACGTCGACCCGGAGCAGTTCGCCATGCGCAAGCCGCTGCTGTGGTTCTGGCAGATGTTCGACCGCTCGCCCATCGGAACCAATCACTGGCTGGGCCTGCGATTCCGCGCGATGTTGGGGCGGCACATCTTTGCCCGCATCGGCGCGGGGGTCAAGATCTTCCACGGCGTGGATCTGACCTACGGCTACAACCTGGCCATCGAGGAGGGCGCGGTGATTCGCCAGCGCGCTCTATTGAATGACCGCGGCGGCATCACCATCGGCAAGGGCGCGGTGATAGGCTCGTTCGCCCGCATCTACTCGCACAGCCACGCCGCGCGTGACTTCAGCGAGGTCACGCTGGCGCCCACGGTGATTGGCCCCGCAGCCCACATTGCCAGCCACGCCATCGTGCTGGCAGGCCAGCACGTTGCCGCTGGAGAACTGGTGGGCAGCTTCCCGGCGGAGCGGGAGTGATAAGTCAGGGAATCGGGAACAGCCAACCCCGCGAGTAGAGAGTGTTTTCGGCCGGAGGTCGAATCTCCACGACCCACCATGCTAACCTGAGAATTCCAGTCTGTGGAGTGTCGATTTGCAATCCAGCGCCATCGTTATCGCCGTCTTTGAGTTTATTCTGCTTCTTTTTTCGCTCAGCGTGCATGAGTCCGCGCACGCCTGGATGGCCTCGCGCCTGGGCGACCAGACGGCGCGGATGCTGGGGCGCGTATCGCTCAATCCCATGGACCATGTGGACCCTATCGGCACGCTGCTGTTGCCCGCCATTATGATCTTCGGGCCGCTCTTCGGGTTTGGCATGTTTGGACGCTATCTCTTTGGATGGGCCAAGCCAGTGCCCATCATCAGCCGCAACTTCCGCAATTTCAAGCGCGACGATATGCTGGTCAGCCTGGCGGGCCCGGCCTCGAACCTGCTGCTGGCCTTGATCGCCTTCCTCGGTCTGGCGGCCATTCTCTTCTCCGAGAGCCATCTGCCTGATGGAGTCAGCCCATCGACCACACAGCAATCGCTGGAGATGCTCTGCAACTTGGCCATGCAGCTCAACCTCACCCTGTGCATCTTCAACCTGCTTCCCATTCCGCCGCTGGACGGCAGCCACGTTCTCCGCAACATTCTGCCCTATGGCGCAGTGCGGGTCTTCGACAACATCACCGGCCCGCTCAGCTACATTCTGCTCATCTTTGTGGGCCGCTTCGTGCTGGGAATTGTGATGACTCCGATCTTGCGGTTGGCCTACGTAGTTCTGAGCCACATCTAGAGACACAGAGCGCAGCGCCTGCCGCTGCAACGGGCCGCTACAATGGAAGGAGCCGTTTTTCCGGATTATCTGGAAGGACGGCGACATTCTCCTGGCATCATTCCGGAATCGATCAACAAAATGGCTGAATCCGCAAATACTCTCTCCCGTCCGCGCGTTCTGAGCGGCATGCGCCCCACCGGCAAGCTGCATCTGGGCAACTACATGGGCGCGCTGGCCAACTGGGTCAAGCTGCAAGACCAGTACGAGTGCTACTTCTTCATTGCCGACTGGCACGCACTGACGACGGATTACGCGGACCCTAGCCGCATCAAGCTCAACACTCTCGACGTTGCTCTCGACTTCCTGGCCGCCGGTCTAGATCCGGAAAAATCGACGATTTTTATTCAGAGCCATGTGCTCCAGCACGCCGAGCTGAACCTGCTATTGGGCATGATGACTCCTCTCGGATGGCTGGAGCGCGTACCGACCTACAAAGAGCAGCAGGAGAACATCACCGGCAAGGATCTGACCAACTTCGGCTTTCTCGGCTACCCGGTGCTAATGGCCTCCGACATTCTGCTCTATCAGACGCAGTATGTTCCCGTCGGCCAGGACCAAACCGCTCACGTCGAACTGACCCGCGAGGTGGCGCGACGGTTCAACTCGATGTACAAATCGAATGTTTTTCCTGAACCGGAAGCGTTGTATACGCCAGTGCCCAAGGTTCCCGGCACCGACGGCCGCAAAATGTCGAAAAGCTATGGGAACACGATTGGGTTGACGGAAGCGGAATCTATTACGGCAACGAAAATTGGGAATATGTCGACCAATGGTCAGCGCATACGGCAGACAGATGCTGGTGATCCGGATCTTTGTCCGGTGTGCGATCTGCATAAGGTTTTCAGCTCCGCCGATGTTTTGGCCGAGACGCAACAGGGTTGCCGTGCAGCTACTCTGCGTTGCGCAGAGTGCAAAGACATTGCTTTTCATTCAGTACGTGGCGTAATTGGTCCTTTCTATGAGAAACGCATGGGGCTGGAAAGTAACATCGAGCAGACTTGGCAGATGCTGCGGGATCAGTCGGCTAAAGCCGCCGTCCGCGCCGAGCAGACGATGGTTAGTGTCCGCGATGTCTTTCACCTCTCGCACGAACTCGGTGAGGAAGGACGTAACTTCGGAGTCTCCAAGGAGGAACTTAATAATAGGCGCAATCTTAATCGATATGAAGAATTGAAACGACCCATTATTACAGAAGATGGGATAATCGATCCCCATTTGCCTCCTCATTGGTATGTATCCGTTCTTCCAAAAGAGATTGCCATTACTGTCGACCCTGATGCAGGGTGGTTGACGAGCAAGAAAAAACGAGTTTTGGCAATGGCTGGAATCTCAGACCTTGTGGACAAATTGTGGAGTTTCGAAGTTTCGCAAAAATCTTATGAGGTTTGGGTCCTTCTTTTCCGAGATGAAAAAAACCGGCTTGAAGATTTTGTTCTTCCGCAGAAATACTTTTCACAGCCCTACGCCAAAGCCAGGAAGTCGCTGAAAAAGGGTGAGATGATTCATTTATCGTTGCGCAAGAACGGCGAACGCTTCCTGCTCAGCATTCACGGCAGCGAGCCGGTCGACGTTACCGAGTTGCGCGGCAACTACGAGCCGTTGAAGTAAGAAGAGAGATCGGCCTAAGCCGCCGAGGAATGTAAATGGTTGAAAAGACAATTCCGTGGTGGCGAAGGGCGCTCGAGTTTGCGTTAGGCGGCCTTCGCTCCGGATTTGGTCTTTTCTCGCGGCCAGCACGGCCAGAACCCGTTCCAGAGCCGATGATTTCAAGCAGTATTCAAGAAAGTCCGGAAGAAGATAGAGCCTTGACCGAGCCGTTTCCCACTACCGAAATTGCCGCAGACACGCCGGCGGTCCCAGCCGAGGCAGAGGTCGAGTTGCCGTCAAAGCCGGAGCCGGTTGCCATGGCCGAGGAAGAGCCGCTTGCCGATGCTGCGCTCGATCCTGCAGCGGCGATTGACAAGATGGCTCACAGCAATCCGGTCCCGGATGAGGCTGCGGAGGAGTTTCCTGCGGAGTCAAACTCCTCGGAAGCAGCAGCCGAAGCCGTGAGCGAGGCCATCCCAGAGCCGCTTGATCACACCGAGCCGATTGCGGAAGCCGAGATCGAGTACGAGGCTGTCGAAGAGGCAGAGCCTGAACCGGCAGCCGAGGCTCCAATAGAGCCGGAAATTGCGGAAACTTATGAAGACAAAGCCGTAAACAAAGATACCGAGGAGCCGGAAAGAGACCCAGAACCTGTAATCAATGCCGAACTGGAAGCCGAGGCTCCAGTTGAGCCGGAAGTTGCGGAGACTCCCGAAGACGAAGCTGTAAACGAGGTTGCCGAAGAGCCTGTGGAAGAACTGGAAGCCGTGATCGAAGTCGAGCCGGAGCTTGCCGCTGAGACGGCCGCTGCTCCTGCTGCTGAACCACCGCAGGAAGCCGAGCCAGAGCCCGCTCCCGAGCCAATCGCCAACCCGGTTTCAGCCGCCGTTGTCGGCCCACAGCGAGCACTCAAGCCGCAACCCAGCGCCGAGGAAAAGGAAGCCGCCCGGAAGGCAGCGCGGCAGAAAAAGCTGGACGAAGGCTCCGAGGAATCTCCCTTTTCGGTGATTGTGGGGCAGGTTTATGACGGCCCGCTGGACCTGCTGCTGGATTTGATTCGCAAGCAGGACATCGACATCTACGACATTCCCATCGCCATCATCACCTCGCAGTTTCTGGCCTACGTCAATCAGCTCCGGGCCAGCGATGTGGACGTGGCGGGCGATTTTATCTACACGGCTTCGCTGCTGATCCACATCAAGAGCAAGATGCTGCTGCCGCACGCGGACACCGGCCCGGAGGCAGCGGCCGACGACCCGCGGCGCGAGCTGGTGGAGCGGCTGCTGGAGCATGAGCGCTTCAAGAATGCCGCCCAGATGCTGCTTGAGAAGCAGATGCTGGAGGCGGCCACATGGTCCAATCCCGGCGCGCGCGAGTTCAAGGACGATGAGGCCGCCGAGCCCGAGATCGCCGCCGACACCGTGGATCTGGTGCGCATCTTCCGCGAGATTCTGGAGCGCGCCCGCAACCGCCCGGTGATCAACGTGGAAGAGGATTCGGTCACGGTGGGCCAGATGATTCAGTTCCTCGCCCGCCGCCTGACCATGGAAGACAAGCCGGTGGCCCTGCGTCGCCTGTTGAGCCACACGCGCAGCGAGCGGGCGCTGATCGCCATGTTCCTGGCGCTGCTGGAGATGGTCCGCGTGCAAGCCATTTTGCTACGCCAGGACCGCCAATTCAGCGAAATCTTCATCAAGAAGCACAACAACTTCGACACGGTAATGAACGAAGGGCTGGGCAACGCGCGGGATGACTGGCGGTAGGGCAATGTTATAACTTATGTTATAATTAAGCCATACAGGAGGCCCTAAAAATGGCCACGACTGCAAAAATCATCGCCATCGGCAACTCCGCCGGCATCATTCTCCCCAAGGAGACTCTGGCGCGACTGAAAGTTGAAAAAGGTGATACTGTCTGCCTCACGGAGACTCCCTATGGCGCGCATTTGACCCCCTATGATGACCAATTTGTTCGCAAGCTGGAAGCAACGGAACGGGTCATGAGAAAGTACCGTGATGCGCTGCGGAAGCTGGCGGAGTAATGCAAGAACCCTTGTGGATGGAAGCAGCCGATGCCGTGATTGCGCACGACCTTGAGCTTGCCGCGCATGGCGGCTCTACGGGTGTTCGAGATGCTGGATTGCTTGAATCCGCATTGGCCCGACCACAAAACATACTGGCTTACGCAGAATCCGCGCCTTCCTTGGCTGCCCTTGCCGCCGCATACGCATTTGGCATCTCATCGAATCATCCGTTTGTCGATGGAAACAAGCGCACGGCCTTGCTGGTTTCATTTGCGTTTCTTGATGTGAACGGTCTTGAAGTGACTGCCAGCCAAGAAGATGCTTTCCTCACCATTCTCGGCCTCGCCGCCGGCGAAATATCCGAGGACCAGCTAGCCTTGTGGTTCGAACGTAATACGGCTCCGCGTTGACCTGTCGGCGAGCGCGCTTTTCATTGCTGCCGCTCACCCCTTCCTGAGTCCCCCGCCGGTATAGAATAGTTTTGTTAGCCCGCTTCCCTGCTGGCTTCGCAAACAACTGTGCGAAAATGCGGTTGTTGGGGTTATATGGACGCCAATTTATCCGGCTCTGAAGTCTCCCGTCTCCAGCCATCCCCTATGTATTTGTTTTGTCATGCCGATGTTTACTCCCGACTTCGAGGGCCCAAGCGTGTGCTGAATTTCTCCGGCCGCATGGGTGACATCTGATGGCCGAGCAGGCAGCCGCCGTGGAAGCATTGCCTTCAATAGGCTCCCGGCTTGATAGCCACATGACCAGTAAGCCCGGCGGCGCGAGCATCGCACTGTTTCTGGCAGCTTTGGCCGGCGGCCTGTGCTTCATCGGATTCCACGTATCCAGGGACATGAAAGCGGTCACCGTCACCAGTATCTGGCCGTATCTTCTGCTGGCCCTGGCGTTGCTGATCGCACTCGGTTTCGAATTTGTCAATGGCTTTCACGATACGGCCAACGCCGTGGCCACGGTCATCTATACCCATTCACTGGAACCAACCACCGCGGTGGTCTTGTCGGGGTTCTGCAATCTGGCTGGCGTGCTGGCCTCCTCGGGCGCGGTGGCCTTTGCCATCGTCACGCTGCTACCGGTTGATCTGATTCTTCAGGTCAGTTCTGGGACCGGGTACGCCATGGTCTTTGCGCTGCTGGTAGCGGCCATTCTCTGGAATCTGGGCACGTGGTGGCTTGGATTGCCGGCCTCCAGCTCGCACACCATGGTGGGTTCGATCATCGGCGTAGGCATTGCCAACCAGTTGTTCAACCCCCACATCGGCGCCTCCGGCGTGGATTGGGAGCAGGCTATCAAAGTTCTGAAGGCGCTGCTGTTTTCGCCGCTGATTGGTTTTTTCCTTGCCGCGCTGCTCATGCTGCTCTCCAAGGCTCTCTTCCGCTATCCTTCCCTTTACCAAGCGCCCAAGAACCAGCAGCCTCCGCCGTGGCCCATTCGCGCCCTGATGGTGCTCACTTGCACGGGGGTCAGCTTCTTCCACGGCTCCAACGACGGACAAAAGGGGATGGGCCTGATCATGCTGATTCTCATCGGCACGGTGCCCACTGCTTATGCCCTCAACCACGCTGCCACCGCTAACGATATACAGCAGTTCATCGCCATCAGCGAGCAGACCGGACACATTCTCGACCAGCATGTGCCGCAGAACACCACTCCTGGCTCCGACGCCCGTGCCGAGGTGACCAACTACATCCGCACCAAGCAACTACAACCGGACACGATGCTCGCACTTCGAGAACTTGTGGGGGATGTGTGCCGCAAAGTAGCGCAGTACAAGGTCATCAAGTCCATCCCGGCGCAGGAACAGACGATCATCCGCAACGATATGTATGTGACCGGCGAGGCGCTGCGGCTGCTGAAGAAGAACGACGTGCGCCTGGAAAATGAGAAAAAGCAGCCAGTCTTCAATAAGGATGAAAGCGCCGTGCTCGCCGGATACGAGAGCAAGCTGGACAAGTCCACCAGATTTATCCCCAACTGGGTTAAAGTTGCCGTGGCCCTGGCCCTTGGACTAGGGACGATGGTGGGTTGGAGGCGGGTGGTCATCACGGTGGGCGAAAAGATCGGTAAGGAGCACCTCACGTATGCGCAAGGCGCCTGTGCTGGACTGGTGACCATGGGCACGATCTTCGCCGCCGACAAGTTTGGCCTGCCGGTTTCCACCACGCATATTCTCAGTTCGGGGATCGCGGGCACCATGGCGGCCAACGGCAGCGGCCTGCGCATGTCGACGATTCGCAGCATCGCGGCTGTGTGGGTTTTCACGCTGCCCGCAGCGGCACTGCTCTCTGGCCTGCTCTACTGGCTCTTCCGCGCGATCTCCTGACAAGTCCGCCATGGCATTTCCAGGATTGCCGAACCTGGACTGAAATCAATAGCAACCAGAAAAATTGAAGCAGTTCAAAGCTTCATAGAAAAGGCGAACAAAAGGAGAATGGAACACGGGGGGAGGGGGTATGCATTTTGGTGGTATGGATCGTGTAAATCCTTTTCCAATCAACATTTTCCGGCACTCGACCATAGTTTTTCACCTCTATGCCCTCTTTGCCCTTTCACAACCCCAATGAATATTGTGTGCCGGAGGACGGTAATTATCTGCAAAGCCAGCAAAAATTCCGCCGCATATAGGATAACGGCCATGCCGGCTGGCGTTTCCGGGTGCGGCAATTGTGGAACAGCCCTAAAGAAATTTCGGAAATAGTGTAGTCCAAAATTCCATTGGCTACCCACCCATTCCGCAGAAAAACGCGGAATGGATGGGGCACGGAAGTCGATAGCAAAGGCAAAAACACTCTAAAAAGGCAGAGCCTCTTCGTGTTGCGGAGAATGCCTCGCCCCTCTCCTGCGGTTACTTCTTCTTGATCTTCATCAGCTCGACAGCCTTCTGCGCGATGTGCTCGGCGCTGACTTCCAGCTCCTTGACCATCTCCCAGGGCGAGCCGGAGTCTCCGAAGCGATCCTTTACGCCGATGGCCGCGGTGATCAGAGGCTTGCCGTAGAGTTGCTTGTTTTCCGTCAAGAGGCCGCTGACGCGCCACGCCAGTGCGCCGATCTGGTGTTCTTCGGCGGTGATCACCACGCCGGTATCCGCGGCGGCTTGAATCACGGCTTCGGCGTCGATGGGCTTGAGAGTGTGCAGGTTGAGAACGCGCGTCTCGTAGCCGAAGTCCTGCTTCAGAATGCAGGCCGCGCGCATCGCCTCGGGAACCATGGGTCCGCAGGCGATGATGCTCAGGTCCTCCGACTCGTTTTTATAGCCAGACGCCAGACGGGTCTCGAAGGCGTCGGCGAAGTTGGCCGCTTGCTTGCGCAGGCGAATCACGTTGGCCTTGCCAAAGACAAACGGCGTTTCTTGATTGGTGACGACCGGCGTGGCCTCGCGGGCAAAGCGAATGTACTTTGGCCCCACGTGCTTGAACAGCAGGTAATCGGTGGCCTTGCGGGTTTCTTCAATGTCGCAAGGCACGACGACGGACATATTGGGCAGGCCTTGCATGGCAAACAAATCTTCAAGCGCCTGATGTGTTGCGCCGTCAGGGCCGACGGAGACTCCACCGTGAGCTCCGGCAATCAGAACGTTGAAGTTTCCGTAGCAGATGGAGACGCGAATCTGATCCAGGTTGCGCGCGGACATGAAGGTGGCGTAACTGCCCAGCACCGGCAGCTTGCCTTCCTTGGCAAAGCCCGCTGCCGCGGAGGTGGCCGACTGCTCGGCGATTCCCATGCTGATCCAGCGCCTGGCGCGCTCCGGTTTGCCAGCGTAGAAATCGCTGATGGTGATGGAGCCGGAGATGTCCAGCCCCAGGCAAACGATGCGCTCATCGCCGCCGTTGGCTGCCAGGGATTTGCCGAAGCCCTTGCGGGTTGGCTCCATCTTGACCTTCATGGAGTCGCCCACGTTCCACCAGAAGTCGCGGGAGAATTTGGGCATTTTGGCTTCCAGCTCGCGGTCCTGCTCCGCCTGGTAGTTCTTCGCATGATCCAGCAAATTCTGTACGGGAATGCGCTCCGTGAGGCCCATCTCCTTCAGGGAGGCGTCCAACTCCTCGCGGTTCGGCGGTTTGCCGTGCCATCCGGCCACGTTCTCCATGAAGCTGACGCCCTTGCCTTTGATAGTGTCGGCCAGAATCACCACCGGCTTGCCGACGACTGTTTTGGCTTTGTCGAAAGCATCCACCAGTTGCTTCATGTTGTGGCCGTCAACGCGCAGCACCTCCCAGCCAAAGCTCGCGTACTTGGCGTCCAGCGGCTGAACTTCCATTACATCCTTGACCCAGCCGTCGATTTGCAAGCGGTTGACGTCGATAACGGCGATGATGTTGTCCAGCTTGTAGTGGCCGGCCTCCATGGCGGCTTCCCAGACCTGGCCTTCCTGCTGCTCGCCGTCGCCCATCAGGCAGAAGATTTTGTGCTTCTTTCCGTCCAGCCTGGCGGAAAGCGCCATGCCGACAGAAATGCTGAGGCCCTGTCCCAGCGATCCCGAGGAGACCTCGACGCCGGGCAGCTTCAACCGGTGCGGGTGGCCTTGAAAGCGCGAGTGGAGCTTGCGCAGAGTCACCACGTCGTTGATGTCGCAGAAGCCCGCGAAGCCCAGGCCGACATACAAGGCCGGCGCCTTGTGGCCGGCGGACCAGATTATGCGGTCGCGGTCGGGCCAGTTGGGATTGCTGGGATCGTGCTGGGCTACATGGAGGTACAGCGCGGCGACGATGTCCATAATGGAGAGCGTGCCGCCGGAGTGGCCCGAACCTGCCGCGCAAAGCTCGACAAGATCATAGCTGCGCATCATGTTGGCAGCATCCTCGAGCTGTTCAATCGAATAATCCCGGATTACTTTTCCGGTGGCGGAATCTGTGAGGGCCATGACCGTCTCCTATAGATTTAGCTTTGTCCATTTGTCGAGACGTTCGAGCGCCTGTTGCAGGTTTTCCATCGAGTTGGCCACGCTGAAACGCAGATAACCCTCGCCGTAGATTCCAAAGGCCGTGCCGGATAGCGCCGCCACTCCGGCTTGATCGAGCAGCGCGTCGGCCAGCGGCTTGGAGTTCCAGCCTGTCTTCATAATATTGGGGAAGACGTAGAATGCGCCCTTGGGCTGGCGACAACTGAAACCCTTGATCTTGTTCAGTCCGGCGACGAAAAACTCGCTCCGCTTCTTGAACTCCGCGCACATGCGCGTGACAGCGCTTTGATCTCCGCGCAGCGCTTCGATGCCGGCGATCTGCGTGAAGCTGGCGGTACAGGAGTTGGAGTTGGTCATCAGACGGGTCATTTGTGTGGCCAGATCGGCGCGCATGACGCCGTAGCCCATGCGCCAGCCGGTCATGGCGTAAGTCTTCGAGAATCCATCGAGAATAATCGTACGCTCCTGCATGCCGGGGATTGTCGAAATCGAGAAATGTTCGCCTTCAAAAAGCAGGCGGCTGTAGATTTCGTCCGAGAGCACCAGTATATTGCGGTCGCCGATAATCCGGGCCACTTGCTCGATGTCTTTGCGCGGCATGACGCCGCCGGTGGGGTTCTGCGGAGAATTGATGATGATGAGCTTGGTGCGGTCGGTGATAAGCGCTGGCAGATCGTTGACATCCAGCGTGAAATCGCGCTCCTCGCGAAGCTGGATGGGAACCGCCTTGCCTCCCACATAGTTGATCATCGATTCGTAAATGGGGAATCCTGGATTGGGGTAGATCACCTCATCGCCTTCATCGATTAGCGCCAGCATGGCGTAAAACATGATGGGCTTTCCGCCGGGAACGACCACCACTTCGTCGGGTGTGACTGTGATGCCGCGTGTGCTACTGACGTACTCGGCAATGGCCTGACGCAGCTCGGGAAGGCCGGCGGATGGGCCGTAGTGGGTCCAGCCCTTGCGCAGCGCATCCACGGCCGCTTCCACTACATTGGATGGCGTGTCGAAATCTGGTTCGCCGATTTCCAGGTGAATGATGCTTCTTCCCTGGCATTCGAGCGCCTTCGCCTTGTTCAAAACTTCAAAGGCGGTTTCGGTGCCCAGCCGGTTCATGCGGCCAGCCAAACGCAATTCATACAACGTCGATGTTGCCATGATGACGGACGCTCCTGTGCGCCGGTTTTGCCGGGAAACTATGGCGACTGCGTGGTTCCGATCACGTTTATGTTGACCGAGCGGCATTCCGGAAGGCGAGTTGTGAAGAGGAACTCATCCTATGATGAAATCTACTTGAGGCTCACCATGGAAAGGAATACGATTTATATGATACTTTTGTGTATTTTCGGAACTCTTTTAGGTCGCAGATGACAGACACCGTAGATATTACCAAGCTCCTCGATCCCATCGGATGGCGCATTCTGGCCGAACTCCAGGACGATGCGCGCATTCACTTTTCGGAACTGGGACGGCGGGTCGGCCTCTCGACGCCCGCCGTCATCGAGCGGGTTCACCGCATGGAAGAGGCTGGAATCATTACCGGATACCGAGTCGAGATCGACCGCCAAAAGGTCGGGCGACCGGTTTGCGCTTTTATTCGCGTCCGCGTCATCGGCGACTTGATTTCTCACGTCATCGACCTAGCCCGCAAGATGCCTGAGGTCTTCGAATGTCACCACATCGCCGGCGAAGACACATTTCTGCTCAAGGTCTGCGTACCCACGTCCGAGGCTCTGGAAAATATCATCAAGAAGTTCATGCCCTATGTCGCAACCACCACAATGCTAGTCTTATCCTCGCCCGTTACCCTGCGAACCATTGAGCCTCTAGAGTAGGCCGCGCTGCCTTCGGCGCGAAATTCAACCAAGAACTTGTCCGTTCGCAATTCGTTGGCGGAGCTTTGGCCGAGTCAAAGGTACTGATTTTTGTTACTGTTGACCCATGGGGAAATCTTCTGTAAGCAGCGATCCTACTGAGCTCAATCTTGAATCCCTGGCCGCCGAGGTGGTGTCGCTGGCCATGAAAGCCGGCGCCAGCGACGCCGAGGCCGTGGCACGCGAGGGCGATGAGTTCAGTGTCAACGTGCGCATGGGACAGGTGGAGACACTGAAGGAGTCCGGCTCGCGCGAACTTGGCCTGAGGGTATTTCTGGGCAAGCGGTCGGCCTCGACCTCGACCAGCGACCTGAGCGCGGAGGGAATCCGTCAACTGGTGGAAGGCGCGCTGGCGCTGGCTAAAGTGACTGAAGAAGATCCCTTCAGCGGGTTGCCGGAGACCGGCGAATTTGGCTCGCTCTCCGGCGACCTGCACCTTTATGACGAGGACGTGTACTCGCTTCCGGGGCCGGAGCGGATCGAGTGGGCGCGGCGGGTGGAAGCTGCGGCGCTCGAGGCCGACCCGCGCATCACGAACTCCGACGGCGGCAGCTTTGATGCAGCTACGGGAAGCAAGGTTCTGGCCAACTCGCGCGGCTTTGTGGGCGGCTACCGCTCCAGCTATGCCGGGGTCGCGGCGGCGCCGCTGGCGGTGGACGTGAACGGCTCGATGCAGCGCGACGGCTGGTGGTCGAGCGCGCGGCGGCTTGCGGACCTGGAATCGCCTGAGGCCATCGGCAAAGAGGCGGCGCGGCGGACGCTGCGCCGGCTGGGCGCGCGACGCGTTCCCACGCAGAGAGTCCCCATTGTCTTTGTGCGGGAGGTGGCCGGAACGCTTCTTGGCTCGGTCTTCGAGGCGGCCTCGGGAGACTCGATCTGGCGCGGGGCTTCGTTTTTGGCGGGCAAGCTGGGCGAGCAGATCGCCGTGGCCAATTTGAACCTTGTGGACGACAATACCATGCTGCTACCTACTGGCATGGGCGGCTTCGGGACTTCTCCTTTTGACGGCGAAGGGCTGCCCTCGCTGCGCACGGTGGTGGTGGAGAATGGCGTGCTGCGCAACTACCTACTGAACACCTACACGGCGCGCAAGCTGGGCATGAAGTCCACGCACAACGCCTCGCGCGGACTGGCCGGCACGCCGGGCATCGGCTGCGGGAACCTTTACCTGGAGCCAGGAACGCTGACGCCGGAGCAGATCATAGCGGAGATTCCTGCAGGTCTTTATGTCACCAGCCTGATGGGCTTCGGCGTTAACGTGGTCACCGGCGACTACTCGCGTGGTGCAACCGGGTTGTGGATCGAGAACGGCCAGCTCACCCACGCCGTCGAAGAGGTGACCATAGCCGGCAATCTGGCCGAGATGTTGAGGAACGTGATTGCAATAGGCTGCGATCTGGAGTTTCGCGGCGCAGTAGCATCGCCCACGCTGCGCATCGACGGCATGATGATTGCGGGGAGTTAGCGGAGTTTAAGCGGGATGGCAGCTTCGAAGCAGAGTTCCGAGATTACCATGCAGCAGATTGGCTTTGACCCGGCCGACTCCAAGGCCGCGCTGGTGCAACTTCCGACTACGCCGGCGGTCTTTGCGCTTTACGGCGCGGAGGCGCACACCGAGCCTTACATTGGCCGCACGCCCAACTTGCGCGCGCGGCTTGCCCGTCTCTTGCAGCCCTCGGCCAAATACCCGCGCCGCTTGCAGTTGGCCGGGCGCGTGCGGCAGATTCGCTGGCGTCTGACTGGATCGGAGTTTGAATCGCTGCTCGCGCAGTTTTCCCTTTTGGAGCAGATTTACGGCGCGAAATCTTTGGAACGGATGCACCTGGGAGCGCCGTCCTTTATTCGCTTTTTGGGCGGCAATCCCTACCCGCGTATTGCCGTTACCAACCACCCCAGCAAGCGCGAGGCAGACTGGGCCTATGGGCCGTTTCAGTCGCGAGCGGCGGCTGAACGCTTCGCCGACGAGGCACTCAAGCTCTTTCTGCTGCGCCGCTGCACGGAGGAGTTGGAGCCGAATCCCAGCCACCCCGGTTGCGTCTACTCAGAAATGAAGATGTGCCTTGCGCCCTGCTACCAGGGCTGCACGGACGAGCGTTACGGCGAGGAGGCCGCCGCTGTTGAGCAGTTTCTGGCCACGCGTGGCGAGAGCAGGCTGGTCCAGCTTCGTACTCAGCGTGAGGAAGCCTCGACAAAGCTCGACTTTGAGTCCGCAGCCACACTCCACTCTCAAGTTCAGCGCGTGGAGAGCGTGAGGGCACTGGCCTCCGAGTTGGTGCGCCCGCTCTCGCAGCTTCGTGCGGTTGTGCTGCAAGCCTCGGCCAACCCCGGCGAGGTTGCTGTCTTCCTCTATGAAAACGGACGGCTCAGCGGCCCGGCCGGATTTTCGACACTGGGCATGAGAATCCAGAACGAGCAATCCGGTTCCACTTCGCTCTTTGCGCATCCCATGGCGATTGAGCCGATTCCTGAAGCTGCGATTTCCGAAGCTCAGATGGCCGAGGTTCAGGTTTCAGAGGCAGCTACGAAATCCGCAGGTTGCGAAGAGGCACAACTTCAAGTTGATTCAGCCGATGCTGCACAACCTGAGGCCGAATCGTCCGCGCCCACCAAGCTCGCTCGCGGCGTGCTCGAAGCTCGCATGGAGGCGGCGCTGGCGGGGCTGGCTCAACCTTCCGACGTGATCTCAGCGACCCTCCGCCAGGGCCATCTGGCGCTGCTCAAGCGCTGGTACTACCGCGCTGAAGTCCGCCGCACCGGCGAAATCTTCTTTACCGATGCCGAAGGACGCTGGCCGGTGAAGACCATGTTGCGCGGCGTGGGGCGGGTGTTTGCCAGCGGGTTCAAATCACCAGCCTCCGGCGTCTGATTCTCATAGTGGGACAAGTCCCGTGCAGGTAAATGCTCAGAGAGATTTACGCACTCTGATGACCATTTTCACTCTCAGGCCAATACACTTACCCAATGAACCGCTCCCTGCACCTTGTTCCCAGGCGGCAAAATCAGCGTCCGCCTGTGAACCTTCATGGCATGTGCGCCAACGCAATTGCGCTCCACCAGCGTGGACAATTGGCCGAGGCGGAGCGCATCTACCGGCAAATTCTGGAACTCGATCCCCATCATGCCGACAGCCTGCACCTGCTGGGGGTTCTGGCGCATCAGGTGGGCCGCGACGACGTGGCCGTTGAACTGATCCGCAAGGCGATTGCCAGCGACAGACGGCCGGCGGCGTTTCACTCCAACCTGGGTACGGCTTATCAGGCGCTGGGCAAGCTGGAAGAGGCTGCAACCAGCTATGAGCGGGCGCTGATCCTCAATCCGGAGCTGGCCGAGGCGCAGATGAATCTGGGCGCCGTGCGGGAGGCGCAGGGCAAACACGAGCAGGCGGAGATGCGCTTCCGGCGGGCGCTGATTCTGCGTCCGGATCTGGCCGAGGCTCACGTCAACCTGGGGAACATTCTGCAAGCGCAGGGCAAGCTGGAGGAGGCGGTAGCCAGCCATGAGCGGGCGATAGCCCTCAAGCCGGGGTTTGCCGAAGCCTTCTTCAACCGCGCCAACGCGCTTCAAGCGCAGGGTAAGCTGGAGGAAGCGGTGGTCAGCTACCAGCGGGCGCTGGCCCTCAAGCCGGGGATGGCCGAGGGCCACGGCAACCTGGGAAACGCTCTGCTGGCCCAGAATAAGCTGGACGAAGCGGAGGCCAGTTATTCGCAGGCGCTGCGAATCAAGCCGGATTATGCCGAGGCCTGGTACAACCGGGGCAATTTGCGTCAGGCCCAGGCTGAACAGGAGAAGCTGGGCAAGCTGGATGAGGCCATGGCCTGCTATCAGCGCGCCATCGAACTCAAGCCGCAACTCGCCGAAGCGCACTACAACCTGGGCAATACGCTCCATACGTTGGGCAGATTGGTCGAATCGGCAGCCAGCTTTGAGCGGGCTCTGGCTATCAGGCCGGAGTACGCCGAGGCTCACTACAATCTGGGCTGCGTCTTTGAAGACCTTGGCCGCCTGGATGAGGCGCTGGCGCGGATGGCGCGAGCTCTGGAGATCAAGCCAGATTATCCCCAGGCCCGTTTCGGCCAGGCGCTGGCGCAACTGCGGAGCGGAGACTTTGCGACCGGCTGGCGCAACTACGAATCTCGCTGGCAATCACCTGATCACGATACGCCCTGGCGCGTCTATCCGCAGCCTGTCTGGAGAGGCGAAAGGCTGGACACGGGCCGCTTGCTGGTGTGGGGCGAGCAGGGCATTGGCGACGAAATCCAGTTTGCGGGGCTGATTCCGGACGCGCTGCGCTCGGGCAACCGCATCACGCTGGATTGCGATGCACGGCTCAAGCCGCTTTTTAGGCGGTCGTTTCCGGAAATTGAGGTGGTTTCAGGCTGCGGGCCTGCCGAGTCGCAAAAAGCTGAGATCTCCGCGCAAATGCCAGCGGGTTCCCTGCCGGGATTGTTTCGGACAACGGAAACTGCCTTTTCCACGACTACCTCGCCTTACCTCAAGGCCGATCCGATAGAGCGAGAGCGGTTTCGTGCCGAATATGGCGATAGCTGCAAGCTGATCGGGCTGGCATGGCACACGCGGAATCAAAAATCCGGGCGCAAACGTACCGTTAACCTCGCGGATTTTGCGCCGCTGTTCGCGATTCCAGGCATCCGCTGGGTCAGCTTGCAGTACGGAGACTTTGATGCGCTGGAAGCTCAAGCGGCCGCGGCCAACGCGCCCCTTCTCATCGACCGCAGCGTCGATCAGCTCACGAATATCGATCGCTTCGCGGCGCAAGTGGCGGCCATGGATCAAGTGATTACGATTGATAATTCGACGGCGCATCTGGCGGCGGCATTGGGACTTCCGGTCTGGCTGCTGCTGCCCTTTGCGGCCGATTGGCGATGGCTGGAAAAGCGCAGCGACAGCCCCTGGTATTCGACGTTGCGCATCTTTCGCCAGCAGAAGATCGGCGATTGGGAGACTGTCGTCGAGAGTGTGCGAAGCGCGCTTGGCAAGAGCTTCAGTTGACCTGAAAATCAGACGATTTCATCGATGCGGATGGTGAGAGCGTTTTCGGCCGCCTGCGCGCTGCTTGCGCTGGCGGAGGCGCCTGCCAGGCCTGAAACCGAGGCAGTGTACTGCCCATTCGAGTCATTTACGCTGCCGGAGTATTGCTTGCCCGCCACGGTCGTGGAGAAGCTGGTAGCCTGCATCGCCGCTGCTGCGCTGCTGCTGCTTCCACCCCCGCCTCCGCCGCCGGAACGCGAAGTTTTGGAGGATGAGGTTGCGGCGCTCGAGGTTGTGCTCGTCGAAGTTGTGCTCGTCGAGGCTGTGCTGGGCGATGCCTTGGCAGAGGTTGACGAAGCGGTCGTGGACCGGCCAACCAATACCGGATTCAATACCGTAGCCGTTGAGTTGCTGGATGAGAAACTGAGAATCTGCATGACGCTTCCTCCCAAATTGAGATGAACTTCTTCCTAATCGTTCTTCGGCTGATGCGTTCCGGACTTTAGGGAGAATTTTCAACCCGCAGGTAATGGCGCAGTCGCGGCGGGAGCATAACGTCAATGAATCACTGAATGGGCCGACGCATATCAATTGCCGCCTGGCAATTGAAGGGAATGGGTTTTACAGGCTGCGGATAACGGCCTGACTGCGGGCGAAATCAGCAGCTGTGAAATCATCGAAAATGAGGCCATTTAGGGGCTAAAATGGGCCATTTTAGGGCCAAAAAGGGGCAAAATCAGGGGTTTGCAGTTACTGATTCGTTAACATGGCAAAAATGCATGCTATTGATTCCGTGTAAGTTACAAGAAATAAAATGATCGAAAAAAGATTTCCACAGGGTGGGGGGGTGGGGGTCAGGTAGATTTTAGGGGAAGAAACGGAGAAAAAGGGGCGAAAAACAGGGGTCAGGAGTTAGGGGTTAGGGGGGTACGGACCGGGCGGATTCCTGACAGATTAGACCGGTTCCCTCTCGACGTCTTTTGGCGCTCGACCATGGTTTGACCTCTTTCCCGCTCGGACCACTGATTGAGATTGTGCGCCGTAGGAAGGTAATTATCTGCAATGAGCGTAGGGAAGGTTTTGGTTTCCCAGGTTCCAAATGCTGGTCCTAGGCAACCGCGCCCGTCAGGCATGATGGGAAAATATATGCTACCATCAAACAGATGATCGACATCCGGGAATATCTTGGCCGGGACGGGCGAAATCTCTTCGGAGCGTGGTTTGACCGGCTGAATGCCGAGGCCGCACGCCGTGTAACGACCGCCCTTTATCGCCTGGGACTGGGGAATTTCTCGAATGTGAAGGGTGTCGGCGGCGGAGTCTTTGAATACCGCATCGACTTTGGCCCAGGCTACCGGATTTACTTCGGAAAAGACGGGGAACGGATTGTCATTCTGCTTTGCGGTGGCACGAAGCAGCGGCAGCAGGACGACATTACGCTGGCAGGCGAATGCTGGCAAGAATATAAGCTGCATAAAAGGAGCGAATCATGGCGTTGACGCGAGATTTTCGAGAGACTGTGCAGGCGCGAGTACGCGGCGATGATGAGTTTCGCCGCGGCCTGCTGCGCGATGCTATTGATGCTCTGCTGGCGGGCGAGGGCACACTGGGCAGGGAGATTTTGCGCGACTTTATCAATGCGACGGTGGGCTTTCCTACGCTAGCCGAACAGACCGGCATCCATGCTAAGACGCTGCATCAGATGTTCGGCCCCAAGGGCAATCCGACTGCCTCCAACCTCTTCAAAATCATCGCCTGTCTTCAGGAGCACGAAGGGGTTCGGCTGCAGGTGGTGGCGTAGGGCCAGTGGTCAGTGATCAGTGGTCAAAAAACACTGGTTGGGGTTCGTGGTATCCCAGGTCCGAAAATCCGGACCTGGGGCACCCAGATTTCGACTGGGGATATGAGCCACCGGCCTATCGCTCGTTGTTGTCAAGGGAAAGTGCGTTGATTCTCCCCTTTCGGGGATTATGTTTGGTGGTCCTCGGATGTAGATCGCGTCCATGTGCCCATCATCATTTAGGGCGCGCCGAACCGACATACAAATGCGCGGACATATTTCGGACGAATAAGGGACATAAGCCTCGAAAGTGACCGGACAGAAAGTGGACAGTCAATTATAAGGATATGAAATCATTCACTTATCAATTCTTCTTTGGTGATTTTCATCGCTTTGGCGATATTCTCAAAAATATCGCGGCGTATCTTCCCGGTTTGCCGAAAGCGGCGCAAACTCCTATCGGTTGTCTGGGCTTGCGTAGCAAATTCGGTCAACCCAAGTCCCTTAGCTTGGATATATGCCTCCATCTTCCTTGCGGCTGAGGGGCTGTTAATCGTAGAACTTAACCTTATATTCGCTTGGGGCGTAGCCTCTTCGGCAATAGGTTCTGACGGAATCAATTCAATGGCTGGGTAGTAGCGCAGCAGACCTGCGACCTCAAAATTGATCTGTTTGGGGGTAATTTCTTCCGGCTTGCACCCATACTGATCTGCGAGCGTTCGTCTCACGAGAGATTCAGGGATTCGTTGTTTCGGTCCTGTGATTAGCTCTCTGATTTTGTTGAACGCTTCAACCTGCTGATGAAGCGGAGACCAGTCCTTCGGATCATCTATCCTGCCTATAAACCTTAGGTCGTCGGTTTCCATGATGCTTTCTAAAGTCGGTCGTAAAACATAGGTTTCGCCGTCCCAAGCAACGTATTTATCAAATGGCGAGGTGTTCACAAAAGTCGCTCCCGGAAGAACGATCTCTATCGACCCCTTCTTTGCAATCAAGCCGGTCATGGGACCGCCCAGTCCGTATACCTCCACAACCCGAATACCATCGACAGTGGTCGAGGTTGCTTTGCCGTATATCACGGCACCAGGCGGAATCTCAGGCTTTGAACCCTTTTGCTTTGTTGAAGGTTTTTTTGGCACACGCACCCTTGCGCCGACACAAGAAAGAGGCTTACGATGAGGGTATCCAGCCGCACTTCGGAAGCCCCGGCCCCGCGCCGGGCTTTCGTTTTGAGATAAGCCATTTTACAGGTTGCAAATAGGAGCCGTTGCGCGAATGCCGAACAGAAAGAGGCGATTTCGACTCGTTGGCTGGACGCAGCCCACTAATCAACGAAAAGAAAGCGATGGCGTCATGTATGAACTTGGTTGTTTCGATTCCCCTGAAGATGCAGAAGTCTCTAAGTGGTGGAGACTGAATGCCGGATGGGGAAGGGTAGAGATCGTAGAGATCATTGACAAGCAACAAGACGAGGCAACTGAGTCATCGATACAGAACTGACCGGATAGGCTATGGCTCTTTTCGCGGCCTTCCGCCGCCGTGAGTCTTACGCTTGGCTACGATCTGGCGGTAATGCTTAGGGCCGTGCCTGCGGGTCGTCGTAGAGCCTCACTTGCGCCCGAGAATGGCCGCAGAGGTTACCCAGCCGGATTCTCCTCCACGAGGGCCAGGACGGTCGTCAGCAGCTCCCGGCTGGTGCCTGTCCGGTTCTCTGGCAATACGGGAACTGTATCGAGAATGAGATCGGCCTGCGAGAGCAGGTTCCTCAAGGCGTGCAGTTCCACGTGGTTCGCTCACATGTCTTTACATTCGGGCCATCAGGACAGAAAAGCATCCATTAGCTGATTTGCTTCAACGCAGATTTAAGACACTACGCAGAGACGCTATCCCGCTGCTCTTGCTGATACACTGACCCTGCAAGGAGAACTGCGGAAAACCTTATGGTTGAGCTGCTGCCATCGATACTTTCGGCGGATTTTGCCCGTTTGGGCGAAGAGGTTGCCGCGGCCGAGCGGGGCGGCAGCACGGTGATCCACGTGGACGTGATGGACGGGCATTTTGTGCCCAACATTACCATTGGACCGCTGGTGGTGAAAAGCCTGCGCAAGGTGACCAAGCTGCCGCTGGATTGCCACCTGATGATCGAGAATCCGGACTTGTTCATTCCCGCCTTTGCCGAGGCCGGGGCCGACTGGGTGAGCGTCCACTACGAGACCTGCCCCCACCTGCACCGGTCGCTGGAGTTGATTGCCCAGAACGGCATGAAGCCGGGTGTGGTGGTGAATCCGGCTACCCGCGTGGAGCTGCTGCGGGAGATTCTGCCCATGGTTCACCATGTGCTGGTGATGAGCGTGAATCCGGGCTTTGGCGGGCAGAAATTCATTGAATTCTCGCTGGACAAGATCCGGCGGCTGGTGGAGTTGCGCCAGGAACGAGGGCTGGCATTTAGAATCGAAGTGGACGGCGGCGTGGCTCACGATACGGTGGAGCGGATCGTCCAAGCAGGAGCGGAACTGCTGGTGGCCGGCAACGCAGTTTTTGGCGCGGGTCAGCCGGAGCGGGATGCGCGGGCGCTGTTGGCTGCCGCTCGCAAGGCCGCGGGCGAATAGGATTTGAGGGCATTTTCACAGTTGCTGTAATGCGGGCATTGTGGCATCCCACCCTAGCCGCAAAAGAACGAAACGCAGGTCCTTCGACTCCGCTGCGCTTCGCTCAGGATGACAGCGGCGAGGGTGGGGCACTCAGTTCGCGAATGGCGGGGCAGGGTAAACAAGATTCGAGAGTAATAGGAAATGGGCTTGCGGCCTGTCGACGGGCCGCAGTCGTAATGAGGTGGTATGAACCGGTTGACGACGAAGATTGCCGCGGTAGCTTTGGCGGTACTGATGCTGGGTGGAGTCGCGGCCCAGGCCAAGGGCAGAAAGCCCAAGCAGAAGAAACAGGACCTGAGCGCCAACCCGCTGCTCGGCGTGAAATCCAAGCAGCCCGACAAGGAGCTGTTTGACAAGGCCATGATCGCGATCAAGAAGGGCCGCTTCGACGTGGCTCGGCTCGACCTGCAGACCATGCTCAACACCTATCCCGACTCCGAATACCGGATGCGCGCCAAGCTGGCGGTGGGCGATAGCTGGTTCAAGGAGGGCGGCACGGCAGCCCTGACCCAGGCAGAGGCCGAGTACAAGGACTTCATCACCTTCTTCCCCCAGGCTCCTGAAGCTGCCGAGGCGCAGATGAAGGTGGCCGACATCTACTACCAGCAGATGGAGAAGCCCGACCGCGACTTTACCAACGCCCAGCGCGCGGAGCAGGAATACCGGGCGATGATCAATATGTTTCCCGAGTCGAAGCTGGTGCCTCGCGCGACGCAGAAACTGCGCGACGTTCAGGAGGTTCTGGCCGAGCGTGAAACGCAGATCGGCCTTTATTACGGGACACGGGAGAACTTCTCGGCCTCCATCGCCCGCCTGAAAACGGTGGTCGACACCTATCCGCTTTACTCCAAGAGCGACCAGGCGCTGCTGGGCATCGGCGATGCTTATGCCGGCCAGGCCCACGCCATCCAGATTGCACCCAATCTTCCCGGAGCGATCAAGGAACGCATACGCGCGGTCTATCAGGACCGGGCAGCCGAGGCCTACACCAAAGTGATCACGCGCTATCCGATGGCTCCGCACGTGGAAGATGCCCGCGACCGCCTGGTGGCCATGAATCGCCCCGTACCCGAACCTACCCAGGAATCGGTGGCCGAGAACGACGCCGAAGAGCGCAGCCGCCAGCCTCTGCGCTTTAACGACAAATTCTTCGGCATCATCAAGCACGGGCCGCAAGTGGTGGAAGCCGTCCATGTGGGCGACCCCAGCCTGGAGGATCCCAAGCGCACCCTCGCTCCCGACGTGACCAAGCAGAACATCGTGCTGTTCAACGACGCCATCCGCGCCGGCCAGCCAGCCGCCCCGGCCGGCGCGATCACGCCCACCGGCGTCAATGAGCCGCCGCGCAGCGATCAGCCCTCCCAGGCGCCGTTGCAGTTGGAGAAGCCGGCGGGTGGCACCGGTGTAGGCGTTCAGGTGGTAAGCGCGCCTGACGCCGTCCTCAAGCCAGTCGGCCCAGACAAGACCGTTGCACCCGCCGCGGAAAAGCCGGCTGAATCTCCCGGTCAGGTCAATGACATCAAGTCCGGCACGACACCGGCTCAAGCCGTCACGGGCAAGCAGAAGAAGCCCAAAGCCGATCTGAACGACGAATCGTCCAGCAAGAAGAAAAAGAAGAAGGGCGTTTCCAAGCTGAACCCGTTCTAGGCGAATAACTGATTCAAAAAACAAAAGGCCGCTTCCTAATCTGGGGCGGCCTTTTTGTGGCTTAATCCACACAAACTTGCTGTTTAGAATGTTGCACTTGGACTTTGAGTATTCCATGCCCTGCTTGACAACTTTGCAATTTGCAAAGTATCATGAGAAATGGCGGTGGTTGCCGTGAAGACTTCTGCGGCATAAGGCTGGGAAAACCTCTATGCATGTTGTCACACGCAAGCACCTGGTTGAGGCGGAAGACCAGTATCCGGAGGCAGCCAGGGAGATTCGGGCCTGGTACAGAATCGCAAGCGAGGCGCGGTGGCGAAACTTCGTTGAAGTGCGGCAGGTCTTCAAAGATGCCGATGATGTGGATGGGTACGCTATCTTCAACATTAGGCAGAATCGCTACCGGCTGGTCACGATCATTCACTATGCGCGCGAGAAGGAAGGCCGAATCACACAGGGCCACATCTACATACGATCTTTTCTGACACATCGGCAGTACGACAACCGGGCGAATTGGGACATGGGGGTCAAGTGATGAGTACTGTGCTATCCAATCCAACTGAGATGATTCGGCAGGGAGCGCCACGGCTGATTCACTCGGATGAGGAACTTGCGGAATACACTGATGCTCTCTTCAAGTTGACAGCAAAGCCCGATCCGACTCCTGACGAGGAGGAGGCCATCGAGTTGATGACGCTGCTGGTTGAACGCTACGAGGAGGAGCATTACCCTGTTCCAGAGGCGGAGCCAGCCGATGTGCTGCGTTTTCTGTTGGAGCGGAATGGACTCTCGCAGCGTGACATTGTCCCGGAACTGGGAAGCGAAAGCACTGTCTCGCTGGTTCTCTCCGGCAAGCGGCAATTGAACCGGGATCACATTGCGCGGGTTAGCCGGCGGTTCAGCGTTTCACCTTCTGTGTTCTTAGGGAGTATCTCTACGACGATATAAGAAAAGCCGCGCTCAATCTCGAAATATTGCACTTCGAGATTGAGCGCGGCCAAGGTAAAGCATTAAGGCTCGAAGCTTTCCAGCTTTGGGGCGCCGAGCAGATAATCCTTAAGATCGGGCTTGGTCCTCAGCCGCTTGGCCAGCGCCCATTTCAGTTCGTCGATGCCTTGGCCGGTGACGGCGGAGATGGCGTGGAACTCCAGCTTCCTGCGCTTGATGTGGGCCGCCAGTTTTTTGAGCTTGTCGGGATTGGCGGAGTCAATCTTGGTGGCGCAGACGATCATGGGCTTGCCAGCCAGCGGGTTTTCGCCGTCTGCGTTTGAGAAGCTGGCTAACTCCTCGTTGATAACCTTAAAGTCCTCCACCGGGTCGGGACGGCCGCTGGCATCAGAGACATCGACCAGATGAACGAGCAGGCGGGTGCGCTCGATGTGGCGCAGAAACTGGACCCCCAGGCCGGAGCCGAGATGCGCGCCTTCGATGAGGCCGGGCATGTCAGCGACAACGAAGGATTCCAGCTCCGGCTCCTCGCCGACGGTGACCACGCCGAGGTTGGGTTCGAGGGTGGTGAAGGGGTAATCGGCGATCTTGGGCCGCGCGGCGGAGATGCGGGAGATGAGCGTGGATTTGCCGGCGTTGGGGTAGCCGACCAGGCCGACGTCAGCCAGCAGCTTCAATTCCAAGCGGTACTGGCGTTCCTCGCCGGCGCGGCCCAGCTCGTGCTCGCGCGGAGCTTGATGGACGCTGGTGGCAAAGTGCTGGTTGCCGCGACCACCACGTCCGCCCTTGGCGATGACGACCCGCTCGTCGGGCTCGCTGAAGTCATGCACCAGCTCGCCGGTCAACTGGTCGTAAAGGGATGTGCCGACGGGAACTTGCAGGATAATGGGGTTGCCGTCGAGGCCGGAGCAGTTGGAGCCCATGCCATGTTCGCCGCGCTGGCCCTTGTGCTCCGGGTTGTAGCGGAAATGGATGAGCGTGTTGTGGCGTTGCGAGCTGACCATGACGACATCGCCGCCATGGCCGCCGTCCCCACCCGAGGGACCGCCGCGGGGAACGAACTTCTCGCGACGGAAGGCCATGCAGCCGTTGCCGCCGTCGCCGGCCTTGACGCGAATTTTTGCTTCATCGATGAACATGGGGGAACCAGTTGTCAGTGGTCAGTTGTCAGTTGTCAGTTTGGCCGAGGGCACATGATCAACCTCGGAAAGAAGATGCCGTCTTTTCAGTTTACCGGAGAAGAGCATAGAATTGCTTGGAATGTGGTTGCTGGTTAATTAGAATGCCGTAATAGAGAGTTTTCTGCGTGGAATTGGACACAGGATTTGCACTACCCGGATTCGCCGCCAGAGCGGGCCGAAGTTGAAGCGTAGAGAGGTTTTTCCCAGGGTCTGCCGCGAGCGGAGTCTCGATGGCAGGGGTCGAGCGCAATTGGACGAAAACGCTGACGGTTGCCGTGCTGCTGATGGGCGCGGGAGCGGCGGGTTTTGCCCAATTGGCCCGGACTCATTTGGTCGAAGATGGACCAACCGGCTCGCTGATCGGCAAACTGACCGACCTGCACTCCCATCCCCTGGAAGGCGTGGAGGTCGTTGCGCGTAACCAGGCCACCGGCGCTGAGACGCGCACAACCACTATAAAAAATGGGGTTTACCGGTTCAGCGGGCTGACGCCGGGGGAGTACTCGGTCATCGCGGAGAGCCCGCAACTGGGGCGTGGCCAAGTGGAATGGATTGTGATCACTGGCGGCCACGAGGCGCGCGTGCAGACGGCGATAGAGTTGGCGCCGCTTCCGTCCAGTCCTGCTCTGGCGGCATTGCCAGGCGAAGAACGGCCCAAAATTGAAGAGCCGACCAGGCCTAACCGGACCGTCCTGGAGCCGGAGACTCTGGCGGTGAACGATGCCTCATTGGCCGCCGAGCCGTTGCGTTTGCTGCCCCTGGCGGGACAAAGCCTGCCGAATGCCGCACCACCAGCGCCTGCTGTTACACCCTCGGCGCGCACAGTTGCGATTGATTCACAGGTCACAGAAGCTGGCACAGGAACGCCCGCGCCTGCTGCTTCGTCGCCAGCGTCCGCAGTTGTGCTTGGTTCCCAGGTCTCAGAGGCGAGACCTGGGGCACCCGCAAATGAGATTGGACAGGCGGCAAGTGGCGCAGTCCAGGGGCCATTACATCCTCCCGAACCGGCTATGGCAGCAGCCACGGGGTTGCAAGCGGCGGCGCAGCCGGTGACGGTTCCGAGCAAACCGGCTTTGGCAGCTTCTCAGGCGAGTGAACCAGCGGCTCCGGCGTTGAGCAGCACGATGAGCGCCACCGAGTTGCAGGCTTTGCCGATAAGCGGACGGCGCTGGCAGGATTTTGTGCTGGACAATACGCCCACATCCACGACACCGTCGGGCGGCCAGGGCGAGATCTCGCTGCGGGGCGCGGGTCAGCCGACGGAGATTGCGGTGGACGGAGTGAACCGGGGACTGGCCTTTGGCCGGACAAATGAGTCGGGGCAGGGCTCATCGGGACGTGGGCCGCTGGGTCAAGGCGAAAAGCCGACCGGAATGGCGCAGGTGGGCTCCGGAGGGCACGGGCTTTCCGTGAGCGAGGCGGCGATCCGCAAAGTGGAGACGGTGGCCGGCAATGTGGAGGCTGCGGTCAACAGGGCGGCAGGCGGGCGCATGAACACGGAGACGCAGAGCGGCGCTAATGAGCTGCATGGGCAGGGATTTGTCTTTGATCGCCAGAATTCCTGGGGCGCGCGGAATCCGTTTACGCAATTGGTGAAGGAAACCACGCCGGCCATACTGACATATAACCCATCCGGGCCTCCACTCTCCGTTCCGGTTTTCACGCCGGAGTCCTACACCCCGCCGGACCGCGAAACGACCTGGGGCATCGGCTTGGGCAGCCGCATCCTGCGCAACAAACTCTTCTGGTTTGCGGCGCTGGACGGTTCCCAGCGCAACGATCCGGGGCTGGCCACGCTGAAACATCCTTACCTTTGTGCAAGTTACAACGCTAACGGCCAATGTGTCCCCACCGGATTTTTTGCCACGCCCTCGAATGAGCAGATGGAGGCGCTCTGCGAACGGCAGGGGTTGATAGCGCCGGGGCAGCCAGGGACGCCGCAGGCCTGCACCAATGCCCTGGTTCAGGGGCTTGGAGTCTACTCGCCGATGCTGGAAACACTCGCCGGGCTTCTCGGACCGGCTGCGCGCACCGCTACGCAGTGGACCGGCTTTGCGCGGCTCGACTGGCAGGCGACGGAACGCAATCGCTTCACTCTGGAGGGAATCGGCGTGCGATGGAACTCTCCGGGCGGCGGGCTGACCCGAGTTTCGGAAGCCTACGGCAACCACAGCTTCGGTTCGAGCAAGGCGAGCGAAGAGTGGCTGCTTGGCCGCTGGGAGGCATTCCTGACTCCCAACCTGCTGGCCGTGACCCAGACCTCGGCGGGACGCGTCCTTCAGGAGGCGCGGCCTTCGACCCCCTCAAGCCTGGACAACTTTGAGCAGAGCCTTCTCAGCGGAAATGTGTGGAATCAGCTGCCGGAGATTGTGGTGGACAATCGCTACGGATTCACCATCGGCAACCCGTCGCGCTTTGGTACGGGAAGCTATCCAGACGAGCGTGTTTACCATGGGCAAGAGTCGCTGGATTGGATTCGCGGCAAGCTTCTGGTGAAGGCAGGCTTCGAGGTGAGCCATAACAGCGACGCGACCAGCCTGCTGCGCAACCAGACGGGGACTTATACCTACTCCAACGTGGAAAACTTCATCTCCGATGCGCTGGCCTTCAAGAACTTTCCCTCCGACCCGCTCGACCCCCTCAACCCGCAGCACAACTGCGACGTGACCGGAGCCGGGGTGGGCTACCTGCCTTGCTACTCCTTCTACTCGCAGACCATAGGCCCGTCCAGTTGGCATTTGAGCACCAATGATTGGGCGGGATACGCGACGGCCCAGTGGGAAGCGAACAAGCGCGTGGTTGTCTCCGCCGGATTGCGCTGGGAGCGGGAGCAGTTGCCGCCTCCGCTCGCCGCGCTTCAGAATACAGATCTGACGCTGACCGAGAAGCTGCCCAATCTGGGCAACAACTGGGGCCCGCGGGTGAGCATGGCCGTGGGATCGGGCAAAAAACACTGGCCGGTGCTGCGGCTGGGCTATGGGATGTACTTCGGACGAACTGAGAACCTGACAGTGTTGACGGCGCTGACCCAGACCGGCTCCTTGAAAGGAGACCTGAACTTTTTCATGCGGCCTACCGACGACCTGCCGAATAACGGCGGCGGCGCTCCGCCGTTTCCTGACGTGCTGCGGCCACCAGGTCCGGGCAGCGCCATCATGCCGGGGGCGGTGGAGTTTGCGCCCAACTTCCACAACTCCGAGGTGCACCAGGCTGTTGTTGGCGTGGAGGAGACACTGCCCAGCCACGTAGAGGTGACTGCAAGCGCGATGGTGAGCCTGGGCAGGCGGCTGCCGATCTCCATCGACACGAATCTGGATTCCCCGACATCGACGCAGACCATCACCTATGCCGTGGAGGACGCAACCGGCGCCGGACCGATCAAAGCGTCGCAGATTACGGTTCCCTTCTATGCTTCCTGGCCGGCAAGCGCGGGGACTTGCCCGTACTACCTGCCGACAAACACAGAACTTGCCGGACGGCCCTGCCCAAACTACCAGCAGATTACCCAGATCGAGAGCCGCGCCAACTCGACCTACGAGGCGATGATGGTGAAGCTTGTTCGCTACGGTCGCCGCGGGCTGAGCCTGCACGCCCATTACACCTATGCGCATGCCATGGACTGGAATCCCAACGAGAGTGCGCAGGTGGCCGGCAACGACGTGCTGGACCCGGCCGACTTCAGCCAGGAGTACGGCACCAGCAACCTGGACGTGCGCCACTCGGCCAATGCCATGGCGGTTTATGAGGCGCCGTGGAAGCTACGCGGCACGGCTGGGAAGCTGGGCAACGGATGGATGGTCTCGGGCGTAGGGCAATTTCGCGGCGGGTTGCCCTACACCATGCGTGTCTCGGGTTCGCTGGCGAAAGAGTTCGACGCGACTACCGGTGCGGCCATCGTTGGGCTGGGGCCGGGGATGAACGGTTCGGGCGGAGACAATCGAGTCTACGGCAGCGGCAACGATAACATTGTCTATAACATCGGCCGCAACACCTACCGCTATCCGGCCACCTGGAAGGCCGACCTGCGGCTGGGCAGGCGCTTCGACCTGGGGCATATGCGCCAGTTGGAGCTGCTGGCCGAGAGCTTCAACCTGTTCAATCACCAGAATGTAACCGAGCTGGAAACGACTGGCTATTCTATCGCGTCCGGCAGTGTGACGAGCCTGCCGACGCTGAACTTCCTTGCCGGCCCCATGACCAGCCCCACAACCGGCCTCATCACCAAAGCCAACACTACGGCATTCGGCCAGCCGCTGAACATCAACGCAACCAACTTCTACCGTGAGCGGCAGATTCAGTTCGGGTTGAGGCTGAGGTTTTAGTTGCTCGGTGGAGGCGCGGGAGCGGCGTCAGCGGGCGCTGGGGCAGGCGCGGGTGCAGGTGACAGCTTGTGCAGGCCGCGGATGTAAATGATGAGATTCCACACCTCGTCGTCCTTGGCGCGGCCCGCCTCCTCGGCAGGCATCTTGCCCTTGCCGTTGCGGATGACGCTGAACAGATCCTGGTCCTGCTTATTGGCCAGCGTCGCGGGACTGCTCCAATCCTCGAGCGTCAATTCCATGTCCTTGGCCAGATCGGTTTTGCCATTTCCGTTGTCCCCATGGCACAACGCACAGTCCTGCTTATAAAGCTCCTTGGCGCGAGCTTGCGACTTCTCGGTAGGCTTGACGGGATTCTTTTGGCCGGCTACAGGCGCCGGGGCGGAGTCCTGCGAGATGGACCCCGGGGTGGACAAAGCGGTAATCCCAAACAAAACAACAGTAGAAACAAACATCAATGGCTTCAACATGGTAGGCTCCGCGGCTGCGGATGTCCTTTCGAGGCATCTACAACCGAATCATTTCACGCACGAATTATATGCCATTTGGATGGCATCAGGCAGATTGTATTGAACAGACGGGTTCAAAAGGAGCGGATTGACGATTTTGGCGCAGATTATCCGCAGCCAAAACTTCGCTCGCATTAATGGCTGGTTCGCCAGCCGCAGTCCAGATCCGGGGTGGTGTTCTTGCCGTCCAGCCGAAAACAGGAAGCGCCGTTAATGTCGGTCGAGAAAGTGCGGACCCTGGCCATTTCGAGCGCCTTGAGTACCTCGATGCGGGGATGGCCGTAGCGGTTGCGCAGGCCGCAGGAGATGACGGCGCTCTCAGGGTGCACACGGGCCAGAAAATCCGTGCGTGTGGAGGTGATGCTGCCGTGGTGGCCCACCTTGAGCAGGGTGCTGGTCAGGCCGGTTTCAGTCAGCATCGCCTGCTCGATGGGGGCCTCAGCGTCGCCCTCCAGCATCACCGAAGTTGCGTGGTAAGCCACGCGCAGCACCAGCGAGTCGTTGTTGCCGGGCTGCAGGCCTGGCTGATAGTCGCTGAAGGGCGCGAGAACACTGACCTGGGTTGGGCCGAAGGAGAAGGCCTCGCCGGCACGCAGCGAGCGGACCCGCACGTGAAGGCTCGCGGCCTCATCGAGCAGGGCGTTGTAAGCCCCGACGCGTGGATTGTTGCCCACCCAAAGTTCGGCGGGATGGAAGTTGCGCAAAACGGCAGGCAGGCCGCCCATGTGGTCGGAGTGAGCGTGGGTGAGGGCGACCACGTCGAGGCGGCGAATTCCGCGCGACCACAGCACCTGGGAGACGACTTCATCGCCGATGTCGAAATCCTGGGGAGCCTGATGCGGGCCGCCGCCGTGGCCGCCGCCATCGACCAACAGGGTCTTGCCGTCGGGCGTGATGAGCAGCAGAGAATCGCCCTGCCCCACGTCGATGGCCTCGACAAGCAGGGCGTCGCGGGGGTGATCGACGGGGCGCGGCAGAACGGCAATGATGGCGGCCAGAAGCAGCGCGGCCCATGCGGTGCGGCGGGGCCAGCGAGATCCTGACGAAACGGAAAGGCGGCCCATAGCGATGGCCGCCGCAAGCAGCGCGCAAAAGGCAAGCGACTGCCAAAGCAGTGGCGTGGGAATGCGGAAGTCGCCGAGTGCCGTCGAGCCAAAGAAATGCACCAGCCCGGTGCCGATGTGGAGAAAGAAAGCGACGAACATGGCCGGGTAAACTGCAGCGGCAGGCCAAACGAGAGCCACCAGCAAGGTGACCAGCGCGGCAGGCATCAGAATGATCAGCAGAGGCAATATGAACACATTCACCGGCAGAGCAAAGACGGTTATGCGATGAAAGTAGACGGCCATGGGCAGTGCCATGGCCAGCTCTACTACGCAGGAGACGACCAGAAGCTCGAAGCAGCGGATCAGAAAGCGCACCATCGAAGGGAAGACGCGCCATGCGATAAACGCAGAGATGCGACCGTGGAGGGCGGCCATGAACAACGCGAAAGGGATCCTGATCGTGGCGTGAAACAGCATGAGCTGTGGTCCCGGCCCGACGACGCTCTCCGTCTGGCTGGGGTCGCGGGAGGCCGTGCGACTGGGGGAATGTAAGGCTCTGGCGATCATGCGAAGAATCACGCGAAATTGGGCAATGCGCGGAGGCAATTTCACGTCCAGGGCGACGGTGCCCAGGTTGCGGGTGGCCGTCAGGTTAGGATGCACCGTGGCCAGCAGCAGCGGAGCGGCGACGCCGCCGATAGCCACGACGGCCAGCAGGGTCATCTGGAAACTGGCGTCGAAGAGGCTGCGGGGGCTGAAGGCCAGCAGGCAGAGGGCGGCAAAGCCGATAGTATTCAGCGCGTTACGCTCGCGGTAGAGAAGGCGGCCGAGCAGGTAGAGAGCGACCATCCAGAGCGAGCGCGCTACCGGCGTGGCGAAGCCGGTGAAGATGGCGTAGGCGAAAGAGGCCAGAATGGTGACGAATGTGGCTGGAACGCGGGGAAGGCGCAGGCGGTGCGCAACCCAGAAGATGCAGCCGGCCACGATGGCCAGGTGGAAGCCGGAAACCACCAGCATGTGGAAGGAGCCGGTGCGCTCAAAGCCTACGCGCAGCGAGTGAGTCAGGAATGTGCGGTCGCCGGTGACCATGGCGGCGAGCATCACAGCATCGTCCTCTGACAGGCGCAAGGGAACGGGCAGGCGGCGCATGGCCGCGGGCAAAGCCAGCAGACTGGCGCTTGAGGCGCGCTGCAATCCGCTGATGCGGCAGGCGAGGAAGAGGCCGGTGGACGAGCCGATTCGTTCTACGCGATCGATGGCGACGGTGGCAGTGGAAGTAATGCCTTGGTCAACGAGGAAATCCTCACGGCTCCAGACGCCGGGATCGTGATAGACCTCTGGCGGCAGCAGGCGAACCACGGCGCGAATGTGCTCGCCGCAGCGGAAGAGCTGCTGACTTGCCGGAGCTACGGGCCAGCGAATGTTCAGGCGTACACGGCCTTCGATGGGCGCTTGCGCGTCGTCGGCATCGGTGACCACTTCCAGGCTGGAAACGCGCAGGTCAATTCGCTGCGAGGGTTGCTGAGCGGGGCCTTGGGTTGAGGCGGGCTCGTCAAGATTCTGCTCTGTTTCGCCGCGCACAGGCCCGGCATCGACGACCGTGCCTTCGACGGTGCGGAGCAGGCCGTCGGAGAGGGCGGCCAGCGCGGGCGAGGGGGCAGGATGCGGCTCCATCCAGGCGCACCATGCGCCCAGCAGCAGCCACAGCGCGGCCAGCGGCAACCAGGCCATGCGCTGTGCGCGGAATGCCGCCACGCCGCACAGTACGGCCACCAGCGCTAGCGCGAGGAGCACAAAACTGGGCCGCAGATAGAGCCAGTGTGTGACGGCAATCCCAACGGCAAAGAGCCAGGCCGCGTGAAAGAGTGGGACGGAACCCGGTTCTGGGCCCAACGCGGCTGGAGCGCCGATCACTTGCGCGGGAGTGGGGGATTTTGGTTGCATCGCGCGTAAAAACTTAAAAAGCTGTTCTGGCCCTCAAGCCTATCAGGCGCGCCGCAACTGAACCACTGTTTCCAGATGAAAGGTCTGGGGAAAGAGGTCGGCGAGGGTGATGGACTGGATGGCGTAACCGGAGGCGATAAGCGCGCGCAGGTCGCGGGCCAGCGTGGCCGGGTCGCAGGAAACGTAGACCAGGGCGGGGGCGGCGATCTGGCCTAGCAGTGAACAGGTTTCCGCGCCCAGACCAGTGCGCGGCGGGTCAACCACGATCAGGTCAGGAAATGCCGAGCGGGAAGCCACACCCGCAGGGCGATGGGTCGTGTTAGCGAGAAGAAAATCCAAGGTGTCGCTCTTCGCAGGGATTCCGACTGTGCCTTTGAGATTAGCCGCGAGCGACTGGGTTGCAGAAGGGGCCGACTCGACGGCGACTACGCGGGCGAAGTTAGTCGTGAGCTGCCGTGCGAACAGTCCGACGCCGGCGAACAGGTCCCAGGCGAGCTTGCCTGCGTGGCCGGCGGTCACCCGCTCCACCAGAGAATCCACCAGCCAGCGATTAACCTGAAAAAATGCTCCGTGATCCACGCGATAGTCGAAGCCGGCAGCGCGATAGGCGAGTGATGCCGCGCCCCACTGCCCCAGCGTGTGCGGCTGTTGGCCGAGACGGCCCTCAGTTACAAGCTCCGCCCCGATGAGCGCGGGAATCCGCTCGCGCAAAGCCTGCGCCAATTCGTCAAAACGCAGCTTGGCCGGGTTTGCGGTGAAGACAGTGGCCAGCAGCGCGGTTTCTGCCGCATCGCAGAAGAGCGCAATCTCGGTGGGGCGCAGCGCCGGGGCAAAACCGCGCGCGACCTCAGTAAAAGCCGTTGCGGCCCGAACCAGAAGCGGCGCGGCGATGGGACACTCGCACATGGGGGTGATCGCATGGGACCGTCGGCTGCGATAGCCTGGGTTTCCTGCCGCGTCGAAGGCCAGGCGGATACGGTTGCGATAACGCCATGGCTCCGCGGCCAGCACGGCAATTTCCGAGGGGACGGTCACGCCGCCACGCTCCAGGGTTTCGCGCAGTATGGCCTGTTTGAAGACCAGTTGGGTGGCGTAGCCGGTGTGCTGATAGTGGCAGCCGCCGCAAACGCCGAAGTGCGGGCAGGCGGGTATAACGCGCTCCGGCGTGGCGCGGACAATTTCTTCTGCTTCGGCGGTCGCGTAGCCGGGCTTGGCTTGCGTGATGCGCACCCGCGCCTGTTCGCCCGGCAAAGTGAGCGGCACAAAAACGGCCTTACCCTCCAGACGGGCCAGGAATGCACCGCCGTAGATTGGCTTCTCGATTTCGACAAGCTGCGGCTCGGCGGAGTGATTTGTAGGCGTCGCGGGATTCTTCATTGCTGGCTCATGTAAAACAGGCTGAGGCGAGGCAGGTTGTAATGCACCAGCAATTGCTTCTGCACAAATTGCCGCTCCACCTGGCGCAACTGCACTGTTCCCATGCGGCTGCGATAGGGAGCCAGTTCGCGGGCCGCGTGCGCTTTGAGGCTCACCAGCAGTTCCTCGGGAGCGGCGGAGGTTAAGGCAGCAAAGAGCTTTTCTTCGAGAACGGTGAGGGTAAGTTCGAGAGCCTCAAGGTCCAGCTTCTCACCTTCAATTCTCTGCGCGGACCCAGCGAGTTCACGCAGACGGGCGGCGGTTGCGGCGCAGGCTTCGGGAGCTACCGCAGCCGCATCCAGCGCCGCCGCGGCGGCTTCCAGGTGCGCAGCCACGCGCTCCTGCTCGAATCCCGAATAGCGTTCAACGCCGGTTGCGGAGGGGGCTGTTCCGGCCGAGGCCTCGCGCAGTTCCTCGGCGGCTACCATCACCGCTTGCGCGCACCACGCCAGCCCGTTGATACGCCGCATCCGGCCACGCTTTTGCCGCGCCTCGTACTTGTCGAAGGCCGCGTCGATGCCGCGCAGCACAGCCTCCAGCGGAATGCCCGCCTCGCGCCAAGTTTCGATCAGCGCCCAATCCAGTGTGGAGAGCAGCAGCAGCGCTCCACGCCGCTGCTGGAAGCGATCCTCGATCTCAGTGAAGTAGTTGAAGTAGTTGTGCATATACATCAGTTTGTCACGAAACACTGTACTGTAATTGAGGATACAAGAAATTGCTCAATAGCTAATTAGTGAGAAAGAAGAAGATTTATTTAGATCAAATGCAACAAGTATTTACTTTACACTGCCGAGGATGTAAAGTTATCTCCAATTGGAAATGACTGAACGCATGAATGACAGGCAAAGAGCGCAACTAACCACCTACGTGGAGGAAGCGTCAAACTTCACGGAAACTTGGCAAATTCACCGTTGGATAAAGCGCGTAACTACGTTTCTCACTGAAGCTGTTGGGCCGGACGAGACCGATCGATTTAAACATCTTGGTTTTCTCAACGATAATTATGACGAGTTCGCCATGAAGCTCGGTCATATCGAAGGCATCCTTGCCAAAGGTGAAGATCAGTCTGCTCCAGAAAAACCAGGAATTTCAGAACAAGGCGGCGCGGTGACGGAATCAATCGTATCAGGCACCAGAGAAATCTTCCTTGTACACGGACATGACGGTGAGGCCAAGGAATCAGTTGCACGCTTCCTCGAGAAATTGGAACTTGAACCAATCATTCTTCATGAGCAGCCGAACCAGGGTCGAACCTTGATCGAAAAATTCGAGACCTCATCAAAGAACGTCGCTTTTGCAGTTGTCCTGTTGACGCCTGATGATCTCGGGTACGCCGCAGACAAGCCCGAGAAACTCGAACCCAGGGCTCGGCAAAATGTCATTCTTGAGCTCGGTTATTTCATTGGACGCCTCAGCCGAACGAGGGTTTGCGCCCTCTACAAAGGTGGAGTCGAGCTGCCTTCGGATTTCCAGGGTGTCGTCTACATTGAACTCGATCCTGCCGGAGCATGGAGAACGAAACTAGCCCAGGAGCTACTGGGGGCTAAGATAACGATCAAACTTGAAGGCCTGTTGAATAAATAGCTTTGACCTCATGTTCTACTTGGAAACTGCGCCTCAGCGCTGCTTGGCGGGGCGATTGCGCTCGAAGAGAATCAGCAGGCCATCGAGGGTGAGCATATCGTCGATCTCGTTGATGAAACGCGAGTCCTCGGCGATCTGCCGCGCCAATCCGCCGGTGGCGATGACGCGCGGCTTCTGGTCCAGTTCGGTCTCAATGCGCTGCAGAATGCCGTCCACCAAACCGATGTAGCCGTAATAGAGGCCGCTTTGCAGGTGAGTGACAGTGTTGGTGCCGATAACCTTGGCGGGGCGCTTGATGTCCACGCGGCTCAACCGCGCCGCGTGCGAGAAGAGCGCGTCGGCGCTGAGGCCCAAGCCGGGCGCGATGGCCCCGCCCAGGTACTCGCCCTTGGCCGAAATTACGTCGAATGTGGTTGCCGTGCCGAAGTCCACCACCACGCTGGGACCGCCGTAGCGCTCGAAGGCGGCGATGGCGTTCACCAGCCGGTCCGCGCCCAGTTCGGCGGGGTTGTCCACCAGCACCGGCATTCCGGTTTTGATGCCCGGCTCAATGAAGAGCGGCTGCGTGTGGAAGTAGTCTTCGCAGACCCGGCGTAGTGTGCTGTCTACCGGCGGCACCACCGACGAAATGATGATGTGCTTGACCTGGCTTGGAGACAACTTCTTCATTTCAAACAGGTTGACGAAGAGGACGCCGTACTCGTCGGCGGTCTGAGAGCGATGCGTCGTGATGCGCCAGTGCGAGGCCAGCTCGGGTTTCGCGCCCTCAAGCCGGTAAAGGCCCAGCACCGTATTCGTATTGCCGACATCAATGGCTAATAACATGCTGTTCTCAGCTTATCTCGGCGGCACGAATTCCGCCTGTCTGCACCGTTACGACTCCCGAATCCGTGCGCACCAGCAGGAAGCCGTTCTCGTCCAGGCCGGCGGTTACGCCTATACAGACTTGCGGGCCGTGTACATCAACGCGTCGTCCGCGAATCCAGGTCGAAGCCTGCTCGACGCGCGCGGGAATCGTGACCGTCGCCGCTGGATCGAGCAACAGAAGCGTCTCGCACTCCAGCGATTTTAACAGGGAGACGAGCAGATCCTGCCGCGAAACTCTACGCCCAGCTTTCCACCCCAGCGACGAAGACCTGTCCTCCCACCCGAGTGAGCAAAAATCACTCACTGGGGACCCCGTGTCGCTGGGGACCCCGGTTTCCAGATCAAGCGAAGTTGCAGACGTGGACAAATCAGAATCAAAGACGCGCTGGTGGACGTTGATGCCGATGCCGACGACAATAAATTCAGCCGCCCCGCCGGAAATCTTCGACTCGACCAGGATGCCGCCAACTTTGCGCGGGCCTACCAGAAGATCGTTGGGCCAGCGCAGATCAATGGTGAGTCCTGCTACGGAGCGAATGGCTTCGGCGGCGGCGAGTCCCACAGCCAGCGGAAGCAGAGGCAGGCGGGCGGCGGGAATCGGCGTGCGCAGCAGTACGCTGGTGTAAAGCCCTTCACCCGCGGCTGAGTGCCACTCGTGGTCACCGCGGCCACGGCCGGCGCGCTGCTCATCGGCAAAATAAACTGATCCATTCGGCGCGCCGCTGCGGGCGGCAGCCAGCGCGTCGGTGTTGGTGGAATCAGTGGCTGGGAAAAAATGCAGCTTGCCCGCGAAGATGGTTCCTGCGAGCGACGCCTCAAGTCCAGCTAAGTCGTACGCGTCCAGCGAGGCTCCGCGCACGGCTATTCTGTCTCCGCGTGGATGCGCATGGAGATGTCGGCGGCCTTGGCGGAGTGGGTCAACGCGCCCACGCTGATAAAGTCCACGCCGGTTTCCGCGTAGGCGCGGATATTTTCCAGAACAATGCCGCCCGAAGCCTCGGTGGGAATGCAATCCTCTTCTGTGGTTGCCTTTCTGATGCGCAACACAGCGCGCTTCACCTCTTTGGGCGTCATGTTGTCCAGTAAGATGGCTTCCGCGCCGAATTCGAGCGCTTCTTCCAGCTCTTGCGCGCTGCGTACCTCTACCTGCACGCGCTGGCCCTTCTTGCGCTTTTCCAATGCTCGCGTCAGCACCGCGGGCAGCCCTCCGCCCAGCGAGATGTGGTTGTTCTTGATGAGGATGCCGCTGGCCAGATCGAGCCGGTGATTGACACCTCCGCCGCACATCACGGCGTACTTTTCCAGCGCGCGCAGTCCCGGCACGGTCTTGCGCGTGTCAAGCACGTGGGCGTTTGTGCCATGAATTGCATCGACGAATTTGCGCGTCAGCGTGGCGATGCCGCTCAGATGCTGCATCAGATTCAGGATCACGCGCTCGCAACTGAGCAGCGCGCGGGCGTTGTGGCGGATGACGGCCAGCACCTGGCCCTCATGAACGCGCACGCCGTCGAATACCTCCGGATGGCTGACCACCTCGAAACGGGTCTGCGCCGGGGCGCGCTTGTCGAGCCGGGCAAATATCTCCAAAAACTGCGGCACAGCGCCCAGTCCGCAAACCACCATCTCCTGACGCGCAACGATGGAGCCGGTGGCGCGCAGATGGGAGTCGATGGTGAGGTTGGTCGTGGTGTCGCCGGCAGCCTTGTCTTCGATCAAGGCCCGCTCCAGCAATGCGTCGATGCGGCTGTTTTTCCAGTCCATAATTCCTTTTCGCGCGGTCAGGGATGCACTTGAGTTTTTTGCTGCAAAAGAAAGTTATAAATCACTATTTTGACATTGTCATCCACCTGATTGGTAATTGAAAAATATGGCGTTCTGTCGCTCCTGAAGATCTGAAGCGAGTAGTTATGCTGGCTGCCGGAGATTGTTTCGAGGAGCCTTTGCGACATACTAAGTTTCCCGTTTTTGCGTTTATCAATAAGGTTGACCTCTCCCAGGTCTTTATACCAGAGCAGGGAGACAATGCCGCGGGCGTCACGCACCATGATTCCGCGGGTAGCCAAGAGAAAGAAATGAGAGTAGCCGGCGGCGTGCGATCGTGCGCCGTCGAGGTCAATGATAGCAAGAGCTGTGTCGCTCTTTCCCAGGTGGCGGGCGATAATCTCTTCGATTTCTACGGTGAATTGCGACGCGACAAGGCAGCCGGGCGCGCCGCCAAACGAGATAGCAGGCTTCTGCTCAACGGCACGGGGGCTTACGGAGGCGTCCGGAACACCTGCCGCCGGGCTGCTTACCGCCGGAGACTCCTCCGAGACCCCGCTATGCTCCCTGAGCTCCCTCCATGCGACTTGAAGCTGCTTGAAATGTTCTTCCGCATCCGCGCGCAAGGAGGCGTAGTTCTCATAGAGATCGGGATGCCACTGCTTGACCCCTTCGCGATAGGCCTCTTCGATCTCGGATTCTGAGGGCACACCGAACATAAAACCAAGCGTTTTATAGTGCTGCCGGCATTGAGCACAGTCGCAGGACATTTTATTTCTCCTCGGTAAGATTCTGCAGCGCGGCGCGCGCCTTTTCCAGCAGTATCCGCGTCTCCGCTTCTTGCTTCTTCAACCCTTCGACAATATGCGCTGGAGCTTTGGCGACAAATCCTTCGTTGCCTAACTGGCGCTCGGCGGAGATTAGACCTTTCTCATACTTGGCAATCTCTTTGGTCAAACGCTCGCGCTCGGCGGCCACGTCGATCTGCGCTTCATAGTCGATTGCGATATCGAAGTTTGCCTCGGAGCGAGTCTTCCCATACGTTAACGGCTCCAACCTCACAACCTTAACTTTGGCAAGCTGGCGAAAAATATCTCCATGATGAGTTACTACATAAGAGACGTACTTTTCGCGCATAGGATCGGAATAAAACTGCCCCGTGACGAATTCCTTCTCGGGCACTCCACTATCTTTTCGCAATGCTCTGAAAGCAGATATGACGTTTTGAAGAGCCGTCATTTCATAGACAGTTTCAAAGGCACTTTTGTCGTAGGGATGTTGTGCGCTTATCGTCTTTGCGTCCCAAACGTAGCAACTCTTCGGATAACACGTCAGCGCAATCGACTTATCCGGTAGATCGTTTTCCTCATACAGGGCGTGCCAGATCTCTTCGGTGAGGAAGGGCATGAAGGGGGAGAGCAGGCGCAGCGAGGCCTCGAAGACCGAAACCAGCGTAGTGAGCGCGGCCTGTGTTTCATGCCGCTTCGTAGGATCGTCGAAAATCAAACGTAGCTTGACGATTTCCAGATACCAATCGCAGAAGCTGCCCCAGAAAAACTGGTATATTTCATTGGCCGCGTCGTCGTAGCGGTAATTTTCCAGCGACTGATTGACATTGGCTGCGGTCTGGTGGAATTGGGCGACGATCCAGCGGGTTTCGAGTGGGGCATCGGGCGCTGCGGTCGGCATTGTGCCCAATGCTGTGGGATCGACGGTGATGCTGATCTCGGCTGCGCGGTCTACGTTCATGAAGAGGAATCGCGCGGCGTTCCAGATTTTGTTGGCGAAGGCGCGGTAGCCTTCGGTGCGGGCGATGTTGAAGGCGATGTCGGTGCCGGGCGAGGCCATGCTAGCCAGCGTGAAGCGCACCGCGTCCGTTCCATACTGCTTGACGATCTCGATGGGGTCGAGCACGTTGCCCTTGGTCTTGGACATCTTCTCGCGGTTGGCGTCGCGCACCAGGGCATGGATGTAGACCTCTCGGAAGGGAACCGAGTCCTCAAGAGAGCGCTTGGAGCCATCGGGCATGGGCACGTCGCCGGCAAACCAACAGCCGAACATGATCATGCGCGCGACCCAGAAGAAAAGAATGTCGAAGCCGGTGACCAGGAGACTGGTGGGATAAAAGGCATCGAAGTCGGCGCGATCTTGTTCCTCAGGGGCTAAAGCCCTGCCTTCTATCGGGTGGTTTGTGTACGGGCTAAAGCCCGTACCCTTCACCGCATTGCTTTCCCTGGTCCCCAAGTGCGCGGGACCTGGGGCACCCGGCATTTGTGGAAGATCAGCAACGCTGAAATTTGGCCAGCCGAAGACGGAGACCGGGAGAAGGCCGGAAGAGAACCAGGTGTCGAGAACATCCGTTTCCTGCGTTATCTTCTTCGACCCGCAGTGTGCGCAGGCCGTCGGATCGACACGGGCGACGGTAATCTTGCGGCACTCCGCGCAGTGCCACGCGGGAATGCGATGGCCCCACCAGAGCTGGCGCGAGATGCACCAGTCGTGAATGTTCTCCATCCAGCCGAGATAGGTTTTTTCGTACATCTCAGGCGTGAAGGTGATGGCCTTTTTACCGTCGGCATCAGGCTGGACGACCTTGCGGGCGAGTTCCGCCATCGACGGGCCGCCTTCCTTGGGCGACTTATTGACGGCAACGAACCATTGCGTGGAGAGGCGCGGCTCGACCGTTGTCTTACAGCGGTCGCAGTGGCCGACGTTGTTGACGTGGTCCTTGATGCCGGCGAGGAGGCCCTGTTCTTCGAGTTCAGCGACAATCTTTTTGCGAGCCTGATAGCGGTCGAGGCCGGCGTAGACGCCGCCTTCGGCGTTAATATGGCCGGTGTCGTCCATGATGTTGATGGATGGCAGGCTGTGGCGCTCGGCGAGGGCGAAGTCGTTGGGGTCGTGCGCCGGAGTAACCTTGACTGCGCCGGTGCCGAAGTCGCGGCTGACCCACGAGTCGAGGACGATGGGAATCTCGCGACCAACAAGAGGCAGGCGGAGCTTCTTGCCGTGCAGGGTGAGATAGCGCTCGTCTTCCGGATGGATGGCCACGGCTACGTCGCCAAGCATAGTCTCGGGGCGGGTGGTGGCGACAGAGAGAAACTCGCCGGAATCCTTATCGTCTGCGCCGATCACCGGGTAGCGAATCTCCCACAAGTGGCCAGATTGTTCCTCGTGGAACACTTCCAGATCGCTGATCGCGGTTTGACAGCGAGGACACCAGTTCACGATGTAAGCGCCGCGATAGATTAGATTCTGCTCATGAAGGCGAACGAAAGCCTCGCGCACGGCGACGGACAGGTTCTCGTCCATGGTGAAGTATTCGCGCTGCCAATCGACGGAAGCTCCCAGGCGCTTCATCTGGTCGAGGATGGCGCCGCCGTAGTGGCGTTTCCACTCCCACACGCGCTCGACAAAAGCTTCGCGGCCAAGCTGCTGCCGGCTGGAGCCTTCGGTGGTTAGTTGGCGCTCGACCATCATCTGCGTGGCGATGCCGGCGTGGTCGGTGCCGGGGAGCCACAGAGCGCGACGGCCGCTCATGCGACGCCAGCGGACGAGGATGTCCATCTCCGTCTGATTGAGCATGTGGCCCATGTGCAGCCGGCCGGTGACGTTGGGCGGCGGCAGCAGGATGGTATAGGGCTCACCTTTTCCGGCGGAGTCAGCGGAGGGCGTGGGCTGGGCGAAGAGCTTTTCGCGCACCCAGTATTCGGCCCAGTGATCTTCAATGGCGGCGGGGTCGTAGGCTTTGGGCAGGTCGTGAGGCATGATTTTTCTTGGACGAGTCCCCGATGGACTGCGTAAAACCCTCTTGCAGCGGGGGTTTTGCGTCAAGGGACCCTACCTCACTTTAGCAGATGCGAGGCGAAGTACAGGTTCACAGTTACCCGGGAAATAGGGTGGAGGGGGCACAAACCGTGCAGATCCGTAATTAGGTTGGCATTGGGAATGGCGGACACTGAAAGGAGATGTTCATTCTTAATTATCTTAGAGGTATTGGATCAGAACCCGCTTCATGTGTTTACTCTCCAGCAGGTTCGCAATTCGTTTCACGATATTGCGGCGCAGGTCGAGCTCGACGGGAATGTTGGGGTCCTGGTGCGCTTCATTGATTCTGGTGCCGACAGCAAACTTCACAATATCGCTGTCGAGCAGCATCGTTGCCAGCCGTACGGCCGGATTGGACCTCATGTCTTCGGGGGCGAAGTCCTCCTCAAGAAGACGAAGCACTTCGCCCAGGGTAAGCGTACCCTCCGTCACCAAATCAAAACCTTCCATCCTGGCAGCGGGCGGAACTTTCAGATGAAGCGGCTGCTGCATGTCGATCTGAATCGCGCGGTTCAGCATCCGCGAGATGATATTGGCCGTCGTTCCGCCGCAGATAACTTTGCGCCCGGGAGTATGTTCGGCCATCATGGCGAGATCATGGTCGTGAGCGCGATTGAACGGGGCTCCTGTCATCACCAGCAGTTGGCGAGGACTGCGGAAGTAGACCACGCCGCAGGTGATGTCGTCCTTCGCGCTGAGGCCGTCAACTTCCTCGGCTTTAGCAACCAAGATGCGCGACAACTCGCGGGCTGAGATAAAAGGGTAGCGGTCAATTTTTTCACGGACATATTTTTCAACGTTCTCTAATCCCCAGCCGAGGGGGGTGCGGTACTCGCCCATGCCCGCTTGCGTAATGCCATCGGAAAAGAAAATGATGCGATCTTCGCGCTGGACATTAAAGCTGGAGAAGCTGATGACGCGGTCCTGCCAGCGCTGGGGACGCAGTTCGGTTTTATGAATACTCAACTCACCTTGGGGACGAATCAGCAAAAAAGGCGGGTTGCCGTGCTCGATGATGCGAGTCTCGCCGGTGTTGGCCATATCGACGACGGTAAAGGTCGAATAGCTGATCTTGCGCACGCTGCAGATGGGCAGAGTATCCATGATGATTTCGGCGGAACTGCGAATGTCCATCGAGCTGGCAGCGAACTTCAAAGCCATGGCCGCCGTCATAGAGGCCAGCACGCTGGCTTTCACGCCGCTGCCCAGGCCGTCGGAAAGGACAGAGACAATGCGGCCCTCCTGCTTGACTTTCTCGGATAGAAAGACATCTCCGGAGATTAGTTGGCCGTGCTTGGCACGCTGGCAGTAATCGACTTCGATAAAGCTCTCGGCGTTCGTCAATGCTGCCCCCCGTCGTCGTCCACCTCTTCAGGGCTGAACGAGCGCACGATGGAATTAAGGATGATCTCCGAATCGGCGGCATTCTCGCCGAGAAGATAGGCAATCTGCTGCACCGTCTTCAGGTTCTTCTGGATGACGTCGCGAGCGCGTCCAATGATCTGTTCTTTCTGGAAAATGGGCTTGGTAATGTCCTGAAAGATTCCGCACAGCACGGAATGAGGCTCGATGGTGAAGACGGTTGTGTTGAGAATGCTGCGCTGGTAGCGGATGTCGTGGCCGACGATATCCTCGCTCGATTCGAGCACGCGGCGGAACAAGCTGGAGAAGGGAATCACGGCGTCAATGGCGCTGCCTTCAAGGTCTTTGGACTGCACGGCATCGGCGGCGAAGAGGTGCACAAAATTCAAATTGCACTCGATGATTTTAAGATCTTCATCGACGATGACCACAGCGGACGGCATGTTTTGGAGGAGCGCTATGGCTTTTTTCTGCGCCAGCTTACGGGTATAGGAGGCGCACATCATTCGCCCGGCGTTGCCGGCGATCAGCGCGCGGGCAAAATCGCGGCAGGAGTCGTATCCGCAACCCGCGCAGTTCAATTCATCCTCGGCGGAATACTTTCCGATTGTGCGCAACGCCTCCTGCAATTGCAGCTCGCTGTATTCTTTGCGAATGACCGGCGAGGCCGCGTATTCGCAAGCAATATCCAGCGAGAGCTTGCGCGGGAATTCGCCGGCAGGCCGGGCGTACTGGATAACGTCGTAGCGGCGGCGGGTGAGCGATGTGTCGCGCGCCGCCTTTGGCCCGTTGATGCAAGAGCCGGCACATGCGCTCATCTCAAAAAAGATGCTGTGTTCGGGCTTCCACGTGGAAATATCCTTCAAAGCCTGCTCGACATTCGTCATTCCGGAGATAGCCAAAAACTGCAAATTGCCGGCTTCGCTGCTTCCCGTGAGGCCAGGAGCCATTCCGCCTTCAATGGGGAAGAGCGTTCCCTCTTGCGCTTCTTCCGGCTCAAAGTGATCTTCCAGCATTTCGGGGGTCGCCGCGAGATCAATCTTCTCTTCAGTCAGCCAATAACTCAGATCTTCAAAGGTCAGTGCTACATCGAGCAGTCCGGGATGCTTTTCGGCCTCACCCTTCTCCGCAACACAAGGCCCGATAGAAACAATTGCAATGTCGTTGCCATAATGGGCGCGCAGCATCTTGCAATGCGCCAGCAAGGGAGAGAGGACTCCGCAAAGATAAGGCGCGCATTCCGGATGATATTTACAGATGAAATCTACGACCGCAGGACAAGCGGAAGAGATCCAGAGCCGATTCGGTTCGCTGCGCATCAGCGACAAGACGCCGGCCGAAACCTGCTGGACGCCCAGCGCGGTTTCCGATACGGCAAAAAATCCCAGCTTCTTCAGCGCATGAATCAACTGCCCCGGCCGCACGCCGGGAAACTGCGCCACAAATGAAGGAGCCAGCGAGGCGATCACCGCGCGCTTGCATTTCAGCAGAGTTTTGACGCTGGGCAAATCGTCGCACACTTGTTTCGCGTTACTGGGGCAAGCCAGTACGCAATTACCACACAGAATGCAAAGTTCAGGCACGACTTGAGCACATGTATCTTGTACGCGAATCGCCTTCACCGGACATTCGCGAATACATTTATTGCAATCCTGACATTCGCGCTTCCTGGTCTTGATGAAGCTAGACTGTTCCATGATCTCTCCCAAGCGGCTCGAGCAGTTCGCGTAATTTGTCCGCGGTTATTCCATGGTGGGATTCTCCGCCAATGGTCAGATTGGGCCCCTGCTTGCACTGGTCCTGGCAGAGCCTGCCCGTCAGGCGAACGGAAGCCTTCAATCCGTGGCTCTGGATAAACTCATTGATGATGGCGAGATTCTCGGAGTTTCCTCGCGCGAAACAGGAACTCCCGAGACAAACTTCAATTTCTAATCCGCTGTCTTCCGGGGGCATGACCACCTCATCCTGCCTGCAACTGCACAAATTGTGAAAGAGCATCCGGCAGCTCGCTCGCCTGTGTTTCATGGAGCGCGCCTCTTCCGCCCGGCCCGTGTCCTGCAAAGCGGTTGAGAGAGCGAATCTGTCCGCGCAGGCATTGATTGCAGTCCGTAGCGCTTTCGTCGATGCAAACTTTTGCTGGATAAATTTCATACAGGCGGCGATACTTTACCGGAGTAAGATTCGGCATTACCACATTCGCACCTGCCTGGAGCCCCAGCTTTCGTCCATTGGCTTTGTTGATCGTGGCCAGCGCGGTGGTGCTGGGAATGTTTGTGTCCGGGCACGCAATGCGCGTCAGCGCGATCATTTTGTAGACCATCTCTTCGCTGCTCGGAGCCTGCTCGGACGGGGAAATTTCCGGACGGAGCGCGCCGGAACCCAACGGCGTGGCGGGGTGCGCAATATAAGGGCCGATGCCGATCATATCGAGATTCAGAGCGCGAAATGCGAGAATGTCGCCGGCCAGGCTTTCAAACGATTGGCCGGGAATGCCGACCATGACGCCGCCGCCTGCCTCGTAGCCAAGGCTCTTCAGTTGCCGCAGCAGCGTCAAGCGATCAGGCTGGCCGGAAAAGCGGCTGGGATGAATGATACGGAAGAGATTTTCATCCGAGGTTTCGAAGCGGAGCAGATAACGGTCAGCGCCCGCGGAGCGCCACAGCCGCAATTCATCCTGCTGGCGCTCGCCCAGGCTGAGCGTCACCGCCAGCGCTGTCTCGCGCTTGATCCAGCGCACGATCTCCGCGATCCACTCGGCAGTGAGAACGTCATCTTCACCGGCCTGCATCACGACGGTGCCGTATCCGAGCTTTTCTGCCTGACGGGCGCAGTCGAGGATTTCGTCGCGCGTCATGCGATAGCGGGTCAGGTCGCGATTGCCCTGCCGCAGTCCGCAATACATGCATTGCCGCACACAGTGGCTGGAGATTTCGATCAAGCCGCGCAGATGCACGGCGTCTCCGACGCTCTCTCTGCGGACCTCGTTGGCCCATTGATACAGCTCCGCGAGGCGGGCGGGCCTGCTCTCGCGGAGCCATTCAAGGAGATCGAGTTTGGCAAGTTCGGTCACAAATTAGTTGACGAGACTCACGTCGATTACATCCAGATCGGACAAACTACTGACACCGACCCGCTCCAGTTGCTCCTGGCGCGCTTCTTTGTAGGCGGCCAGCGCATCCGGGAAAGGCTCGAGGGCGCGTTCAAGAATGCCCAACGAATAGGCGATTACCAGGCCGTAGTTGGTGATGGGCACGCCCTGACGCTGGCACTCGGCAATACGGCTCAGCATTTCCTGGCGATTGCTCATGCAGGCGCCGCAGTGAATCACGAGCTTGTAGGGCGAGAGGTCCAGAGGAAAATCGCGGCCTTTTACAGTGGTGAATTCCAGTTCGCCGCCGACATACCGCTCCAGCCAGCGAGGAATCTTCACCCGGCCAATATCTTCTTCGATGGGGTGATGAGTGCAGGATTCCGCCACCAGCACCTTGTCTCCGGGGCGAAGCGAATCCACGGTAACGGCAGCCCTGGTCTGGGCAACGAGATCGCCCTTCAGCCGCGACAAGAGAATCGAAAACGCGGTGAGCGGAATGGAATCCGGAGTGATGCGCGCCACCTGTTCGAAGACAGCCGCGTCAGTGACAACGATGCTGGGCGGTGTTTTCAGATTGTCCAGTACCTTTTGCAATCCCGCGTCCTTCACCACCACGCAGCAGGCCTCGCCGTCGAGAAGATCGCGGATA
>Ga0302319_10001101_pt1 | contig 60640 bp, 42 predicted proteins | sample Bog_T0_2_FD_203319 | JGI IMG/M metagenome (GOLD analysis project Ga0302319, IMG submission 203319) | Peat permafrost microbial communities from Stordalen Mire near Abisko, Sweden - Bog_T0_2 | ecosystem: Environmental > Terrestrial > Soil > Wetlands > Peat | place: Sweden: Abisko, Stordalen Mire...
GGTGGACCTTTGTTTCGGACTGGCCATTCTCGTCCCGTTGCTCTCCACCCCGTGTTTCCACGACGCAGTTACGGTTCGATACCGCACGGCTCTTTACCGCACAGAAACGGACTTCCACCGTTCTGTTCTCCCGCCTTCTCAGGCGCACGAGGGACGCCGCGCTGCGGCGTCTGCGCACAGCGAACGCGCCGTCCCTACGTTATTTAGCGGCCATCGCGAGCCCGGCAATGTAGCCGGTGGTCCAGGCGGCCTGGAAATTGAAGCCCCCGGTGATGCCGTCGATGTCCAACAGTTCGCCGGCAAAGTATAGGCCGGGGCACACTCGGCTTTCCATAGTCTGAAAGTTGACTTCTCCCAGTTTAACGCCGCCACAGGTCACAAATTCATCCTTGTTCAAGCTCTTGCCGGTGACCATGAATTCCGAGCGGGTGAGTCGCTGGCTAAGCGCGTGCATCTGTGGTCGGGTCACGGCGGCCCAACGAGTTTCGCGGTCCAAGCCGGCGGCAAAAACGAGTTGTTCCCATAACCGCGCAGTCAACGGTGCCACCGGCACGTTTACCAAAATCTTGGCGCCGGCGAATTGCCGCCGGGCTTGAAACTCTTCCGTGATCTGTTCCGGAGATAAGTCCGGCAGCCAATTGACCAGCAGTTTAAATTGGTAATTCAAATTATGCAGCGCCCGGGCGCTCCAAGCCGACATTTTCAGGATGGCCGGACCGCTCAAGCCCCAGTGTGTCAAGAGCAGAGGGCCGCGTTCGCGCAATTTGGCCTCGGGAATCGCCACCTCCGCCTGCAGCAGCGAGACGCCCGCTAATGACCGCAACCAGGGGCTTTCGATTTGAAAGGTGAACAGCGAGGGCACCGGTGGCTCGAGTTGATGTCCGAGGGCACCGGCCAGTTGGCCCGCGACAGCGGCGCGGCAGCCGCCCGTAGCCAGCAACACGCGATCGGCAGTCAGCTCCTCAGGTACGCTATTTAGGGAAGCTGGTTGGACTGTGGAACGGGCAAGCGTAACTTCGAATTTGCCGCCTTCGCCTCGGCGTATGGTTTCCACCGGGCAATTCGCGTGGAGTTCCACTCCGGCCCGTTTGGCAGCCTCGGACAGGCAGTTGACTATCGTTTCGGAAGAATCTGTGACGGGAAACATGCGCCCGTCTTTTTCGGTCTTCAAGGTCACGCCGCGGGCGGCGAACCAGGCGACGGTGTCCGCCGCCGCGAAGGTTTTCAACGGGCCCAGGAGTGCGCGCCGCCCCCGCGGATAATTCGCGGCGAGTTCAGGGGTCTCAAAACAAGCGTGGGTGACGTTGCAACGGCCGCCGCCGGAAATGCGGACTTTTTCCAGGAAGCGAGGGGTTTTCTCCAGAATCCGGACCGATGCCCCCTGCTCTGCTGCCGCGATGGCGGCAAAGAATCCCGCCGCGCCGCCGCCGACCACAATGATTTGCCTCGAACTCACGCGGGAAGAATTGCAGAATCTGTGCCGTGTCCGAAGATATTTCATCCAACCCAAACCCCAATCCACCGCAGGCAAATCCCGGGCAAATCCCGCACAAGCGGCGGGTGCGGTACCGCGGCAAGAATCCGCGCCGGTTTGAGGAGAAATACAAGGAAGCGGATCCCGCACGTTACGCGGAGACGGTCGCCAAAGTCATGGCCGCCGGCAAAACCCCGGCCGGCATGCATCGGCCCATCATGGTGGCGGAAACCCTCCAGGTTCTGGCCCCGCAACCAGGTGAGGTGGCGGTGGATTGCACACTGGGCTACGGCGGTCATGCCGAGCAGATTCTCCACAAAATCCTGCCGGGTGGCAGGTTGATTGGTTTGGATGCGGATCCAGTTGAACTGCCCAAAACGGAAGCACGTCTGCGTGAGCGCGGGTTTTCACCCGAGGTGTTTACGGCACATCGCAGTAATTTTGCCGGACTGCCGCAAATCCTGGCGGCCAGCCAATTAGTCGGTGTGGATCTGATCCTGGCAGATCTTGGGGTTTCTTCTATGCAGTTGGATGACCCGGCGCGCGGGTTTTCGGTCAAGCGAGAGGGGCCACTGGATATGCGGATGAATCCCCAGCGGGGGCAGTCCGCCTCGGCCCTGTTGGAAAAGATCCAACCCGGACCACTGGCGGAGTTGCTCACGGACAATGCGGATGAACCAAACGCGGCGAGGCTATCCGAGGCTTTGGCCGGAAAGAAGTTTGTCACCACGACCGAGCTGGCGACGGCAATCCGGTCGGCCCTTACCAATCCGGCCGTTGAGCTCGCCACCTTGACTGAACGGCGTGTATTCCAGGCGTTGCGGATCGCCGTGAATGATGAGTTTTCTGCGCTCGATACATTCCTGCGCAATTTGCCAGCTTGCCTAAATCCGGGTGGGCGGGTGGCCATCTTAACATTTCATTCGGGTGAGGATCGGCGGGTGAAAAAAGCGTTTACCAATGGGCTCAGGGATGGGCTTTATGCTGAAATTGCGGATGAAGTATTGCGGCCAAGCGCGGAAGAGCGCTATGCCAACTCACGGTCTGCGCCAGCGAAACTGCGCTGGGCGCGCGTGCGGCGGGGACAAAGCGATATTTGATCTGCTGGCAACAATTCTATTTTTCACGGTGGGGCGAGAGTCCCTCGAGCCCTACATTCTTTTTATTGAGGTACTTCAGTTAGCGGGGCTCCACAGAGTATCGCCTCACCGCCATAACGGTTCTGTCAGCTCACGGAGCTTTTCTGTTCTCGAATAGACACGAACAATATGTCTTTGAATGCCAATACCACCGAAACATTTAAGGCCACTTGCCCGCTTGCCTGACACTTGGCTGGTCGCCAAACAGACTTGCAACTTCAGCCATCAGAGTCCTAGATGTGAATCCATTGACTAGCAAGTACAACATCTATATGGAGTTACTTCAACTCGATGACGAGGAATCTTTGGCGGATGGAGGATTGAACGGCATTGGTGAGGGTAAAGTTGAAGAGGCCGTTCATGCAGAGCGCGTTGGTAAATACCGGTGTCCATTGCGCCAGTGGCGTGGTGAGGTTCGTGCCAGCCAGAACCCAGTAGGTTTGACCGTTGATGCCGTTGGTGCCGGTGAGCACTAGGTTTGAGCCGGAGGCCACGAGCGCAGAAAGGCCGGGGCGGGCCGGAGTCACGCTGACATCGTCCAGGCCGAAGTCCGAATTGTCGTTCTGGCCGCCAAACAGCAACACCGCACTGGCGGTCGTGGAAGTGACGATGAACTGGAGATTGGTCCAACCCACGGCGGGAAGGCTCGTTTGATCAAATAGGGTGGTGCCGTTCCAACTGGCGAGGAATTCGCTCGGTGTCAAACCGTCCGGGCTGTTGAGCCAAAACGAGAGGACGTAGGCGACGTTGGGTTTAGTGGTCAGATTTTGCGAAAGATAATCGAGTGAACCTACCTGGGAGAAGTCCGCACCATAGGACCCGTCGAGGGCTTGAGATTGATCTACGGTGGTGCCCGGTGTGGTAACAGAGTTGGTAAGATACCAGCCGGTGAAATCACCGGTTTCGAAACCGCCGTTCACCACCAAACCCGAATTGAAAGTGCCTTGGGTGAGGTTGACGGCAGGCCCGTTGACGTTAAAAGAGTCGCCCAGATTGTTTTCTGCGGTGAGGGTGGGAAGGTAATGGCCGGGGGCAAAGTAGACGTAGCGCGGGCTTTGCACGCTGCTGGTACCATTGCTATCCCCGAAATCCCAACTCCATTTCACGATGGGATTGCCCTCAGCATCGGTGGCCGGGCCGGTAAAAGAGACCGTGGCAGGGAAGACGCCGTTGGTGGGACAGGCCGAGAAAGCGAAGGGCAGCACGGCACTGATAGCCGGGCCGGTGGCATTGAGGGATTCGCCAAGGCTATTCATGACGACCAAGGTGGGCTGGTAAATGCCAAAAGTAGTATAGACGTAAGCGGGATTCTGCACGGTGCTGGTGCCGATGCCATCGCCGAAGTTCCAATTCCACGAAGTAATGGTGTTGCCTGCGCTATCTACCTGGGGAGAGGTGAAATCGACGGTAAGGGACGGCGGTCCACTCGTCGGCGAAGCGGAGTAGGTCAGGGTTGGTTTCAACAGCGCACTTACGATCGCGGAGCCGGTACCGACGAGGAGCTCGCCCAGATTGTTGCTGGCCACGAGGCTGGGCTGATAATTCCCCGGGTTGAGATACGTGTGCGACGGGTTTTGCAGTGTGCTGGTGTTGCCATCGCCGAAGTTCCAGCCCCAGGCGGTAATGGAATTGCCGTTGGCATCGGAACCAGGGGCGCTGAAGGAGACAGTCAGAGGCGCGAAGCCATTGGTAGGGTTGGCAGAGTAAACCAGATTGGTGGGTTGCGCCGAGATGGTGGTGGGGCCTGTGCCGATGACAACGTTGCCGGCGTGGTCCACCGCCGAAAGACTGACGCTGTAGATCCCGGGCGTGGAGTAAAGGTGTGAGGCATTCTGAGAGTTGGTGCGGGAGCCATCGCCGAAGTTCCAGTTCCAGGAGACAATGCTGGAGCTGAAACCGTCAATGTTGGCGGAAGTAAAATTTACGAGCAACGGAATCTGGCCATTGGTGGGAGAGGCATTATAGGGAAAGAAAGGTGCGATGGGGGTGGGATCAGGGTCGATGACTTTCTGGCCTAGCTGCGGTCCCAACTGTCCGGCGCTATTGTTACCCATGCCCCACAAGCCGCCGCTATTATTGATGTAGAGGCTGGAGGAGCCCCCGGCGAAGATTGTCCTCACCCCGTTGGTGATCATTTCCGGCAGGAAACGATTAAAGATGGTGAAGCCGGCGTTGCCATCACCCAACTGGCCCTGCTGGTCCGAGCCCATCGCCCAAAGGTTGCCCTGTTGGGTCAGGTAAAGGGCGTGGTAATCGCCTGCGGCAAGGAAGGAGACTTCAGCGCCCACGATTTGTTCAGGAAAATAAACGGCGTTGGTCGAATTGCCGCCATCGCCCAGTTGGCCAACCAGGTCCCAGCCCATGCCCCAAAGACTGCCATTGATTTTGATGAACTGGCTGAATTCATAGCCGGCGGCAACGCTAGTGACGTTGCTGGCTACAATCATGACGGGCACCCAACTTTGATTGGTGGCGCCAATGCCGAGCTCGCCAGTGTTATTATTGCCCATGCCCCAAAGGCTGCCGTCTGATTTAACGAACAGACTGTGACTTGAACCGGCCGCGACAGCGACAACACCGCCACCTACGATCTGTTCCGGAACGGCATGAGAAACATTGGTGCCATCGCCCAGATCGCCAGCGACATCATCGCCCATCCCCCATAGACTGCCATCTGATTTAATGAAGAGGGTGTGCGCACCGCGAGCGGCAACAGCAGTTACGCCGCCAGGGACGATCTGCTGCGGCACATAGTATTGCGAACTGTTATACGACTGGCCCAACTGGCCGGAAGGGTTGCCACCCATGCCCCAGAGGCTGCCGTCTGATTTGATAAAAAGGGTGTAGTAGTCGCCGGCGACAACGGCAGTGACGCCGTTGCTGATTATTTCCTGAGGTGAACTTACAGAATAGGTCGAACCATTACCCAGACCCAGTTGACCCTGAAGATTCTGCCCCAATCCCCAGAGGCTGCCATCGGACAGAAGATAGACGGTATGCGCCTCACCTTCAGCCGCCTGGGTGACGATAAGCTGGGCCCGCGCGGAAAAATCCAAGACTATAAAGAGGAAGAAAGGCACCAAAAAGAAGAAGGATTTGGTTTTCATCAGAAGACTTTTCTGGATGATCATCTGGGACTTTCCATTTAACCGGGATTTACCATTTGAGTTGATCTTCATGGTTCAAATTGAGCTTTTCCGGTCGTTTTCGTGATTATCCTCTCGTCCCATGGCATTTCAAGCCATTTTTCAACACCGAAAACAGGTCCTTCAGAGCAGCAGCCGTGTTCGGCACGGACTTTTATATCCAAATACGCTCCGTGGGCCGGAGGCGAATACAATTTACCTGTGCTGACTGATGTTTTCATGTGCTTTTCATTGATCGACTGGCAGGAACTGGCGGGCGCAAATGGTCAATCGCGGTCAGAATGGTTCGGAACAACTCGTGGCACCGTCACTTCCGCCATTTGGAAAACGATCTTCCGGGAATGGTGCACGACTTTCGCCCCAATCTTGATCAGTTTCTCCCTCAACGTCGTCAACGTCCAGTGCCGCACCGACCTCGGCAGCACCGCCTGCCGCAGAAAGTTGCCCAGGTTGTAGGCCAGCACGAACAGTTGCCGCCGCACCTGATTGACCACAAAGTCGCGACAGGAGAGCCGCGTCCATTTGACCGCGTTCTTGCCTTCTTTGATCCACTGCTCCGCCGTCCCCCGCTGATTGCAGAACCGCACCACGGCTTTGGCCGGTCGGGTCAGATTGGTCACGATGAAACCAAGGCGGGGAAACAGTTCGCCGCTGTGCCAGTCCACTTTGGCCACCACCCGGCGGGCTTTCGTCCAACTCTTAGCCTGATAAACAAACCCGGCATACCGAACCACCGGCGTGTGAGACCGACGCCCCACTGGCCGGGTCAGCAGCGGCTCGATGTCCCGCAACAACGCATCGTTGGCGGACAAGCGAATGGCATACTCGAAACCTTTAGTTTCCAGATACTCATAGAGTTCCTGCTCGGCAAAAGCCGCATCGGCGCGAAAGTAGCGATTGAGGTTCCGGCTCCGATAACGTGCCACCGCCGGGGCCAGCACCGTTCGCCAGTCCTTGGCGCAATGCGCGTTGCCCTCGCGCAACAGGGTTCCTTCCACATCACCAAATTGGTTGAGGCAAAACAGGGGATGATAACAGGTGCAGGCAAAATGTCCGTTGTAGGCTGTGCCTTCCTGTTCACCGTAGGTCTCGCTGACAGAACTGTCCATGTCCAAGGTCAGGATCCGCATGACTCCGTGTTCGTGCAGCCGGTCAATCCAGCGTCCCGACAATGTATTTAGCGCCCTCAGCTTCTATGGATGAGTCAACACCTCAGTCTCGAAGCGCCCCATCTGGCTGGTCGAAGCCGCCGCGCGTTCCGTCGCCCGCCCACTATTTGCCGCATTGCTGGATCTCTCGCGAGCCGTTCGGCGTCGTTGGTATCCTCGTAACCAGCCAACCGGCTGTAGAGGGACTACCGCAACAGCGCGACCATCGAATGCTGCTTGTTTTCGCCAATGCGCCAATCGTGCAGCAATGCTAAAGCCGAATTGATCAAACCCAGTGTCTGATCCAGCAGCCGATAGGCCAGCAACCCGCCATCGGAGGTGACTTGCGAGCCGTGAAATTCCAGCTTCACGCGCAGGTCAAAACTTACCCGCAAACCCGCTTTTTTGCCTGCACTCGCCAAATTTTCCGTTTTTCGCAGGTTTGACATGAAGAAAAGCCTTTGTTTATGCAGCTTTCGTGTATCTCGCTAATTCCAACTTGTGAAGTTTATTTGGGAAATCCGGGCTATTGAGCGACACTTAGTTTAATGAATGGCTTGAAGGCCAGTCCGCCGTCCACCGCCGGCTTGTTTCGGAGTGTCGATGGGGGCTGGCGAAAATCCATATTTGATCTGTCAGCAAGATGCCGGAAGCACATTTCAGTGAAGGCGGGAGGCAAGAGCTTTGATTCTCAGGTCGCCTCTAACAAATGGAAATAAAAAAAACGCGAAGTGAGGTTCACTTCGCGCTTGTAGATTAATTGGACTGGATCAGGTCAAAACGATCTTGTCGCCGTCTTTGAGAGTGACGATGGCCTTCTTCCAGTTGGTGGCGCGGCCGGCCTGGGCGGTGCGCAAACGGCGGGATTTGCCGCGGACGTTCAACGTGTTAACCTTGGTGACCTTGACCTTGAACAGTTCCTGAACCGCATTGCGGATCTGGGTCTTGTTGGCAAGGCGATCAGCCACGACAGTGTACTGGTTGTACTTCTCGCTCTGGCGCGTGCCTTTTTCCGTCAAACGGACGGTCTTGATGATTTCAAAAGCGTTCATGGGATTATTCCTGGGTCAGACGGTCGGAAACTTTTTCAAAGGCGCTCTTCGTGAACAGCAATTTGTCCGGGCGAAGCACGTCGTAAGTGTTAAGCGAATCACTGGTGGTCAGGGCAACGTTCTCGATGTTGCGCGAGGCCAGGGTGAGATTCTTGTCGATTTCGGACGAGATAACTAGCGTGGTGCCGGTCAATTCGAGCGCGGAGATCAACCCCGTGAAACCCTTGGTTTTGGGGGAGGCGAGCTTCAGGTCGTCAACAACGACGACGTCACCGGCTTTGAGCCGGGCGCTGAGCGCTTTGCGGAGTGCCAGGGAACGGGTCTTCTTGGAAACTTTCTTGCTGAAATCGCGGGGCTTGGGGCCGAACACGACACCACCGCCAGCCCACAAGGGGGAGCGGACGGAACCGGCGCGGGCGCGACCGGTGCCTTTTTGTTTCCACGGTTTCTTGTTGGAACCGGCGACTTCGCCGACGGTCTTGGTGCACGCAGTGCCGGAGCGCTGGGCAGCGTTGTACGCCACCACAGTGTCATGGACGGCCTGCGAGCCCTTGCCGTTTTCAATCAGTTCGAACTTTACTTCGAGTTCGCCCTGACTTTTTCCTTCGATATTTTTAATGGCAATTTTCATGGCCTAAATGGGTTGATTATTTCTTGGCCGCGGGAGCCGCGGGTTTCTTGTCAGCCGCACCGGCTTTTTTCTTGCCAGCCGTGGCGACGGGTGCTTTCCAACCCTTTGGACGTTTCTTGGATTCGCGAATGATGACGTAATCGCCTTCGGAACCGGGAATGGCTCCCTTGATCAACAGGAGGTTGTCGGCTTCGCGGACCTGGATGATTTCGAGGTTCTGGGTGGTGCGGGTGACCTGCCCCATGTGACCAGGCATGCGCATGCCGCGCATAACGGTACCGGGAAATAATCGCTGACCGATGGCGCCGGAGCGGCGGTGCCAGCCCTTGGCGCCGTGGGTGGAATCACCACCGGCAAAACGATGGCGCTTCACGACACCTTCAAAACCGCGGCCTTTGGTGGTACCGATGGCGTCAATGAAATCACCGGGAGCAAAGAGCGTGGGTCCGACGACATCACCGGGTTTCACTTCCTTGGAGAAGTCGCGAAATTCCCGGATGCGTTTGACGGCGACGCCGTTCTGCTTTTTGATGTGACCAAGAAGGCCCTTGGTAAGGCGATGTTCCTTCTGGTCATCGAAACCGAGCTGGACGGCATTGTAACCGTCTTTGCCGGCCTGGGTTTTCACCTGCAGGACGCGGTTGGGTCCGGCGAGAACGACCGTGACGGGAATGGCGGCACCGCTGGCGTCATAGACGCGAGTGTGACCGAGTTTTTTTCCTAAAAGTCCGAGTGGCATGGCGTTATCCTCAAATTTTAATGGTGATGTCCACACCGGCGGGCAAATTGAGCTTTTTCAATTCGTCCACGGTCTTGGCGGTCGGATCGAGAATGTCGATGAGCCGCTTGTGGGTGCGTTGTTCGAAGGTTTCCTGCGACTTCTTGTCCGAGTGCGGGGAGCGCTGGACGGTGAATTTTTCGATGCGAGTCGGCAGCGGGATGGGACCGGCCACGCGGGCTCCGGTGCGTTTGACGGTATCGGCGATTTCGCGGGCCGATTGGTCTATGACCCGGAAGTCATATGCCTTGAGGCGAATTCTAATACGTTGAGCCATACAAAGAACGATTGTCTGTTAATGGTTAAATAACTATCCGTTCCCAAACCTGTGAGAGCGGACGTGGACTATATCATTTGAGCAGCGGGATGCAATAAGTTTTTTCGAGAAATTTACATTGTTCCGGCCGGGCCAAAACCCGGGGAAATCAGAACAAAGCAACAAAGTCTTGAAACCGAACTATTCCGGCGGGTTCCCAGTGCGGGACGAGGCAATTCCAGGCGTCCAGCCGATTCCATTCCCATCTCAAATGTCCAGGTAAAACAGAAAGAACTAGCCGGCAAGGGCGATCCTGATTCGGGTTCATTTTTATTTCATGCTAATGCTGTAGCCTAGCGAATCGCCCGCTTGCTTGAGCCGCTGGAGGTAAGTGGTGACTGAATCCGGCGAAACGGAATCCGCCAGCGCCTCGTATTCGTAGACCATGCCCAATTTGTTGCCGACGCACCCAACATTTCTCCGAAAAACAAACGCGGGATCTGAAATGGTTTTATTGTCCTGCTCAGCAGGCCAGGGTCCGGGCAGAGTGACTTCCGTCCGTAGAATCCGGTGCACTGGATATTCTATGCCGAGCGGCATCAAGCGCTCGGTATCCACCGGTGTTTTCATCAAATCCGCAATTTCCTCCGGGTTAAAGGAAAAGCGGCAGGTGTGGTCCTTGTCGGAATAGTTCCAGGCGGAATCGATGGAATAATATTCAGTGATCTGGAACCGGTCGGCTGCCTGGTCGTCATCCACCTCGATGGGAGAGGTCATTTTGATGCCGGCATAGATGTCCGAATAATAATGAGTGTAATGCTTCTCGATGTCAGTGCGTTTGCTGTTGGCAAAGAACTCCCGGAGGGAGTCGGCGTCGGCACCCACGGCGACGGTGACGACGCGCAAGGTGGCGGGATCGGCGCGCAGGCCGAGTTGAAAGAATTCGGTGGTGACGGTGAGCGGCAGGCCGGCGCTTTGTGAGATGACGGACAAACCGGTGGTGGCTGGCGCCACCACGAGGCCGCGCGCGTAATCGGGCAGATAGTGGGCGGATAGCGGTCCGCGCTGGTAGTTCATGGTAGGATCGAGCCAGCAGGTCCGGCCATCGAAAATCACCACGGCGATGCAATGGTCAAAGGCGTCTGCGGAAGGCTGCCAATCATCGAGCACACGCCCGAGGGTGGAGTTGACGAGCACCGGATAGGCCTCGATGCCGAGCGCCCGCACGATGGAGACAAACAAGCGTGACTTGTCCTTGCAATCGCCGAAGCGCCGGGAAAAGACGGTGGAGGGATCGGCGGGTTTCTCCGAACTCATCCCGATTTCGATTCCGAAATAACGCACTTCTTCCTGGACGAACCGCAGGACGGCGAGAATTTGTTGTTCCTGATCGGGAAGCTGACGCCACTCGGTGATTTTCTGGGTCAGCTCCGGAGAGAAGGCTGGCTGGTTCTGGAAAAGGGCCATAGCCCAGCGATTGACCTCGGCCCAGGTTTTGAATTCGCTTAATTGCACCCACGGTTGAGGGTCGTATTGGGAGGGCAGCGAATCTTCGATCGCCAGCGCAGGCACTTGGTGCAGATCCCAAGTATATTCCAGGTCATCCCGGACACTCAGAGCAACCGGTTGAATTTCGCAGCCATGGGCCCGCGCGAAGAGGTGCCGCTTCTTGGGCCACACGACACGGGTGAGCAAACGGCCGGCCGGATCAGATAATTGCACGGGGACCACCGCGGAAAAAAAGCCGCCCTCCACCGGATTGGCGCCCTTGACGGAATAGGCGTAATCAATGATGTCACCAACGCGGACATCGTCGAGGATGAGCACCGCGGATTTCTGGCCGTCCAGGAGATACTGGTCCAGTTCGGCTTCCTTTTGCAGGAGGGTGACTTTGTTGGTGTCCAGTCGTTCCAAATGTTTGCCGTCGCGCCAGAGGCGCGCCCAATGCCACGTGAGGGTCTGGTACGAGGGGGAATAATCAATCGAGAGGGTGGAGTTTTTTTGAACGCCATCGAGAGTAAGCACCTGCCGGACGGAGTGGATAAAGGTTTCGTTGGTCGCGGCGTTGATTTGCTGTTCGTACAGGAGCAAATGTTGGTCCGCGCTGGCATCGACGGAGGTTTGCAGGGAAAGCTGGTCGTAGATATGTGCTTTCACCCAAGCCGATGGAGGACCGTAGCCCAGCGAGGAAGTGTCCGCGGCGTTAACTTGCGTCAGGAATGCCGCGCAACAATAGAAATAGATTAATCGAAGCGTGGGTAGGGAGATTTTAGCCATATGAAAATGGGAACCTCGTTATTTTCAAAGCAAGGCTAGCAACAGCGGATGACAATGCCCAGCCCAAATAGCAGGTCGAAAGGCAAAATAAAAAGAGGCCGGGATTTTTCAATCCCGGCCCCTTGTTTGAAGTTGTTGAGCTTAGCTGCGCGCTGCCGGCTTCTTCGAGGCTTGATCCAGGATGGTGGTCAGCACGCTGTTGGGCACCTGTTCAAAGTGCAGCGGCTCCATGGAGTAGCTGGCGCGGCCCTTCGACAGCGAACGGATCGCGGTCGCATAACCAAACATTTCCGCCAGGGGCACCTGGGCGTTCAGAATGGTCTGGCCGTTCTTGGCATCGATACCGTTGATGATGCCGCGACGACGGTTGATGTCGCCCAACAGATCGCCCTGATATTCGTCAGGGGTGGTGCATTCCACCTTCATGATCGGCTCGAGCAGGATGGGCCCGGCTTTCTTGAACGCATCTTTCAGCGCAAAAATTCCGGCCATCTTGAACGCGAGTTCGTTCGAGTCAACTTCATGGAAGCTGCCGTCGGTTACCTGCGCCTTGAGGTCAATGACCTGGTAGCCGGCATACACGCCGCTCTTGATCGCTTCCTCGATGCCGTCGATGACAGCGGGAATGTATTCCTTGGGAATCGTGCCGCCAACGATCTCGTTGGTGACTTCGATGCCCTTGCCTTTTTCATTCGGCTGGATCTTGATGCAGGCGTGGCCGTATTGGCCGCGACCACCAGACTGGCGGATGAACTTGCCTTCTCCCTCCGCTTCTTTGGTAATCGTTTCGCGATAGGCGATCTGGGGCGCGCCAGTATTGGCCTCGACCTTGAATTCGCGCTTCAAGCGGTCGATGATGATTTCCAGGTGCAATTCACCCATCCCGGCGATGATGAGCTGGCCGGTTTCTTCATTGGTAAAGCAACGGAACGTCGGATCTTCTTCCGCCAAACGTTGCAAGCCTTCGGACATCTTATCGCGGTCCTGCTTGGTCTTCGGTTCCACCGCCATGCTGATGACGGGTTCCGGGAAGGTTGGCGGTTCCAGCGTAACGTCAAAGTCCTCATCGCACAGCGTGTCGCCGGTGGTGATGTTGCGCAAACCGACAAGCGCGGCGATGTCGCCCGCATAAACTTCGGTGATATCCTTGCGTTCGCTGCCTTGAATGATCATGAGGCGGCTGACGCGCTCGCGTTTGCGCGTGCGCGGATTGTAAATGGTGTCACCCTTCTTCAACTGGCCGGAATAGACGCGGAAAAACACCAGCTTGCCCGCGTAGGGATCGGTCCAGAGCTTGAACGCCAGCGAACAGAATTTGTTGTGATCGCTGGTTTCCACTTTGACGATGTTTTCGGTGCCGAGTTCATGGCCTTCCGCATCGGGAACATCCAGCGGGCCGGGCAGATAATCGACGACGGTGTCCACGAGAACCTGGACGCCTTTTTTCTTGAAGGCCGAGCCGCACAGGACGGGAACCAGTTCGATTTTGCACGTCAAACGGCGGATGGCCGCCTTGAGAGTCGGAGGATCGATCGGCTTTTCGTCGAGCACGAGTTCGGCGATGGTATCATCTTTGTTGGAGACCGCTTCAATCAAGTCGGCGAGCGCCTTTTGGGCACGTTCCTTGTGCTCCGCGGGGATTTCGCGGACTTCGTAGTTCAGACCTTCGTTGACCACATCGCCTTCGCCGAACCAGTAAGCCTTCTGGTTCACAACGTCGATCAGGCCGGCAAACTTGTCCTCGGCGCCGATCGGCAGGAAAACGGGGAAAGCATAGGCGCGCAGTTTGGTGCGCATGTCATTCAAGGCGTTCTCAAAGTTCGCGCCGGTGCGATCCATTTTGTTGACGAACGCAATGCGCGGAACATGATACTTGGTGGCCTGACGCCAGACGGTTTCGGATTGCGGCTGGACGCCGGCGACGCCGCAGAACACAGCCACGGCTCCGTCGAGCACGCGCATCGAGCGTTCAACCTCGGCAGTAAAATCCACGTGGCCGGGGGTGTCGATGATGTTGATGCGGTGAGAGATATCACGAAACGCCTTGTAAATCTGGTCTTCACCGGGCTTGGCGGCTTTCTGGGTCCAGAAGCAGGTCACGGCCGCGGAAGTGATCGTGATGCCGCGTTCCTTTTCCTGCTCCATCCAGTCCGTGACTGTGTTGCCGTCATCCACGTCGCCGATTTTGTGGATGAGACCGGTGTAAAACAAAATCCGCTCCGTGGTGGTGGTTTTGCCGGCATCAATGTGGGCGGCAATCCCGATGTTGCGGGTACGTTCAAGGGTGTATTCGCGGGTGGGCGAATTGGCTGGTTTGGCTTCGGCGCTCATAAATTAATTTTTTGCCGTTTTTGCGGCGTGTTTTGGTCTCTCAACCCATTATTGGCAATGAACAAATACTGCCGTCATTGCAAACAAATGGAGCGTGGAAAATACACCAGAATTGGACTGAGGCAATAAGTTTTTTGTGGTAGGACCTCTTAACCACCCCCTGCGCCACTTTGAAAGATTCCTGAATCAACCAATTTTCGCATTTTTCCCAGGATCAAATCCCGCCTGAGACTGCCAGAAAAAATTCGGAATTAATGAATCCGCCAAAACAATACGGGCGACCATTGCTGGTCGCCCGGAAAGTCTTGGTTGCCTGAAATCAGGCCTTGGCCAAGGTGGCCGCGGGCTTGTTCTTCAGTGCGGCCTTGGCGATATTGACGATTTCAGCAAACGCGGCGGTATCCTGGGCGGCGATGTCAGCGAGGACCTTGCGGTCGAGAACGACTTTGGCCGCTTTCAGGCCTTCCATGAATCGGCTGTAGGTCAGGCCGGTTTCGCGAACGGCGGCGTTAATGCGGATCTGCCAGAGGTAACGGAACGTGCGCTTTTTGGTGCGGCGATCGCGATACGCGTATTGGCGACCGTGATCGACGGCGTCCGAGGCGTAACGGTAAAGTTTGGAGCGCTTGAGGCGGAAGCCCTTGGCAGCGGTAAGCATTCTCCCGCGACGTTTGCGGGAGGCAGGTGAATTAGTGACACGCATGGTTCGTTAAAGGTTAAAGGTATAATAGGTTAACACCGGTTCAGTGGCTGAACGGCAGATTCTGTTTGATGCGATAAACGTCCGTGGGATCCACCACGGCCATCTTGCCGAGACGGCGAAGCCGCTTGGCGTTTTTGGTCTGGGCCAGGTGGCGACGACCCGCGTGGGAACGCAGGACTTTGCCAGTGCCGGTGATCTTGAACCGTTTGGCAACGGATTTCTTGGTTTTGATGCCTTTGGGACGACGCATAAATTTAATGTATTTGCAAAAGTCGATGACAATAAGTTTTTCGGGCAGCCGTAGCAAGCACTAAATTTCAAAATTACGGACCTGCCGGTGAATTGGTGCTCAGCAGGCTGCTCGGCGCACTGACATCCACTGGCGCACCCGCATTGAGCTGGGCCAGGACGGAATCGCTGATATCCGTTTCAGGTGCGGCATAAATGACGGCTTCACTACTGGCGGAATTAACGACGAGCAAGTAGCCGCCCAGCTTGGCTTTATCGCTGACAGCTTTCTGGATTTCGTCGATCAGGTTCGCGGTGGCGTGCTGGCTTTTGTCGGCCAATTGCGCCTCCACCTCGCGCTGGAACTTGTCGAAGTTCACCTTGGAATCATTAATCTCCTGGGCCTTGTCGGCTGCCGTTTGTTTCAGCTTGTCGCGGGCATCGGAAGAAATGGCCATGTCATTGGCCTGGTCAAGCAGCGCCTTGTAATCCGCCTGGGCTTTGTCGATGCCATCCGCCATATCCTTCAAATTCTTGCGGGCCGTGGCCTTGGCCTGGTCGAGGACATCCTCGGCCAGTTTGGTCTTGTAATAGTTGTTAAAGATCTTGCGCATGTCCACCGTGGCGATTTTGGACTGAGCCGACGCGGAGACCGCCGCCTCAATCACGAGGAGGACCGCCAGAATCATCAAAAAACGAGAAACTTTCATAGCCGCACAGAAAAGCAGATTTTTCAAAAAATGCCAGCAGAAACTCGCTGGAGGGAAAACCCGATGGTTTGACGTCAGGATGACCGGACTATTCGAAGGCTGGCCAAAGGCGAAGAGCGGACTTCGGGCAGCCCTGCCCCTATTATTTAATATATCAGACCCTTCAGCCGGTAGTATTTCATCGAGTTTGTCTCAACAAAAACGGGATACTGATAAACCGGGTTGGTGTATCCGCCGATAACGGTATTCGTAACGATGGGATTCTCTGTCACCGCGACCCAACTGGTAGAGGAGGCCAGGTTTGTCACCACGGCCACATTGGTGGAATAGGGTGTCACATTCGTGTTAATGACGATATTGGTGAAAACCATACCCATGACCAAATTGGAGTTGCTCTGCAGAAAATACACATTGGTGGCGGATTGGGCCAGCGGAAATGGTGACCAAGTGACCAGCAGATTGGTGGCGGTTGGGGCGATTTTCAAGGCCGGAACCGGCGGATTTTGAAATAGGATTTTGGCCAGGAACCCGTTGTAATTATCCGGTGGCACGGGTTCCCAGGCATTGTAGACCGGGAATGGCAATGCCAGCCCTTGGTTGGCGTATGTCAAACCCACAATGTAAACGCTGTCGTTCGGATCCACAGCGATGCCGTAGCCGTAGTCCTGGTATAAGCTGCCAAAATCGGCGGCGTACAAGACATTTGAAAAGCCAGCCGCGAAAGCGTCGATGAACCCGTTCACCTGGCCGGAATTGGTAAAGGACAACGCGCCAATCAGATTGGTTGGATTGGCCAGGACGTTGGTGAGGCTACTCGTGGAACCAACGACGAACACATTGCCCGTGGCATCCAGGGCAACGCCATAGGCCACGTCTTGGCCGTAACCGCCGAACACCTGCGAATAGGTGATCGTGGCTTTCCCGCCAACATATTCCAATTTGGTCAAAAACGCATTTGTGATCAGCAGGCCGGTGTAATTCGTGAGCGTAAACGACGGTAGCAATGCCTGGCCGGGGTTGAACGTATACGGAAAATTCGTCGAAGTCGTCCCTCCCACGACATACGCAGCCCCGAACGGATCCAACGCGACCCCGTAAGCCAAATCTGTGTTGGTGCCGCCCAGGAAGGTCGAGTAAACAGGGGTGCCCAGCGTCGAGCCGCTGACAGGGAATAATGTGACAAAGGCGTCACCCGTGTAATAGGCGGTCACCAGGTTGTTGTTGATATTGTTGGTGCTGCCGTTCAGCAGGGTGCCATCATAATAATTGGTTTGCACGGCCACGTAATTGGAAACGACCAGCGTGCTTTGCTTGATCGCATTGAGAGTGGGAAAATTACTGGAATAGCTGACGCCCGCCGCGGCCACATAACCGTTATTATACGCAATGGAAAAACCAGCATCTAAATTTGTTCCGCCGAGGTAGGTCGAATAATTCAGAGTCTTTCCCCCGGCAGCAATCTCCGCCACGAAAGCATTGAAGCCAAAAAAATGGTTGTAACAGGCAGCAAACTTGGGTTGCCAGGCGTTGGTGGTGACTGGAAAATTGGTGGAGGAGGTGTAGCCAGTCACGAACACATTACCCGCGGGGTCCAACGCCAACCCTAGCGCCAAGTCGCTGTCCGCCCCACCCAGGTAGGTGGAGAAGATGAGGTGGGCGCCGTTTGTGTCCAGTTCAGAAACAAATGCATCCGGGGAATATTCACTGTAGAAAGAGGCATATGCCCCCTGGTTCGTGGAACCGTTAAAAACCTGGCCATTGGTCCGTTGAAAAATGATGTAATTGGTCACCGGGAAATCGGTCGAAAAAGTAACGCCCGTTACGAAGGCATGACCCGTGGAGTCCACCGCCAGGGAAAAGCCGCCGTCATCGGCTGAGCCCCCCAGATAGGTGCAGTAAACAAGATTAGTGGCCAGATTAATGAGCTGATTGGAATTAGAGAGATCATGAAACTTGGCCACGAACGCATCCCCGTAAGTCCCGCCGCCTTGAAAGTTGGTCTGAAACGCGCCAGGTGTGGCAAACCTGAGTGTGCCGCTGATGGCAGTCGAAAGGGTCTGGCCCACGATGTAAACCGAATCATCGTTCGTCGCGTAAGCCACGGACCGGGCAGTGTCCGCACGGTTCCCGCCGAAGAAAGTGGAGTAACTCAACACCGGGTCAATCACCAATGGACGCGCTAAATCATAATTCCCCACCTTGAAAGCCACTGTCTGAGCGTCCACCTGTTGATAACTGACCTGGATAGGCCTGCGCCCACTGCCGGAGGTTTGGTAGGCGACGGGTTGATCCTGAATGATGTCGCGGCCGCCGACTTGCACCACCAGTTCGCCTTGCGCATTTACACGCACTTTTTGCATCCCGCTAAAACGAATGGCCACGGCTTCCGGCCGGGCGCCGGGCGCCAGGTCAAAATCATATTCCAAGTGCTGCTGGTCTCCGTAATAAACCAAGTCGATGCCGGGATAAAGACCGGTCACGCGCACCTGGCCAAACGCGGCAAGGCCGGTCTGCCAGGCTTCCGGATCATTGCCCTTGAGACGATTGATCCGACCAGGCAGTTCCGCGCCGCCGACAATTTCCGCCATTCCGTTCGCGCCGACAAATTCCATCCGTGCCGTCGCCACCGGCAATCCCGCCTGGCCCATCGCGAATTGTGCGCCTTCGCGTGAAATCGTAATCTGCGAGTCGCGCCCATGGGCGACAAACTGTCCGCCACCAACCCCGCCTTGCCCGGCTTCAAACCACAGCGGCAAGCTGTCGAGATTAAATTGCGTTTGCGCCGCCACCATCCAAACCGCCAGTTGCAGGACCAGCCCGACACCGAGACATTTTTTGAAAAAGGAAAAAGAAAAAGAATTCATCTTAGAAGGGGCGCTCGTAGCCAACCCCAAATTGGAACTGGCCACTGCTGCTGTTATATTGATCGTGCGTGATCGGGATGCCGTAATCGAGTCGCAACGGCCCGAGATGCGGAATGTTCAAGCGAATGCCGGCGCCCGCATCATCATCAAAGCTCGTGTTGAAATGGTACGGGGAGGAGCCCACGGCCCCGATATCGTAGAAAACCGCGAAGCGCAGGCTGACGCCCCCATCCTTTTCAAAAATCGGCAGGCTGTATTCGAGTGATCCGAACCAATAGTTGTCGCCGCCGATGGGCTCGTTCGACATGTTCGGATACCCAGGGTTCTGGTAATTCGGGTCGCGCGGAGAAACGTTGCGAAATTTGTATCCGCGCATCGAATAAAGACCGCCAAGGAAAAACCGGTCGTAAAAGGGCACGTCGCCGCCGCTAAAGCCTTCCGTCACGCCCGCGCGGCCGCCAGCCTCCAGCACGTGGCCCTTGAACAGTCCCGGGAAATACCATGCTGTCGTGAGTTCCAGCTTGTAATAATCCTCGTTGCCGGATGAAAGCTCGGAGGACACTTGCCCGGTCAATTCCGTGCGCTGGCCGTGATTGGGCAATTCCGAGCTGTTCCGCGTGTCATAGGCGAGTGATCCACCCGCACGTTCATAGAGATGAACGCCCACCTGGTTGAGAATATCTTGAGGTACGTTGGCAGTGTTAACTAGCGGGAATCCGCCGCCGGTCAACTCATTACCATGCCAGCTGCTGTTCAACGCGATCCCTATCTGCTCCAGGTTGTAAAACACGCTGCCGATCAAAAAATCGCTGCCCAAAGCACGCGTAAGGCTTACCCGGCCACCTGTGCGAGTTTCGCCAAATATATTGTTGGGACTTTCGTAATACAGCTCGTGGCGATACAGGTCAATTCCGAGGGAAAGTTTCTTGTCCATGAACCACGGTTCGACAAACGAGAGATCGTAATCCTGCTGCTCCAAGCCGATCTCCACGCGCAATTTGATTTTCTGGCCGGCGCCCGTGAAATACGGCGGCTTCATCAGGTCAAAGTTGCCTTGGGACACTTCCACGTACCCGAAAAGGGACTCCACCGAGCTGAAACCAGCGCCGACGGTAAAATTGCCAGTGTTCTCCTCCTCGACATTCACAACGAGGTCCTTTTTGCCGGGAATCACCGGGTCGGTTGCCTGCGGCTCAATCTCGACCTTGCTAAAATAGCGCATGTCTTCCAGGCGGCTCTGGCTTAATTTCACCCGGACCATGTCCAAGACTTCGCCCGGCGAGATCGCCAGCTCGCGGCGGATCACTTTGTCCTTCGTCTTCAGGTTGCCGCGAATCTCAATCTTCTGGACATAGTCCTTTTGGGAATCGTCCAAATGAAACTCGATGTCCATCGTGCCCTGCTCGACGTTGGGCACGCGCTGCAAATGGATGGCCTGTCCCTGGGCAATGTCCACGTATCCGCGGCTGCCATAAAAATCCTCCACTGCGGTGAGATCCTTCGTCAATCCGTCCGGCGTAAAAGTGTCACCCACATCCATCGGCAGGCCGTTCGGGCCGAGCTTGGCCTTCAAGTGCTGGTAATCGTGAATGTAGCTCAGGCCCTGGACGATTTCCTTGTCTGAAAAAATCTTGCTTCCAGTGATTCTCACCGAGCCCACTTTGTATTGCCGCCCTTCAAACACGTAATACTGCACTACCAGCGTTTTAGGGGTGGGATGCACCAGCTTGACGTCGTTGACTTGGAAATCCAGGTAACCGTGGCTGCGGTAAAACTCACCCAAGGCATCGGGATCGGCGTCGAAATCGTCCTGTTTGAAATAACCACTGCCGGTGAGCCAGGAAAACGCCCAGCGGCGACGGGTCTTGATTTCATGACGCAGGGTTTTCTGCGAGAATGCCTTGGCGCCGAGAAAATCCACCTCGGTAATCTTTACCTTGATGGCCTCTTCAATCTGATAAGTCACCGTGCCGTGGCCGGTGGCTTCATCAATGTTCAGGACGTATTTGACCTTCGTGTCGGCCAGACCGTATTTTTCGTAAAGCTTCTTGATCTCCTGGACGTCCGTGAAAAGTTTCTGTTCGTCCAGCGGGTCGCCCACCTTGACGGTAACCTTTTTCTTCACCTTGTTGTAAGTGAGATTGTTGTTGCCCTCGATCTTGATCTCAGTGATGCGGGGGCGGGCCTGGACGTTGTACGTCAGAATCACGCCGCCATCGTCGGCCTGGGTGACCGAAACCTGGATATTGTAAAACTGGCCGGTGCCGTAGAGGGCATGAACGTCGTCCTGGGTGCTGCCGGGATAATAAATGGCGCCGGGCTTGAGCTTGATGTTGGCCCGGATGTAATCCTCACTGACGGCCTGGGGCCCGACAAATTTGACGTCAACCCGGTCAATTTTTGGCCCGCCGGCATCCTGAGCCCAAACGGCGGTTGCGCAGCCCAACAACATGGACACGCCCAACGGACGGATGATGGATTTCATGCTTCAACGGCCGTCCGGCACGTCTTCCTGGCTGAATTTTGCCGCGCTTTCAAATCGTGTATACGGTTTTAAGAATGTTAAATTGACATCGCCGGTCGGGCCGTTGCGCTGCTTGGCAATCAACAAATTGACCGGCTGGCCCTCGTTCTCGTCCGGGACCGCGCCGTCCTCGTCATCGCCCGCATTCGGTTTGTACAACAGACCCACCAAGTCCGCATCCTGTTCAATCGAACCGGATTCCCGCAAATCGCTTAACCGCGGTTTGCGGCTTTTGTCTTTTTCCAATTCCCGGTTCAACTGCGACAGGACAATGACCGGAACGTTAAGCTCCTTGGCCAGTGCCTTGATCCCGCTCGAAATCTCGGCAATTTCCTGCTGCCGATTTTCCTGAGATCGCCGCGCAGTAGAATGGAGAAGCTGCAAATAATCAATCACAAAAAATTTGATGCCGTGCTGCTGCGCCATGCGCCGTGCCCGTGCGCGCATTTGCAAAATCGAGAGCCCGGCCGTGGCATCAATAAACAGCTTGGCTCGGGACAGCTTGCCCGCCGCCATGTGCAGTTTCGGAAAATCCGCCTCGCTCATGAAACCGTCCCGGATGTTCCGCAGGTTCACCCGCGCGATCGAGCACATCATGCGCAGCACGAGTGATTCCGCGCTCATTTCCAAACTAAACACCCCCACCGGCAGCTTCAACTCGAGCGCAATGTGCTCTGCGATATTCATGGCCAGCGACGTCTTGCCCATGGAAGGCCGCGCGGCGATGACAATCATTTCGCCGCCATGCAAACCGTCCGTCATCTTGTCAAAATCATGGAAACCAGTCGCCAGCCCGCTCAGCTCACCCTTGCGGTTGAAGAAATTCTCGATCGTTCCGATCGCATGCGTCACCAAATCCTTTACTCCCTGGACGTTGCTCTGCACACGCGATTCATTGACACGCAGGACTTCCTTTTCCACTTCGTCCAGGAGCGCATCCACCTCTCCCTCAAAATCATAGATCTTGGCCACTACCCCGCTGCAGGTCTGGATCATGCGGCGCAGCAAAAACTTCTCGCGAATGATTTCCAGGTAATACGCCAGATTGGCCGCGCTGGGCACCGCATCCTGCAGCTGTGCCAGGTAGGCAATCCCGCCCACCTGGTCCAGCAGCTGGCGATCCTTTAAATTCTGTTGCACCGTGATCAAGTCAATCGGGTCGCGCGCATTGAACATCTCCATCAGGGTCTCGTAAATCGTCTGGTGACGCAGATCGTAAAAGGCCTCCTTGCCGTCATCTTTCAGCTTTTCGACGCACTCACCCAGGCATTCGTTGGGCGAAATCAAAACACAACCCAGCACACCCTGCTCCGCCTCAATACTATGGGGCGGCAGGCGATCCACCTTGCCGGCATCCGACCGCACCGACGCCTTTTGCCGCCGGGCTTTTTTAAAATCAGGCCCGCCCGCTGCGGGTTCAGAAACAGAATCAATCATGGGAGAGTCAGTATGACTTGAGAAGGCACTCGTTAAAGAAATTAGTTTTAAAAATTTTGCGCACACTATTCGCATAGTTATTCCCCGGGAAGCGCACAAATATTACCTCGCAAAAATCCTGTCAATTCGGCGCGCGCCAATTAAACTTTCGCCCCAGTGGCAACTATGAATCGCAAGCCGTCCATTCTCGTTATCTTTTTGTCGGTCTTTATTGACTTGGTTGGTTTCGGCATCGTGCTGCCGTTGCTGCCGGGCTTCACCGAGGACAATTTCCGTTCAGATTTTAGCTTCAAGGGATTCTGCATTGGCGCCATTATCGGCTCCTTCTCCGCGATGCAATTCTTCTTCGCGCCAGCCTGGGGAAAACTGTCCGATCGCATCGGCCGGCGGCCCGTCATGCTGATCAGTAATCTTGGTGCAGCGGGTTCCTACGTCCTGTTTGCCGTGGGCTGCAGTTTCATCAAGGACAATCCGGTGACAGAAAATAATTATCTGCCGCTGGGCATCATCCTGCTTTCGCGGCTGTTCGCCGGCATTTGCGGGGCAAACCTGTCGGTGGCCTCGGCCTACATCGCCGACATTTCGCCACCGGAAAAACGGTCCGCGCGCATGGGACTGATCGGCATGGCGTTTGGCCTGGGTTTCATTTTCGGGCCCGCCATCGGCGCGTTCAGCGCGGAACTGTTTGGCAAACAGGGACCCGGCTGGGTGGCCGCGGCGTTTTGCGCGAGTAACTTCGTGCTTGGCTGGTTCATCCTCGGAGAAAGCCGCCAGCCCAGCTCAGCCAAGGTGACACCGCGCCCCAAACTCAACCAATGGGGTCATACCTTGGCCCAACCCAAACTTGGCCTGCTGGTCGGCATCTTCTTTTTTGCCACCTTTTGCTTCACCTGCTTTGAATCCACCTTCCCCTTGCTGGCCAAGCACCGCTTTATCGTGGGAACCCAGGAACTGAATCATCGAATTGGTTACCTGTTCACGTATGCCGGGGTGATTGCGGCGCTTGTCCAAGGCGTAATCGGCCGGCTGGTAAAAAAATTCGGCGAACCCGGGCTGATCTTTACGAGTCTGATCATTTTCGCAGCTGGACTCGGTGGCCTGCCATTTGCCAATACCATGCCCGAGATATTGGTGGTCCTGGCGCTGCTGGCCATCGGCTCTGGTTTGAACCGCCCGCCAGTGTTTGGGATGATCTCCTTGAATTCGTCGCCCGATGAACAAGGCGCCAATCTCGGCGTCGCCCAGAGCTTTGGCGCCCTAGCCCGGATGCTGGGACCAGTCTTCGCGAGCACCCTGTTTTTTGTTCAACCCGCCCTGCCTTATCTCATTTGCGGCGGCATCGCATTATTGACCTCTTTCGTCGCCTGGCATTACCTGCACCGGGCCAAAGCTGAGCCCATGAAGACTTAAACTGCCCACGCAAGAGGGCAGTGATATCCCTGCCCTGGCTCCATTCGCCAGCGAATTATATTAGAAGCGGTTCAAACGCCGATTGGCCAATCTCTGGCAGGCACACCATCTCTGGCAGGCACGACAACGGCAAAGGCCAAGCTTTCAACCCCCGCAAACGCGGGGGCCCGAAACAACCAAACGAATTCTTGCCGTTGGCCGGATGCTTGGCGGACACTGCTTCCGGCTACCCATGCAAAACCGCCGACCATTCAAAACCCAGCCGGCCATTATTTTGATCAGCACCGCTGGCCAGGTTTGCCTGGCACTTGTGCTGATGGTATTGGGTGGCTGCGTCTGCACGGCAGCCCCAAGCGAATACCTGATCCAGCGGTGGGATACCTCCAGCGGTCTTCCGCATAACACCGTGCGGGGCATCGCCCAGACGCCGAACGGTTATTTGTGGCTTGGCACGGAAAACGGACTGGCCCGCTTCGATGGTGTGCGGTTCGAGAATTTCGATCAGGGAAACACCCCGGTATTGCAAAACCCGAACGTGGAATTCCTTCAGACGGACTCAAACGGACTGCTTTGGGCGGGAACCCTCGGCCATATTTATCTGTGGAACGGCCGGCGCCTGACCGAGCAGGCGAAGCCGATGGCCGCCGGGGACCGGGTGGATCAAATTTTGATTTCGCGAACCAACGAGGTAATCCTTGCAACCTTGCAAGGCTGTCTGCTGCATGGCCGACAGCAGCCGGATGGCAATTGGGACTGGGTTAATTCGCCGGCAGTTGAGCCTTGCATGTGCGGGGTGGATGCCACCGGAGAAATCTGGCAGCTCAGGGAAGGTGGTAAATTATGGCGCAACGTCGGCGTGAAGCCTCAGCCGGTGCAAATTCTGGCCAGTGCCGGCTTGATGAACGTGATGGTGGTGGATGCCAAAGGCCGGCTTTGGCTGGGAACTGATCGGCAGCTTTTGGTGAGGAACGGTAATCAGTTCCAAGCGGTTTCCCCTCCAACCACCAACCAGGAAATCAACGTGTCGGACATTTACCCCACGCGTGACGGTGCCCTCTGGGTTGTTGCAGATCATCATCTGTGGAAATGGTCCGACGGACGATGGGAGTTTGATGCCGGGTCATGGTCCGGGCACGAACCGACTTTACACCCATTGCTGGAAGATCGCGCCGGCAGCCTATGGTTCAACCAATATGGTCACGGGTTGCTGCGGTTGGATCGTGAGGGCCAAACCCTCAGTCTAACATCGCGGAGTGGTCTGACGGGCGATCTCGTGCGCATGCTGTTTCAGGATCGTGAGGGCAACTTCTGGGTGGGCATTGATCGCGGCGGCCTCCTAAAATTGCGCCCGCGGCTATTTCAAACCATCGGCACAGAAGGTGGCTTGTCCGAGCCGGTGGTGCTGGGCGTTTGCGCGGATGCCAGCGGTGCGATTTGGGCGGCGACTTACGGGGGCGGATTAAATCGCTGGATGGAGGGAACGCTTACCTCCTTTAATTTGGGGCCGGATGATTCGCCGGGCTATGTGTTTACGGTTTTCCCGGATCGCGAAGGTCGGTTATGGGTGGGCACACGCGACAACGGCGTTTTCATCCGCGAAAACGGGGAATTCCGGCACCCTTTTTCAACCAATGAACTTCCGGCTGCCGTCCGGGCCATTTTTCAGGATCGTGGCGGAACGATCTGGCTGGGCTCGGGCGAGGGAGTTTTTCGGTGGCGCGAAGGCCATTTGGATCGCTTTGCGGCGGACACCGAACTGGCTCAGGCCGACGTCCGCGGATTTGCCGAGGATACTTCAGGGGCCTTGTGGATCGCCACGCACGGCAATGGATTGCACCGGTTTCAAGCAGGACAACACACCGCCCTGCATACCTCGGACGGGCTCCCCAATGAATATGTGCGTTCATTGCTGGCGGACAATGATGGCTCGTTGTGGGTCGGAATGTACGGCGGCGGTTTGTTGCGCTGGAAAAATGGCGTGCTGGCTCCGGCTGCTTCACGCAAAGATTTGCCGGACGATGTGATTTGCCACATTGAGGATGACGGAGACGGCCATTTCTGGATCGGCACGCATCACGGCTTGTTCCAGGTGGCAAAATCGGAACTGAACGCGTTTGCCGATGGCCGCCAAAAAAGCGTTTTCTGCAACGTCTATAACAAACAGGACGGTTTGCCGGGGGTGGAATTTTCGGGAGGCATTCAGCCCAGTGGGTGGCACGCTCGTGACGGCCGGCTTTGGTTTGCGACCGACAACGGACTCGTTTCCCTGCAACCGACCAACGTGAACATCAATACCCTGCCGCCGCCGGTGACAGTTGAAAGCCTGACGGTGGATAGCGAGCTTTTTGCCTCCTCCCTGGACAAAGGTCGGACTGTCCAGGATCTGCGGCAGAAACTACACATTCCGGCAGGCCGCACCCAATTCGAATTCCGGTTCACCGCCTTGAGCTTCACCGCGCCCGACAACGTGCGCTTCCAATACCGGCTGGAGAATCTGGAAAAGAACTGGATTGACGGGGGGATGAGTCGCCTGGCGACTTACAATTATCTGCCGCCGGGCGAATATGAATTTCAGGTGCGAGCGGCCAACAACGACGGGGTATGGAACGAGACCGGTACCAGCGTCACGTTTATCCTCCTTCCGCATTTTTGGCAGCGTTGGTGGTTCCGTGCCGCCGTGCTGGCAATGATCATTGGCCTGGTGTGGCTGGAGTATAATCGACGAATGGTCCGGCTCCACGAATTGGAGCGGCTTCGCCTGCGCATCGCGCGGGATTTGCACGATGACGTGGGGGCGAACCTCGCGAGCATGGCGCTCATCGCTGAGGCGATGCAAAAGCAACCGGCCTTCGGCGACCCGGCGGATTTACGGCGCATAGCGCTGCAGACGATTGATTCATTGCGCGACGTGGTCTGGTTTATTGACCCGGCACGGGATCGGCTAGGTGACCTGGTGACCCGGATGCGCGACACCGCGCCGCTCTTGCTAACGGGTTTGAAATATAATTTCGAAATCGTCATGCCCAATCCCGACATCAACCTGCCCCCGGCGTTTCGGCGCAATGTTTTCCCCATTTTCAAGGAGACCTTGCACAACGCCTCCAGTCACGCGCACGCCAGCCGGGTAAACATTACGCTAAATTGCCGGGATGGCCTCCTCCATTTGACGGTGAAAGACAATGGCGTGGGTTTTGACGAGGCCAAAATCATTCCCGGCAACGGCCTGCGCAACTTGCGCCGGCGTGCCGCCGAGATGAAGGGGGCGGTGCGCATCCAGACGGCGCCGGGGCAAGGGACAACAGTGGAGTTTGAAGCCCCGTTCCCGCGAATGCGGGGGTTTTACTTCAGATCCGAAAGGTTATAATCCCATGGAACAATCACGTAAAAAAAATAACAACCAAGTGGTTAAAACAACAACCGATGCCCGCAAGCGACCGGTGGAGGTCTGGATGATTGAGGACAATCATGCCTTCCGGAACACAGTTTCGCGCCTGCTCAACCAGACGCAGGAAATCCGCTGCACCCAGGCATTTCCAGCGTGTGAAGATGCGCTTGCCCTGCTGGACTCGGGCGCCACGGTGGACGTGCTGCTGCTGGACGTGGAGCTCTCAGGCATGAATGGGATCGACGGACTGTTGAAAATCAAGGCGATCAGCCCGGCCACCCGCGTCGTCATGCTCACGGTATTTGAAGATCACGAACGGGTTTTCCGCGCCATTTGTGCCGGCGCTTCCGGTTATCTGCTCAAGGCCTCACCCTTTGACCGCATTGTGGAGTCCGTCCATCAAGTGATGGCAGGGGGTGCGCCAATGTCGCCGCGGGTGGCCACTTCGGTGCTGGAAATGTTCACGCAGATGGCCGGGCCAAAAACGGATTTCGGTCTGACCGAACGCGAGCGGGAGGTGTTGGAATTAATGAAGGAAGGCCTGACGAAAAAGGAAATCGCCGCGCGCTTGGAATTGAGTTTTCACACAGTCGACGATTACCTCCGCAATATCTACGCGAAGCTCCATGTTCACAGCCAGGCCGGGGCAGTGGCCAAGGCCATGAAACACAAGCTTTTTTGAACTGAATCCGGCGGTTTTTCCCTCCCCCGTGTTTGCGTGGATTCACAATATCTCCCGCGTGTGTAATAGTTCTTCAACTCATGAAAATTGCGACCACTAATCGCCACAGCCTTTTGGACGCAGTCTCAATCAAACGCCACCAACCCAACCAACCCCAGGAACAAATGAAAACGAACTTCAAATCAATCAAGCGTCTGGCTGTTCTCGGAGCAGTTTTATCGCTCGCTGTAAGCTCGCACGCAGGATTTTTCAACTGGTTAGCGCCCTCGCCGGTCACCACCGCGGATGCAACCTTAAACCAATCCGGCACGGTCGTGGGAGCCGCCGTGTTCGGTACTGAGGAAGAAATTGTCACCTTAAGCAACGGCTCGGTGCTGGATTTTAAGACCGACGGCTCAGTGGCCGCTGTAACCGCCGGGGGAAATGGCACCACCTTTGGCGCATTTACAAATACAACCGGAAACGTGAATTTTGACACCACCCTGACACAGTTCAATTACGATGGCGGCCCCAAGACCATTACGCTCTACAACCTGGTCGTGGGCCAGCAATACTCAGTCCAGTTGTTCGCGCTTGACCAGCGCGGCGGCACCCCCTCCTCCGAAACCGCCTCGTTTCAGGATCCTAATGACGGGACGGATGTTTCGGCCAACTTTTTGATGGGAGACAGTGATTATATCCTGGCCACCTTCACCGCCAACGCGACTTCGGTGAGCATCCAGGAAAATCTACCCAACAGCGGCAATGGCAACATTAACGCCCTGGTGGTCCGCGCCCTCGGAACCAATGTTCCACCCCAGATTACAACCCAGCCCCAATCGGCAACCATTTATAATGGTCAAAATGCAAGCTTCTCTGTCGCCGCAATCGGAACCGGCCCGTTGAGTTATACCTGGCAGGTCGGCAATGGCACCTCTTTCACGAGTCTGGCCAACAGCACGCATATCTCCGGCGCGACCACTTTTTCGCTGACGATCAGCAATATTACGGCCGGTGACGCGGCCGACTATCAAGTGGTGGTGAGCAGCGCTTACGGCTCAGTCACCAGCTCGCCAGCGACGACCTTGACCGTGCTCGCGGGATCGCCGCAATTTGCCTGGTCGGACCCCGAGCCCATCACCAGCGCCGACGGTGCGCTCGACCAGTCCGGGACGATTGTGGGAGCCGAAGTGTTTGGCGCTACCGAAACGATCGTCACTTTGACGAATAATTCCACCATTGACTTTAAAGCGGATAACTCCGTGGCAGGTATCACCGCCGGAGGGTTCGGCACGGCTACAGGGGCGTATTTGGACACCACTGGCAACGCTAATTTTGACGCGGTGCTCAATCAATTTACTTACGATGGCGGACCCTTCACCATCCAGCTTAACAACCTGGGGGTAGGTCAGCAATATTCGGTGCAACTCTTTGCATTAGACGACCGTGCTGGTTCGGCGATGTATCGTCTGGGCAACTTTCAGGACCCGAATGATCCTTATGACATTTCCAGCACTTTTGCCATGGGACAAAACGTCTACACCATCGGAACCTTTACGGCGAGCAACTCCACGGTCACGCTCGAGGAAAACTTGCTGACGGGTGGAAGTGGCAACTTGAATGCCTTGGTCGTCCGGATTCTGGGAGCAGTCCTTGCCCCGCAAATTAATTCGCAGCCGCAGGACATGACGATTGATCAAGGGTTGATCACAACGCTTAGCGTGGGAGCTTCCGGTACGGCACCTTTGACCTATCAATGGCAGCGTGGCGTGGTGGGGAGCGGCATATTCACCAATGTTCCCCCCAATTCGCGTTATCTCGGCCTGACGACTCCCAACCTCGTTGTCAGCAATCTGACCGAGGGCGACACAGCGGATTATCGCGTGGTGGTTTCCAACACTGGCGGTTCGACCAATTCGGCGACGGCAACGCTAACGGTGCAAGGAGTGACGCCGCAATTTGTCTGGTCGTTGCCGGCGGCCATCACCACGGCCGACGCGACCTTGAACCAGGCTGGCACCATTGTCGGAGCGGCCGTGTTCGGGCCAACACAGGCAATCGTAGTTCTGACCAACGGGACTTCCGTCGATTTCCAAACCAATGCTTCTGTGGCGACAGCCACGGGGGCGGGCACGACGACTGGTGCCTTCTCGCAGACAACCGGCAATCCTGTCTTTGATTCGATTCTGTCCGAATTCAACTATGACAACGGTCCCAAGACCATCACTTTGAATAATCTTGTGGCTGGCCAGCAATACACGGTGCAACTTTTTGCTTTGGATGATCGCAATGGTTCCGGCGGACGCTCAGCCAACTTCCAGGATCCAAACGATCAATATGATTACTCCGCGACGTTTGGGATGCCCGACAACGTTTACACTCTTGGAACCTTTACGGCCAGCGGGACATCGGTCAATATTGAAGAAAACCTTTATCCCAGCGGCGGTGGTAATATCGACGCATTAGTGGTTCGGCAACTGACCAGTCTGCCAATCGCTCCGCAAATCATCACGGAACCTTTGTCTGTCGACGTCTTCCCCAACACGACCGTTCAGTTCACGGTTGGGGCCATTGGGACTGCACTTACCTATCAATGGCAGAGTGGTGCTATCGGCACTGGCATTTTCGCCAATGTCAATAATGGCCCCGGCGTAGCGGGTGCAACCACCGCCCAATTGACCCTGGCCAGTGTAGCCAATCCTGCCGCCTACCGAGTGGTGGTCAGCAACGGGTCCGGTTCGGTCACGAGCAGTCCGGCAGCGACTCTGACAATCCGTCCCCCGGCGGCATTATTAATTCATCGCTGGAACTTTAATGAAACGAGTGGGACGACTGCTCATGATTCCGTTGGCGGTGCAGACGGCACTTTACAGGGAAATGCGGTTTTCACGGGCAGCGGGATGGTGGATTTGACGGCCAATAATACCGGCAATCCTGAATCTGGCGCCAATAGCTACGTCAGCATACCTGGGGGCCTCATCACGGGTTTGAGCGCGGTGACTTTTGAATGCTGGTATACCAACAGCGGTTTAAACAACGGCAATACTTTGCTGTCCTTCGGTGGTCCGATTGACCCCAATTATTTATCGGGCACGAATTTCCTCAACTGGTTCGTGAGGTGGTCCGGCAGCCTGAACAGCTTCCAGATTGACACCTTCGACGGTAATGCGGGTCCGGAAAACCTGGGAAGCCGGGTTCAAAGCCAATACATCCATCTGGTTTTGGTTTATGATCCGATCAGCGGCAATCTCCTCTCCTACCTCAATGGATCACTCTATGGCTCGCAAAACGGAATCAACATTCCCTTGAGTTCAGTGGGTACCAGTGTCGGTTACATCGGACTATCAGCCTGGAATCAAACGATTGGAAACAATTATACGAACTCAACGGGAACCTACCAGTTTTCCACCGTCTATGGCTTTAATGGCAATGGCAATTATCCTTATATCAATGCGAAAATCGACGAGATGCGCATCTACAATGGCGACCTGAATGCCAATGCAGTCGCAGCCACCCAAATACTGGGACCAAACACCCTGCTTTCAAACACGGCTTATTTGACTGCCGCGTATAGTAGTCACAGCTTGAACTTTACATGGCCGATTGTTAACGGTGCGTTCTCGCTGTATTCCAGTCCCGTACTGGGGGCCAACGCTGTTTGGAAACCAGTTGGAGGGACACAATCGGTCGTTGGCTCAAACTACCAGATGAGTATTTCGACAACCAACGCCTCAATGTTCTTCAGGCTGCAGCAATGATTGCAGCACATTTCACCAGTTAGTGGTCAAGTAACGCTGGCGCCGGGGGTGAGGTTCCTCTGGCGCCAGTTATAAGCGAACGGGAATACTTTATGCACAGAAACATAATGGGGCGGAAGCCAACTGGATTCACATTGATAGAATTACTGGTGGTAATTGCCATTATTGCCATCCTGGCAGCCATGCTCTTACCAGCCTTGGCCAGGGCCAAACTCAAAGCCACCGAAGCCAGCTGCCTGAGCAACCAAAAGCAACTTGGACTGGCGTTTTCGATGTACACCACCGACAACAATGGAAAGCTCATCTCAACGTATACGCCGCCAGGATTCAGCAACGCGGGAGGGTACTGGATGCTTGACGGAACTGCTCCCATAAGCTGGCACCATGATCAATCCTTAGCCCTGGCTGATGTGCAAGGCCATATGACGACCAACAACGTCCTATTTCAATACGCCGCTAGCGTCGGAGTAAACCATTGTCCAGGTGATGTTCGCTTCAGCAATCCTGTCGGCAACGCCAATGCAATTGGTTGGGCCTATGATAGTTATGCTGTACCTATAAACGTAGCCGCATTAGGGGGAGACACCTACTCAAAATTGTCACAGATTAGAAGATCATCTGATTGCATTGCTTTTGTAGAACAGGCTGATTCCAGAGGTTATAACGAGGGCCAGTTTGAAGAATATATCAGTTTAATAAATCATTCCACTTTTCAGTATGTTGATTTATTCGCGACGTACCATGGAAATGTGGGCACTTTTTGCTTTGCAGATGCTCATGCGGAAGCCAGAAAATGGAAAGACCCAGTGATCATCGGAGCGGGCAACACTGCCAATCAAGCCACGAGTGGAGTCTACGATTATACAAGTTATGGCAGGTCCCCTAGCGAGACCGGTGCTGATACCGCTTGGCTCTGTCAGCACTGGCTTACCCCTTCTAATCCCTGAACCAACAGATCTTAAAACAATTGATAGTTGTACTTCTAAAATCAACTGAATCCAAATATATCCCGAATCCCCGAACAAGCGGTAAACATCCAGGGTGGACTGTTTGCACGTCTAGGCTGATCACGGTGCTTACTTTCATCCTCTCTGCTTTGACTTCTGGCACGTTGGTTCTTGCTGATACATTGGAAAATGTATTCCGATATCCTCCCGCTGCTGCGCGACCGCAGGTTTACTGGTTTTGGATGGGTAGTAACGTCAGCAGTAACGGTGTTACGCGCGATTTGGAGGCTTTAAAGGCAGAAGGTTTCGGCGGCACGACCATGTGCAATCTGGCGGATATTTGCACGCCGTGGGCTGGAATCATTTCCAACAGTCCGACTCCGGGAATTATTGCCTACCAATCCGATTCATGGTGGAATTTGGTCCGCTACGCGGCGACGGAATCAAAGCGACTCGGTCTGGAATTTGGCATGCACAATTGCGCCGGTTATGAAACCAGCGGCGGACCCTGGATAACACCGGAGCTTTCCATGCAGCAGGTCGTTTGGTCGGAGACACGTGTGGCCGGACCGGGCAACTTTGACGGGGTGCTTTTGCGCCCAAAACCAGACATCCACGCGGACGAGGCCTATCCGGTTTATGCGCCCAACGGCACATTAGGCAAACCCGAAGTGCCGGGACGCACAAATTATTTCAGCGATATAGCGGTTTTGGCGTTGCCGGCAGATGGGGCGGTGCCCATTGAAAACGTTTTGAATTTGTCCGCGAAAACGGATGCTGCCGGCCATCTGAATTGGGTTATTCCTCCCGGCAACTGGATCATTTATCGGTTCGGGCACACAACCACTGGCATGATGCTTCAACCTTGTCAGTGGGACGCCATGGGTTTGGAATGCGACAAAATGAGTCAGTTAGCTGTCGAGTTCCAAATGCAACATTTACTGGGCGACGTGAAGCAACATCTGGGCGACTTGGCGGGCAAAGGATTGGACTACATTTGGTTCGACAGCTACGAAGCTGGCACACCGACCTGGACGCAAAAAATGCGCGAGCAATTTCTAACGCGGCGCGGTTACGACCTGACCCCGTTTCTCGGGACGCTCGCAAAACGGCAAATTGGCGATGCCGCACAAACTCAAAAGTTCCAGGACGATTTCCAGCGGACGATCCATGATTTATACCGCGATATTTATTTTGCCACAATTCGGCGTGAATGTCATTCCGCCGGCCTGACCTGTCGTTCCGAACCTTATCTCGGGCCATGGAAGATTTCGGAAGCCGTGCCGTTTTTTGACCAGGTGTCTGGCGAATTTTGGACTCACGGTGGCAGATATTCACCCTGGTGTTTGCCGGACGTGGTAGCCGGCGCACGCGCGGCGGGAATGAATTTAATTTCCAGCGAAGCGTTTACCGGCGACCCTCGCGAGAGTCAGTGGAACGAAACCCCCGAGTGGCTCAAGTCCATCGGCGACCAAGCTTTTTGCGACGGCGCGAATCGCTTCATGTTGCACCGCTTTGTCCATCAGCCCTATGACGACCGCTACAAGCCAGGCTTGGCGATGGGCCAATGGGGCACCCATTTTGACCGCACGCAAACGTGGTGGGAACCGGCCAAAGCTTGGGTGAAATATCTACAACGCTGCGACGCGTTGTTGCAGTGGGGGGATATCGCCACCAACGATGTTAAAGTCTCCCCGGTTTTGGGGGGCGCGAAGGTGAGGAGCATCCATCGTTCCGATGGCATCAGTGATGTTTATTTCGTGGCCAACGTTGCTCGGGCAGCCGGTGCGGCCACCTGTTCGTTTGAAGTTGCGGGGAAACAGCCAGAGTTATGGAGTCCGGTCACGGGCGAAATGCGGCATCTAACGGAATTTGAAATTCGCGATGGCCAAACTATCTTGCCAATGAAATTCGCGCCGTCGGAAAGCTGTTTCATTGTCTTCCGCAAACGAATACCCAGCATTGAAAAGGTTGTCGGGACCAAAAACTTTCCTGAATTGAAAACCGTTGGCAAGTTTACCGGTGCTTGGCAGGTTCAATTTGATCCAAAATGGGGCGGGCCAAAAGATCCAGTCACTTTCGCCGCACTCGAAGACTGGGCGAAATGCGATGAACTCGGCATCAAATATTTCAGCGGTACAGCGATGTACTCTAAGACTTTCGACCTGCCAAGAGCAGTAATCAGCCGTCGGCCATCGGCAATTTATTTGGATCTCGGCACAGTTCACGCCCTGGCGGAAGTTTGGTTAAACGGAAAGAACCTCGGCGTGGTTTGGACGGCGCCGTGGCGCGTGGATATTACTTCAGCGATGAAAACTCAGCGCAATGAGCTGGAAATCAAAGTCACCAATGTCTGGGCAAACCGTCTGATCGGGGACGAGCAGCAACCTGCGGATTGCGACTTCGGCAGGGGCGATTTCGGTTTCGGCGGACCTTTGAAAACTTTTCCTGACTGGTTTTTAAAAAATGAGCCGCGTCCTTCGGCTGGCCGATTCACTTTTACAACATGGAACTATTTTAATAAGAATTCGCCGCTGGTTTCGTCCGGTTTGCTGGGTCCAGTGACATTGGAAATGTAGACCTTTAATCCAAATCGAAAACTTTAAAGATCGATTTCACAGCCACCGCCCTAAAACAATTAAGCCCCTTTTACAACTTAATTATGCACCCCAAAACAGTTCGCCACCCCTATAAATTATTAGCCCTAGCCGTTTTGTCGCCGCTGATTCATTTTCAATGCCACGCGGCGCAGATGGAAATTGTTCCCGGAACATTTTCCGGCACGATGGAATCGCTGACGAACTATGTTTGCCCGGAATGGTTCCGGGACGCGAAATTCGGCATCTGGGCTCACTGGGGTCCGCAAGCGGTGCCGATGGAGGGGGACTGGTATGCGCGCAAGATGTATCAGGAAGGCTCGGACGATTACAAGGACCACCTCGCGCGCTGGGGTCATCCCTCAACAAACGGATGGAAGGACATCATTCCGCTCTGGCACGCGGAACACTGGGATCCCGAGCGGCTGATGAAGCTCTACAAGAGGGCCGGCGCGAAATACTTCGTCAGCATGGGGGTGCATCACGACAATTTTGACCTCTGGGACTCAAAATATCACTACTGGAATGCCGTCAACATCGGGCCACACCGCGACGTGGTCGGCGAATGGCGGAAGGCTGCCAGGGAGAATGGATTACCTTTCGGGGTTTCCGAGCATCTCGGGGCGAGCTACACATGGTTTCAGGATGCCCACAAGGCTGACCAGACCGGGCCGTTTGCGGGTGTTCCGTACGATGGAGCGGATCCGGCCAATGACGATCTGTATCATCCCACGGCCGCACCCGGTGATGACAAGTGGTATTCCACCAGCGCGACCTGGCAACAGGAATGGTTCAACCGCATCAACGATTTGATGGAGCGGTACCAGCCTGATCTGCTTTACAGCGATGGTGGCCTGCCTTTCGGCGAAGTCGGGCGGACACTGGTGGCCGATTTTTACAACCGCAATATGGCAGCCCACGGCGGCAAGCTGGAGGCGGTTTATAACTGCAAGGCGCTCGGCTCCGGGGAATTTCGCGCCGGGACGTGCGTGGAGGACGTGGAACGCGGCGTGATGCCCGGCATCAATCCACTGCCGTGGCAGACCGACACGTCCATTGGCGACTGGTTTTACAATCGGCATTGGAAATATCAGCCCATTGACTGGACCGTCCACATTCTCGTGGACATTGTCAGCAAGAATGGCAATCTCCTGCTGAACGTGGTGCTGCGCCCAGACGGAACCCTCGACCCCGAAGTGGAAACCATGCTGGGACAATTAAGTGGCTGGTTCGCCGTCAATGGCGAGGCGATTTATGGCACGCGCCCGTGGCAGGTTTATGGCGAAGGCCCGCTAAGGGTCAGGGGCGGCGCGTTCAAGGAGAATTTTGATTTCACGGCCAGGGACATCCGGTTCACGACCAAAGGCAAAAGGCTTTATGCCATTGCGCTCGGGTGGCCCGCGGCCAACCAATTCATTATCCGATCGCTGGCAAAGACCGGCGACGACAGTATCAACCAGATCAAGCGCGTCCAGCTCCTCGGTCAAGAGGGTGATTTGGCCTTCACCCAGACCACCAACGCTTTGGTGGTCGAATTGCCCACGGGGCAGAACGCCAGCCTGACGTGTGCTCTAAGAATAAGCGGTGAAAACCTTAAAGCGGTGATTCCTCCGGAGACGGCATCAATTATCAAGCCGGATAGCGAGGGTAATTTGGAATTTTTGGCCACACATGCTAATTTGCACGGCGATGGCATCCAACTGGAGGCAAGGGGTGGGGTAGCGGACATCGGTTTTTGGAGCAACCCTATGGATTGGGTGTCTTGGACCGGACAATTCTCCAAACCAGGGGTGTTCGATGTCAGCGCCAACATTGCCACTCAGGATGCCAACGGAAGTTTTACCATTGAAATCGGCGGGCAGAAGATCACCGCCCAGGCGCCAAACACAGGCAGCTGGGACAAGTTTCAGAAGATTGAGGTGGGCCGGTTGGAAATCAAGCAACCAGGTAATCTGGAGGTGAATGTCCGCGCGATTGACCCGGCCAACTGGAAGCCAGTCAATTTGAATTTGATTCAGATGACCCGATTGGAGTGAGGCGCGGGAGGGGTAAGGCTCGCAAAACTGGGCCAGCCCAGTTGCCAATGCATAAACCTGACTAAACGCCTGATACCTTTTTAATTTAACCGCCTTTTTTAATAATTAAAACAGAAAGTCCAGTCAAAAGACCGCAACGCGAATCACGATCCACTAAATCAAGGCCGGGTAATCAGGCGATAGACGCGAGAGGAAAAATTTGTCGAGGAGCTATCAGACCAATAAGCGGGCGTGGCAACCGGTATATTTGTGCCAATCGAAACCCAGTTTGCCAGATTTGTGCTCGCCTGGACAACGTAACTCTGCCCAGCCAGACCGGACAATTTAAATTGAATTGTTCCGTTCGTCGTGAATCCGACCGGCTCAAGGGAAGCAAGCGGGGTTTGTGATGCGGAGGCGATGGCGAAGGTAGCCGATAATAAGTGGCCATGCTCGCGCAATAATCCTGAGATTGGCGCGCTCTTTTATGGTAAATGGACGTCGCTCCATGGTTTTTGTCGGCCTAAGATCACGAATCTGCGTCGCCCCAATAAGTCCGGCAAGGGCAAAATCAACCATGCTTCGCAAAATGGCACAGGCAGCGTAACTGGTTTGCCGGAAATTTCCAGATGGCATTTTCCATTCGAGTTGTTTAGTTTCCTCCGCTTGAAATTACAAGCAACCCCGGTTGCGCTCGTTCTCACGATTGCTTTTACGAGCACAATCGCCATGGCAGACGAAAGCACTTCTTCGACCAACGATCAATCAGCCGCAGAGACCAGGCTTGGTGGCGGAATTTTTGGCTGGCTCGACCCGCAAAGTGCCTACAGCCAGGAGTTTTTTTCCCAACCGCTGCTGGTGGATGACACCGGCCTGGAAAAAGATGGTGAATTGGAACTCAATTATTTGCACACGAGCGCCGATGACCAACACAGCGACATCGAAACCGCAGAATTCCAAAAAAGTTTCGGCTGGCTCACGCTTGAGTTGGGTGTTCCTTACGAACGAGATTACGATTCCGGCGATGTTTCACAGGGCCTCGGCAACATCGAAATCGGCGCGCGTTATCCGATTTATCAATCTCACTCCGCCGGGAGATTCTTTGACAACACTTTGGGAATCGCAATGGATCTGGGTATTCCGGTCAGCTCTGAGGTCAGTCATAACGCCGAGCTTGAACCAAAAGTGTTCGATGACCTGAAAATCGGCGGGCAGTTTTCGATCCAGACCGTGCTCGGCTATTCCGCCCTTTTGCGTGGAAGCGACAACAGCGGCAATGGCGGACAGGAAACGTTTGAATACGGTATTGCCTTTGCTTACGACTTTCCCAACAGCCGGCTGCCGCTGCCCGGCGTTCAACAATTGACTCCCCTGTTTGAAATAGTTGGGGAAAAGGGATTAAACGAGGATGAATCCGGCCAGAACAGTCTGCTCGGCAGCATTGGCTTCCGACTCGACCTCAAACCCATCGCAGAGTTGCAACCCAGCGTCGGGCTTGGTTATGTGTTCCCCTTTGACAATGCCGCGCAAGCAGAAGTTCATTGGGGCATCGTCACCAGCCTGATCTTTGAATTTTAATGGCTTTTGCCAGAAACCAACCCGCGCGGCCTGCCCTCAAGCCGGACTCGGAGTAATCCACGAAACTCTCTGCCGCTTGCTAAACTCAAGGCAATGGCGGACCAGTTTGAATCCGATAAAAACAGGAAAATAGTGAGGCGTTATTAGTGTCCATCCACCTAAAGGGCATCGCGGGCGAATTCGTGATAAACACCGTGTTCCAATTGATCAGGTTGGTCGAAGATTGCACCGCGTAATCCGGTCCGGTCTGGCCATTGACTTCAAATGCAAACTGCCCGTTGCTGATCGTCAACGCAGACAACAATGGCGGCGTCAACGGATTCACAATCACGTTGAAAGTTTGAGTGGCGCTCAAGGGCGGCAGGCTGTTGTCCGCGACCGACAACGATATGGAATTGGTCGTGCCAGCTTGCGTGACCAAAGGTCGCCAATTAAAGGTGGCATCGCTGTTGTCAATTTGTGCCAGCGAGGCATTTGTCGGGCCACTTAACAAATTGAAGCTCAGGATTGGCTGAGGCCGGTTGGTATCAGTAGCCGTTACAGCGATGTCAAGGTTCTGCCCGACATTGACGGTCTGATCACCGATGGCTGCCAATGACGGCGGTGTAATGACTGGCGCCGACGGAATAAGCAAATCAATGATCGTGTATGGTGGAACCGGGATGGTAAACGAATTACCCAGGCCGGCAACGGTATTGCTTGAAACAGGATAACTTGGAAAGTCATTGGCTCCGATGAAATTTGTCAGACCAAACTGATAGCATGTTCCTGAACCGGCCAAAGTGGGGCCGCTGATATTTACGGTGGCGGGAATCGTAAGAATCGGATTCATATTCACCAGCATGACACCCGTCTGGCCGTCCTGCCGCTGAGTGGCATGCACGCGCAATCCGCTGAGAGCAGAAGTTGCCGTCAGGAAGGTGTCGCCGATATTGGCCAGCAAATGAGCCATCATCGCGCCGTAGTAAGCGTGCCCTGGCGTTTGGTTATTCTGGAGCAGGTCCGTGTGCAGGATCTGGTAATCCACGTTGACAATGCCGTTTTCCAGCCACGTTAGATAGTTGTCCGCGGCAAACAGCGCAACCGGCGCGCCGGTTGCGTTTCCAGCACCGGTCTCCGTGATGGCAAGTTTCATTCGTGAGGCCTGGGTGGCACCAACGAGATTTGTCAATTGCGTGAAGGTGCTGGTCACCGTTGCCACAATGCCGGTGGAGGCGGCCAGAGTGGAGGCGGTATCGCTGCCGGGATACCAGTGGATAATCACGAAGTCCGCGTTGGTTCCAACCGCCCGCATCAGTGAATTATTCCAGGGATTGCTGCCGGATTGGATACCCTCAAAAAAAACCCCGCATTGAATGGTGGGATCTTGAGCTTTCATTGCCGTGATAAACTGGATGGCATTAGTGCCGTAGGCTGCAGGTGAAAGGGCTGCTTGTCCGACGCGCGTGGCGGCGTTCGTTTCCGGATAATGCAGATCGTATTCCCAATCCTGACCGGCGTAGTAACCATTCCCATAGATCTCGTTACCAATTTCCCAATATTTGACGCCCCAATGCTCGGTGACGTTCGCGTGTGCCACCCAGGCGGCCGCCACATTGGTATCACCGCCGGCGGTATTGGCCGGATTGGAACCATAATTGACAGTGACAATTGTCTGGGCCCCCGCTGGATTGACAACCGTATCCATTAAATTGTCAAAACTATCGCTCGAATTCACGTAAGCGCCGTCAATGCCGGTGTTATTTTCCCAATCGTAGACATCTCCATACGAACCGCCAGGGGTGCGCACGGCGGAGATGCCAGCCGCCTTTAACTCGGGTGCCACAGCTGAACTGATGAGGTCGTTATCATAGACGGCCGAACAAACGCCCAGGCCCGCGGCGGGCATGACCGACCTTGGCTGCGAAACATTTACCGCCACGTTGACGGGCGGAAGCACGGTCACGGTAGCCACACTGCTGGTGGCACTGCCAAAACTGTTGGTCACCATCACATCATAATTGAAAGTGCCGCCGCTGGCTGGCGCGACCACCAGGTTTGTCGCGATGGCTCCGGGAATATTCGTCAGGCTTCCACCACTTCCGCCGTCAGTTTGCCACTGGTAATAGAGCGTTCCTGAGCCGAGCGCGCTTTCTGTGACCGTCAATGGCTGGTTCGGATAAACCGCTGTCTCAGGAGTTCCGTTGACCGTAATCACCGGGGTATTGGCGGAAGGCGCATTGGCAAACATGCCGAGATCAAATACTGCCTGATAATTCAAACCGCTGCCAAACGTCATCGTGCCGCCGCCGATTGGGATCAACGCGATCTGGCCTCCGGAAAACCCATCGGTGGATACGGCCAGAGCGACGTAACCACTGCTGCCGCCGGGCAAATCACTGACTGAAAAAGCGTAGGTGGAATTGGCCGCCAGCGGAACTGACAAGCCGCTCCACTTCAGCCAGGCAGGGTCGGTGAAGCCCGGATTGAGGTTGGTGTAACTTTGGATCAAGGTCGCTGTGCTGCCGGAAACCGAGTAAATACGAAGATAATAGTTTGCGATATTAGACGGTGTGCCGTAATTGCCGCCGGAATTCAGGCCAGCCGTGCGGATGGCCAGCGAAACGAGGTTTGTGGAATTGGGACCCGTGGTAAAGGTTTGGCCCGCCGGATTGCTATTGTTAGAGTAATAGTTCAGACCGTCGGGAAACGTCGTATTGCCATTGGTCGCCAATTGGAAGATGTCATTCGGTCCAGGCGTGGGGGCGGTGACGCCGGTGTCAGAAAGCGTTTGCGCTTGCACGACTGTAGTCGCTATCAGTGGCAAAACAAAAGAGAAAACCAGGCGGATCCAAAGATGGAGCCGACGACCGTTTAAGGTTTGGATTGTTTGCAAATGTGTCCTTTCTTCTTAAAGCCAGTCGGGTTTGATCGGATTATGTATTTTATGCCATCCAGTAAAATACTTCGGTTGAAAACTGGAGACACTGCCTAATTCGAAGACCTCTCCGTCAACGCCCCCTAAATCGGGCACCAAATTAGTACCGGGGAAATTGGAGGAATAGATCAATTTGGTGCACATTACAGCTATTTAAAACGTGCTTTAATGTAATCCAAGCCCCTAACTGATACAAGTGAATTATACTGCGACAGAATAGATTGAAGTACACAGTGGCAAGGGCATGCTCCATTTGCCAAAAAGGCTGTCTAAAAACGGTGCGAGGTGAAGCGGCGAGGGATCTTGTAGTTCCGTCCGTGAGGTTCCCCGGGCTAGGGCTTTGATGGCTGTTCGGAACCGGCTAAAGCTTCGGCTTAATCAATTGACAGCACCTGGGCTAATCGCTTTCGTTTGGTTTTTACTGGAGAGTTTGATTTCAATTAGTCGTCTTCCAGCAGGTAAAGGTAACGACGGCAATTGTCACATACCCGGGGTTCCTTGCCGCGCTTTAAATCCAACACTGCGTTTAAGGGCACGCTTAAATGACAGCCGGTGCAAACCTGGTGCCGCAGCACCGCGACACCCTTTTTGCCTCTGTCGCCCAGACGATCGTAGTGGCTCAAGATCGGTTTCGGAATTCTCGAACGTAAGTGCTCGATTCGCTCTGCGAAGCCTGGTTGGAACGTTTCCTCAAATTCAAGGGCTTGCAGTTCGAACAAATTCAGCATGATCTCATTCATATAAAAATAATTGGGCGTCTTTTGGAGTCCTGGCCAGTTTCAACTGCGGGGCTGATTTCGGCGGCCAGGAGACTCGAACTTCTGGTGGGCTATCATCCACTGGCGCTCATGCCCCCGCCGAAATCAACCCCTTAGGGAACCGGCACTGGTTCCTCTTCCTTGTGCCGGCTCCTGCGCGATCGTTACGCACCACCCGGGGCAACATCAACCGCTTAGTGTTGCTTCCTCATTTGGCGGCGCGAGGATTTTGCCAATACCGGCTGGGTCGCTTGTGCAGTCGCCGCCGTGCCCGCCACCGGGGCATTCGAGGGACATTGCGGCGCGCCATTCTGGGCGGCCGGCGGATTAACAGTCGCGGTTTTGGGGATGTTTGTTTCGTTCATAATCATTTTAATTTTAATTTGAGTTCCCTGGTTGTTCTATGCAACCGCCATTAATCCTTGCAATCGATATGCCAAACCAGCCGCTCCCGACACCCCGTTGAAAACTAGCCATTTACAACTGTGTACCCCCCGGAACCGGGTTATTGAAAATTCGTTGTTTACTGAATTTCATAGTCCCAACAACGATATTTCGTTCCGCTTATTCCATCCGTCCATGCCTCCATTAGGGACTGTTTGTTGGACAATTTTTGTCAAATTGTTCGCAAAGGACGGCAAGCGCCGGGCCTGGTTTATCCCATCATATAATTGGTGAGCGAGCTTTCCGGTTCTGCCGGGCTTCCACCTGAACATGCGACTTGCGTCTGATTACCAGCCCGAGTTTGAATCATTGGCCAACCTCCTACTGGAGGTCGCCCAGGAACGTTCCACCCACCAACTGTTCGAGAAGGTTGTCCAGCGACTGGCTGAACGGCCTCACGTTTTTCTGGCCAGCCTCTGGCTGCTGGACCAAGGCGATCTCTGCGCGACCTGCGTGATGCAGTCAAAATGTTCCGAGCGGACGCGCTGTTTGCACCTGGTGGCCGAGGCCAAGTCATCGCTGGAAAACGCCGACGAAGGGAAATGGAATGGCATCAAGGAAAAATTCACGCGGATCCCCTTGGGCCATGGCGAGATAGGCCGGGTAGTCGCCACAGGCCACCCCTTTGTGAGTAATCGACCCGGCCAGGACCTGAGTGGGATTGGCGAGAACCATTGGGCCGAACAGTCCGGCATCCATGGTCTGGACGCGCAACCCGTCATCTTTAACGGCGAGACCCTTGGGGTGGTGGCGTTGTATGGCCGGATCGTCACTCCCTCCCAAGGCCCGACCTGGGTGCGTATATTCGCCGATCACATCGCCACGGCCATCATCAATGTGCGGGCTTTCGAGGAGATCGAGCGGCTCAAGAACCATCTCGAGGTGGAGAACACCTATTTGCAGGAAGAGGTCAACGAATCCCGGGTGGTCGGCGACATGATCGGCCAAAGCCCGGTCTCGAAACAGTTGCGGCGGCAACTGGAAAAAGTCGCCCGGACCGAGGCCACCGTGTTGATTCTCGGCGAATCAGGCACCGGCAAAGAGGTGGTGGCGAGGGAAATCCACAAACGCAGCCGGCGAAGCGAGCGACCGTTGATCCGGGTGAATTGCGCCTCCATCCCGCGGGAGTTATACGAGAGCGAATTTTTCGGCCATGTCAAAGGCGCGTTCACCGGCGCCTTGAAAGACCGGGCCGGACGTTTTGAAGCCGCCGATGGTGGCACTCTGCTCCTCGATGAGGTGGGGGAGATACCCCTCGAGCTGCAAAGTAAGTTTCTCCGCGTCTTGCAGGAAAAACAATATGAACGCGTCGGCGAAGAGTGCACCCGCACGGTGGATGTCCGGATCATTGCCGCCACCAATCGCAACTTGAAGCAGGATGTTGCAGCAGGCCGGTTTCGTCAGGACCTTTACTATCGACTCAACGTCTTTCCGGTTGAGGTGGCCCCGTTAAGAAAACGAAAGGAAGATATTGGGCTGCTGGCTGCGCATTTTCTTGATCACGCCATCCGCCGGCTGAATGTGCCCCCTGCCCGGCTCTCGCCGGCAAACCTTCTCCAGTTGCAGAGTTACGACTGGCCCGGCAACGTGCGCGAATTACAGAATTCCATCGAGCGCGCGCTGATTCTGACTCAGAACGGCATGCTAAATTTTGATTTTTCCAAGGACGAGGGCACCCCAACTAGTCTTCCAGCATTAGTGGCTCCCGACCCGTCAAACACCGCCGTCCTGACTGACCTCCAGTTCCGCCGACGTGAGCGCGAAAATATTCTGTTAGCCCTTAACCAAGCCGGCTGGAAAATCTTCGGTCCCGACGGCGCGGCCGAATTGTTGGGAATCAAATCCACCACCCTGGCCTCGCGGTTGAAGCGGCTCCGCCTCACCAAGCCCCCCAAGCCTCAAGGCCAATGAAGCTTCGGGCCACGCTGCTCAAGACGAAAGTTCGTAAACTAACTATGCAATATTGCAATTTGCGAATCTTCGCAACCCGCAAAAGGGAAATCGGCTTTTTTATCATTCTCCAGCCCAACGGCTTGGCTGTGCAGCCCATTATGGCACGACTCAAGATTAAGATCTTTTACCAGTATTAAAAACAACCGGCGGAGAAACTCATAAATCGAGGAAATTATGTGGCGCCTGACTCCCATCGAAGACAAACATCTTGTGCGGGCATTAAAAGGAATAGACCGAACGCCCCATCCCGCCACTAGCAATGAAGCTTTCTTTCTCAAACTCCTGGCCCTGTCTCCGGCTTCCGTGCGGGCCTACCTCCAGGCGAAAGCCGCCCTTGCGAACGGAATGCTGACTCTGCTCCAGCGCGAGCAGATCGCCCTCGCCGTCGCCGAAATCAACGGATCCAATTACTGCGTGGCCACTCACGAACAAGCGGCCCGGCACGCCGGCTTGGGCGATAAAGAAATACTGTCCGCACGCAATGCTTCGGCCAGCGATCCGAATACCGCTGCCATGTTGCATTTCGTCCAGGCCGTCGTCCTCCAGCGCGGTGAAGTTAGCGACACCGATTTTAGCACCGTCAAAAACGCCGGTTTTGCCGAGGCTGAAATCATTGAGATTCTAACCAATGTGATCCTGAACGGGTTCACTAACTATTTTAATCTTCTCGCCCGGACCGATCTTGGCCAACTCCTCGAGCGTCCCGACGGAACCGCGCGGCTGGCCGCGAAAACGATGCCAGCCTGCTCTTGTGCGCAATGAACTGATCATCATGAAAGATAATATTGAAAAGTTTATTGAAACGGGAGTCGCGGGTTGCCTCTTCGCCGCAGCCATTGTCGCTTTCCTTTTGATGATCATGCATGCCCTTTGGAAGCCATTAAAAAAAACTACCGTGTCGCTGCTTTTTCTCCTCATAATGTTGGCGGGTGCCGGCTGTAAAACCACTCAACCAGATGAATCCAGTCCTTCATCTAATCATCTCCTTATTATCGGCGGAAACGTGATGGAGTTTCCAAACCAGATCGAGTGAGTAAGTAGACTTCTTTTATCTGATATGACATCAGTAGCAACCACCAGAATGTTCGAAGGCTACCGCCGCAGCGTTGTCTCGCTTTTCAACCGCTGCCAGTCAGGGTCGTTGCTCGCAATCCAATTCGAACGCGGAGCCAGCATTTTGTAATCCTCCGCGTGGCCATCGGCGAAGGTGATGACATAGGTTTGTCCGTGACGATCGGACGGCATGTCATAAATCCAATTCTGTTCCGCCATGTCCACCATGAACATGGAGTCATTGATGCTGCTTTCACCCTCGTCAATCAGGCACCAGATCCCCGCTGGTTGCCTGAGCTGGCTTTCCCTCCGGAAAAAGGTGTAGGTCAGGGTGGAATCAGCTTCCGGAGTGGTGAAATTTGAGTCTCCGGTGGGATCCCCGAAGGTCCTTCCATTCATCCAGGCGTTCATGGAATAACTTCGCACCACGGGCAGGCCGCCGACGTTACGGTTGTCGGCGGAGCAGCGATAGACCGTCGCCGTTTTCACATAATCCCACAGTTTTCCCGCTCGCAGGGCATACTCGTTCGTGGCACTGAATTCAGGCGCCGGCCCGTAAACGGGGTCTTGCGGCTTCGTGGAAGCCCAACCCGGACACCAGGAATAAGGATTCACCGGAATGGTTGATCCATTCCCCAATGGCCAGCAGGAAACCAACTGCCCATTACTGTCATCGGCGTACAATTTGGCGGCCAGGGAAAGCTGGTTAAGATTGGATAGGCACCTCATTTCCTGCGCCCGGATTTTGCCCTTCGCCAGCACCGGCAACAACAACGCCGCCAGAATCTCGATAATGGCAATCACCACCAGCAACTCAACCAGCGTAAATCCGTGTGGGCCGCGTTTGGACATGGCAACCTTTGAAATACAGGCGTAACACCCGCCTTTTGCGCGCTTCCGCCAGAACCAGTATATCGCAAGCTAAACCCGGCAAGTTCAATACGCCAGATCGATTTTCGAGGCCGTCAGTGTCCGCAGCGGCTCGGTGGCAAAAACGTCAAAATTTTATTTTATTTCTAGGAAAGAACCCGCTTCGGTCACTATTTAACTGACGGCAAACCCGTTTCATTCCATGAGCGCCTTGGAGCAGGAAACCATCTTTCGACGATGGCTTGAGGTCCATCTCAGATTGATTTTGAAAGTGGTTCGCGGCTGTTCCGCCACCCCGCAGGATCATTCTTCAAAATTCCCAGTGTAGCCTCGCGCCAAAGATGGACACCGGACCGCGATCTTGATTAAAAGCCGGATTGCTGATGAATTGGTAATCCAGCGCCGCGTGAAACATCTTCCAGATTTTGGCATCGTAATAAGTTTCCAGGACCTTCTCGGAGCCGTAAGTCAATGCACCGTCGCCGTCCAGCATGTCCAGGCCGCCCGCCTTCAGGAATTTTTGATTCGCGCTTGAAGCTCCGCTCGCAACGCCAGCCAGACCGAAGGTGTCCTCGGGCCGACGCCAGATTGCGCCATTGACGTTCAGGCCCAGTGAGGAGGTCCAATTGGCATCCGTGAACGTCCACGCCTCCTCGTGGCCGTCGTTCCAGCCAAGGCGCGAAAACAGGCCAATATGCTTTGCAATTTCCTGTTCCCAGTTCAAACCGAAACCGTACTTATAGCGGTACGCGCGCGCCGGCGAAATGTCCGCCCCCGGACCATCGGCCAGCAAAATGCCCGTCGCCGCCGAATAGCTGGCCATGTCCGCTTCGTTAAGCCATGCCAGGAACCTCACCGCCCCTGGATGCCCGTTGATGCTCCAGCGACGCTCCAATTCCGTCATCATGGCCCAGGCACGCAGAAACCGGCCATCGGCTCCAGCGGGGGGTGACATGAGAAATTGGTCCTCGGCTGAGAAACCGTTCTTCTCGGCAGGCATTTGGAAAAACCCATAACGCAGAGCCCATTTTGGCTGGTTCAACTCCACCGCGAATCCGGTCGTGTAGCCAATGGTATCCTGCCCGTAATCCCATGTAAGGTTGCCCATCATCGCCCAGTTCATGAATTGCGTGTGCGGATCATTCGCGTAGGTGTTGTAGTCGCAAATATCCAGTGGACTGAACCGGCCAATCGTGATGGTGAGTCGCGAAATGTGCTCCTGGCCCGCCAGGCTGAGTTGGTCATCTGGAACCTCCTCCTGCTCACCCCCAAAACCGATGGTCTGACGAATGAACCACCGCGCCACATTAAAGTAGGGTTTTTCCGTGCCGGCTTTGTAGGCGTCGCCGTTGGGAAAGGCCTCAATGCCGTGGGTCTGGCTCAATCCAAAACCCTGCCACATCAATCCGTCCACGTGCGCCTCGGCACCTCGCCATAATCGGAACCCGGCAAACAAATCCAGCGTCACCGTTTCCTGAATCTCGCCCTGGCTGTTCAGGCTGGCTGGGCCCGAGTATTTGGCCGGAAAACCGGGGTCTCCTTGCACAATATCTGTGTTCTGGATATGCCAGTTCCAAGACTGGCCGTTGCGGCCAAAACCGGGAGCGTTCGTTTCCGTCAGTGAAACCGGGTTGGCCGGCAATGAACGGACCCAACCGTTCGCTGCCGGGCTTCCGGACGGCGGCACGCCCTGGGCATTGGCGTGGAACGTCGCGGCGCAGACCGTTGTAGCGACGGCCATCCCTCTGATCCGGCAGACAAACATGTAGCCTATACTACATTTCAGGACCCACCTGTCAACGCATATTTTAGCATACGCTACATTTTTAAGCCTCGACTAAATCATTATTCCCTGCTTTGATTGAAAAAACATGTCGCGCCCCGTAACCAAAAAGACCGCGTCCAGTCCGGTGCAGCCGGCGGAGAACTTCCGCCGCTCCCGCCGCGATCACGCATTGGAAACAGCCCAGGATTACTCCGAAGCCATCGCCGACCTGGCGGCCTCCCTGGGCGAGGCGCGCGTTACGGATTTGGCGCATCGGTTGGGCGTGACCCATGTGACCGTCAACCGCACCCTGGCCCGCCTGAAACGGGCTGGTTACGTCCGCACCCAGCCGTATCGAGCCATCTTTCTGACCGGCACCGGTCGCAAGCTCGCCGCCGAAAGCAAGCAACGGCACGAGACCGTACTCGCCTTCCTCAAATACCTTGGCATTCCTGATCGCGTCGCGCAAATGGACGCCGAGGGGATTGAACATCACGTCAGCCCGGTTACTTTGGCGGCTTTCAAAGCCGCCTTGCTGAATGTCCGCCACCGAGTGTCAGTTACCACTCGGAAATCCTGATCCCGTCATTATCTGCTTTCAGGCGGCCCAGCTGAGCCGACCGAGAGGCTGCCAAGTTTGAGGCTGAGCAGCATCGCTGGTAACCAAGAGTGCGTTGCCCAACTTGTGAACCAGAAGTGTTACCGATGTTCTGATTGGGCCCGGTTAACAGTTTGGCCTTAATTCAGACTTTAGCCCTCTTTGTATATCCCGTGGATCCTGTCAAATAATGCTAGTCTTGGCTTCCCCGCCCCTGTGTTCGGTGCCTCGGTGGCAAAAACGTCAAAATTTCATTTTCTTTGTAAGAAAGAACCCGCTTCGGTCACTATTTAACTGAATGCAAACCCGTTTCATTCCATGAACGCCTTGGAACAGGAAACCATCTTTCGACGATGGCTTGAGGTCCATCTCGGATTGATTTTAAAAGTGGTTCGCGGCTGTAGCGCCGCCCCGCAGGATCAGGACGACCTGTTTCAGGAGGTTTGCCTGCACCTCTGGCAGTCCATTCCCGCCTTCCGGGGCGAATCCAAGGAGACCACCTGGATTTATCGCGTGGCTTTCAACACCGCCCTGGCCTGGCGACGCGGCGAACGGCGACGCCGCGTCGGCCACGAAACCTTTCTGAAAACCGACCTCTCGCCGCAGGTCCAGCCGAGCCACACTGAGGCCCTGCCGGAACAGGAGATTATCGGACAACTTTACACCGCCATCCAGCAGTTGCCTAAAGTGGAGGCCTCGCTTGCCCTCATGCACCTCGACGGCTTGAGTTATTCCGAAATGGCCGAGGTGCTCGGTATTTCGGAAAACTACATCGGGGTGAAGCTGAATCGCATCCGCAAACAATTGGGGGACCAACTGAAAGGAGCCAGCCATGAACTTTGAAGATTTGCAGAAGGCCTGGCAGTCGCAAAACGCCGGCGCCACCGTCACCATCAACACCGACCTGCTATTGAAAGAAGTGCGCCATAACCAGCGCAGTTTCTGGTGGACCATTTTCTGGCGCGACGTGCGGGAAGTTGGCGTGGCCTTTTTTCTCACCTGGTTTTTCGTGCGCCTCGGCCTCCGGAGAGCTGAATGGACGGATTTTCTGGTCGGACTGACCTGCTTCGGCGTCGGCGCTTTCATGGTGGTGGATCGTCTCCTCCAGCGCCGCCAACAGGCGGCCACCTCCAATTCGCTGGTGAGCTGCGTTGAAACCTCGCTCCGCCAGGTCAATCACCAGATCTGGCTGCTGAAAAATGTTTTCTGGTGGTATTTGCTGCCCCTGTCCGCCGCAGTCAGCATTTCCGTCGCCGCGACAATTTGGCGAGTGCGCAGCCACACCGACCAGCTCATCGGCTGGGGAGGCTACGTGGTCTGCTGCGGCCTGCTGGATTGGTTCGTTTACTGGCTTAACCAGATCGCCCTCAAGAAAGGCCTGGTACCGCGCCAACAGGAATTGCTGGCCCTGCTTACCGAAACCGGCATCCCCGTCCCGCCAACCGAAAACAAAAATAAAACCATGAAAAACACCATCCTGCTAACTCTGCTGCTGTTGGCTGTCCTGGCCATCGGCATTATCCTCGCCACAGCGACACCCACGCCCCCGACACCGCTGGCAATCGGCGCACTTAATCAATCGCTTGAAGCCATTCGCAAAAAACATGACTTGCCCGCCCTAGCGCTGGTGGTGGTGAAAGACGGCCAAATCTGTGACCGGGCCGCCGTGGGCGTCCGCAAGTGGGGCGACCGCACACCCGTGACGACGAATGACGAGTTTCATATCGGCTCCTGCACCAAGTCCATGACCGCCACCCTCACCGCCATTTTGATCGAAGAAGGCAAATTGCGCTGGGACACCACCATTGCCGAAGTGTTTCCCGAACTAAAAAGCAGCATGGATAAACAGTACGAAAACGTGACGGTCGACCAATTGCTCCATCAGCGCGGCGGCGTGCCCGCCGACCCGCCGCCCGCTGCCTGGAAACGGGCGTGGGACGAAGTAGGCACGCCCACCCAACAACGCCGGGAATTCATCGAATCAGTCCTCGCGCAACCGCCAGCCGCCACCCCGGGGACCAAAATGATCTACTCCAACCAAGGCTACGCCATCATCGGCGCCATGCTGGAAAAAATCACCGGCCAGGATTACGAAAACTTGATCACCGAAAAACTCTTCAAGCCGCTGCATATGGACACTGCGGGATTCGGGCCGCCCGGCATGCCTGACAAAGTCGATCAACCTTGGGGTCACCTTCACAAACTATATATGACCCTGCCCTTCCGAATCGATAATCCGCCCGCCATTGCCTCCGCCGGACGCGTCCATTGCTCCCTCGACGACCTCGCGCGTTACGCCATCTTCCATTTACAAAGGGGCACCAACGGCCTCTTGAAGCCCGAAACCTTGGCTAGACTCCACACACCGGCCGCAGGAAACGTCGCGGACCCCATGGAAAACTACGCCTGCGGCTGGGTCGTCCTGCAACGCGATTGGGCGGGAGGCACCACCTTATGGCACAACGGCTCAAATACGATGTGGTATATCGTGATGTGGCTCGCCCCTGAAAAACATTTCGCCGTCATCGTCGCCACCAACATCGCCGGTCCCGAAGCCGAACAAGGCTGCGACGAAGCCGCCACCGCCATGATCGGTAAATGGCTGCCGAATTGAGTTCGAATCTATTGATCGCTTGCCTTCCTGAGTAAATGAATGGTGTATGTCAGGTGGGAGACGACGTGGCTGGTACAGATGATCGGCAGGCTCTAGCTATCACGTTCAATTTTAACCTTTCTGTATCGGACTCGAACTTTCCGGCAGCGGGATTGCCGTCATTGGGGTGTTCTATCTGTCAGGTCCGGGCACCGAATAAAACCATGCTGAACCTTTCCTGAACAACATTTCTCGAAGCCCGCCTAAAGTCGGTTGACGAGGGTCACTTCCCGGAGATTACAGCCACCAAAGTGAGGACGACAATGCACGCAGCCGCGCTGGCAAATGTGGTTAGATTGGCGTCGGCGAGCATGGGTACAATCCAGAGATGCATAATTTTACCTTTCGATTATGGCGGCAATTATTTGCCGTCTGGCTGATGTATTATGATTATAGTAAATCTGAATAATAAGCAAGATAAATATTGCATTAATAAGATATGCTTATACTAAGACCTGTTACCTTAACATTTCTTGAACCAATTTCCTTCCGTTGTCACCATCCAGTATGCGACCTCGCGGGTCGAAAACTCGCGGATGAGAGAAGTAATTACGCTTCGTTTCGGTCCTCAGAAATCGTGTTTATCCTGTCCAAAAGCTCCGGGCTTTACTTTTGGCCCCTCCGCGCATCCTTCGCCTCCTGATTTCGTGGAAAGTGCTCTGGTAAAACCGAAAACAACGAGTATATTCATCAACGAAGGGAGAATAGTTGAACTCATGAAACTGCTCGTTATCGGTGCCACCGGGCCTGCCGGCTTGGAAATCTGCCGTCACGCGTTGAAAAAGGGATACGCCGTCACTGCGTTGATTCGGAACATTGCTAAAGCCGTCCATTTCCAGCGCGTCGAAATTGCCATAGGCAACGTGCTGGACCTCGCCTCCTTGAAAAAGGCGCTTGCCCACCAGGATGCCGTCATTTGCTCACTGGGCTCGGCCGCATCGGGACCGTTTAAGAAAGTATTCCTGCTGTCGGAAGGCACTCGGAATCTGGTCAACGCCATGCAGGATCAAGGTGTCAAGCGCCTGATCTGCATCACCGGCGTCGGGGCGGGCGAAAGCAAAGGGCACGGCCCCTGGTACTACAACCGGTTAATCCAACCCCTGATGCTCCGAGGAGTTTACGAGGATAAAACCCGACAGGAAGAAGTCGTCCGCCACAGCGGACTCTTCTGGACACTGGTGCGCCCTGCCCTCCTGACCAACAAACCCGCCAAAGGCCTGAGTGCCGTGCGCACCCTCACTGAGCTGCCCGGATCCCGCATCAGCACCATCAGCCGCGCCGATGTCGCCGCCTTCTGCCTCCAGGAATTGGCCGACGGACACTATCTCAACCAGGCTCCCGTCATTACCTATTGAATATTGCCCCACGGAAACGTTTTCAACTAACTAGGCCCAATGAACCACCAATCCATTACCTCACCGCCCACCACACCGATTCCGCCGGACGACCTTCGACGAAACCTCGTCCTTGCGCGCCCGGATACCGACCAACACCTCCCCCATCTCGGCATCGTCGGTGGCACCTATACCACTCTACTCAACGGCAAAGATACCGCCGGTCGCTATTGTCTCGTCGATATGCTTATTCTGCCGGGCGGCGGTCCTCCGCACCATCGCCACGACTTTGAGGAAACGTTCACGGTCCTCGAAGGTGAAATTGAAGCCACTTTCCGTGGCAAAAACTCAATCGTGCGAGCCGGTGAAACCATCCACATCCCGGCCAACGCGCCACATTACTTCAAAAATGTTACCAGCCAAGCGGCGCGGTTGCTCTGCATCTGCTCCCCCGCGGGGCAGGAAGACCTCTTTGCCGTCGTGGGAGTACCCGTCGCGACCCGAACTACGCCGCCGCCTAAACCTGACCCGGCCGCCGCTGCAGCAATGAAAGCAAACGCCCCCGCGCTCTTCGCCAAGTACCGCACCGAATTGGTGCAGCCATAGTCCTTGCCCGGATCTTTCATGGCTGCATCGGCTGACGAAAACCAGGCCGAGGTACCAGAAAGTTTGAGACACGACGACATAATATGGGTGGCGGTGACAGATTTTAATAGGATGGCACCGACTAAAATCAATTGAACAATTGGGAAGGAAGCGTCATCGGCTCCAAACTAAAGAGAAAACAGTTGAAAGAAACCGTTGCTGCTCCCGATCGGAATTGTCAACTGCTCCTGCAAATTCGAATCATTCAAGACCGGCTCATTTGTCACTACAATCCAGTTGCTCAAATCCGGACTTTCCTCAATAACCATGCTCGTCGAGGGCACTACCCAGCAAAGATTCATGTTTCCGTTTGAAACGTTGAAATTTAATCGCGGAGACGTCGGCGTTTTTGAAATCCAGATTCCACCGCTGGTGGGGCCGGGCCTGGTTCTTCCGCCGCCAGGAGTTCAGCTCCATCCGCCGAACAGGAAAATGCGGTCCAAGACCTCCGTGGCACGCTGTTCGATGTCCAGGTCGCGCCCAGATTGGTGGAGGTGTAGATTGAATCGATTGTAAGTCCGCCATAACTTAGCATTACCGACGCATCCGCCGAGCACGCGAGGATACGATCCACCGGAACGTGATTGGTTGATGTCCACGCCACACCCCAATTGGTTGAGATATAGAGCAAACCCGCCGTCGACAGCATCAATTCATTCCCATCCGCGCGGCAGGCGAGACCCGCGCCGGGCTGTCCGATAATATGCTGCGCGTAATACCAGTTCACACCGTAATTTGTCGATACGACCACGGGGCTATCATCCAAATTCATCACCGCTGCCATTTTACTGCCATTGGCTGAGCAAGCGATGGAATACCAATTCGCCGAAATATTTGTGCCTTCAAACCACGACCCGCCGAAATTCGTCGATGCAAAGATATTGCCCGGTGACTGGGCCGCCAACAATTTGCTGCCGTCGGCTGAGGACGCGATCAAGTTGGCAGGGGGCGAGCGCACTGGCGTTAGCCACGTGGAACCTGAATTCGTAGAAAGGTAAATCGAGCCATCCACTGCCGCCAATTTGGCGCCATCGGCTGAAGATGCAACACTCTCCCATCCTGCCGCTGGCGCCAGACTGATGAACCAAGTCGCACTTGCATTGGTTGACAGGTAAATTCCCGAGCCGGATCCTGGACTATAAACGGTCGCTGCCAATCGTGTTCCATCCGCCGAAGTAGCGATGCTGCTCCAATAATAATTGGTATTCACGTTGGCCGGCTCCCACGTCTGGCCGCGCGCCAGGCTAATTAACAGCAGCAGTCCCCCACCGTTAATTGCCCCGGCAGGAATCGCTTTTGTGAATGTTAAATCGACATTTCTCATTCGGGTCCTCGCCGATGGCCAGTGTGGGCAGTTTTTAAGGATTTTGACTCCCCTTTGCATTGTTGCAAGTATTTTCAATGTCTTTCAGACTCTGTGGGAGTATCAATCGCAATCCGCGCCACGCCGCCGTGGAAATAAAAGCTAACACAACCGCGCTCTTCGCCAAACACCGCACGGAGATGGTACCGCCATGGTCCTAACCCGGATAATTCACAGTCGCATTTGCAAACGCGCCCAAAACCGTCTTGCCGCCGATTTACAAATCGGCAGCGCATTGCAATACCTCGGCGTTCGCAGGCTTCTGCATCGTCTGTAATTCGGTTATTATGGAAGTACCAAGACCACCGCCGCACAGGTTTTGCGAAATGCAAGAATCTGGCTGGTGCTTGCGGTAGTGTTTGCCGATTGCGTCCTTTCGCCCTTCATGCGCGGTCCATGGAACGATTATTGGTTATTCGCAATCGTTTGCTGGGCGCCCCTCAATGTTCATTGGACGTTTGCCGCGCGCAACAACAGGTCGATGTCAGGCAGCCGGTTGGCATTTGGTAGTCGAAAGCACCAAGGATCACCGTCGCGAGCTGCTAGGTCTTACCAGTCTTGGCCGACGCCAGGCGGAGGAGGAGTTGGTTCAGTTCCTGGATCTCGGGCGGTTTGCCGACCAGGGCATCGATTTCAGGAATTGTCTGGCCGTCTTCCTTCATCATCGTGCCCCAACCGGTCATCATGATCACCGGCGTTCCCGGCGATTCCGCCTTGATGGCGCGGGCCACTTGATGCCCGTCCATCTTGGGCATCCCCAAATCAGTAATGACGGCATCGAACGGCTGGCCTTTCTGCTGGGCGGAGCGAAAAAATTCCAACGCCTCCTCACCCGTGGACACCGTGGTCCCCGTATGGTTGAAGTGGGCCATGCAGTTGTCCAGTAACGTTCGGATGAATTCGTCGTCGTCGATGCACAAAACCCGCAGGGAACGCCCCGATTCAATCACGGGCTCATCTTTCGGGACGACGGGCGAAACCTTGTGTTTGAGCGGGAAGGTGAGCCGAATGCAAGTGCCGCGGCCGGGCGAACTTTCCACTTCGATCTTGCCGTCGTGGCGCTGGATCATGCCGTAAACCATGGCCAACCCAAGCCCCGTGCCCCCACGCATGGTTTTCGTGGAGAAGAACGGTTCCATGCAACGCAGCCGCGTTTTTTCATCCATGCCCGTGCCATTGTCCCGCACTTCCAATTGAAGCTGCTGTTCGCTTTCGCCATTGGTGCCGGTGGAAATAGCCCGGGTGACAAACGTGATGATTCCACCCTTCGGCAAGGCATCCACGGCGTTGAAAACGAGATTGATCAAGGCCTCCCGCAGTTCGATGGGATCGCCCACGAGCATTGGCAATGGGCGCTGTAGCTCCTGTTGGAATTCAATGGAAATGCCCTCGCGCTGCGAAATGTCGCGCCAGCGGGGCCGGGTGAGTTCAATCACCTCCTGGATCGTCTTGTTGATATCCACCTCCACCAGAGTTTCCGCATCCGTACGGCGGCGGTAAAATTCCCGCATGCGCGCGACAATCTGGGCGATATCCTCGCCGGATTGCTTGATGATATTGAGATAATTCCGCGTGGTCTCCGGCAGCTCACCGTCGGAATCCAGCAACATTGCTGCGTAGGCCACAATGGGCGTGAGCGAATTATTGACGTCGTGCGCCACCCCGCTGGCCATCTGGCCCAGCGCGCGCAACCGTTCCTGCTGCACCACCGACTCCTGGGTCTGGCGAAGTTCGTCATAGGCCTGCTGCAGGCCGTCGGTGAGGCGCACCTTGTCGTAGAGGTTTCGGCATTGTTCCTCGGCGGTGATGATTTTCAGCTGCAAGGCCTCTTTCTCTGAACGGACCGCGCTGATCTCCGCGAGCGCCTGCTCATTCGCAAAGCGAATCTCCTCCAGCACGAGCACAATCATACTGACGGCAATGAATAATTGCAGCACGGCGGCCACAAAAAAACCGGCGCTGGTGAGGTGCACATCTTGTTGCGAAAGCGGATAGGTGCCGAGATACAGTCCCCAAAAGAAAAAGCCGGTGGCCAGCATTCCCGCGCCTACAAAGGGCATCTTCTTCCGCAGGCGAAAAAAACAGATGCCGGCAAACACACTGCTCAGACCAAGCAGGATGAACACCGGTAATTGCATCTCCAGTTTTCGCGACGTGGCATTCCGTTCATCTGAAATGACATATTGACCGGCGAAGGTCCAGACCACCAGAAATAACATGAACAGGCCAAACAACATCTGCCGGACGGGCAGTTTCAAGAATCGCAGACTGCCCCAGAGCAAAAAGACCGACGAAATGGAGACGCAACACTCTTGAAGTTTGAACGGAATGGATTCCGGCGAGGTGTCTGGAAACATGAAACCCAGCGTCAGCCACAGGGAATAAAAAAGCCATGCCGCCATCCAAACGGTGAAATAATCGCGCTTGGTATAGCGGTTCAGGTAATAGAAAAGGCCCACGAGCATCCACACGCTCATGAGGGAAACTAAGAGCGCAGCCCGCAGATATGGTCCCGAGACATCCGACAAGTCTACTCCCAATATCTTCATACTCTGATTCCAACGGAAATGATCCGGTTGCGATACCTCTGACAGTAAGCGCAACTTTCTGGATCGGGACTACCCACTTGGTCTCCTGCCCACAACTGAGGTGGAGGTTTTGTTGATTCTCAAGCTTGTCCTCATGGTTGCAAGCTTTTTCCCAAGCCCGACCCCGGTTGATTGAGGGCATAGGGGATACCCCGATTCCATTTGGGAATCGGATTCTTTTTTCCCCTATGGGGAGACAGCTTCATCGTAAAATCTTTTGTTTTCATTCAAGCCCTCTGACTTTCTACTACAGCAGGTTATGGACCAGAGACTTGTCGCCAGCACAGATGATCCTACCAAAAGCAGCCCGCGGTGACTCCCCGCTTCGGCTCATTGAAGAACACTGTTTGCCCACCAACTCGCCGCGTCATAGCTTCAGCGACGGCAGAAGCCTTGGGTGAAGCACCAGATGGTTAATTCTTTTATCGTTAAGCCTTAAGTATTTGTACTTCCTTGTCGCGCCGAAGCCTTGGAGAAGGTGGAAGCCTCATTTTGGGTGGTGCCCTCTCGCAAACGCCAGCCTGGCTTCGGACCTCTAGGCACTTGGTGTCTTTGCGACAGAAAATATAGGTTTGTGCCTCCAGTGTGGGGTGAAGACCCCATAGGCACCATGCACTGGCCATGTTAATCTCACAGTATGAATCTATTACTCGTTTTGCTCGTCCTTCTTCTCTTGTTCGGCGGTGGCGGATTTTATTTTGGGGGTCCGATCGTCGGCGGCAGTGGTATTGGCCTGATTTTGGCAATCTGTCTTGTTATTTATTTGGTAGGCGGATTCCGGGCAAAAGTCTAATGCAGCGCTCCGGCTAGTGATCGCGGCGTTCCTTAGCGGTGGGCCTGAGCTGGCGTTTGCAACTACCATAGCAAATTAAAGGCGACTTAACATCACGAACATGCCCGCACTGAAAGATCTATTTCTGAATCAACCATCACTTAAATCCGTAATCGCGATGGCAGCAGGTCTTTGCGTGATTTACCTGATTAGCATACTAATCGAACTCCCGATCGAATTGATTGGCGGTCTTTGTCTGTCTTCAATCGTTGCATTGCTATGGATGGTAGTAAGACTTTTGAAAGACCAATATTCAACGGACAAAACCTTCGATGAGTGTTTTTATCAGGATGGCGAGGATTTATGCCGCAAATAAAGGAAATGATTCCTCCGTCGCGTGCAGCCAGTCAGTGGAGTAAACTTAAACGGTCGGTCTTGAAAGCAGCTGCAGTGGTTCACTTCGACGTCAATTGGTAACCCAACCGCGTACCGCAATTCTCAGGCAGGTTCTGAAGCAGATTAAGGAAATGATTTCAAGGAAACAATGACGCCCCCTTTCAGAGCCAGCACGGGAACGCGTGGTTCCTCCCACGGAGCCCGTTCTCAGCGGGCTCCGTAGGCAGGGCCTCATTCCATTACCACTAACTAAAACGCTAATTGGCCGCCTTTATGAGGCAATAGCACTGCTGGAAATCCATCCGCTTGGCCGGTTTGAAAACACTTTTTGGCACCCGTCAACTTGGCAATCTTTAATGCTGCAAGCATTTCAGCCAATTTGGTCAACGCACTTTTTATTTCGGCGCAGACCGCGCATCGTGCTCGCGCCCAGCGGCAACAGCAGCATCGCAGCGGCAAATATCGCCGAAGCCTCCGGGACAGCACTATAGGTTGCAACCTTTGTATCACCATGCTCGTCGCTGCTTTGTGAAGGCGGCAGCTGATGATCGTTCCAGACCGGTTCATGCCCCCGCTCGCCGCCACCGCTTTTAGTGTAATCAATATTTGCGTTCGCGACCATTAACGACGTTCCGAACATCAGCCCCATCATGATTGTTTTTATTTTCATAGTGTTTTTTTCATTAGTGCTCCTTGAAATATTATATTTCATGCAGAGACGATAACCGAACTTCATCCAAGATTGATATGGGGTATTCACCCCATACCTGCTCCTTGAACCCGGCAGAGGGGAAGACGGTCGCTCTTCGAGTTGGCAATCATGTCTGCGCTGGAAGCAATTAAAAGCAGCACCTGCAAAATGAAAGATTTCCATCCCGCCTCCGGCAATTTGTTAATAACTAAAACTGGCCATTAATGAATATAAGTAGACACTCTTTTTTCTTGAAGCCTAAAGAAGAATTTCCAAAAGCAAAACAGGCCTGGGAGATTTTGGTGGTTGACGACGAAACTTCCGTCTGCAATGCCATCAAGATGTTCCTCGAGCATGATGGGCACAAAGTTCAAACGGCCAACAGCGGCAGCAAAGCTCTAGTCCTGCTTGAGCAGCGCAGGTTTGATCTGGTCACGACGGATTTTTCCATGTCGGGAATGAATGGCGACGTGCTGGCCGCCGCCATCAAGAAGCGTTTGCCCAACCAGCCGATCCTGATGATCTCGGGCAATGCTGTGAGGGAGAAGTCTTCCGGCAATCCGCTTCTGGCCGTGGACTTGATTATTTCCAAACCATTTTTGCTGGCAGATTTGCGCAAAGCCATTGACTATTTAATGAGAAAGTTACCGCCAAATTCGCAATTGATTCTGTGCTGCCTCTCCTGGAATTGGAAAAACGGCTGGTATGAGTTATATAATCGGGCCGCAACCAGAGGACCGATATGGCCGAACAACAGCGACGACATTTCTCCAGCCAGGAGAAGGTTAACA
>Ga0302319_10001103_pt1 | contig 60562 bp, 62 predicted proteins | sample Bog_T0_2_FD_203319 | JGI IMG/M metagenome (GOLD analysis project Ga0302319, IMG submission 203319) | Peat permafrost microbial communities from Stordalen Mire near Abisko, Sweden - Bog_T0_2 | ecosystem: Environmental > Terrestrial > Soil > Wetlands > Peat | place: Sweden: Abisko, Stordalen Mire...
CCGAGAAAACGTTCCCGCCGCGTCACTTTCTTTTTGTCCGCATACTCTGCCTGCGCAAAACTGATCTGTTGTTCCATGCCCCACTCTAACAAAATAAACCGTCCGATTAAATCAGCGTTTCCTTAACGCACAATTCAATTACAATGTTAACCTGCCCACCGTCCAACTTCCTTCTTGGGAAGAGTTTTCTAAATATCCTCCAGAGGTAAGAGAGTTTTGGATGCGGGCCGGAGCAAAGGAGCAAGATGCGCGACATGTTTGGATCAATAAAGAACAAGAGCACCGCCATCAATATGATCGTACACGGCTTGGGGGAACGTTTGAAAGGCAACGCACCGGCCAGATTTTAGGCGCATGTCTTTCGGCATTTTGCATTACAGCGGGAACTCTTATCATTATCGCTGGAGGGAATCCCTGGGGATTTGCGGCTATTCTCGCAGGACTTACGCCTTTAGTGGCGATGGCGATCTATGCGAAAAATGTCGCGCCTCCAAAAATGGAGGAGGAGCAAAGTGAGAGTCCAATCCAGTCCGATGACGGGTCCTCCTCATAGCTAGGGAGAAAAGGAAGCATCTTTTCGGTGGCTTCTTGTTCGCTCGCGAACCCGGACAACAAGTTGTCCGGGCTACCCGAGGAAGGCAAAAATAGTTAGAGGTCCTTCGACGGCGCCGAGACAAGCTCGGCTTGCTCAGGATGACAGAATTTTTTAAAATCGGAATTCCGTTAATTCCGTCAAATATCGGCCAACTCGGCGTGCGACGGCTACCACAGCGGACAACCAGGAGGTCGTCCTCACCACACGAACGGGACGAGCATCTTTGTTCTCGCTTTATAGGCCGGATATTCGTTCGGAAATTGTTGGGCCATGAGCTTCTCTTCGGCTATTGCGCTATAGATGAAAAAAGGGCACACGATGATAAAGGCTATGAACCATATCGCACCGGCTGCAAAAGCTGACCCCAGCATGGCGAGAAGGGCTCCGGTATAGATCGGGTGGCGCACTCGCGCGTAGGGTCCGGTGGTCACAAGCTCGTGGTTTTCTTGCAGCGACATGGGTGTGCCCCAATTTCTGCCCAAATGGAGGCGCGCCCAAACGGCAAAGGCCATGCCTGCGGCGCAAAGAATGACGCCGATGACGCCGACAGCGGGATTCGAAGAGGCGGCTCCAAAGAGTAAGTGATGAGAGAATTTTCGGAACGCAGGAAGACGTTGAAGCTCGAGCGCGCCAATAACAAGGAGCGCCCGAAGCAGTGCGCCACGCCACCATGACACGCCATGAATTTTCTTTTTTGCTCGCAGAGCGGAGATGATCCAGAACGCGATAAGGATCAGCCAAAAGGCGAGGATGATGCACTGCGTGAAAATTGTCATGAGAATGCTTGAACATAGAAGCCGGTGGGAAAGAGGACAGGTCTTTTCGATTATGTCCGGTGGCTTCTTGTCGCCTGCGGCGACCCGGACAAACTAGTTGTCCGGGCTACCCGAGGAAGACACCGCCGCCCGGCGTGCGGCGGCTTCCAAAAATCGGCCTACTCGACGTAGAGTTCTTTGTCCTCTTCGATGGGCTTGCGGCATTCGTGCCATTTGCCGAAGAGGGGCGCGCGGAGTTTGGAGAAGATACGGTAGCCGAGATCGCAAATGGGCGCGGGGATGACGCGCAGGAAAAACTCGAAGACGCGAAATTCGGGCAGGCCCGCGATGACTTCGCGGATGGCGGCGCTGCGGACGAGGAATTCTTCGCCGCCATCATCGGCGCGGCGTTTGACGAGGATGACGGAATCGACGTTGGCGATTTCGGGGTGGGCTTGCGCGAGCTGCTCGAAGGTGTGGCACTGCTTCTGGCCGTAGCGCATGCGGTGCGCGTGGTCGGCGATTTTGACGCGGTTGACCCAGCGGTTGCAGAAGGCGCATTCACCGTCGTAGAAGAGGAGCAGCGGATGCTCCTCGGAGGTGAGGCCGGCTGGTTTGGGTGATTGCGTGAGCGCGTTCATGCCTGAATCAGTTTCGCATAATCGGCGCAGGGTGCAATGCGCTCTTATTGGGTAGGGACGGCAGTCCCTTGCTGTCGGACTTATTTTGGGACGCGAAGGGGCTCGCGTCCCTACCCTTAACGCCCGGGTGTGAAGGTGCCGGTGACGAGGCGGTCGATGAAGCTGGGGTCTTCGATGTTCTTCACATAGCCCCAGATGACAAGGGCGATGAGGAAGGAAACGAGCTTAGCCTGCCAGTTGTTCGACAAGAGGTTTTTCATGGTCTTTGTTTTGCAGGAGAATGGAGATCAACTGGGAGCGAAGTTCGTCGGTGGTGAGCGGGCGGCGCAATTCGCCGCCGACGGCGAGGGAAATGATCCCGGTTTCCTCGGAGAGGACGACGACGACGGCGTCGGTTTCGTCGCTGAGGCCGAGCGCCGCGCGATGCCGCAGGCCGAGGTTGCGCTGGAGGCCCTCAGCCTGGGTGAGGGGAAAGATGGCCGCGGCGACGGCGATGCGGTCGTCGACGATGATGACGCCGCCGTCGTGGAGCGGGGTCTTGGGAAAGAAAATCGTTTCGAGCAGGTCGTCGCTGACCTTGGCGTCGAGGATTGTGCCGGTTTCGCGCGCGGGTTCGTAGGTGATTTTGCGCTCGAAGGCGATGAGCGCACCATGGCCGTTCTGCTGCATTTGTTCGAGCGTGCGGATGACGAGCTCGATGACTTCGGTTTGCTGGCGATGTCCGCCGAGAAGCGGGCGGCTGCCGACCTCGGCGAAAATCCGGCGCAGTTCCGGCTGGAAAATAATGACGAGCGCGGTGATCAGCACGGCGGGCGAAAATTTGAGCAGCGTCAGGATGACGGTGAGGTTGAGGACGACGGCGAGAATCGACATGGTGGCCAGGACGAGGCCGAAGCCGGCGAGGACGCGCGCGCCGCGCGTGCCGCGAAAGAGTTTCCAGACGGAATAAATTCCGGTGGCGAGAATCAGGATTTCGATCAGCGAGCGGGCGATCTCAACCATGCTGTTGAAATGTGAGTGGAGAAAGTTCATGCGGTGTCGGCCCCACGCCCGAAGGCACCGGCCAGCCGCGCCGCGCGCAGAGCCGCGGGCACATCGTGCACCCGCCAGATCGCCGCGCCTCGCGCCGCCGCCCACATGTGGGCCAGTTCGTTTGTTATCTCCAAAGGCTCCGGACCGCCAATTAATTTTAAGAAAGATTTGCGCGAGAGCCCGACGAGGATGGGACGCCGCAGCGCGCGGAAAGTCTCCAGATCGCGCAGCAACGCCAGGTTATGGTTGAGCGTTTTGCCGAAGCCGAAGCCGGGATCGCAGACGATGGATTCGAGGGGCAGTCCGTTTTCCTCGGCACGCGCGAGGAACTTGGCGAGGAAGTCGGCGATCTCCATGCTGACGTCGGTGTAGGTGGGCTCCTTTTGCATGACGATGGGTCGGCTGAGCGCGTGCATCAAAACGTAGCCCGCGCGATATTGCGTGACGGCGGGCCAGAGCATGGGGTCCCATCGCCCGGCGCTGATGTCGTTGATGATTTCGGCGCCTTCATCGAGAGCGGCGACGGCCACGGGCGCTTTCCATGTGTCGATCGAGAGGGGAATTTTCAGGCGGCCCTGCAAGCGCCGGACGATGGGAAGAACGCGCGCGATTTCGCTTTCAACGCTGATGGGCGTCGCGCCGGGGCGGGTCGATTCGCCGCCGAGGTCGAGGATGTCCGCACCCTGGGCTTCCATTTCGAGCGCGTGATCGAGAGCCAGTTCGGGGTCGAGATAGCGTCCACCATCGGAAAAAGAATCGGGCGTGACATTAAGGATGCCCATGACGAGAGGGCGATCCTGCCATTCCAAGGTGCGTGTTTTGAGTTTCCAGGCATGGGCAGGCACAAGGTTAAGGTGCCACCACTGAAAGCCTTTGGCTAGTTGGGATTAAGTTAATGGAAGAAAAGTAAATAAGAGTTCGGCGAGATTTTCCACAATTCCCTGTAAATTCTCTTGCGTTCCATCCCACTTATCAGGTAAACGCTAGGGATGCCACGCTTCGCAGCACTGTTCGTCGGCCTCGCATGCCTGGCGGCGGCAACCACTTTCCTGACCAGTTGTGGTGCGATTCGCACTGCGCCGCTGCCCAGCGCCACGGTGAAGCTCACGCCGAATCCCCCGCATATCTACATCGCGCCTTTCGATATCTCGACGGGCAAATGGCTGGTGGGACGCGAGGGCGCCGACCTGGTCAACTTCAAGGAGGATTTTCAAACCAATTTCGCGCATCAGCTCGAGACGCGGCTGATGAAGCTGGCGCCGACGGAACAACGCTGGGTGAATGATCTGCCGGATCATGGCTGGCTGGTCGCGGGTGAATTCGTGACGGTTTTCCAAGGCAGCCGCGCGCTTCGCACGGCGGTGGGCGCGGGGATGGGAGAGACCACGATGCAGACCAATGTTTACGTTTACGATCTCGATGTCTCCAAGACGCAGTATGTACTGGCTTTCCGCACGGGTGTGCCTGAAGGCGGCAGCGATACGGGCGCGGGCAGCGGCTCGGCTCCGTCCGGGATTACCGCCGTGGGCGAGCCTATCACCACCGCGATAGGTTTGGGTTCCGGCTTGAAGCTGGATACGACGCGGACGTGCCGCGAAATTGCGGCGGTTCTCGCGCAATATAAATAGTGCTGGGGCCACGGCTCCTCGACTATTTTCGAGACAGGCTCTAGTCTTCTTCACCGATGTCCTTCCCGGCCTGGTTTCACGCGCTCGATCTGCACCTGCTCTATTTAATCAACCAGACTTGGAGCAGGCCGTGGCTTGATCCGGTGATGGCGCGCGTGAGCGATTTCGATTCGTTTCGCTGGCCGCTCATCGTGGCGGTCATCGCGATGCTGATCTTCGGCGGTTTTCGCGCTCGGCAATTTTTGGTCCTGATGGCCGCGTGTTTGATCATCGGCGATGCGGTCATCGATTGGGATTTCAAAATCGCGGTGAATCGTCCGCGCCCGAACGAGACGGAGCCGCATCTGCGCGTCGTGACGGTCCGTGGCGTGACCGAATCGGTCCCGCAGCGGCATGTCGCGAAGGGCCGGTCGTTCACGTCGGGCCACGCCTGCAACAACGTCGCGCTGGCGATGGTCGGCTGCGCAATCTTCGGGCGCTGGGCATTGTGGCTCTGGCCATGGGCGGCGCTGGTGAGCTATTCGCGGATCTATGTCGGGTCGCATTACCCGAGCGATATCCTCGGCTCGTGGATCGTGGCGCTCTTTTACTCCTATTTTATTTTAAAAACGGCGGAGTGGTTGTGGAGAAATTATGCGCCAAGGAAGTTCCCCCGGCTCCATGCGGCGCATCCCGTTTTGTTTCCGCATTGGGCGACATTACTGCGAGGAAAGTAGACACCCGACCGTTCATCGGTCAGGTTTGAGCGCCTGAGTCCTTTATGTACGAGAGATTTCCCCAACCCTATCCCTATTCCGTGCCGGCGAGACGGCCCATTGCGTGGGTGACGTGGATCATTGTCGGCTCGACGGTCGCGGTGTTTCTGCTGCAACTTCTCGGGCTTCATCTTTATGGCGATGACGTAGTCGGCGACGCGCTGGCGTTCAGTTCGCAGGCCATGGCGGAACATCGCTATTGGACGCTGCTCACCTACGCGTGGGCGCATGCGGTGGTACTGTTTGGCGATCCGGGCCTGTTCTGGCTTCACATCGTGTCGAATATGGTTCCCGTGATTTGCCTGGGCCCGGCGCTCGAGTCGATACTGGGGCACTGGCGCTATCTGGGCCTGTATCTGGGAGGCGCGATTGTGTCGGTTTTGGTCTGGTACTTGTTCAATTCGGATGTGAACGAGCCGATCATCGGCGCAAGCGGAGCGGTGTTTGCGCTCATTGTTGGTATCGGGACGGCAATCCCGCGCGTGCGCGTGACGGTACTTCTCTTTTACGTGCTGCCGCTGCGCATGAGCATGCGGGTGCTGGCGGTGACGGTTTGCGGGGTGGAAGTGGCATGCATTCTCTTTCATTGGATGCCTGAAGTGGCGCACTCGGCGCATCTTGGCGGTGCGGCTTTCGGGTGTGCTTACGTTTTGCTGTTCCGGCCGCGGCAGGAGGACTTCTGGGGCAAATGCGACATAGGGGACAAATAGAGACCTCTGCGAAAGTCTCGTTTTTCCAGTCCGTCATACAAGGATGACGGAGCTTTTTTTGGCGCGGCGACACTTTCCCAAAGATCTCCGCTGGGACGGGGAAATCCGCACGGGGAATTACCCGGCGATAAATCGCCGGGCTACTTTCGATTGTCCCTCCGGGACTTCAATCCTGCCCTTCACAGACTTTCGCAGAGGTCTAAACTCCCCTCCAGTCGCTTCGCCCTCCGCAGGAGGGGTTTGTCATGCGCCGCTTTTGGCGATACGCTTCATTGATGAATAAAGCAACGCTCAACCCTCCGCTCGCGAAGGCCTTCGCGCCCGCGCTGGCCGATTGCCAGAGCCAGCCCGACTCGCGCCAGTTGCGCGTCGACAAGGTTGGCGTCCGGGGGTTGCTCCATCCCATCGAAGTCCGCGACAAGCATCACGAGACCCAGAACACCGTCGCGCGCATCAGCCTGCTGGTCGACCTGCCCAAGGATTTCAAAGGCACGCACATGAGCCGGTTCGTCGAGGTGCTCAACGCGCACGGACGGCTCATCCATGTCGAAAACGTGCCCGGCATGCTCCACGCGCTCCAGAAAAAGCTCCAGGCGCAGGTCGCCCACATCGAGGTCGAATTTCCATACTTCATGGAAAAGGAAGCCCCGGTCACGAAGGCCAAAGGGCTCGTCGATTACCAGGTCAAATTCGCCGCCGCCGCGCATGGCAAGGACGTCACCTTCACCGTCACCGTGACGATCCCCGTCACGACGCTCTGCCCCTGCTCCAAGGCGATCAGCGCCCGCGGCGCGCACAACCAGCGCGGCTACGTCACGCTCGCGCTTCGTTCCGTGCGCCCGATCTGGATCGAGGACATGATTTCCCTCGTGGAAGAGTCCGCCAGCAGCGAAATCTATTCCCTCCTTAAGCGGCCCGATGAAAAATTCGTGACGGAACAAGCCTACGACAACCCCGTCTTCGTCGAGGACCTCGTCCGCAACGTCGCCGTCCGCTGCAACCGCCATCCCGACATCACCTGGTACAAAGTCGAAGCGGAAAACATGGAGAGCATCCACAATCATTCCGCCTACGCCTGCATCGAAAACAGTCCTCCGGACGGCGGTAGTCTCAAATAGAATTTTCTCTCGTCGCTCTCGTCCGGACTACGAAAGTTCCGGCGAGGGAGCGCCATGCAACAAGCCGTCCACGCTGAGATGCTCATCAATCGCCGGCCAATAAATGCCATTACCACCGCCGCATGTTTCCCAATGGCTCCTTTGTTCAGCAGTCGCCTTGAACAGGCGGGGATACCAAAACACCGGAACGCTGATCGCCCGGCCGTCGAACAAAGACACGGTCAACGCGTCGGACGTCACCTGCACGTCCTTCACTCGTTCATCCATTTTTAAAATACTCATGCCGGGGGCGGAGTGAATGGATTAAGAATGGACCAGTCTTTGTTCCAAGCTTTCTTCGACAAATCGGTTCAGACTGACGCCTTCCTGTTTCGCTTCGACGATCACACGCGAATGCAAGGCAGGGGAAATCCTCAGCACAAACTTTCCACTGCAAGGCTTCTCAGGTTTTTCACCGCGCTTGGCGCAAAATTCGAGATAATCTTCAACGCTATCGCGAAAAGCCCGCTCAAGCTCCTTGACCGTTGTGCCCTGAAAGGTGATGACGTCCTTCAGCCCCAACACCTCTCCATGGAAAATTTTCGCTTCAGCATCGAAGCTCACATGACCGGTGTATCCTTTATACTTTAACATGGTCGTATTCCTTTCGTGTTCCTATCAATTCCAGTTTCATGACAGCGTTGGGTTAATTCCTGCATTTGCCGGAAAACGTTCGACGCTTTTTACAGCGCCCTTATCCGTTACCCGTTGCGGATGGGGTCGATGAAACGACGCCCGGACGCCGTTTAGGGCCACTCGAACCCGCGAACCGCTGCCTTCGCTTACCTCCGCCCCTAACGCGACAAACAGCTTTTCTATGTCTGCCCAGGCAATATCGCTTGGAGGTGGCTTCTTAAAAACTTTTTCGAGCGTCCCTCTCTGCTTGCTATTCATTTGGAAGTACTAAAATATAGTATCAATAGAAAAGGTCAAGAGACTATTTTTCACTCGCCGTTACAGGATTGCCGACATCGCCAGTACCTGCTTATCATGAGATGAGCATGGTTCGAACTCCTTACGAATCAGCCATCCTTGGCTTTCAGAGTTGCGTTCCTTCAGCTTTTACTGATGCCGTGGGAGCCTGTGCTTTCGCGAAAATAGCGCGAAAATAGACGCGAAAATAGGGACAGGACGCGAAAATAGCGAAAATAGGAAATAGCGAAAATAGGGACAGGCATTGCGACAGACATCTCCCCCCCACTTGCCGATCCAGCGTGCGGTACTGAATCGCTGGAGCAGGCACACGTTGAAACGGTAGGTTTGGCAATAATTTGTTAAAAAATCACGAAGCCAAAAATCTTTTTAAGCTTTTTAGGATATTTAGACTCTGTAGTGCTACCGCCTTATTCCCGGATGCGTTAGAATCGCATCCATGAAAAAATCTAGCTCCGATCCTCCACCCCTCTCCGTTCCCTGGTCGAACTCCCACTTGAAACAATTTAACCGAATCCCATACGCCCCATTCGCCTGATTCGCCTGATTCGCTTATTTTTTTTCGCGAAAAGGGGAAAAGGCAGGCGGGAGGTTCTGGGTGTTATACCACCTGTAGCCATTACTTGGTAAAAAAGCTCTGTCATCCCGAGCTTGTCGAGGGATCAGCCTCCGGTGGGTTATGCTACATCTTCTGGTAGCTGATCCTTCGTCATACAAGGATGACAGAATAGTTTTTACTAAATTACATTTCAAAGCGGTCTTAGCCCCACACCTGCCGATCCAGAGTGCGGTACTGGATCGCTTCGCTCAAATGCGTGGAGTCGACCTTTTCCGCGCCGGCGAGATCGGCAATGGTGCGCGACACCTTGAGGATGCGGTCGTAAGCGCGGGCGCTCAAGTTGAGTTCCGACAGCGCCATCCGCAGCAGGCTTTCGCTGTCCGTATCGAGCGGCACAAACGCCTTGATGTCCTTCGATCCCATCAGCGCGTTGCACCGGACCTTGCGTTTGGAAGCAAAGCGCTCGTGCTGGATTTTCCGCGCCTTCACAACGCGCGCGCGAATGTCCGCCGAGGATTCCGCCGCATGCGCCCGCAGCAGCGTCTCATGTTTGACGGCGGGCACTTCGACGTGAATATCGATCCGGTCCAGCAGCGGCCCCGAAATCTTGTTGAGATAGCGCCGGATTTCGAGCGCCGTTGCGCGACCCCGTTGTGCGTCGCCAAAACCGCCGCTGCCGGGGCTCGGGTTCATCGCCGCGACCAGCATGAATTGCGCGGGAAAAGTCATCGACCCGGCCGCGCGAGAAATCGTAACCGTGCCGTCCTCCAGCGGCTGGCGCAAAACCTCCAGCGCGCTGCGGCGAAATTCGGGCAGCTCGTCCAGGAACAGAACGCCGTGATGCGCGAGACTCACTTCGCCGGGACTCGGATTGGCCGTGCCGCCAATCAGCCCAGCGTCCGAGATCGTATGGTGCGGCGAACGGAATGGCCGCCGCGTCACCATCGCCTGGTCCGGCGTGAGCAGCCCCACGACACTGTGCACCCTCGTCGTTTCGAGCGCCTCGTCGAGCGTCAGCGGCGGGCATATCCCCGGAATGCGTTTCGCCAGCATCGACTTGCCGCTGCCGGGCGGACCGATCATCAGCACATTGTGGCCGCCCGCGACAGCGACCTCGATGGCGCGCTTCACGTGCTCCTGCCCTTTCACGTCCGAGAAGTCGTTCTCAATCGCGTCGAACTCGCCGAGCATTTCGTTCGGGTCGATGCGCACGGGCAGGATGCCGACAGTGCCAGCGAGGAACTCGGCAGCTTCGCGCAAATGCGTGACCGGATAGACATCAAGCCCCGCGACGACAGCCGCCTCGGCTGCATTCGCGGCGGGAAGGATGAGGCCCTTTTTCTTGTGCTTGCGGGCGGAAAGAGCAATGGCCAGCGCGCCTTTGACGGGCCGCACTTCGCCGGTCAGCGCGAGTTCTCCGACGACCCAATAGTCATCGAGATTGCGCAGCGAGAGCTGGTCGGACGCCGCCACAATGCCCAGTGCCATCGGCAGGTCGAAACTCGGTCCCTCCTTCTTCACGTCGGCCGGCGCGAGGTTGAACGTCACGCGCCCGAAAGGATATTTGAACGCGCTGTTGTTGACCGCCGTGATGACCCGGTCGCGGCTTTCCTTCACGGCAGTATCGGGCAATCCCACCACGACCGTGACTTGTTTTCCGTAGGTGGCGTTGACTTCCACTTCAACGGCGTAGGCATCGACTCCCCAAACCGCAGCGGAAAAAACCTTGGCCAGCATTCATCTAGCACACCAAGTTCACGGCAGCGTGACGAGGAGAAACCATCAGAAGATACTTCGCGCGAAACCTTCTCCCTAAAATTATCCTACTGCGCGGGCGGCTGGCCCACGGTCGAATTAGTAACAGGAGCGCCGGTAGAAGACGGATTCTCCGCATCCTGACCGGACGTCATCGCCTTGGCGCGTTTGCGGAACAGGTCGACATTCTGTTGGAAGTGTTGCGCCTGATCAGGGTGCAGGATCGCGGCGATTTGTTGAAAGGTCTGCCTGTTTGGCTTCGGTTGCTTAAAAAATTGCGTGGGGCTTTTTTTCTCCTGAAACACATAGAAGTTGTTGTTCAAGAGAGACAAGCGTGTCGTTATTCAAGAAAAAGAGAAAATCAAACTAAAGAATTTTTAGGAATCTCCGATGTGTAAGCTAACGGCAATACTTAGAATAAATAAGTAATTGGAGGTTTATTATGGATAAAATCATCAAAGAATTTTTTATTGAATGAAAGCTCCAATAGCCCGGATCGCGTAGACCAATCCACATTCCCGATGGCAGCAACGTAACAAGCCCGAGGAGAGCTGCTCTCTCTATTAAATTTCAACCCTTCACTCAACCCCAGTCCATCAAGACAAAACCAACTAAAAACAAATAACATGCATGCTACCGCGCCCATCAAAAGAAATGGGACCTCCCTCCCCACAGACAGCAACCCTGCTGTTGAAATCAAAAAACTTAATCTCGATGCCGACTTACTTGAAACGCGGGCTAAAATAGATGCCCTTAACGATGCCCGGGCCGTTATCGAGTTTGAACTCGATGGCACCATCATCACGGCCAATGATAACTTCCTCGAAACTCTCGGTTATTCTCTGGAAGAAATCCAAGGCGAGCACCACAGCCTATTAGTGGAGCCGTCTTTCCGCGACAGTGCCGATGATAAGCAGTTCTGGCGCGATCTCAACAAGGGCAAGTGCCAGACGGGGGAATACAAGCGCATCCGCAAGGATGGCGCTGAAATCTTGATGAAGGCCTCCTACAAACCGATCCTCGACCTCGACGGAAAGCCATTCAAAGTCATCAATTTCTGCACCGATATCACGAAGCGAAAGGTGGCGGAACTCAATAATACCCGTCATGTCGAGGAGTTGGACCGCGCGCAGGCGATCATTGAGTTCAGCATTGAAGGCGTCATCCTCAACGCCAATCACAATTACTTGTCGCTGCTGGGATACAATCTGGAGGATATCAAAGGCAAGCAGTTTGGCTCGCTCGTGGATCCGGTTTTTCGGGAAAGCGCAGCGTTCAAGCAACTCTGGCAGGATTTTACCGATGGCAAATTTAGAGTAACCGAGTCCAAGCGCATCGGTCGTGGCGGCAAGGAGGTCTGGCTGCAGTCGTCCTTTAATCCGATCGTAGATGTCTACGGCAAGACGCGTAGGATCATGACGTATTGCATCGATATCACGGAGCGCAAAACCACCGAAGCCAATCTTAAGAAAACACTGGAAATCGTGACTCAAAATGCCCAGGCCCTCGGATCGGCCTCGGAAGAGCTCTCCGCCACCAGCCAGCAGATGGTCGGCAATGCAGAGGAGGTTTCGACCCAGGCAAACGTTGTCTCAGCCGCTGCGGAAGAGGTCAGCAAGAATGTGCAGACCGTCGCCACCGGCACCGAGGAGATGAGCGCCAGCATCAGGGAGATCGCCAAGAACGCGCAGGATGCGGCGAAGGTCGCGACCAGTGCGGTCCAGGCAGCCGAAACGACCAACGCGACGATCACCAAACTTGGCGAAAGCAGCGCTGAAATCGGCAAGGTTATCAAGGTCATCACCTCGATCGCCCAGCAAACCAACCTGCTGGCCCTTAACGCCACCATCGAGGCGGCGCGCGCTGGTGAAGCGGGCAAGGGATTTGCGGTCGTCGCCAACGAAGTCAAGGAACTCGCCAAGGAAACGGCCAAGGCTACCGAAGACATCAGCCGGAAAATCGAAGCGATCCAGGGCGACACCAAGAGCGCCGTCAAGGCCATCGGCGAGATCAGCACGATCATCAATAAGATCAACGATTATCAGAACACCATTGCCAGCGCGGTGGAGGAGCAGACCGCGACGACCAACGAGATCAGCCGCAACGTGGCCGAGGCAGCCAAAGGCAGCACGGAGATTGCGCAAAACATCACCGGTGTTGCGGAAGCGGCCAAGAGCACAAGTGCCGGTGCAGCCGACACGCAGAGAGCGTCGGGCGAGCTCTCACGCATGGCAACTGAACTGCAAAACATTGTCAGCCTGGCGGCAAAATAATCAATCAACTCAAACTCAGAAACTAAAACCAAAAAACTCAAACCCAGAAACTCAGATTCGAACTCAAAAACTCAAACTCAAAACCTCAATGAACTCACTGAACTCAAAACGATGGGGAATAGCCGGCGCCGGAATTCTTATCCAAATGGCGTTGGGAGCGGTCTATGCCTGGAGCATTTTTCGCAAGCCTTTGGCGACGCAGTATCATTGGTCAATCGAACAGGTAACCTTAACCTTCACGATCTCCATCATGGTCCTGGGTTTCGCCGCATTTTTCGGCGGACTGTGGAATAATCACAGCGGTCCGCGTGTGGTGGCGGTCACGGGCGGGTTGCTTTACGGTCTCGGCACGATGCTCGCCAGTTGCTGCGATGGCAGGTTGTGGTGGCTCTATCTTAGCTATGGTTTTATCGCGGGCATCGGCCTTGGGTTCAGCTATATCATCCCGGTGGCTGTGCTGGTGAAATGGTTTCCAGACAAGCGCGGCCTGATGACAGGCGTCGCAGTGGGTGGGTTTGGCGTTGGGGCGCTTGTTACCGCGCCTCTGGCGGCGCACCTTATTCAGACGGTCGGCGTGATGAGCACGTTTGCCTATCTGGGAGCGGCTTATCTCGTGGTCTGTGTCGGTGCCGGCGCCTTTATGCAGAATCCGCCCGCAGGCTGGACTCCCGAAGGGTGGACGCCGAAAACCTCATCGGCCTCGCGCACGGGGGGAGACTTCACGCTTGGACAGGCCCTGAAAACTTGGCAATGGTGGGCGCTCTGGTCGCTCTTATTCCTGAATACCTCAGCCGGTATCTCGGTCATTTCGCAGGAAGCGCCCATATTTGAGGAACTGGCCTCCGTCTCCGCGATCGTGGCAGCAGGCATGGTCGGAGTCGTCAGCATTGGAAATGCGTTGGGTCGTGTTTTCTGGGCGGGGGTATCCGATTCGCTCGGTCGCAAGTACACCTTTCTGGTCATATTCCTGATTCAGGCGATCCTCTTTTGGATCCTGCCGAGCATCACCACGACAACGTCCCTGACTGTGGTCGCGTTCGTGATATTGATGTGCTACGGCGGCGGCTTCGGCACCATGCCGGCGTTCGCGGCCGACTACTATGGCTCCCGCTACGTCGGGCCCATTTATGGCCTGATGCTGACGGCTTGGGGATTCGCCAGCGCGTTCGGACCGCTGCTGATCGCGCATGTGCGACAGACGAGCGGCAACTATGCCAGCGGCCTTCACATCCTCTCCGTCATCATGCTGGTTTCCATTCTGCTGCCATGCCTGGTTCGGGCTCCGAAGAAGAGCGCGTCGAAGCTTCCGCTTGAACCGCTTTTCGGGCCAATCCCCGGTACGGAGACGGAACTCGATGAAGTCGTCGATTCGAGCCACAAATAAGGGTTTGAGAAAAGGGATAGGCAGGTTTTGAAACGGAAAATTTGCCTATCCCCTTTTTCTGCTCTCACATGGGAGGCAAGAAAAAACTTCGGAGCAAGCTCCGAGGAAGGCGCCGTCGCGCGGAGTGCGACGGCTACCGCTGCACCCGCACTGAGCCAGCGCGGGCTACCACTGCACCGAAGCGCGACGGCTACCAGGTCTCTTAAAGCTTGCCAGCGGGTTCTTTTTTCCGAAGGTAGTCGCCATGACGAAGGCCCTCCTGCCTCCCGGTTGGGTACGCGCGCGCCTCTACCATCTGCTGGCTCCGCTGGTTGCGCTCGTCGTGCTGGCTCTCTTCGAGCAGACCTGGATCGGCGAGCTGCTGGAAGATCAAACGGTCAATCTCCGCTTTCGGGCTCGCGCGCCGTTCGATCCTCCCGCCGATCCGCGCCTGGTTTTTGTGGGGATCGACCAGCAATCCCTCGATAAATTCGGGAGGTATCCCTGGCCGCGAACGACCATCGCTCATTTTCTGACATCCATCGCCCAAGCCAACGCGAATCCCTACGCCATCACGTTCGATATTTTGTACACGGAGCAATCGTCCAATCCAGCCGACGACGCCGCTTTGGGCGATGCTGTCGCGCTTTTGCCGAACGTGACCACCGGCGCGCTCAGTGTAAGGCCGTCCGGCGTTTCGAGGGATGCCGGGATCATCAAAACCGCCGAGGAAAGAACGCAGGCCGATCTCAAGAACCCCGGACCTACAAAGCCATTCACCCAAATCCGCGGCGATGTGCAAAAGATTCGCGGCTCCGACATCGCCACGCTACCTGTCGAGCCGGTCCGGACACAGAGCCTGTTTGGATTCGTCAATGACGAGCCGTCGCCGGTCGACTTTATCCGGCATACGCTGCCGGTGCTGTTGCGCGTCGGGGACCAAGTCTATCCTTCGCTTGCCTTGCAGACGCTTTGCCAGGTGCTCGGTGTCGATCCCGACAAGGTCGAGGTGAACGTCGGGGAAAACGTCATCCTGAAAAACGCCTCCGGGAAAAGCTGGACGATTCCGATCAACGAACGTGGCGATTACCTCATCAATTACCGGCGCAATGATGCCTTTCGCTCCGTTTCGTTCGGGCTGCTTTCCACCTTCATGGATGAGCACCTGCGGACCGGCGCGCCCCTGCCGCCCGAGTGCAATATCGAGAAAAAGACCCTGGTGATCGGCGAGGCCGCAACCGGGCTGACCGATCTTGGCCCCACTCCGCTCGAAGCGCAAAGCCCGCTGGTCTACACTCATCTCAACGTCCTCAACAACGTCCTGAAGAACGACTACCTCAGCCTCGTTCCGTGGTATTGGGTGGTTGTCGGATGGCTGCTTGTCACATGGGCCACGTTGCTGCGCTTGAAAGAAGCGCCGTTGGGTGAGGCCGTCATCGTGCCCATCGCGCTGGTGGTTCTTTATACGGTCATCGCCTTCGCCATTTTCGGATTCTGGAGCCTGCAAATCGCCCTCGCGTGGCCGGTATTGGGCTACAGCGCGCTGAATTTTGGCGGCGTGGTTTTGCGCTGGCGCGAGGAGCAGCGGGGCCGGCAGCAGCTCAAGCAGCTTTTCTCCAGCATGCTTTCGCCTGAGGTGTTGAATCACCTGCTCGAGCATCCGGAAAACGTGAAGCTCGGCGGGTCGGAACGGGCCGTGACTATTCTCTTTTCCGACATCCGCGATTATACCAAGTTCAGCGAGGGCCTCAGCGCGGCGGAAGTCGTGCGGCAGTTGAACGTCTATTTTGAGCGGATGGTCGGCGCGGTGAAAGAATGCCGTGGGACGTTTCACAAGTACATCGGCGACGCGATCATGGCGGCCTGGGGCGATATCGCCGCGGCCAGCCTGGGGCCTGAGAAAGACGCGCAAAATGCCGTCCGCTCGGCGTTGATGATGCGCCGCGCGCTGCGGGAGCTGAATGATGAGCGTCGGGCCGAGGGCCTGACGCCTTTGCGCATCGGCATAGGCTTGAACCATGGCGTCGGGGTCCTGGTCGGGTTGATCGGGGCGTCGAGCCAGATGGAATTCACGGTGATGGGCGATGCGGTCAACACGGCTTCGCGGCTCGAAGGCATGACCAAGGAATTCAAGACGGATTTCGCCATCAGCGAGAGCGTGCGGTTGCTCATCGGAGACGGGTTTCTCGTCCGCCGGCTCGGCTTGATCGTGCTCAAGGGCAAAACCACGCCGACCGTCGTCTACGAAGTCCTCGCTGAAAAATCAGCCGTTCTCCAATCGCGGTTGTCGCCGCAGACGGTCGCGCGTTATGAGGAAGCTTTTGATCATTTCCTCGCGCGGCGCTTCGCCCAGGCCGAGGCCGGTTTTCAGGCCTGCGAAAAGGATTATCCCGACGACCATTGCGTGAAGATGTACCTGAAGGCCAGCCGTGAATTCTCCGCCAAGCCGCCGCCGCCGGAGTGGGATGGGCGGATTGTGATGGAAACGAAATAGAGTCTTACCTCAAGAAAATCATTAGCCAGTCCTGCGGACGGCGGTAAAAGAGCACAAGGAACACAAAGGGCTTAAAAATACTGAAAGGAATCAACCTGCTTTTTCAGTTTTTTCTTACATTCTTTGTGTTCTTTTGTGGCTAAATTAACCCTCCATTCATGCTTCAACTCTCGCTCGATTTTTTGGGACAACAGCTTGGTCGCTTTAAATCGGCGCGCGCGCCGCGAACGCGGATCGACCGACCCATGGCTTGGAAGCATGGCATTACCGTGCACATTGTGTTTCGGGACCGTGCCCGGCGTTACCTGCTGGGGCTGCGACCGGATGGCGCGGCGAGGCTGGTCATCCCGAGGCGCGGCTCCGAGGCGGAAGGGATCCGGTTCCTGGAACGGAGCGAGGCGTGGCTGCTGAAGCGGATGGCGCAATGGCAAAGCCGGAGCCAGGCGCGCGAGGCGTGGGTGGAGGGCGCGCGATTTCCCTTTCGCGGGGAGGAAAGCGTCCTGCGCGTGGAAAACCACGAGCGCGGCATTCGGCTTTGCTTCGCGGACCAGATCATTTGCGTGACGCGCGCGCTGCCCGACTATCGCGACGTCGTGTTTGCGCATCTTCGCGAACTGGCGGAACGCGAGCTTCCAATACGGACTCGAGAGATGGCTCACCTTCATGGCATTACGGTCCGTCGCGTGACGGTGCGGGCGCAGAAAACGCGCTGGGGTTCGTGTTCGGTGCGGGGGACGATTTCGCTTAACTGGCGGCTGATTCAAGCGCCGCCGTTCGTGGTCGATTATCTGATCATTCACGAGCTGATGCATCGCCGCGAGATGAACCATTCGGCGCGTTACTGGAAGCTTGTGGCGGAGGCTTTTCCTGATTATCGGAGTGCTGAGAAATGGCTCAAGAAGAGCGGGATTGAGCTGAGGGCTTTGTAGCCCGCACTGCTTTGTTAAAGCCTTTTTGAGAGGAAGACATGAAATCATGAAAACAGGAAGGAAATGAAGGATCATCCCTCCTCAGATTCAATTTCATGTCTTCATGCTTTCATGTTTTCCTGTTGAAAAATGATAATTTCAACAGAGGATGATGCGTCCTAATGCTCCAAGCGGATGACGACTTCGCCTTTTTGGATTTTGACGCAGCAGGTGAGGCGATATTTCTCCGGGTCCTTGTTCCACTGATCGAGGACATTGAGTTCCTCGTCGGTTGGCGGATCGAGATTTTCCATGCCCGAGGCGATTTCGACGGCGCAGGTTCCACAGGAGCAATTAAAGCATCCGGCTTCCATTTCGACGCCCGCCAGTTCCCCGGCGTCGAGGAGGAGGGTGCCGGCGGGAACTTCGGCGGATTGGCCGCCAGGGAGAAGTGTTACTTTAGGCATGAGTTTAATATCGGTGCGGCCATGTCTTTAGTCTAGGCTATCTCCTGGCCTGAAGGCACGCCCGGAATCGGGCTGCGAAACGGCGCGATTCCATTTAGACCATAATGAATTGTCCTCAAGAAAAAAATTGTCCCATTATTTCTTATAGCCACAATCTTGTGACGATGCGGCGAAGCCCTCGACTTACGAGCCTGAATATCACATGATAAGGCGCATCGTGCACAAGATGAAGCAACCTTTTGCCCGAAAAATGAATTTGACCAACCCGCTGCCATTCAAGAAAGCTTCGGAACCCCTCATCGTCCCAACCGGAAAATTGTAATGGAAATTCACATCAAACTGGCAGGCGTCCAACTCGGGCCCTACTCGGAAAGGCAAGTGCGGGAGTATATCTCGGAGGGCCTGCTGTTTCCGACCGACCCGGCCCGGCAGGAGGGGACGGAAAACTGGATTGCGGTGAATGAGCTGCTTGCGAAGTTTTCAACACCAACGGACATCCTGCCAAAATCGGTATTTGAGAAGCCCCCTGGAACGCCGAAACAGCCGACGCCAGAAGGCGCGCTGGAACCGACCGACAAACTACCGAAGTTTGTGTTTGAAGGGATTCCCGAAACGCCGAAGCGCGCACCGGACGTTGCGCCGGGAGTGATCCATCTGCCGACGAGACGGCAGGATACACGGAGCCTACCTGTTCCGCAAAAAGGCGAAGTTTCGGATAAAAAAACCATTTTGATCGAACCGGTCGCGCCTCCTGTGCCTTCTTCCGGGGGACAGTCTCCCGTTCCGATGCGCTCAACGACGCCGCTTATTCCCTCGCATCAGAAAAAGGTATCTGGGGAGTCCCTGGCAAAAGCGCTTGCCCATAAAACCGCGCCCCTTGCGAGCCGTGGAAGCATTCCTCCATCCGGGCGGCTTTCTCCCGCAGCTTCGGCGACTCCGAGTGAGGCTTCGCCCCCTGCGCCCGCACAACGGGAAGTAAGCAAAGCGCCTCTCTCGCCGTTGACGCGGGCTCTTTCCGCAAAAACCGCTCCCATGCGATCAGGGGCGACAGCGGCCCCAACCTCGGGCGCGCCGCCAGCCGGTCGGCCCATTACGTCGCCGCTGCCCACGAAGCCGGCGTTCAAGCCCGCCTCGGCAAGCGTCCCGCCGCCTCCATCGGTGGTCAAAACGCTCAGCAGCAAACTGGCGCAGGTCTCGCCAAAACCACCGCCAAGTTCTCCGCCGGCGAATCCCGCGAACGCGGAAACGACTAAGATTACGTCTCCCAGGACAAAGATATCGGAAATCCCGGCCACGCCGCTTCCGGAAGAAACGGTGGACGAACCGTTCGTGCCGTCCACGCCCAGAAAAATCCTTCCCGGCTTGATTTATGCGGGCGCTGCGGTGGTTTTGCTAGGGTTTTATTATCTTTGGTCGCCTTACCATGCCGCCTCTTCGCTCCTGAACGCGCTTGATGACGGCGATCCGAATGCGCTGGACGCGGCAATTGATTTTCCCTCCGTCCGGGCTTCGCTGAAGGGTCAGGTACAGAGCCAGCTTGCGCAATCCCCGGGGGGTGCGACTTCGTCCAAGCTTCTTTCCATGATCGATCAGTCCATCGATCTGTATGTTTCGCCGGAGGGGATTTCAGAGTTGATAAAAAGGACGAGCCAGATCCCGATCGAGCAGCAGGTGCAGGCGATGTCGCCCGAGGTTGCGGAGAAAATCCTGCTGGCATTCACCGGCCAGCCGGTCAAGCACAAGGGGTTGGACTCGATTGCCGATTTCAGCATCGATAAGGATGTGGCCATGCTCCATCTGCAATTTCAGGGGATGGGCTGGAAACTGAAGCGAGTCGACCTGCGGCCCGACCTGTGGATGCCGGCTGCGTCGGGTTCCGCGCTGCTGCTTGCTCCCGCAGTCGACACCTACTTGGAAAGAGGCAACGCCGAATCGAAATCAGGCGCTTGGGACGCAGCCATCGCCGACTTTACCCAGGTGCTTGCCATCGATCCGCAATCGAGCGTTGCCTATAGTGGCCGGGGTCAGGCCCGCCAGTCGAAGGGCGACCTGGACGGGGCGCTGAAGGATTTCAGCCAGGCCCTGACCATCAACCCGCAAATGGCGGCTGCCTTCGAGGGGCGTGGAAATGTCAAGGTCACCAAAAATGATCTGGATGGCGCGATTGCCGATTATTCGCAGGCGGTTCATTTCGATCCCATGCGGGCGACCGCCTACGACAGCCGGGGGAATGTCCGCACCGCGAAGGACGATCTGGACGGGGCCATTGCCGACTTCACGCAGGCGATGACCATCGACCCAAACCTGGCCAGCGCCTACAGCGACCGGGGCTTTGCCCGGCAGGCCAATGGCAATCTCGATGGAGCAATATCCGATTACACGCAAGCGATCCAGCTCAAGCCGAATACGGCCAACGCCTATTATAACCGGGGCCTGGCGCGGCAGTCGCAGGGGAATCTCGAGGCGGCCATTGTGGACTACGATAGGGCCCTTGCGTTCGATCCCAAGATTGCCGGGGCCTATCTGAATCGCGGCAATGCGAAAAATGCGCTTCACGATATCGACGGCGCTCTCGCCGATTATACCCAGGCTGTGACCCTCAACCCGAAGATGGCCGCCGCTTATTGCAACCGGGGTTTGGCCCGGCAAACCAAGGGCGACCTCGATGGCGCGGTGGCCGATTACACCCAGGCCCTGTCCCTCGACCCGAAAATCGCCCTGGCCTATTACGACCGGGGGTTGATCCGGGCGCAGCAAGGCGATTTCGACGGCGCAATTGCCGACACTTCGCAGGCGTTGTATCTCGACCCGAAAAATGTGCAGGTTTATTACGATCGGGGCTTTGCCAAGCTGGCGAAAGGCAATCTCGACGGCGCGCAGGCCGACATGAAAGATTTCTGCAACGCCGATCCGAAGGACCGTAACGCGGACCACGCCCGGCTTTATCTCTGGCTGATTTCCAAGGCGCGCAACGCCAAGGCGGATGCCGACCAGGATCTGAACGCTGCTCTCGAGAGCAGCTGGAATTCGTCCCCGGACGATCTCGTCTCGAAGACCGCGGCATTCCTTTTGGGGCGCATCAATGAACCCGATTATCTTGCCGCCGCTGTCTCGCCCGATCAGAAGACCGATCAGGGCCAGCATTGCGAAGCGTGGTATTTTGCCGGGATGAAACGCTTGCTGACGGGAGACAAAAAGGGAGCGATCGACGCGTTCCATCAATGCATCGCCACGGGACAAAACGGCTATTGCGAATACGTCCTGGCCCGGGCCGAACTCCAGGGATTGGAGGCGGCTCCAACGCCCGCGCCCGTCCCTTCCGGCGCGGCCCCGGCGACAGGCGCGCCCGCTGTCCCGCCTGCCAGCCCGGCGAAGAGTCCGTAGGCGTAACCTCTCACTTGACATTTTGGCTCCGGCACATACATTGTTGCCAACTTATCGAGAGCGGTGGAGGGGCTGGCCCTGTGAAACTGCGGCAACCGGGTGGGTCGTTTTCAATTAGGAAATCGAGCTGCCGTCAGGTGCCAAACCCAGCTCGGTGCGGTCCGCCCAATGCGGTCAGTGCCGGGGAGGATAAGGAGCGAGTGCCTACTCGTATTCAGGCATCTCGTATTCCTATCCCGAAGCTCGTCGAGGTCGATCCTCGGTAAGCGATGGAAATTATGGGCAAGGAATTTTTCAGCTATCTCAAGTGCCGCGAATGCGGACGCCAATACCCGAAAAAGGCCGTTCACGTCTGCGAGTTCGACTTCGGTCCGCTCGAAGCCGACTACAACTACGAACTCATCAAGCACTCGATTTCCCGGCAACTGATCGAATCGCGCCCGCACAGCATGTGGCGCTACCGGGAACTGCTGCCCATCGACGGCGATCCCACCGTCGGCCTCAACACCGGGTTCACGCCGCTGGTCAAGGCGGACCGCCTCGCCAAGGCGCTGGGTGTGCGCGAGCTTTACGTGAAGAACGATGCTTTCAATTACCCGACACTTTCCTTCAAGGACCGCGTGGTTTCCGTTGCGCTATCGCGGGCGAAGGAACTCGGGTTCCAGATCGTCGCCTGCGCCTCGACCGGCAATCTCGCCAACAGCGTCGCCGCCCACGCCGCCGGTGCGGGACTCAAAAGCTACGTCCTGATTCCCGCCGACCTGGAGCAGAGCAAGGTGCTCAACAGCCTCGTTTATGGCACACAGGTCATCGGCATTCACGGCGCGTATGATCAAGTAAACCGCCTTTGTTCGGAGATTGCGGGCAAGTACGGCTGGGGTTTTGTGAACGTGAATTTGCGGCCCTATTACGCCGAGGGTTCGAAGAGCATGGGCTTCGAGATCGCGGAACAGCTTGGCTGGCGCACGCCGCGACATACCGTGGTGCCGATGGCCAGCGGCTCGCTGCTGACGAAGGTCGCGAAGTCCTACAAGGAGGCGATGAAGGTCGGCCTCATCGACGAGGAGCACTTTTCGATTCATGGCGCGCAGGCGACGGGGTGTAGTCCCATCTCGACCGCGTTCAAGGCCGGGACCGATCTCATCAGGCCGGTGCCGAAGCCGAAGACCATCGCGAAGTCGCTGGCCATAGGCACTCCAGCGGACGGCTATTACGCCGTGAACGCGATCAAATCGAGCGGCGGCTCGTGCGAGGACGCATCGGACGAGGAAATCATCGCGGGCATCCGGTTGCTGGCCGAGACGGAAGGCATTTTTGCCGAGACGGCAGGCGGCGTGACCGTGGCCTGCGCGAAGAAACTCATCGCCAGCGGAAAGCTTCCCACGAACGAATCAATTGTGCTCTGCATCACCGGGCACGGGTTGAAGACCGCCGAGGCCGTTGCGCCGCATCTTCCCGCGCCGCGCCTCATCAACCCGAGCCTGCGCGAATTCGATGCGCTCATCGCGAATGATATCGCCGTGCATGCGGCGGCGGTTTAATTAGACAGGAGGAACATGAAAAACGTGAGGTATTTAGCCTCTTGTTCCCAAGTACAACTTGGGAACGAGGAAAACAAAAGTAAAAGGCAACCGAACTGATCCTTCGACAAGCTCAGGATGACGGAATTTGAATAGAACATTTTACCTCAGGTCCCTCATGTTCCTCCTGTCTAAATCGGCCTCCAAAAAATCCTGTTAATCCTGTCCAAAAATCTATGCCCATACCCGTCTCCATCCCCACACCGCTCCGGCCCTTGACTGATAATCTCGACACCGTCGAGGTCGAGGGCGCCACCGTCAGTGACCTGCTCACCAGCCTCGAAAAGCGCTACCCCGGTATCGGCGAACGCCTGCTCGACGCGCAAGGCAACGTGCGCCGCTTCGTGAATATCTACGTTAATGGCGAGGACGTCCGCTTTCTCCAGGACAAGGAGACGCCGGTGAAGAACGGCGACGAAGTCAGCATCGTGCCTGCGATTGCGGGAGGGTGAAACCTCTCGAAATATCGGCTGCAGAAGGATGATGGAGTTCTAAAAGAGAGCCTTTCGCAGATAGATCAAACGATCCTCATCCGCTAAAACGGAGCGATGCAAAGATGGACTCCCAAACCATGCGAGGCGCCGCGGAAGTAAAATTGTTCGCTGCTGCTGCCGGGGATGTTTTCCGTCTTGAACTCCCAGTAGGGTTTGACTTCCGGAAGCCCTACTTCGGACGGGAGCCCGGCGTCGCAAAGTCGCGACTGCAAATTGCCCGTGACGATATTGACGAGTTCCCCGATGGTGTCCGTGATCACTTCGGGAGGGTACTTGTCTTCCAGGTTGCCATCATTGAGCCGGGCGGTGAGGAAGAGGCTTAAATAGGGAGAGAACGACAGCCGGACTTCCCCGTTGGCTCCCCCTTTGAATTTTACCGAGCCGATCAACTCTCCCGACTCCGGGCTGGGCATCAGGGTGGGATCGTCGATTTCCAGCGGGAGCGCAACCATCGTCTCGAAAGTCTCGATCACAGCTTGCGTCAGCAAGTCCCCAACAATCACGATGATGACGCGCGTGACGCCCAGGCGGGAGGCCGCCATTTGCACCGTGGCGTCCTTTCGGGCGGCGGCCTTGGGAAAGGCCATGGTGATGAGGCGCTGCGTCACGAGACGGTCGTTATCGATGATCCCGACGATTTCGTCCATGGAGGCGCTTTGGCGTCCTTTCACCAGTCCGGCGATCTTCTTGACGCTGGGCGGCAGGGGAGGGATCTGGTACTTCGCGCGAAGATCACGCGGGACGGCCATGGGCGACGTCTGTTTATTGGGCGACGACTGCCAGCCGTTGGTTTGGGGATTATAGTTAGGCATATTGCTTCAAGGGAGTTGGGTCGTTGTGGGGTTCCAGGGCTTTTACAATTTCGCTGGCGATGCTTCCGAGTGAGACGATCGAATCGACCGCTTTGAGTTCCACCGCCTTGCGCGCCATGCCGTAGACCACGCTGGTCCGGGCATCCTGCGCGAGGGTGTAGGCGTGGAGATCGTGAAGCCGTTTCATGCCAGCAGCGCCATCTCTTCCCATGCCGGTGAGGAGTGCCGCAATCGTATGCTTCCCGGCGCAAGCGGCCAGGGAATGAAACAACACATCCACGGAAGGACGCTGATGTTCCACCATGGGGCCGTGGTGAAGCCGCACCTGGTAATGATCGCGTTTCCAATCAACTTCCATGTGCTCGTCTCCCGGCGCGACCAGGGCAAGGCCCGGATGAACAATATCCCCGTCTTTCGCTTCCCGCACTTCCATGGCGCAAGTCTGGTTGAGCCTTGCCGCAAAACTGGCGGAAAATCCGGCGGGAATGTGTTCAACCACGACAATGCCGGGCAGATTGCCGGGCAGCGCCGTAAGGACTTCCTGCAACGCCTGCGTGCCGCCGGTTGATGCGCCCAGGGCGATGATTTGCCGGGGATCGAAAGTGGAAATGGGGAAGGGATTTGTCTGGAAAGAAGGGTTGTGCAGGCCTGTGCCGCGAGGAGTCAACGGCGCGGCGGCGGCGGCGATTTTGAGGCCGTGGAGCAGTTTTTCCCCAAAGCTTTTTTTATGGGACAGGTCCCTGGGTTTTTGGAGGACGGCAAATGCGCCCGAGGTGATCGCCTCGACGGCCATGGGCGAGCCCGTGGGCGTCAGGGAACTGAGGACGATGACGGGCATCGGCTTGCGGTCCATGAGCAGCTTGAGAAACGTCAGGCCGTGCATGCGCGGTAGCTCCAGGTCGAGCGTCAGGACATCGATAGGAGTGGAAAGAAGCTGCTGCCTGGCCTCGTAGACATCGGTCGCGCAACCGACCAAGTCGATCTCCTCATCACGCCCCATGATGTCGGTGAGGACTTTGCAAAAAAACGCCGAATCGTCGATGGACAAAACGCGGATGGGGCTCTTCGTGCTCATAAAATCAAGGATTGCCCATCCGGTTTTTTTGTTGGGTGGAATCGTTCATGGCTTTTTCGGTGCTAGGATTTCCAAAAGATACTCGGTTTGATTTGTTGCAGCCCACGCGGTTTCCGCTCCAACGCTTCCGCATGCCCGATGATAAGATAGCCGCCGTCGTGGAGTTGCCGGCAGAGTCTCTCGACGAGCTGTTGGGCCGTTGTGCGGTCGAAGTAAATCATGACATTCCGGCAAAAAATAACGTGATACAGGTCGCCTGCGGAATTGCCCGGGTCGACAAGGTTCCGGCGCTGAAAATCGATCTGCTCGCGCAACTGCTGCTTCACCCGGTAATAGCCGCTCCACGGGCCTTCGCCTTTTTGAAAGTAGCGCGCCAGCCATGCCGGGTTTGGCAATTTGACCTGCCGCTCTTCGTAGATGCCCCGGCTCGCCTTTTCCAAAACCCGGGTCGAAATATCGGAGGCAAAGATTTGCCAGGCATCCTGGTCCATCGTCTGGAAGCAGGCGGCCATGACAATGGCCATCGAGTAGGGTTCTTCTCCCGTGGAACAAGCCGCGCTCCACGCGCGGAAAGGCTCCTTACAACTAGATTCAAGATAGCTGGGAATGATTCTATCCTTGAGAAATTTGAAATGCTCGATTTCGCGGAAAAAAGTCGTGAAGTTGGTCGACAATGCATCGATCAAATGCGTGATCTCTTCCGGCTCCTGGTTGGATTTCAGGAGCTCGCAATATTCCGCGACGCTTGAGAGGCCCAGGCTCGTGAGCCGGTGGTTGAGCCGCGTGCAGACCATCTCTTTTTTTTCCTCTCCCAGATGGATGCTGCTTTGGTCATATACCAACTGGCGAATGAACTGAAAATCAGGGTCTTTGATGTGCACAAGATTAGGAAAGGGGATATCATGTTCATCGGCTTTATCTTCAGAAATCTTAGGGACTTATGCTCTGAGAATGACGGATCATGTGCCTCGAAATGCAGTGGAAGCCGTCATACAAGGGTCCCTCTCAGAATGTCAAATTTCTGATGTGACACGAGATCCCAAAAACGCTTGGATTTCTTCTCCAAAAGATTCCAAAATACACTCGTAAGATCATCGTGGCAAACAACGTACGAATCTTTTTAAGATATTACTTGAATAAGTTTTATTTTTTCTATAAATATCCATCCGCAAAGTTTTCGGTAATTAATTTGGCGCAAATTACCATGGCAATAACTTGTGAAATTTTTGAGGAGATTTTACGAATGAACTTTCTCTTCCATGAAATACCTAACTGAGAATCTAACAGTATTAAAATTACTTTAAGTAGCCATATGAATAAGGGATAAAACTTTTTAAGAGATTCCTTGAACAAATTTTTGCTTTTCCCTAGAAATTGAATTAGCACAGCTAACCGTATTAAATTTATTCTAAAAACCTCGAATGAACAAACATGATACGTTAGTCGATTCCTCACTTCTGTCCCATAAAGGTAATCTTACAAAAGCGAAAGATGTCGCTTCGAAAAATCGGAAAAGGGATCGTCTGCTTTTGTCTGCGAAGGGGGCGACTGTTGAGAAGAATGCGGACGCTATTCTTAGGCAATCATCATTTCTTTTTGAGTTGGTCAATGATGCGATTATCGCAAAGACGCTGGACGGGATGATCACTCACTGGAATCCGGGAGCGGAGCGAATGTTCGGTTATTCAGCCAAGGAAGTTTTGGGGCGACCCGGGAAGGTTTTCATTCCGTTCGACAGCATCAAGGAGGAAGAAGAAGTCGTGGCTCGCGTCAGCCGGGGCGAGAATGTTCCCCCCTTCGAGACTGTCCGCCTCCGCAAAGATGGTCGTCCCCTGGATGTTTCAGTGGCGATTTCCCCTCTTAAAGACACCGCAGGAAAGATTATTGGCATTTCGAAATTTGTGCGGGACCTCACGGAAGTTAACCGCGACAAACGCCGGATTGAGGAGCAGAACACTCTCTTGGATAAAACGCAGGACGCCATCCTTGAGTTCGACCTGGAAGGCCGGATTTTATTTTGGAACAAAGGGGCGGAGCGCCTTTACGGGTGGCCGCGCCAAGAAGTCGCCGGACGCTTTATTGGCGACCTGCTCCATGCCGACACCGAAAAATTCAAGGATGTCTACAGCCTCACGCTGGAAAAGGGCGAATGGTTGGGCGAACTCCAGCACTTTTCCAAGGATCGCCAGGAATTAATCATCGAGACCCGCTGGTCGCTCTTGCGGGATAAGGATGGCAATCCCAAATCCATTCTCGCGGTCAACACCGATGTCACGGAAAAGAGAAAGATAGAAATTCAGTACATCCGGGCGCAACGGATGGAGAGTCTTGGCATTCTGGCGGGTGGCATCGCGCACGATCTTAATAACATCCTGACTCCCATCATGCTTTCGATCGACATGCTGAAGGGGATGGTGGCAGACCTCCACGCAAAATCGATTCTCGAAACGATTGAGATGAGCGCCCGGCGCGGCTCCGACATCGTGCAGCAGGTTCTTTCCTTTGCGCGCGGCATGGAAGGGCAGCGGATTGTCATTCAGCCCAAGTACCTGCTCAAGGATATCGAGCACATCGTCACCGATACCTTCCCCAAGGACATTCGCATGCAGCTCACCATTCCTCACGATACGTGGACGATTATCGGTGACCCCACGCAGATCCAGCAGGTTCTGTTGAATCTTTGCGTGAACGCCCGGGACGCGATGACCAATGGCGGCCCCTTGTGCATCAGCGCTGAAAATTGCATCGCCGACGACCAGTATGTCGCGATGAACAAGCAGGCCAAGCCGGGTTTGTACGTCGCTATTTCCGTGACGGATGTCGGCGTTGGCATTCCGCGGGACATCATCGACAAAATATTCGAGCCTTTCTTTACCACCAAAGAGCTGGGTAAAGGCACCGGACTCGGCCTCTCGTCGGTCAGAGCGATTGTCCAGAACCATGACGGGTTCATCAATGTTTACAGCGAACCGGGAAGAGGAACGACCTTCAAGGTCTACCTGCCCGCGCAGGGGGCGACTTGCGAGGTTCCCCAACAGGGAAGGGAAGAAGTCAGCCTGCCGAGGGGCTCCGGAGAAACGGTCCTGGTGGTTGATGATGAAGTTTCGATTCTTTCCATCACCAGCGAGACGCTTCAGACATTCGGCTACCAGGTGATAACCGCATGCAACGGCGCGGAGGCCGTCGCCCTTTACGCGCAGCAGAAGAAAAAAATCGCCATTATCCTGACCGACCTTTCGATGCCGGTCATGGATGGCCGGGCCACGATTTACGCGATGTTAAAAATAAATCCAAAGGCGAAAATCATCGCGATGAGCGGCTTGGACGAGGCCGACAGCGTGGCAAAGGCGGCGACGGCGGGAATCAAGCATTTCATCTCAAAGCCCTATACGGCCGGGACGCTGCTAAAAACGCTGCGGACCATCATGGAAGCCTAGAACTGTTGATAAGAGTTCCAAAGGCCTTTCAGTCCTGCTTCTTCTTTGCGGAAGCCGCCTTGCTGAGGATGTTCTTGTTTTCCGCCGGATCGGGATGCAGTGCCGCCTCACGGTTGGCTGCAACGACGTTGATCTCGGGAGTGCTGCGGCGGACATCGATGTGGCGTGGCGCACGGATGCCGAGGCGCACGCGCTGATTATCCACCGCAAGAACGGTAATTTCGATATCGTCGGCGAGTTTGATCGACTCGCCGATCTTCCGGCTTAGGACGAGCATGGATCATCGATAGCAGATTCAAAGCTGGAGGCAAAGGGCTTCTGCTTTTTCCAGGGAGCATTTGAGGGAAACAACGATCTGCCGGGCCTGGCGATTGCGGATGTTCACAAGTACCGGAGCGTTTGGTTTTGCCTCCAAAGTGGTGCGGTTTTTTTGTTTTTGGATTCGGAGAATGAAATAGATGGCGTAATCCATCGGATCCAATGATCCCATCTCCTCAAGCACCTCATCATCCACTTCAAACATGAAATCCTTGATCCAGGCGTAGGCATCGACGACGGCGAAGGAGAGTTTGGGGTCGGACACGGATTGCATCCAGGCGAAAGGCCGTTCTTCCGGCTTTTGCGTCATGATAAATTCCCGGTTTGCCGGAAAACCCGGCAGGCCTTCCGGGAATTGGATGACTTTATTGCGCAGTATTTCGATGGGTAGGATGTCGGGAGCGGGTGTGTTCATAGGAGGGTGCTTTTGATTTTGAGGGCGGGGGATTTTAGCCGCCGGGTACGGAACTCATATAGTTAAGGATGGAAAGACTCATGATGCGGGTGCCGACTTCCAGGGAAGCCTGATACTGCGTCTGGATTTGTTGCAGTTGGATGGACTCGTTAGGGAGATTGGTCTGGGTCAGCGCGTTCAACTGGTCGGTCTGCGAGGTGATCTGTTGCTGGAGACTCTGATTGGCGGTCTGGGCCGCTGACATGTCCGCGGCGGTGCTTCCCACATAAAGGGAGACGTTGTTAAGGGCCTTGTTGAGCGCCGGGAGATCGGTGGAGAGTACCGTGGAGGCGTTTCCGGCGTTGAGATCGGAGATCGTCTGGGTGATGGAGCCGATCACGTCGACTCCCGAGGTGGAATTGTAGAGAAATCCATTCACTGGAGGTGATCCGGACCGGCCTGCGACGATTCCGGTCTGCACGGCATTGTTTGGCTGGACATCAATGCTCGTTTCTTCGCCATTGGTGGCCGCATTGTATGTCTGGGTCGTCGTATCAATCGGGGGCTGATCGCTCGTGCCGCCGAAGAGATAGTTTCCTGTCGAAGATTTTTGATTGGAGATGCTCACAATCTGGCTCAGCAGCGATTGCATCTGGATGGCGACATCCTGCTGCTGGGCGGTTGACATGTTGCTGGTGACGCCGGTGGCCAGTTCGCTCGCCTGGGAGACAGCCTGGTAGAGGCTGGTCATCGCCTGGTTGTTTGTCGTCGCCATGGTGTTCGCATGGGTTGCCGCCGCACTGTAGGTGTTCAACTGATCCAGTGAGGTCTGGGTCTGCGACGCCTCTTGATAGCCGAGCGGGTTGTCCGAGGCGAATTGGATGCTGTTTCCGCTGGAAATCTGCTGCTGCAACGTTGCCAGTTGCTGCTGCTCGTTCTGCGAGCTGTTCAGAATCAGGTTGGTGTAGGTATTGGAAGTGACGCGCATGGAAGTGATTTTTAGGTGACGCCAGTCTTCTCGATCAGCGTGTTATACAAGTTGGAAATGATGGTGATGAATCGCGCCGAGGCATCGTAGGACTGCTGGAAGCTGATCAAATTGGTCATCTCCTGGTCGATGGAGACGCCGGAGACCGAATTTCGTTGCGTTTGAAGTTGTTGCGTGACCTGATCCATCGTCGTCTGGTTGCTTTCGGCTGTGCTGACGGTCTGGCCCAGATTGGAGACCATGGTTTGGATCGCCGGAGTGATCGCCGCTTGGGTCTGAATTTGGGCCATCGCCTCCGCATTGCTGCCATCGAGAGGGCCGCTGCCGTTGCCGGCCGCAATTAACGAAGGGTTATTGGCCACGTTGGCCACGACAGCGATATCGCCCGCTCCTGAGCCGGAAAAAATCGCGCCGCCCGCGTTTCCATTCAGGTCGAAACCGGCCTTATTTTGGGTGTTTACTTGGGAGATCAACTGGTTGGCGACACTATCCAACTGCCCAAGAATCCCGGTATTGCCGTCCGCGCCCGGGGAGCCGATCACGTCGTTCGCCACATTGAGGTCGGCTCCAAGAGAGCCGCCGGAGGGAACGCCTGTTCCGAGTGCGCCCGTGGTGCTGCCGGAGATCGTCAGAGGCACGCTGGCGGTGGCATTGTAGGAGGCGCTCAGGCTTTGGGTGCCGCCGGTGCCGTTGCTTTTGCTTCCGCTGACGAGCGCGACGGTAGGGTTGTCGGCGAGGGCGATGTTGATCGCGCCGTTGGGTTGCGTTGTCGTTGTGATATTGACTAATCCCGAAAGTGTTTCGACATCGGCCTGGCGGGTGTCGCATAGATTGTTGGGCGATGTGCCGGATGCCGCCTGGATCTGCGTGATCTGCTCATTGAGAGCGGCAATGCTTTGGGATAGCTGATTGACCTGCGTCGTGATCGAAGTGGCATCTGCGGCGATATCGCTCTGGGATTGCTGCATTCTTTGGTAGGCGCCGTTGAAAGCGGTGCTGAGTGCCTGGGCGTCCTGAACGACAACCTGCCGCGACGTCGCATCGGAAGGCGTGCTGGCGAGGCTCTGCAAGGCGCTGAAAAAATTCGACATGGCATCCTGTATGGGGCCGCTGCCGCTTACCACGCCGGAGGAGGTGGTCGTTCCGGCCGAAGAGAATTGTTCGCCGAGAGAAGACTGAACTGTCGAGGTAAGGCTGGCCTGGTTGTCGGCGAACCCCTGATTACCCAGGGATTGCTGGACCAGGGTGTCGAGAAGCGGGCTGCGCAGGCTCTCGATGTTCGAGACGCTCACGCCCAAGTCTTCTGAGCCATATTCGTTGCTTATGACGTCGGTGGCGAGATTGGCCCGCTGATCGGCGTAACCGGGTGTGTTCACGTTGGCAATGTTATTGCCAATGGTGTTAATGACGGTCTGCTGGGCGTTGAGAGACTGAACGCCCAGTTGCAAACTTCCATTAATTCCGATGTCCAGCATAAGGATGGTTTTTTAAAATTCAGTTCCTAGATTCGTGTTTGCAACAGACCCCCGCCGAGATCGCTTTTGAAGGCGTGGCCGTTGAGGTTATAGAGATGCAGGGGCGTGTCCCTTTCGAGGACTTTTTGAAAAAGCTGTTGCAGGAAAAAGAGCGAATGCTCGAGGAGCGTGTGATTTTGCTGGGCGAGGCGCTTGATCTGGTTGAGTTTTTCCTGCATCCGATCCTGCGGATATTCCCGGGCATGACGGGCGTCCTGCAACTCGCGGCGAACATCCATTTCCATGCTCTGCATGCGAACCCCCATCCATTCGATGGACTGGGTCGTGGCGGCGAGGTCGTCCGTTTTCCTCGCCAGGATGAGGGCCTGCTCCTTTTTTTGCAGGTCGATCATTCCTTCGAGAAGAACGTCGAATTCCCTGAGGACGGGGCTGGTGATTTTATTCGGTGCGGTGGACATGGTAAGATAGATTATTGATTTCCAAACCGATGTGCGGCGGCTTGGGGTGATCGCGCTGGGTGAGATAATTTTCGATGACATTGGCCAGGCCGAGGCCGCCGCCCTTGGTCACTCCCTGGGTCATGGCCTGCTGGATAAAGTCCTGGTACGGGCCGCCCTCTTTGGAATCATCGGTGCCGTCGACGCCCTTGCCGAGTTCGGACAGAAGCTGGCCGGTAAAAAGACTCTCCATGGCCTTGGAAACCTGCTTGATGCGCATCTCGTTGGAAGCGCCCTTGACGTCCGCCGATACATCGGGCGGAAGGACGGGGCTGAGCGAGGTCAGCGAAGAAAGATCGAAGCTCATTCGAGGACAAGCTCCGCGTTGAGGGCCCCTGCGTCTTTGATCGATTGAAGGATGGACATCAACTCGCGGGGCGTGGCCCCCATCGAATTGAGGGCGAAGGCGACATCCTCGACCGTGGGCATATCCAAAATGACCATGCTCCGCTTCTCTTCCTGCACGCTCGTCGTCGTGCGGTCGACGACTTCGGTTTGGATGCCGTTGTTGCCGCCTGCATCGCCGCCACGGCCGCCACTGCCACCGCGACCTCCAACGCCGCCACGGCCACCACCACCACCCCGACCGCCGTTCGCGCCCGGGGCACCGTTTGCGCCTGCTACGCCATTGCCACCCGCTGCTCCGTTTCCACCTACTGCTCCGTTTCCACCTACTGCGCCATTTCCACCCTGGCCAGCAATGTTGATGGAGTTATCGGTATAGCCTTCGGGTTGAGAAACCTCGGGCGCGCTGACGACTGAGACGGTCAAATTGCCGTAAGCGACGGCCACCTTGGAAATCTGGATGTTGGCATTGGCGACGACGGTGCCGGTGCGTTCGTTGATGACGATACGGGCGGTGACGTCGGGGACGAACTTGGCGTTTTCAACACGCGCCACAAATTCCATCTGCCGCTCGGGACTTTGCATTTCCTGCGGGACAAAGACTTCGACGGTCGTGGGGCTGACGGCCTGGGCGATCTTGCCGATCTGATCGTTGATGGCGTTGGCCATGCGCACCGCAGAGGTGAAGTCTCCCTGGCGCAGCACAATTTCCAAAAGGCCCTTGGAAAAGACCGTCGTCGGGATTTCATTTTCAACGATGGCCCCATCGGTGACAACGCCCGAAGTCGTGTGATTTTTTTGTACCGAGGCCCCACCTTGCCCGCCTGTGCCGGCATCAAATCCGCCGAGGAAAACGCTGCCCTGTGCAACTGCGTAGACTTGCCCGTCGCCGGCGATGAGGGGAGTCTGCAACAGGACGCCGCCTTGCAGCGATTTGGCATCCGCCATGGACGACACAACGGCGTTGAGCTTGGTGCCCTGCCGCGTATAGGGCGGTATGGTGACTGTGACCATGACGATGGCCACGTTTTTGTTGGTGATGTCTGAGGGTAAAACCTGGATGCCGAAACGGCGGGCCATGTTAGAGACCGTTTGCTGGGTGAATAATTTGTCGGAATCGCCCGTGCCGTCCAAGCCGGAGATGATTCCGTAGCCGATCAGTTGATTGTCGCGCGCGCCCTGAATCGTCGCCACGTCCTTGATGCGCGTCTGGGCGCGGGCCGTCATCGTCACGGCCACCAGGCAGAGGAGCGCAAGCAGGATCAATTCGGCCAAAATGCGGCGCGAATGGATTGGATTAAAACGGCTCAATGAATTCATAGAATTTGGTTAGCCAGCCTTTCCGCTGGTCATTGGTGAGCGTTCCCTTGCCCTTCTGGATGATTTCCAGGTCGGCCACGTTGCTGGAACTGATGGTGTTCGACGTGCTGAGGTCCTCCGGCCGGATAAGCCCGGTGAGGACCATGCTGGTGTCCTCCTCGCCCGCCTTGGAGAGACGCGTCGCTTCAACGCGCAGAACGCCGTTTGCGCCGACGGCTATGACGCGCGCCTGGATGGTGGTCGAAGTGGCTTCACTATTGGCGATCGTGCCGCCGCCGTTGAAAGTCTGGGCACTGTTCCATGATGCCGTCGGGTTTTGGCCGTGATAATTATAAAAATTCCAGCCGTGGTTGGTGGTGTCGGTCGGATATACCAGTGAATTGATGGTTCCAGCCACGGCGGTTGTCTTGGCTGTCGTGGTGTTTTGGGCCTTGGTAATTGTATTCTGCAGGTCGACCACGATGGTCAGCAGATCGCCCACCGAATGCGCCAGCGGATCGCTGCACATGGAAGCCGGTCCGGCCATGGATACAGTGTAAGTGCCGCCTGGATGACCCCAAACTGAGCCAACTGCGGCCGGGTCGGCGCGAAGGGCCTGGGCCGATACGAATACGAATGCGAGAGCGACCGTCAAAACGAATTTATTCATCATAAACCAGACTCCTTTCATCCACGACGCGGGCGTTAAAAATTTTGTGAGAGGTGAGATTTTGCACGGCGATGACTTCGTTGCGCACGCCGTTGGCCATTGCCCGGGCCTGAACGGTGATCGAGATGCCGTGGCGCTCGTAAAGGATCGTGACCAAGTCGTTGTTTTTCACGAGCATCGGCTCGACCCAATCGGTTTCCATGAGAATTTTCCCCTGCGGGATGGGATGCGCGGCGACTTTGCCCTCGGGGAAATTGGTGGCTGGCTGCAAAAGGCCGGGAATCTTCAAGATGTTGACTTCGACCTGCTGAAACGCGGACGAGGCGAGGGGATTTCCGTCGGCGATGCGGTCGGATGCCTGCCAAACCGGACGGGTATAGGCCCAGTGGAAACGGACGCTTTTCGTCACCGCAAGTTGTCCCTGGGAACGGAATTCCAGCGTGGCTTCTCCCCATTCATTGCGCAGGGAACCTGAACCGAGTTCCACCCGCGTGTCCAATTCGCCGTCGGGAATGAGGAAGGGATCGACCCCCGGCAATTCGAGGATGGCGAAATCGCTGTTCTCGGGAAGATGGCGCTGCAGTTCGGCGATGATGAGCTGCTTGACTTCTTCCTGGCTGTATTCGACGGCGGGACGCTTGACGACGCAGGCCGTCGCCCCCGCCCATTCAAACGACTGCTGCTTGATCGAGGCAGGCAGGACCGCTTCGAGCCGGTCGCGTGTCCATGTCTCCGATTTTCCGAGGGACGGAGTCGCCGCGATCACCGTGGAGAGATCGTCGGTGCTCAAACCTTCCGACGCGTTGAGCAAATCATTCAGGGTCAAATTTGCGCAGGCCACCGTTTGCTGGTCTCTCAATTGCATGACGATTCCGCCATGGACCTGAAGGGGCAAAAGAGATCCGCCGATGGCGGCAAGAATGAGGAAAAAAGCTTTCATGAGTGAGTCCTATGACTGACGCAGGTTATTCGCCATGCCCATCATTTGGTCGGCGGTTTGAATTGCCTTCGAGTTGATTTCATACGCCCGCTGGGCCTGGATCATGTTCACCATCTCCTCGACCACCTGGACGTTCGAGGTCTCGACATAACCCTGGGCCAGCGTCCCCATTCCGTTTTGTCCGGGGGTCTGGCCATCCACGGCGTTTCCCGAAGCGTCGGTCTGCTGGTAAAGATTGCTCCCAAGGCTGTTAAGGCCTTCCGGGTTGGGAAAATTGGAAATCGTAAGCGGGCTGATCTTCACCGCGGCATTGTTCACCGTGGCGGAAATAGTGCCGTCCGATCCGATGGTGATATTGGTCGCTTTCGGATCGATCTGGCCGACTCCGGTGACGAGGTAACCTTGATTGGTTACGAGCTGGCCGTCGGAATTGACGAGGAAAGAGCCATCGCGCGTATAGGCGTTGCTGCCATCGGGAAGCGTCAGTTTATAGAATCCCTGGCCCTGGATTGCCACGTCATAGGTGTTGCCGGTCTGTTGCAGATTTCCCTCGGTAAAGTTCCGTTCCGTTGCCACTGCTTTTGATCCGTAACCGACCTGAACGCCGGTAGGGGTGGTGCTCGACTGGGTCGAGCTGGCTCCCGGCGATTCGTTCGTGTCATACATCATCTCCGAGAACTGGAGATTCGATTTTTTAAAACCGGATGTGTTGACGTTGGCCAGATTGTTGGCGATGACGTCCAGGTTCATTTGCTGGGCTTCCATGCCGCTGGCGGATGTCCAAAGTGCTCGAATCATGTGGGTCTCCTCGTTTTTTCTTTATGGAAATAGGGCGTTACGCCTGGGGATGGGCTCCCAGAGTGCTGATGAGTTGGTTTTGTTGGCTATCCTGGGCTTGGATTGATTTTTGATTGGCTTCGTAAAGTCGCACGGCCTGGATCATGCAGGTCATTTGCTGGATCGGATTGCCATTGCTTTGTTCCAGGCTGCCCTGCAAAACGCGATCGTTCGGGGCGATGCCGGCCTGGGCGTCATCCGGATTTTTTGAAATGAAACGGCCATAAGCGCCCGGCTGAAGCGAAGCTGACGGATTGGCGAAGTGCGAAATGCCGAGCGATCCGAGTTGGGCGCCATCCCTGGAAATGCTGCCGTCCGTGCCGATCTGGACGGGGCCCGCCTTGCTCGTATCTACGGTGATCGTCGATCCGCCCTTGCCCATAACCGCCGCTCCGTCCGACGTGATCAATTGTCCCTTGGACGAAAGAGTGAAGTCCCCATTGCGGGTGTAAGTCGTCGTGCCGTCGGCTTCGCGCACCTGGAAAAAGCCCTGTCCCTGCATCGCCACATGAAAGGGATCGCCCGAGGGCTGAATGGGGCCCTGGGAAAAATCGATGACACGCGTCATCGTGACCGCGGCCGGATTGCCCGACGTGGATGTGGTCGCCGACGGTTTGCCGCTCGTCGTCGTCGCGGCCTGGGTATCGGTGGAGAATACGGGAAGCATCTGCTTATAGCCGGGGATTGTTTGGAGCGAGAGATTTTCCATGACGAGTTGTTGGTAATCCTCCCCAACTCGCATTCCCGCAGCGCCACTATATAAGCCAACATTCATAGGTTCATGTGCTCATCGCACGTGTCATGCCCACCAAATATATTGATGGCTTTTTTTGTATATCCCTCTGATAGAGAGAGTCGCGCCGCTGACCATCGGCAGCACTGGCGGAATAAAAGTCCGTTTCGATGGAGTTTTCTTCACTTGGCAGCTCCTTTTTCCTGCACCGGAGGAGTGTTCCAACAGCGGACCTGGGTGCTTACCCCGCAGCCGCAAATGACTTCCAGATCGCAGTAATCGGGCCCCGATTCAATCATGCGAATCTCCGGTTTTTGATGTGCGTCCGCGCCCCCTTTGAGGGTTTCATGCCCGTTGGCGGAGGCATGAAGGAGTTTGGCGGCCTGGTCTGCCTTGATCAGCCGCACCGGTTGCTCTCCGATGTCGTGCATGAAAATGGACTCGCTGATTTTGGATAGAGTGGGTGCTTTCATGGGAGTGTGTCTTGTGTGAGGTTCTGCGCCGTATCGGATTTGAGACGGGCCACGATGGTGATGCGCCGGTTTTGATCCGCGTCGGGCTTGAGGCCTTCGAGGGGAATGCGGTCGGAATAGCCGATCACGCGCCAAAAGCGCTCCGGTTCCAGTCCGGAATTTTGCAATAAATCGCGCGCCGCGACGGCGCGGGTGGTGGAGAGATCCCAGCCTTCGGCTTTCCCCGTCGTGCCGGGTTCGCTTCCCTTTTGCGTATGGCCTTCGACTTCGAGCATGAAGGGAAAACGGTCCAGGTACCACGCGGTGGTTTTCAGCACCCATTCCCCATAATTCGTCAGGTGGGCCGTGCCGGGATCAAAAAAGGGCTTCGAGGAACTGTCGATGACCGTGATGCGCACGCCATCGGCGAGGAATTCATAGCGGATTTGGTCGTCGCCGTTCTGGCTGCTGTTATTGAGCTGCTCGCGCAGTTTCTCCAGCTCGCGTTTCATGTTCTCCTGCTGCACCAGGTCTTTGCTCGCCTGGTCCCGGGTCTCGTTTTGGAAGGGTGCCTTCGTCGTAAAGTCTTCCTTCCCGTTCCTACCCTGCTTGGTGGGTTCACCTCGAAAATATTTCTGCACTGAAAGCCTGGTTTGGTCATCGGAACCGACCAGCCAGAGGACGAGGAAGAGTGCCATCATCGAGGTCACAAAGTCGGCATAAGCCACCTTCCACTGGCCGCCATGGTGGCCTCCTCCATGCCCATTTCGTCCTCCCCGGCTCATGATTGGGAATTGGTGTTTTTCAACAGAGTTTCCATGTCGTCGCAACTCGGTTGATGTTGGATGGGGATGGTCAGCCGCCCCGCTTCGGCGGCGGTCATAGGCGGAGCGCCAAGGGCGTAACTGACCACCATGCGGCCAATCACGGCGAGGTAACTGATTTCCTCCTGGTGGATCGTCTCGATGCGGTTGATGAGAGGCTGCGCAAATCCGTAGCTGAGCAGCAGGCCGAGAAAGGTGCCCACCAGTGCGTGCGCGACGTGGTCGCCAATCTCGGCTTTGTCGCCCGCGATGCTGGCCATGGTGATGACGATGCCGAGTACGGCGGCGACGATGCCGATGGCGGGCAGCGCATCGGAGGCCTTGTTCAAGACGGCCACGGGCTGCGAGTGCATAGAAAAGAAATTGTCGAGCTGCGCCTCCACCGAGCGGGAGAGCTCATCGGGCTTCACTTTGCCGTCGAGAAGCGGACGAAAGGTGTCTTGCAAAAAGTGGACGGCGTGATGGTCGTTGAGGAAACTCGGGTACTTGGCGAATATCGCGCTGGTTTGCGGCTGCAGAATGTGATCCTCAAGTCCGATAATTCCTTTTTCCCGCGCCAAAATTAGAATCTGATAGAGAGCCTGGACCAATTCCACGTAGCGTTTTTGCGTATAAGGAGAACCCTTGAGCGCTACCACGATGCATTTCATCATCATCTTGAGGATCGCCATACTCGACGAGGCCACGATGTAGCCCAAAAATATTCCGATGATAATGATGTATTCCCCGGCCACAAAAAGTGTGGCCGGATTTCCACCGGAAAACATGAAGCCGCCGAGCAAGGCGCCTGAAACAATTATCCAGCCTACAAAAAGCAGCATGGCCGGAGATCCTTAAACACTATGTGCTTTGTGCATGGCGGCGGTTAACCGCCGTAGAGCTTCCGTGTGGATTTGTGAAACACGCGATTCCGAGACTTCCAGAATCCGTGCGATTTCCTTCAGGCGAAGGTCTTCCATATAATAGAGGCAGAGCACCAGTTTCTCGTTGCGCGGAAGACGGTCCAATTCCTTGTGCAAAAGCATGCGGTCCTCCTCGCGAAGAACGGCCTCGAACGCCGTCGGAGTGGTGAGGTTCGGCATGATTTCTCCGCGATCAACCATGTTGCCGTCTTCATCCGACCACGATTCGTTGAGCGAGAAGGAAGCGATGCTGTGGGTCCTCTCTGAAAACTGTTCAAAGGCCTGCGGCGTCATGCCCAATTCCTTGCGAATTTCCTCCGGGTTCGCTTCACGGCCCAATCTCTGGCTCAGCTTCTCCGCCGCCTGCTCGTAAATTTTCGCGTCGCGATGCACGGTGCGGGGCACCCAATCCTGGCTGCGCAATTCATCAACCATCGCGCCGCGTATGCGCAGGCTGCTGTAGGTCTTCAAACTGCAACCCTTCGAGGAATCGTAGCGATCCACCGCATCGATCAACCCCACCACGCCCGCGCTGATCAAATCATCTTTCGCGATGTGGGATGGGAGCCGGGCCACGAGTCGGCCCGCGATGTGTTGGACCAGATAGAGAAGGCTGCGGATGGTTTCCTCGCGATCTGCGGGCGCATCAATTTCCGGTTCTGCTAGCCAATCCTGCTTCAATTCCTGTGTTTGTGTTGCGATCATCGTTTCCTCTTGTGGTTAAAGTCCTGCCCGCGCGGGAGGACGGTTTTCAGCCGTTTTGTTTTTTGATTGAAGCGACTCGAGCCGACTTTCGAGCCACGCCTTTGCCATGGTTCCCAACCACCAACGAGCCACAACGCCGAAGGCGAGAAATAAAATCGCCCCCCGCAAAAGTGACCATCCCAACTCATCGCCGTTGTTCCAACCGATCAGCACTCCTATAAATCCACCTGTTAGCGCCAACAAAAATGAGACTCGCAGGATGAAGGGAGGTACCTTGGTTCGCATGGCACTACCCTTTAAGCAACGGTAGTACCAGAGAAGATGACGCAACTTTTCTGGTGCGGATGACTCAGCCAATCAGGCACTTGCAAATGACGATTTCAAATGGGGAGTTTTACGGGCCGGCAAATAAAAGAATTTTTTTCCGGTTTCAGAAAATAGGCCTGGAAAATAACTCCATCTCGGCATCATTCCGGCAAAGGTTATGAAAGACCTAATCCTTATATCGGCTCCAAGGCGGGTTAGTTTAAGTTTTCCTCGCTCCCAAGCTGCTGCTTGGGAATAAGGAAAGAGGTTTCGCACGGAGGGCCGAAGAGAACTGAAGAGAAAAAGTAAGAACCAGCTCAATCTCCAGTTGCCTTCCCCTCTTCAGCCCTCTGGAGTCCTCTGCGCGAAACCTGCCTTCCAAAAATTCCGTTAATTTGGAAATTCCGTCACAGCCTTTTACACCTTCGCCGGAGCAATCGTATAAACCGGATCGAGCTTGAGCTGGGGCGAGATTTCATTATAGGCGAAAATTTTGAGCATTCGGAAACTGTCCTCGAAGAATTTCTTCAGGCCCATCCGGATGGCAGGGGCGCAGAGCAGGGTGGGCGGACGTCCTGAACCGGCCATCGACTGAATGCCCTTCTTGAGTTCCGCGTGAATATGGCCCGCCAGGGCGGGATCGAGCACGAGCACGACTTCCTGCGGCATCTGGCGCACGCTCTCGATCACGCGCTGTTCCACCTCGGGATGCAGCGTGATGACCTTGAGTTTTCCATCGTCGGAATCGAGCTGCCGCGCGATCTCCAGTCGGAGGGCCCGCCGGCAGGCTTCGCTCAATTCATCGATATTCTTCGTGTAAGGATACTGGTCGCAAAGTCGTTCCAGGATGATGGAAAATTCGCGCACGGAGACTCCCTCGCGCAGCAGATTCTGCAGGACGCGCTGCACCAATCCGACGCTGATCTGGAGCTGGCCGAGTTCCTGGACGACGGCCGCGTTGGTGTCCTTGAGGCGGTTGAGCAATTCCTGCACGTCCTGCCGCGAAATCACTTCCGACAAGTTGCGTTTGAGAATTTCGCTCAGATGCGTGACCATCACCGTCAGCGAATCGATCACGACATATCCGGCGCGCTCCGCTTCCTTGCGTTCCGTTTCTGGAATCCATATCGCGGGCATGCCGAAGGCCGGCTCAATTGTTTCGCGGCCGCGCAGCGCGCGCTGGCCCTTGCCGAGTCCCATTGCCATTAATTGATTGCAGAAGACTTCGCCGTGGGCGAGGGGATGCCCGCGCAGCAACAACTGATATTTGTGCGTGCCGAGCGAGCTTTGATCGCGAATGGTGATGGGGGGAATCATCACGCCCATCTCCTGCGAAAGCGTTTTGCGCAAGGCGAGCACGCGGTCGAGGAGATTTTGCATATTGCCTTGCACAAGCGGCAGCAAGCCCAGCCCGATTTCGAGTGTCAGCACTTCGCCGGGCTTTGGAATAAACGTCGCGGGCTCGGACTTCCCTCCGCCCTTCCCGGACGCGGGCGTTTTGCCTCCACCGGACGCAGTCGATCCTCCCTCCGTTTCATGCGCCGGCGCCGGCAACATCCGGGCCAGTCCGACGAAAAGGCCTCCCATGACGAGCAGGACAAATTTGGGAAAGCCCGGCACGAGAATCATCGCCCAAAGCATCACGCCGGTCATCATGACCGTGCGGGAATTGCTCAGGAGCTGGCGCATGAAATCCTCGCCGAGGCCTGCTTCGGAACCGGAGCGTGTCACCAAAATGCCCGCCGCCGCGGAAATCAGGAGCGCCGGAATTTGGGACACCAGGCCGTCACCGACGCTCAAAAGCGAAAATCTCTGCACCGATTCCTCCGCCGACAATCCCATCTGGAGAATGCCGATGATAAATCCACCAACAAGATTGATGGCGGTGATCAGCACGCAGGCCATGGCATCGCCGCGGACGAATTTGCTGGCGCCGTCCATGGCCCCGTAAAAATCGGCTTCCTTTTCGATGAACTTGCGGCGGTCCCGCGCATCGCGTTCGGAGATGACACCGGCATTGAGATCCGCGTCGATGCTCATCTGTTTGCCGGGCATGGCATCAAGTGTGAACCGCGCCGAGACTTCGGCCACGCGGCCCGCGCCCTTGGTGATGACGATGAAATTGATGATCGTCAGGATGACGAAAATCACTAGGCCGATCACGAAGTTGCCCTGGACGACGAACTGTCCGAAGGCGTTGATGAGATTGCCCGCGTCGCCCTGCGTAAGAATTGCGCGGGTCGTGGCGATGTTCAGCCCGAGGCGAAACAGAGTGACGAAAAGCAGCAGGGTGGGAAAGACGCTGAAGTCGGTCGGCTTTTTGATGTTCGAGATCAACATGATAATCAGCACCGAAATCGCGATGCTCAGGCTGAGCAGCATATCGATCATCCATGTCGGTAGCGGCAGGACCAAAATGAAAATGATCGCAATCATTCCCATGCTGAAGATCAAATTGCCCCGGCGGATGAGATGTTCCCAAGTGAATCCCTTGTTCATTAGTCATTCTCCTCGTTGAAAATTTCGTCGCGTTCCGCGTCGGAGAGGTCGCTGACAACCGGCCTCGAATAGGCATCCGAAGCTTGAAAGCCCTGGCGATAAAGGGCTGCCAGAACAACGGCAACGCCCTGGTAGAAAATAGCCGGAATCGGCTGGTTCACGCGCCCGTACTTATAGAGACCTCGCGCCAGCGGCCTGTCTTCCCGCACCGCGATGCGCAGATCATAGGCGCGCTCCTTGATCCGCAGGGCGCTGAGGCGTATTCCCTTGGCGATAACAATAGGGACCTCCGTTTCGCCACGGCGATATTTGAGGGCCACGGCATAGTGGGTCGGGTTCGTCACGACAATCGTGGCGTCCTTCATGTTTTCGAGCATCTTGCGCATGGAGAGTTTCCTCCCCATCATGCGCCGCTTCTTGATGACTTCCGGGGATGCTTCCATCGAGCGCCGTTCCTCTTTCACTTCCTCCAGCGTCATCCGGTGGTCGTGGCCAAATTTCCACCGCTGCCAGATGAAATCAGCCGCCGCCAAAATGGCGAGAACAAGGACGATGCGCCAACCCAGCGACCATGCGATGTCCGCATAGATCTTGCCCAGCTCGGCAAGGCTGACCGGGCGCGCGAAAACGGCGCTGCTTTGAATATCGTTGAATGCCATGTAGGCAAACGCTGTCACCACCCCAAGTTTGATCAGGCTTTGACCTGTCTGGGTCAGGCGGTTGACGGAGAAAATCTGTTTGAATCCCGTCAACGGATTGAGCTTCTCGAACTTCGGGTCGAGGGCATTGTCGGGAATGGTCAAGCCCACCTGCGCAAGCTGGGTGACAAGAACCGCTATCGCGATCACGCCCAGGAACAGCGAGAGCGAAAGCCATAATCCGCTCGATAAAACAGCGCCCACGGTTTGCGGCTTCAGTGCCACGCCTGTCTGGCTGATTTGCAGAAAGGAAGTCGTCATGATCTCCTGCAAATAGTGGATGAACACGCCGCCGCCCCAGATCAACATGAGCAGCCCCGCCGCGAGAATGGTCGTCGTGGAGACGTCATGACTGCGGGGTACGCTTCCCTCCTGCCGGAGTTGATTCCGGCGTTTATTGGAAAGCTCGAATTTTTTATCGCCAGAATCAGCGCTCATGACACGGCCCTAAAGTAGTCCGCCGCCGCGGGCAGCATTCGTTCCAGCCCGAAACGCGAAAGCTCCAGCAACAGCGGCAGAAAAAGGATGATCCCCGCGCCGCCCACGATAACTCGCAGGGTGAAGCTTTCGTTGAAGACGTTGAGTTGCTGCACCGACCGGGCCAGAAAGCCGAGCGACATCGTCACGATGAAAGTCAGGACCGCGATGGGGGCGGCGATGATGAGACCCGCCGCGAATAATTCGCCGCCGAGCCGGATCATCAGTTCGAGCGATGCCTGCGTCACGCCCACACTGCCCAGGGGAAGAACGCGGAACGACTGCTGAATACCCACGAGCAGGGCCGAAAGGTAATCGGACATCCAAAAATAGGCCAGGCCGACGAGCATAAGAATCCGGCCCATGACGCCTCCGGAAATTCCCGCCTGGGGGCTGAGTTGCTGCGCCGCTGACAGCCCAAGTTCATTGTCAATCAGCGAACCACCGATCTGCACGGCGGACAAAACCAGCCGCGTCACCAGGCCGAGTCCCAGCCCGAAAAGAAATTCCATGCCGAGGGTTCCGAGCAAGTCTCCCCAATAAAGACTGATCGCCGGCGGCGCTGGAACCAGCGGCGTCATGAAGCAGGCAAGCCACACGATGACCGACACAAGCACGAGCTTGGGCACCTGCATGTCCTGAATGCCCGGCGCCAGGATGAAAAATCCGGTCAGGCGCGTCGCCAGCAGCCAGAACACGACCACATTGACGAATGGACTCATGGCGTAAAGGTTCCTGCTTTGGTCAGCATGACCTCGAAGAGCGTGCCGAGCTGTTGCAGGATCCACGGCGCCATAAGCCAGAGGCACAATCCGCATCCCAGCAACTTCGGCACGAACGTTAAAGTCTGTTCTTGGATGGAAGTCAGCGTTTGCAGAAGACTCACCGTTGTCCCAATTATCAGGGCGGTCAGGATAATGGGCGACGCCACCATCAGTCCCGAAGACAGGCAGAGTTTGATGACCTCATGAATCGAATCCATATATTTTTCCTTTTAGTGAAAGCTTTGGATGATCGAGTGGACAACCAGCGTCCAACCGTCGACCAGGACGAAAACCATGACCTTGAGCGGCAGTGAAACGATGGGCGGCGGCAGCATCATCATGCCCATCGACATGAGAATCGAAGCCACAACCATGTCGATGACGAGAAAGGGAAGCAGCACGAACATGCCCATTTGAAAGCCGGTCTTGAGTTCCGACAGCATGTAGGCGGGGATGACGACGGAGACAGGAATCCCTCCGGCTGATTCGCCGCCGGACGGGGACGCCGACATCGACATGAACAGCGCGATGTCTTTCTGCCGGGTGTACTTCAGCATGAAGGTCTTCATCTGGTCGAGCGCGCGGTCGAGCGCGACCTGCGTGGTGATCTGCCCCGACTGCATCGGGTCGAGGGCGTCCCTTTTGATGTTCTCAAATGTCGGTGCCATGATGAAAAAGGTGATGAACAGCGCGAGAGAAAGCATGACCTGATTGGAGGGCTGCTGGAGGGAAAGGCCGGTGCGCAAAAACGAAAGCACGATGATGACGCGCACGAACGACGTCATCATGATCAGCAGCGAGGGTGCGACGCTGAGGATAGTGAAAAGAATTAGAAGCTGGAGATTGATGCTGAGATTGCCGTTTCCAGTCGGGCCATTCTGAATCGAGATTTGCACCTGGGGATTGCCGATGGACGCGATCTGGGCCTGCGCAAGTTGAGGCAGAACCAGCAGGCCCGCGAATAGCACGGCTGCGATGATTTTTCGAAAGCTCATCGGTGTAACGCCTCGGGAAGAATGGTGCTTTTTGCGCGATGCCCGTTGGATGTCTTCTTGGAGTCGGAAGGTGTTTTTTTCAGTGCCTGCCAACTGACGCCGCCGCCGATGGTGTAGGCCAGTAAAAAAGTCTGCTCTTCGGATTCAACCAAACAGATTCCGGTGCGCTGATCGACCCAGCGCTTCTGCACGATCTTGAACGAGCTCCCGATGCTTGCTCCGAGCAGCCCCTGGCGCGAAGCCTTGCGCCGGGACCATATCCACAGCCCGAGCAGCCCGGCAAAGAGCAATCCCAGGAGAATCCAGCGAACAGTATCGTACATAACGGATACCGGTTAAACGCCAATGAGTTCGGAGATTTTCACCGCCAGGTTGTTTTTTACCAAAACGATTTCGCCCCGGGCGATGAGACGCCCGTTAATGCGCACGTCGACCGGCTCCTCCTGGAGTTTATTCAGCTCGATGACCGAGCCAGCGCCGAGGTTGAGGACGTCGCGGACTTCGAGTTGGGTCTGGCCCAGCTCGACGCTGAGCGAGACGGGGATGTCCATGACGAGGCTTTTTGTTTTTGTCGGTGTTTGAACTGCTTCTTGTGCCATAAATTTACTCCAGTTGACCGGTTATCGTTACCATCGTTTTTTGGGGTTCACGCATCACGCGGCCCGAAAATTTTGCCCGATTGCCGAGCCAGATCGTCGCGTTCTCGCATTTCCTGTTGTCGAGGACCAGGACGTCTCCCGGAGCCAGATCTTCCACTTCGCCAAGAGTCATTTGGAAGCCCTGCCACCGGATGGAAATCGGCACCGGCACCGAACCCATTGGCGATTTCTTGTCCTTGACCAGCGCATGCTCCGTCTCCTCCTTCACGCGGTCGGAGGAAGCGAGCGAACGCAAAAGCAAATCCTCGATGGAGACGATCGGCACAACCAACCACATGACGGTCTTGTTGCCCTTGAAGGTGACCTGCATTCCCACGCGCAGGATCAATTCATCGGGTTGGTGGATGAGCTGGTAATTGAGATTGCGCGCCTGCCGAAGGACTTCGGCGCGCAGTTCGGCGTGGGGACGCCAGTTGCGCGCATAGTCGGCGAGCAGCGTTTCCGCGAATTGCTGGAAGATGGTCTGGTCGAGCTCCGTCATCTCGGGCGCCTTTCCTTTCGGGAGCGCCCCAGTACCGCCCATCATGCGTTCCACGATGAGGAGAGACAGTGAAACCGGCAAATCGAGCAGCCAGATGCCGGGCTGGGGATGCATGCGAAAAAGGACGCAGTGATTTTCCTCGCCGCGTTCCTTCACCATGTCCCCGTACGTCTGGATCTGGACGGAAGCCAGCTCCAGGCCCAAATCGAGGCGTAATAAGTCGCCGAGGCTTCCGGAAGCCAGCTTCAAAAAATTGCGGTGCCAGTTTTCGAGGCTCTCCTGGCGCGCGGTAGTCAGCGACGACGCGGCGGAAAATTGAAATGGGCGCTCTGCCGCGGCGTCTGCCACTTCCGTGGCCACCGGCCCGGCCTTTTCGATCTCAGGCGCGGCAACATCCGTGGTGCTCATGGTCGGATTTCCTACTGCACGAGCAGATCAGTGAAATAAATGTTATCCACGCGGCCTTCTTTGAGCGTGGGATTGATGATGCCCAATAATTCCTGGCGCAAATTGCCCCGGATGCTGGGAGATGTCAGATCATCGAGCGTCTTGCTCGAAAGCACCTGCCCCAGGGTATCGACCATGCGGGCCCGGTTTGCTTCCAACTCCTCGAGCACCGGCGGCGCGGCCTCGAAATAAACTCCGGCGCGGACAAAGCGATTGCCCCGCGTGTCCGCGATATTGACAGTCAATTCCTCAATCGTGAATTTGGTCACGGGCTTGTTTCCCTCGGCCCCCTCTTTGGCGCTGGAAGCCGGGTGCTCCTTCACAATCGGCGCGGAAGGATCAGCGCCAGCGGTGGGCGCAGGGGTCGGGGTCGCGGTGGTGGCGGCGGTTGCAGGGGCCGCGGCAGTGGTCGCAGGAGAGGTCGCGGCGGATGTCTGCTGCAAGCGGCTTGGCAAAACAAAATAGGCCAGCGCAAAGCCAATTCCGCCGAGAACGACGGCCATGAGAAGCGACGAAATCAAGAGAGGTTTGAGGCCCTGGCCCTTGGGAGCCGCAGCCGCTTTCTCCTCTGCGGAAGCCTCGGATGCCTTGTCGTCTGCCGGTGGTTTGTCAGCCATGTCCGTATCTCCCTGTAGATGCTTACTGTGTCTTCAATTGAGTCACCGTCTGGAGCATGTCGTTGCTGGTGGTGATGACGCGCGCCGCGGCGTCGAAACCATTTTGAGCAATGATCATGTTGGCAAACTCCGTCGAAAGATCGACGTTGGATGCTTCCAGCACGCCTGTCTGAATCGTGCCCGCGCCGGCATTTGCCGCCTGGAAGTATTGGTTCGCGCCGGCCGCCGCCTGGTACTGATACAAGCCTCCGCCTTCATCCGTCAGGCCGTTGTCGTTATCGTATTTTTGTATGGTGATATAACCCACGACTTGAGTGGTGCCGTCCTGTCCGGTCACCGTGACAGTGCCCGTTGTATCAACCGTGTAGTTGACCACCGGCGAACCGCTCGTAACGGTCGTCGGAATCGCGATCTTATCGGGCGCGAAGCCGTTGGTGGGACTGGCTGGCGGGGTTGATCCCGTAACACCCATCAGGTAATCGCCATCCGGGGTTCGTAGGTATCCGGCGCTGTCTTCCACGAAATCGCCGTTGCGCGTGAGGAAGCTGTCGCCGTTGACCGATTGAACCTCGAACCAGCCGCTTCCGTTGATCGCCATGTCGGTTGGCACATTAGTCGTCTGGAAGACTCCCTGGTTAAAGTCGGTGGTTGTAGTGTTGACGTTCGTGCCAAGGCCAAGTTCGAGTCCGACCGGCTGGTTTTCTGTGGCTCCGCGGCTGACCTGCATGAAGGACTCCGTGAAATTCGCGGTGCTGGCCTTGAACGCCGTGGTGTTGGAATTGGCGATATTATTACCAATGACATCAATATCACTTTGGTCGGAAAGCATGGCGCTTACCCCTGAGAATAGTGAAGGAATCATTTTTTTTGTCTCCTGATTTGGCCGACTGCTCCTTGAGGGAGGAACCGGCGGTGTTGTTTTGATTGTTCGGTCTGCTGTTTTCTACTGTTCTGGTTTACTGTTGATTACTCGCGTTTAATTGGTGGGCGGGGTTCCAGGCGTGGCTGTCCCCGCGGCGGCCGCCGTTTGAGCGGCCGTTTGTTCGATGGCGTAGAGGTCAGAGCTTGGGTATTCCGTGCCGTTGACCGTAAAGTCGACGCCGCCCGTTGATGGGTCGACCCGGGCCGATTGCACCACACCCGTGCTGTCGGTGCCGTTGTCGGACACCTCGACAGTCGCGCCGGGAAGACTCTCGGCCAACTGCTGCGCCTGCTGTCCAGACATCGTCTGCAAGGTGGTGAGATTCGTCATGCTCATGAGCTGGTTGACGTAATCGCTCGTGCCGCTGCCGCCGCTTCCACCCGATCCATCGCTGGCCAAAGGGTCCTGATTGGTGAACTGTGCCACCATGATCTTCAGGAAATCCTGCTGCGTGAGCGTTTGGCTTGGGTTGCTGGAAGTTGTCGACGCGGGAGCGGTCGATGAGTTAATGGAAGTGATGGGAAGGCTCATTGTTTTTCCAGAGTTAGACGGTTGAGGGAGACCAGGAGATTTGTTTGAGTTGCGAAAGCGAGACGAGATGGCCGCCGATGTTCAGCGCCAGGGTGCTGCCCACTTGTTGCATGCCGCCGACCAGGCCCGAGATCGTCCGGCCCGTTTCATCCGTTGCGTCCACATGCCGTCCCGCCAGGCTTTTCATCCAGGTCTGCAAATCGGATTTCCCCAGCTGGCTCCACTGGTCGGCGCGCACCGTCCCGATTGGAGACGTCGTCGCGGAGCGGGCGGGCGCCGTCGCCGCCGTTGCCTGATTGAGGCAGGGGGTGAAAGAAGAAGGGCCGGAGCCGGAAGGAGCCGAAGGCGAAAGGCAGTTCGCTACGTTCGCCACTTGTCCTGCCACGGTTCCCGCTACGCTGCCCACAATGCTTCCCACAACGGGGACGGCTAAAAGAGCGGGGATCACGAGGCCCTCCCAAGGGCATGAACTTTATTCGAAAATTGATTCGACAGGATCGAGCCAATGTCCGGCAAAACCGGGGCCTTCTTTTGCCGCTGCGATTGCTGGCGCTCGTCGGGTTGCTGGTAGCTGGATGATTGTCCCTGTCCGCTGCGGTCCCAGGAGAGATTCGCATTGTGGCTCGAACTGCCATCCATCTGCGGAGGCAGCCAGCGCACTTCCACCCCGAACTCGTTCGACTGGCGCAGCGAACTCATTTTGTCCTGGACCCAGTTCAAGGCCTGCAGGTCGTTTGTGCTCAACTGAGCGCGCCACTGGTCGTTTTGCCGGGAAACGTAGACATTCACGATGGCTCCAGGCGGTGTTTGAATTTCAATCTCGACGCGCATCGGCGTACGGGATTCGTTCGTCTGGGTCAACTGCGCCACATGCATGACCTGCTTGAGGGCGTCTTCAAAGTCGTGATTGGAGCTAAGCAAAATCTGAAGATCGGCGGGGCTTTGCTGCGAAAGCGTGCTCGTCGCGCAACTGGAAAAAAGTTCAGGAAAACTTAGGCTGGTATTCATCGCTTTATCGTTTTCAACATTTGCTGTGCCAGCGCTCGATGAGGTGGTTGCGAAGACGCCGCCAATCGATGAATTGTGTGACTCTACGTTCGTTGTAAGTTGTTGGGCGGCAGTGGATTGATCGGAGTCTGGCAGGGGAGTTCCCGACAGGCAAAGCGAAGTTGCGCCTGTGCTGAATGCACTGCTGCCCGACTGAATAAAACTCCCTTCCGCGCTCGTGGACGCGGATTTTTTTTCCTTTATCGGACCTTCCGGCAATCCGTTATTGGAGGCTGAAAGTGGTAATTCTTCCTCCAATGCACTGGACGCAGTCGCAGCGGCGCTAGAGGACGTTCCCAAACGTAAATTCTGTCGCGCATTCGCGACGAGGATCGAGGCTTGTGCACTCGTCGCCGGCAAGGTTGTTCCCAGTGCAGCAGCGTTCTTTGCGGAGGAAGGAGCAGGCACTTTCGCAGCTGAAGATTGTTGCGCGTTCGAAGAGAGAATCGATGCCTGGACGATCATGGCCGACATATCTGACGCGCCGGACATCGGCTGAAACGAACTTTGCGCTGTCGTGGTTGCCGAACTGGAATCATCGACCGCTTCAGTCTTGGATTTCGCAGTGGGATCAGAAAACGCTTTTGAAGGCGAAGGCTGCTGGGTGTTCGAGGTGAGCGGCAAGGTTTGGGCAGTTGTAATTGACAGCCCAAGTCTGCTGGAAATGTACTGGAACGGACTTTGCGCCGTCGTGGTTGCCGAACTCGAATCGGCGCTTGCTGTAGTCCCGGACTTTGCGGCGGGATCAGAAAAAGCTTTTGAGAGCCAAGTCTGCTGCGCGTTCGCTGCAACCGGCAAGGCATGGGCAGTCGTGCCCGTCAAATCAGCCCCGCCAAAAATCAACTGAAAGGGAATCTGTGGCGTCGTCGTTTCCGAACTCGAATCCGTCTCCGGCTCGGACGTGCCGCTGGCGTCGGGAGTTGAAGGGGAAGTCGAAGGCGACTTTATAACCGGGGTCGATTGGGTGTTCGACGCACCGGTCAGGGCTTGGGCAATCATGGCCGTCAAATCCGACAAGGTCGGGAGCGCCGTCGACGTGCTCTTTGCCGCTGTGCCTGCGGAAGAACTCGGTTCCTCGGAGTTGGTTGAGATGTCGCTGGAAAGGGCAGGGGATTCGCTCGCCAGCGATGCGACTAAGGCAGAGACCGATAAAGTCGGCGGTTGAATTTTTTCATTTGAGGTTGCAGCCGGTGCGGGCGTGGCCGCCTGTTGATCGGAAGCGGTCTCCGCTTCGAACGGCATTTTCCCTTTGGAATCGGGCGCGTCAAAAAAGGAACCGCCCTCCTGTTGCAAAATATCTTCAAAGCTGGCGGATGTCGCCGCCTTGGCGGGAAGGGGCGCTGTGGAAACATCCGCCGGCACCAGGGTCAGCGGAAAGGGGCCTCCCGAAGATGTGCCGGTAGGCGCTCTCATTTCAGTTAGCGGCCGCCGTTGAGATGGGAGCCGGGGCTGAATCAGCCGGTGGTGCTGATGCCGGAGTTGAAGGCGATCCCGGAGTTGGAGGCGAAGCAGGGGCCGGAGGCGATGCCGGAGTTGAAGGCGAAGAGGGAGTCGAAGTGGAAGAGGAATCAGCCGCCGGCGTGGAGTCCGGCGCAGGAGGATTTGGCGTCGTGTCCGCCGCATTCGTGTTCGCTGATGGAGCAGATGTCGTGTCAGGCGCGGAAGCATCCGGCGTCTGGTTGGCCGCCGGGGCGGAGGCGTCAGCCGGAGCAGGGGAGTTGGACGAACCCGAACCCGGAGCCGTTGCCGTGGTGGAAAGCGCGATTTTTTCCTTCGGCATGACCTGCGCCATGCCGTCGAGCGCCCTGAGCAGGCGCTCCGTATCGGTGGGATATTTTGTTTTCCATGCCGCCACCAGTTTCCCCAAGGGCTTGATATCCATGACGGAAAAAAGGCGCGTCATCGCTCCATCGTCCATCGCCCGGATCAAATCGATGGATTGATCCGTGCCCATCGCGGCATAAAGGCCGGCCTGCTTCTGCAACTCATCGAGTTGATTCGCCTCCACCAACTGCAGGCGCTGCTGAAACTCGCCAAACAAAATCCTGAATCTCTCGTGGGAACGATCCAGCGCGGCCCGCTCGGCATTGAGTTCTTCCTCGCGTTGCCTGGCTTTCTCTTCGCGCGCGGCCACATTCTTTTCCCGCGTCTCGATCGCCTGATTCAACATCATCATCGTTTCCGAAGTCTTTTTCAGGGCCTCCGGGCCGATCGGATCGGGTTTCGCGGGAGCGGTATTCTGCGCCAGCACCGGCGCTTGCTTGATGGGCGGAGGCGGAACAGGCGCCAGCTTCCACCCAATGCAAAAAGTGCCGACCATAAAGGCCAGGCCAATTAAACCGGAAATTAATAGATTTTTCATACTCCCCTTAATGCCATCGCGTATCGCGCGGTGACCATTTCATCCACCTGACGTCTCTCCGAGTGATCCATTTCGCGACGATATTCGCGACGCCCTTTTTCCAGCAGGAGCCCGATCTGATCGCGGGCCTGCTTCGACTTCAGTGTTCGATCCAGGGCTTCCGCGCGCGACTGGCCTGCCAGGCTGATTGCGCGCCGGGCCATGGTGATCCGGGTGTGCAAATAAGCCGCCGCTTCATCCAAAGAACGCAGTTCTTCCACGGAAGCCGCCTTTAGTTTGCTTTTATGCGTCGCCTCGACGCGGACCTGAAGCTGCAGCAACCGGGCCTTCTGCTGGTTCTCCTCGGCGATCTTATCTTGAAGAACGATCTGCTCTTTCTCCAAAAGATGTTTCCGGTAACGATGTAAAATTTGGAGCGACTCTCTTTTCATGAGCGTTATTTCTTGGATTGGATCAGGAGCGAATGAAGGCTCTCAAAGGTTTTAGTCAGCGGACTTTTCTCCGCCATCGGCTGCCTGAGGAACTCCCTCAGCCTCGGATAAATATCGAGCGCCTTGTCGAGTTGCGGATTGGTCCCGCTCTTGTAAGCGCCAATCTCGATCAGCTCGCGGTACTGCCGCTGGATCGCCAAGACATGACGCGCCGCAGCGACGGTCTGCTGGCGGTCCGGCGAAATAAGATCGACCTGCAGGCGGCTGAGACTCTCCAGCACTTCAACCGCCGGATACTGGTTTTCCGAAGCGAGCTGTCGGCTCAACAAAATGTGTCCGTCTAGAATCGAGCGCGCGCAGTCGCTCACCGGGTCGTTCCAGTCGTCGCCCTCCGTCAGCACCGTGTAAAAGCCGGTGATCGCGCCGTGTTCGTTGCAACCTGCCTGTTCAAGAACCACCGGCAGAAGCCCAAAGACCGACGGCGGATAGCCGCGCGTCGCCGGGGGTTCGCCGACTGCCAGGCCAACTTCCCGCTGCGCCATCGCCAGGCGGGTGAGGGAATCCATCAGCAACAGCACATGCTTGCCTTGATCCCGAAAATAGGCCGCGATGGTGTTCGCCGTAAAAGCGGCCTTGATTCGCACCAAAGCGGGCTGGTCCGATGTCGCCACGATAATCACGCTTCGCTTGAGCGCCTCGGGGCCGAGGTCCTTCTCGACAAATTCAAGAACTTCGCGGCCGCGTTCGCCGATCAGCGCGATGACATTGATCTCGGCGGAGCTGTGACGGCTGATCATGCCGAGCAGGCTGCTCTTGCCCACGCCGCTGCCCGCAAAAATGCCCATGCGCTGGCCGCGTCCGCAAGTCGCGAAGGCGTCCATCACGCGCACGCCCGTGGCCAGGAAATCGCGGATGCGCCCGCGACGCGAAGGATTCGGCACATCGCGCACGATATTTTTTTTCTCGTGCTGCGGAGGCAACGGGCCGAGATCATCCAGCGGGCGTCCGAGGGGATCGAGAATCCGTCCCAGGACTTCGTTGCCCACCGGCACTTGCAGGGGGCAGCCCGTCGAACGCACCGATGCGCCCGCGGAAATTCCCTCGAGTTGCTCCCACGGCATCAAAAGCACGCGCCCATCGCGAAAGCCGACGACTTCGGCGAGCGTTTCGCGACCGCCGCGCGTCGTGATCGCGCAGGCTTCGCCCAAGGCTGCGGGAGGTCCCTGCGATTCGACCGTCAGGCCGACCACCTTGGCCACGCGGCCCACCGGTCCGGCTCCGTGCAGCCGTTGCAGGCGTTCCTGGTAACGATGAAACAACTGGCTTGTCATGAGGATGTCTCCAGCGCGAGATGGATCTGCCGGATGCGCGACGAGTGCCGGCCATCGACATCACCAAGATCGCTTTTCAAAATAAATTCTCCCGGATTGAGGCCCGGATTAGCGCCCAGCGTCCACTTCGAGCTGTTCGGAATCGTCTCGCATTCCTCCAGCATCCGGCGAAGTTCATCGGTTTCCGCCGTCGCGCACTCAATCGATATCCGCCCGGCCTGTTCCATGTCGCGTAAAAGCGTGGTCACCTCGGCGCTGATCTCGGCGGTCGTGAAGGGATGCTTCCGGAAAACGCGATTCAGCGCCCCCTGGATCAAATCGGGCAGATGTTCCGCGAGCAGGCTTTCAAATTCGTGGTGGAGATTTTCCAGCGTTCGCATCAGGCTTTGCGCGCGCTCGCTTTCTTTTTTCCGCACACGATTTGCCTCCCATTGGGCCCGAAGCCGGCCTTCTTCATAGCCGGCGGAAAAACCTGCGGCGTGCGAAGTTTCTTCGCCCGGTTCGTTCTCAGCCAATGCCGATTTTTCAATCCGTTGGACCCGGATCGGCAGGACGATGTCAAGAGGCGGCACTGGTTTCCTCCTGGGCCAAATTGATTTCGCCCTTTCGTTCCAGGTCGAAGATTTGCTCCATGATTTTGCTCCTGGCTTCCTCGACTTCCCTCCGGCGTGTATTGGTCAGCAGCTTCAAATTTTCCTGGAGCGATTCAGCGGCGCGCTTGGTGACATTCTTGAAGATCAGGTCTTTCAACTTCGGCGAGCAATCCTTCATGGCAATCGCCAGCGTGTTGAAATCGATCTCCCGCAGGATCGCCCCGATGGTCGTCGCATCGAGCTGCACGAGATCCTCGAAAACGAACATCATTTTGCGGATCGACGCCGATAACTCGGGATCATTTTCCGCAAGGGCTTCGAGCGCATCGGTAGCGACCCGCCGGTCGAAGCGCTTCATGATCTGGGTCAAAAATTCCGTGCCGTTCGAGCCGATATAGTCGCGGGAACTCGCCTCGGAGCGGCGCGCGAGCAGGCTCTTGATCATCCGGTCAAGCACATCGGGCGAAACCGGCTCCATCCGGGCCATGCGCTGCATGACGTCCGCGCGGAAAGCCGGGTCCATCGTCCGGAATATTTCCGCCGAATTCTCGGCTTCGAGCTGCGCCAAAACCAGCGCCCATGTCTGGCTTTGTTCCCCGCGCAACATCTGCGCGATGGCCATGGCCGACATGTTCCGCAATTCCTCCCTCATCGGCGACGTGGCCGCTTCCGGGGCCACCCGGCCCAGGACTTCGCGGGCCTTCACCTGGCCGAGCGATTTCTCCAACACATGCTGCGCCTTCTCCACTCCGCCCAGCGCTGATGTAACGGCTTCGAGCGTGACCGAGGAAAATTCTTCCAGCAGGCCCTGCTGCACGTCGGCGGAAAGAAATTCGATCTTGGCCATTTCCGCCATGATCTGCTCCATCTGCCGATGACTGAAGGCCGAGAGAATGACCGAGGCTTCTTCCGGTCCAAGCACGACCAGCAGGCCGGCCAGTTTCTGCACTTTGTTCAACCCGGCTAGCGGGTCTGTTTTGGCGGGAGTGGTGAGGGTTGCGCTCATGATCGGGTCTTTCTTGGTTAATTGCGTCTCAGCCACTGCTTGAGGGCTTGGGAAGCATTGTCGGGATTTTCACGGATGAGCCGGGAAAGTTCCGCGGGTGTCAGGACGCCTGCTGATTGAAGATTTCCGCCGCCTCGAATCGGCAGATGGCCGTTGCCGTTTCCATTTCCATTGCCGTTGGCGTGGCTCGAATAGGTGTTCAATAGAGCTTCAAAGCTATCGGGATCTTGATCCCCGCCCTTGGTTCCGGGGGAGAAGAACACGCTGCGGAAATAAAGCAGGATGCCGATCGCCAGCAGGATCAGGCATCCCTGCGTCACATAGGGCAGGTAGTTGTTGATTTCCTGCGTCACGGTCTTTTTCGGAGGAGCGGGCGTCTCGTCAAAGAGATCCGCAAAGGGGACTTCCTGAGTCTGGATCAAGTCCTGGCGGGCCTCGCCTTGCGTGAAGCCCACCGCCGCCTTCACGATATTCTCCAAAGCCTGAATTTCCTGCGCTGTGCGCGGTGTCGCTTTACCGCCCGCAGGCGCCTTTTTCTCATTGAGCATCAGAGCCACCGTCAGTCGTTTGATCGATCCCGCCCCGACGACCCGGCTTTCCGTGACCTTGCCCACCTGGTACGAGTTGGACGTCGTTTCCTTCTTCTGCTCGTTTCCTTTTCCGCCCGCGTCCGCTGGTGGAGTCCCGTTAGCTCCCGCCGCGGCCGAGCCGTCCTGCGTATGGGTCGAGGTATCCTCCGTCGTTGTCGCTTCCGTCGTGATCGCGGAATTCTTCGGGTCATACCGCTCCGAGGTTTCCTGGAGCTGGCTGTAGTCGAGTTCGGAAGCGACGCGGACCACGGCTTGGCCGGGCCCGAGCACCTGGTCGAGCATGCTCTGCGCTTTTTCCTGCAAATAGTTTTCCAAATCGGCGCGGACCTGGCGTTGCCTGTCATTTCCCGCGCTGCTCCCGCCCGAGGAGTTGTCCGATTCCGCCATCGCCCGGCCCGAGCTGTCCACTACGGCCACGCGTTCGGGCTGGAGGCCTTCGACGCCGTTGGCGACAAGAAAACGGATCGCCCGCACCTGGCTGTCATTCAACGTGCGGCCCGGCTGAAGCTGGATAAAAACGGACGCCTTCGCCTCCTGATGATCTTGCGAAAAGAGCTTGTCTTGCGGAACCACGATCAGCACGCGCGCATTGGCGACCTCGTCGAGCTGCCGGATCGTCCGCGCCAGTTCGCCCTGGAGCGCCCGGTAATAGTTGGCCCGCTGCATGAAATCGGACATGCCGAACGTCGGCTTGTCGAACAGCTCGAAGCCCACCCCGCCGTCCGACATCGTCGGAATTCCCTGCGACGCCAATCCCATCCTCACCGAGTAAACCTGCTGCGAGGGCACCATGATCGACCGTCCGCCGTCGCTCACATCATACGTGATCTTCTTCGACTCGAGATACTCGACAACCTTGGCCGCCTCCGCCGGCGCCATCCCGCCATACAGCAAAACCAGCTTCGGCTTGCTCGCGAGATAAACAACGCCGCCAAGCACCGCCAGGGAAAGGAGGAAGGTTGCGATGAGGGAGACCTTGCGCTGGGCGGAAAGTCCCTTCCATAAGGCAGTCAAATTTTTCTTTATTTCGTCCATAATTAATTCCGGGGCTTATCGACTGCCTGGCCTAGACCTGCATCGTCATCACTTGTTGGTAGGCCTCGACCATCTTGTTGCGCATCTCTCCGAGAAACTCGAAAGAGAGAGTCGCTTCTTCGGTCGCTGCCATCGCTTCATGAACGGGAGTCGGTCCGCCCTGAAGCACGTCGCTGACTTTCTGCGCGGCTGTCTCCTGCTTCGTATTCACATCGAGAACCATTTGCTGGACCATGTGCCCCCATGTGTTTGGGCCTCCGGATGAACCAAAGGACGCCATGGGCGTGCTTGCTTGGGATGTCGGAAGCGGTTGCAACATCTGCCGAAAGCCCTCGCTGATAGGATTGGTTGTGCTTGATTGCGCGTTCTGCAGCGGCGCAAGCAGACTCTGAAGACTGTCGGTGATGGCCGTGCCCTGGTTTCCCTGCATGCCTTCAAGCGGCTGAAGCATATTCTGAAAGCTCTCTCCGATCTGATTTGTCGCGCCGTTAGGCATCATGCTCGACGGCAGAGAGCCCATAGAGCCGAGGCTTGATCCCAGAGGGGATTGGGCCTGGTTCAGAGCGGAAAGTGCGTCGAGAGGATTCATCAGCAGTTTTTATTATTGAGCGATTTTTAACGACTGCTCGAACATGCTTCTCCCGGTCGAAATGACCTGGAGATTCGCCTGGTAGGAACGGCTCGCCGTCATCATGTCGACCATTTCATCGAGCGGATTGACATTTGGCATTTGCACCATGCCCTGCGCATCCGCCTTGGGATTGCCCGGCATATAAACTTTGGGCAGGGGGCTGGGGTCGTCGACGATCTTCGAGACTTGCACCTGGCTCCCGGCGGTTGCGCCCGATCCCGCGCCCATTGCCTCGTTGAGCTTGCTTCCAAAAACCACCATCTTGCGGCGGTAGACCTGCCCGTTGGCATCGCTGGTGTTCTGGGCATTGGCAAGATTTCCCGCGATCACGTCGAGCCGGGTCTGCTCGACCTGCAACGCGCTGCTGCTCGCGTCAATTCCTGGTATCATTCCCATGGTAGTTTCTCCTTAAAAAGCTTCGCGTCACTCCTGGCCCGTAATGGCAAATTTCATTTGGTGGTAATTAACGGCCAGCAACTGGCCGGCAAACTCGTACTTCGCGCTGTTCTGCGCCATCCCCACCATCTCATCCTCGATCTGAATGGTGTTGCCATCCGGCTTTGCCGGTCCCTGAACCGCCGCCTTCTCAATCGTCTGCGCCGGCATGTCGTCGGTCGACACCGTCTCGCCCTGGCTCAACTCCGAAAGCGCATTCGTATAGGCATTCTGGAAACTCGCGCTTACATCCACCCGCTGGTAACCCGGAGTATTGACGTTCGCTATATTGGAAGAAATCGCCTGTTGACGCAGTGCCGCGTCGTCCATCGTCAGGCGGAGACTTTGCAAGGTTGGGCTAATGAATAGACCTTCTGATGGCATGCCATCGCTTGCGCACGGTGTGTGCCACTAGGCAATTTAATCCATAACTAGCCTATTTGCAGACAGATGGTTATTTTGTTCCGCACGCCGTTCAGGAATTTTTATCCTTTGCGTCCACATCTCACGGAAAAATAATCCGTTTCAACCCGAGCCTATTTTTAACGCATCACAATGCAGCAGTGGGGCCTTCTTCGGATAACCCACAACCCTATGAAACGCTCACTTAAAAAACTCCGTCATCCTGAGTGAAGGCGAGCGGTGAATGTGTTTACCAACTAATTTTTCGCAGAGCCTGAAGCGAAGGACTTCGCCTCGATTTGAAGAAACTCAGCGCGTTATCAACCCGCTTCCTCTACAGGCGGCACCTTCGCTCATTGGGTGTGGCCCAAAGCGCTCCCTTCCCCCCCCTCGTCCCCAAACTCCATTTGAAAACGCAATTGTCAGCGCAATTCTATTTCTGATTCCGTGTTTATCGAGAGGATGCCCACGCATCGACTCGCCTCCAGCTCAAAATGACGGCTTTCTATAAGGAAGTTTTTCGCAGAGATATTGCCTGCTGCGGGTTACACCATCCGCATCACGACGCGGAGTCAGCCTGCTCCACAATGGCTGGGCCAATGACGTCGGCCAGATCGGAAATGGTATCCTGCGACGGATATTCCCCGCTTTGAATACGGGCCTTGTAAGCATCCACCACTTCATTCCTCACATCGGGTATCTGCCCCGCCTCCTTGACCAGACTGGAGAATGAGTTGGCCGAAAAAGAAACCACGGCCTCATCGAGGACAGGTTTCTGATTTTCCGCGTGAGATGGATTTGTCTTTCCCATGGGAATTGATTGTGAAGTTGTGATACCGCTGATTTGCATAGGCCTTACTCCTTTCATCGGCTTTCCCCGTTTCTTTATTAGGGACATTTTTGAAGGAAAGTGGAGATCATTGAGTTTCATCTGCGGGGGAGAGTTACATGGGCGTTATGCATAAGATTTGCTTGTTACATCAAAAGAAATCCTTATATGGCCTGTGGATATGGCCTATTAAGGAAACGCTGATTTAATCGGACGGTTTATTTTGTTAGAGTGGGGCATGGAACAACAGATCAGTTTTGCGCAGGCAGAGTATGCGGACAAAAAGAA
>Ga0302319_10001104_pt1 | contig 60540 bp, 59 predicted proteins | sample Bog_T0_2_FD_203319 | JGI IMG/M metagenome (GOLD analysis project Ga0302319, IMG submission 203319) | Peat permafrost microbial communities from Stordalen Mire near Abisko, Sweden - Bog_T0_2 | ecosystem: Environmental > Terrestrial > Soil > Wetlands > Peat | place: Sweden: Abisko, Stordalen Mire...
CGCACCGCGCCTGGGGCTCCGGAAAATGCTCAGGCAATGGAACCAAATCACAGACACCCTCGCCGAACCACACCGAAGACGAAAACCAAAGGTTGAATTGTTATCTTAGCGCTTATGACCCCTCCCCCCCCCTTTTTTGCTGCAACCCTATAAAAACAAAGCAGTAACGCCGAGAAAACCTAAGTCTACCTATCAAAACAGAGGACTTACACCCCACCCCCAAAAACGCCGCCGCACATTCTCTCTTGAGCAAAGTGCAGAAAACATTGGCTTTCCACGCTTTCTTGAAGCCAGCAGCCAAATCTCGACCGCACCCAGTTACGCGCCAATTCCGGTATGATTCCGGCATGTTGGTTGCACTCTTTCGCAGGAGCCCGAGCACTGCATGACAAGTCCCATGCCCAAATCGCAGGACCCCAAAGCCCAGTTGCGCAAGACCATGGGCTTCTGGGATGTGCTGCTGTTCAACATCGCCACCGTCCTCGGCCCGCGCTGGATCGCGGCCGCCGGCCACAACGGCACCTCCTCCATCAGCCTCTGGGTCCTCGCCGCCGTCTTCTTCTTCGTCCCCGGCGCGCTGGTCATCAATGAGCTCTCCTCGCGCTTCCCTGAGGAAGGTGGCCTCTACGCCTGGTCGCGCGAAGCCTTCGGCCCCTTTCACGGCTTCGTGGCCGGTTGGACCTACTGGATCTACACCTTTTTCTACTTCCCCGGCCTGCTCCTCGCCAGCGCTTCCATGGCCGCCTACGTCATGGGTGGCCACGGAGTGGCTCTCGCTCAGAATCGAATCTTCCTGCTCACCGTCTCGCTCTCGCTGCTTGTCGTTGCAGTTGTTCTGAACATCATCGGCCTCAACGTCGGTAAATGGCTGCAAAACGCCGGCGGCGTAGGCACTTACGTCCCGCTCGTGATCCTGGTGGGCATCGCCGCACTAGTCTGCTTCCGCCACGGCTCCGCCACCCACTTCACCGTGGCGAACATGATGCCAACCTGGAACTGGGACACAGTCAACTTCTGGTCGCAGATCGCCTTCGCCTTCACCGGCCTCGAACTCGTCTCAGCCATGAGCGAAGAAGTCCGCGACCCGCGCCGCACCCTTCCGCGCGCCGTATTCGGGGCCGGAGCACTCATCGCTCTCATGTACATTGTCGGCACCTTTGCCATCCTCGGCCTCGTCCCCGCCGACGGCATCGATCCTCAAAGCGGCGTCTTCAACGCCATCACGGTCGGCTCGGTCGCGCTCAAGATCGGCTTCCTCGGAATCCTCGCCGCCCTCCTCGTCACCGTAGGCAATGCCGGCGGCGTCGGCTCAACCGTGGCCGGCATCTCCCGAGTGCCCTTTGTCGTCGGCGTCGACCGCTACCTGCCCGCGGCCTTCGGCAAGATCCACCCCCGCTGGAAGACGCCCTGGGTATCCATCCTCGTCCAGGCCTCCATCTCCGCAGCCATCCTGCTCGGAAGTCAGATCAACGAGTCGATGCAAGGCGCCTACCAAAAACTGATCGACGCCGGCATCATCCTCTACTTCATTCCCTTCCTCTACATGTTTGCAGCCGTCATCAAGCTCGCCTACCGGAAGGGCCGCACCGAGAATGCACACGCTGTCCTTGTCCCCGGCGGCATCCTCGGCGTTTGGATATGTGGCAGCCTGGGCTTCCTCGTAGTCCTGCTCGGCATCATCGTTTCGGTCATCCCACCCGGCAGCACTCAAAACAAGCTTGGCTTCTTCTTGAGCCTGGCCGCAGGCACCACACTCTCCGTACTGTTCGGCCTCGTGCTCTACTGGCGGGGCTCTCGGGCCAAACGCCTCATGGCCGGAGGCATGTGAATTTGGGAATGGGGCTTCCGGTTCCAAGCTGGTTCGGAATTTTTTCCTGTGTAACGTAAATCACTTCGCTCCGTCGAATAACGGGGCTATCATCCACGCGTGTGAGAATTGCTGAATTCGGCTCGCTCAAAGATCTGAGAGCCTACGCATCAGGAGATGGACAATGTTGAATTCGAGATTGAGAGTGACTTTACTGGCAGCATGTGTTCTGCTGGCTTCTCATGTGTTGATAGCGCAAGACGTGGTGCATGCCGTGACCGGGACCGTAAACAATATCGACGCGACCGCCAAGACAATTACCGTTACCACCGACGACGGCTCCAGCGGTAACTTTGATCAGATGGTGAATCTACATAAGTCAGCCGGACTCGAAAAAGCCCTCCGCAACGGTGCAGTTGCAGCGGATGGCTTCAACCAGAATGGAGCCCACGTTATCGTCTATTACCTTGGCTGGGGCAACCCCCGAACTGCCATAGCGTTCCAGACTCTTGGTGCGGGCCCATTCACAATGACCGATGGAGCGGTCGTGAAGTTCGAAAAGAGCAGTCATTTGCTCTCAATTAAAGAGCCATCAGGAGCAGTTGACTCATTCAAGATGGCCCCGGAAACCGTCGCCGAAACCGGAATTGGCGCGGTCGAAGGCCTCAAGTTCGATCTGGCGAAGGGACAGCGTGTGCGAGTTACATCCTCGCAAATGGCCGGCTCGGATACGGCTGTATTTATCTACGCCGCTTTCGCCAACTGATCAGGTGGCCTTTGTGTATGCGGGGGGAAACCTTGGTCTTCCTGCACTCTGCTGAACAGGAGCAGGAGCGGGGTATCAGGCCGGTATAGCATCTGCAGGTTTCGCGGGTGGAACCTGAAAACCTGGTGTCCGTCGATTTCCAATCGGCAATCGCTCGTACCGGAGAGTCGTCACCGGTAACTCACCACTCGGCAGCCTCTCCTTTTTGCGCTCATCTCGACCCTGTGGAAAGCGGCTTGATTCCGTATCGAGAGACGGCAGTGGACGCATGGCTTTCATGTGCGCGCCAATGCTTCATATTTGACCGATGAGGATGAGAATAATCACGATCAGGAGAACCAGTCCCAATCCGCCGCTCGGATAATATCCCCAACTCTTGCTATGTGGCCACCGCGGAAGCGCACCAAAGAGTGCCAGCAAAAGAATCACGATCAAGATTGTTCCAAGCATAGTCTCTTCTTCCCTTATCCAAGAACCAAAAGAACCGCGATGCACGACGACCTTTCCTTCAAGGCGCCGTGCATCGCGACTCTCTTACCGGAGGCTGCCCGTAGTCGTATTGGCCGGACTGCCGATTGCATCGCCTGAAACTACTAACTCGACCCGCCGGTTTTCCTGCCTCCCAGCGGAGTTGTCATTTGAAGCTACCGGGAGCGTGTTGCCGAAACCCTGTGCGCTCACTGAAGCTGCGCCAACGCCTTGTTGCACCAAGTAGTCGCGAACAGAATCCGCGCGGTTCTCTGAGAGCTTCTGATTCATATCGTCGCCGCCCACGTTGTCGGTGTATCCGCCAACCTGGATGTTGAGGCTTGGATAGGCAATGAGAATTCCAGCAACTTTGGCAAGCTTTTCTCGCGCACCGGATTTCAAAGAGTACTGCCCCGTGTCGAACAGCACATCGGACATGCTGACTATCAAGCCCCGCGCGCTATCACGGGTCTGGAGGATCTTATTCAACTGCTCTGACAACTGTGCGCGCATTGCCGCCTTGTCACTGTCGGCCTGGTGTTCGTTCGCCTGCGCCTGTTGTGCAAGCAGGCGAGCCTTGTCTGCGTCGGCCTGGGCGGCACTCACGGCTGCGGCCGATGCGGTCTGGTTATTTGCCATGTCAGCCTGGGCCTTGGCAGCGTGGGCTTCTGCCTGCTCCTTGAGAAGCGTAGCGTTTGCCGCCTGAGCCTGCGAACTTGCCTGCGCATTGGCAGAGGCCAACAGTTCCGCCGCATGACGGTCAGCCTCAATCCGTTTGACTGCGATCTCGCGCGCATCCTCAGCCGTCTGGACTGCTTGTCGGGCAGCGGAGATCAAAGGCTTCTTTTCTAAGTGCCCACCAATCGCATCATCCTCTGCGATCTTCATGAGTTGCACAGCATGTCCATAACTATCAGTGGCAAATTGTTCAGCACCCTCTGATTTGGCGATGCGCAACGCATTGCGCGCCTCGTAGAACTCCAGCGGCAGATTTGCATTCAGAACCACGGGGTCAAACTTATAGCCGGTGGGAAGATAGCCACCACGCTCCATCAACTCGTATTTTGCATCGACGACTTCGCTCGTCCCCTTGGTGTCGGCTAGAACGACATTCTGAAGCACGACAACGTTGCTGGGCTCCTGAACCGCGAAGTAAGGTTCGGCAGTGACGATCAAAGCGAATGACTGGAGATCGGTGGTTGCAGTCAGTTTGCTCCGGCCGTTGTCGCCCACCAGCACTTCTCCAAGGTTAACGGCGCGACCCTCGGGGGAAATTGCCCACAAAACGTAGGTTAGATATTCGCCCCCAAAGGATGTTGGGCTCTGCAGGCCTCCGAAGTCGGCCTCGACCTCAAGAGTGCCGCGTTTGCTGCGCACCTTGGCCTTACCTTCGGCGGAGAGCATTAATGCGGTCCCTGCAAAATCCACATCGGATGCACCGCTGCGATGCCGATAGTTGATGGCCTGAACCGTACGATTGGTAACGATAACCCGGAACACAGACCTCGTGTCGTGAGGCTCAACGATAGTCGTTGTCTGTGTAGTGACCTGAGCAACCGCACTCAGGCTGAGTGTGGTTGTAATTGCGAGCAGAAGTATGCTTTTCAATTCATTTCCTTTGGGTTGAACAGTGCTATGTTGCGCTGTGCTAGCAATGCGTTTCCTGGATGGCCGACGGACGATCACCGAATGATTTGGTCAACGGCCCACATGGAACTGGGTGATATAACTTAGCAAGTTGAAAACCTTCAGAAGCCATAAGACAACTGCGATAACGACTACAAGGTTCAGTATTCCTTTGATCGTTGACTGCATCGGGATCAGATTCACGAGCCACAGCAACACGCCAACGACCAAGAGCGTAATAACGAGAGTGACGAGAGGCATTGTTTTCTCCATTTCTTGCTACGGGGTCCGACCGAATCCAAGTGTCATCCGAAATTCCCGCAGGTTCTGAATTCCTGCGACAGCGCCGGCTTTCACTCGTAGCATTGGATAAAGCGAGACCCACAGTCAGCCACACCAGATCGCGGGATTCGCGTAGAACCTTCACAGCCAACCAGAGTACAGAACCAAAGGATGTGCGATAGCTTTCCCCGGCTCAGACAAAACCCTTGGTGCTACCAATCTTCTCGTGCCTATTGTTCCAAATCACCAGGCGCATATCTGTGCAACTCTGCACACGTGAGTCACATCGGCGCGATCCCTGTTTCGTCGACCAAGAAAACCTGCTGGGCGAAGTGAAGTTTTCTCGAGACACAATTGAGATTCTTACAATCGAAAGCAAAAGGCTGTGAGCCTTCCAAGTATTTTCCAGGTGCCTCGGAGGATTACGCTTAATGGCCAACCGGCACCCATGCCAGATCCCCACTCAGCACATAGATTGCCAATGCCCCTGCCATAAACGCCGCGCCAACCCAGAAACGCCAGTCCCGATGCATGCGCGTCCAGTAGGGTCCCGGATCTGGTTCACCGGCGTCGCTGTTGTTCCCTTCTGGGTTGTGTTTGTTTCCTGTCATTGTTTTTCCACCGTCGCAGTTGCAGGTTTTTCCGCCGGCATCGCGGTCCCTACCGGAAAGACGAGGATCTGGATTGAGCCCCAATCTCCATCCGCCGCAGCGTCTGTCCGTTTACCGGTCCCCATCGTCCTGAGTTGGCTGTCGTCGAATCCAAAATTGTCAATCAGGTACTGGCGGATCACCATGGCTCTCGCCTCGGTGAGAACCAAATCCTTCTGGGCATCGCCTTCCATACTGGAAGAAACGACGATCACGGCAAATCCAAACTTGTTTTGCGCCAGGAACTCCCCAGCAGGTTTGAGAGACTTCTGGTTCTTCAGCTTCGCAGAGTCGCGCTTGTCGAAAAGCTCTTTCGTTGTGTAGGTAAATGTCTTCTGCGTTGCGCCCTGAGGCAGACTGTCGATGCTATCGGCCGTCAGATCGGCGGAATCCTCATAACCGCGGTTTTTGAAATATCCGCTCAGCAGGAAGTTATGCTTAAGGGCCTCCATGTTTTCCTTAAAGTCTGTGACGCCGGCCTGCGCCTGCACCATGGTGCTATTAAGCGTAGTCGTCGTCTGCTCAAGGTTGTTGTAGAGTTGCTTGTCATTCACCAGCGCCCCAACGGTGCCCTGGCCAGAATCAATCTTTGCACTTACTGAATTCAAATGCGCCGTCGCAACGGTTACATTGTTCACCGCTTGCTGGCTGCTGTCCAGAATTCCACTCGCTTCTTTGAGGAGTGCAGCCATTTGCAGCGGCGGGATGCTGGCGATGGTGTCGCCATCGCGCACTCCCTTCTGCCCGTCAGAGCCGAAGGAAACGGCGACATACTGATTGCCAAGCAAGCCTTCAGTCTCGATCGAGGCGACTGAATCCTTCTTGATGATCTCGCGCGTGGAATTGTCCAACTCCATCACCACGGTTACCTTATCCTTGGGGTTGTGTGGGAGCGTGATAGCCTGCACGTTTCCGCTGACAACTCCGCCGACCAGCACATTGGCTCCGGTTGCCAGGCCTGCCACATTGTCAAATTGCGTCCTTAGCTTGTATGTAGAAGTGAATAGGAACTCCTTGCTACCTATGACAAAAACACCGGCGGCCAGAACTGCCAGTGTCAAAGCTATGAATGCTCCCAGGCGCGCTACTCTTGACATATCTCCCCCTACGACTGTTTCAGGAATTGCTTTACGAGTGCAATGTCACTCTGTTCAAGGTCGGTAAATGTTCCTTCAATCACCACGCGACCCCGATCCAATAGCGCCAGCCGCGTGGCAATTGTCCTGGCGCTATGCAGGTCATGCGTGACCACAACCGAGGCCATCTGATGTTCACTCTGAAGCTTGAGGACCAGCTCATCGATCTCACCCGAACTAATGGGATCGAGGCCCGCAGTCGGCTCATCAAGAAGAAGAATCTGCGGATCCAGCGCGAGCGCACGAGCCAGACCCACGCGTTTTTGCATTCCGCCTGAAATGTCCGAGGGCATCTTGTTCACCGCGTCTTTCAGACCCACCTCAACGAGCAGCTCATTCACCCGATTGCTCCGGTCGGATTTGGATAAATCGCTGCGATGGTGCACAAGTGGGAAAGCAATATTCTGGCCAACGGTTAGCGAGTCGTAGAGTGCCGCATGCTGAAAAAGAAAGCCCATCTTCTTACGGACATCGCCGAGCTGATCGAGAGACATTCCCGCAATCTCCTGGCCTAGAATGCGGACCGATCCCGTGTCGGGTTTTACCAGGCCGATGATCATCCGTGTCAACACGCTCTTGCCCGTTCCGCTTCTTCCGAGCACCGCCAATGTTTCGCCACGGTTCACACAGAGTGTCACTCCGTCCAGGATCTTGCGTGTCCCAAACGCCTTGTGCACATTCTTGACAGCGACTGCGCACACCTGGTCTGCGGGTTCCGTCTCCGTTCGGTTTATCGATAGATCAAAGGCCGAAGCCATAGGTGCCTCTGGACTGTTCGAGATTTAGTGGAAGAGAACGAGAATGAGTTTGACGAGTACCACGTCCGCCAGAATTACAAAAAGCGAGGCAAGGACCACGGAGTTCGTGGCTGCCCGACCCACACCTTCGGCGCCTCCTCGCGTACGCATCCCCTGGTAACAGGCGATCAGTCCGATGATCAGGCCAAAGACGGCGGTCTTGAATGTCGGCGGCAGAAAGTCGTTTAGAGTGGCGCCTCTGAAACCGCTATCGATGAACTGGTGCAGTGAAATGGGAGCGACAAGTGTCTGCGTGATCCATCCCATCATGATGCCGCAAGCGTCCGCGGCAAGCGTCAGCAGAGGAAGCATCAGGATGCAAGCCAGAATTCGTGTAGCGGCTAGAAGGCGGAAAGGGTTGACCGCCGACGCCTCCATTGCGTCAATCTGTTCAGTCACCTTCATTGAAGCCAGTTCCGCGCCAATTCCCGCACCCACTCGTCCGCTTACAACGAGGCCCGTAATCGTCGGCCCCATCTCTTGAATGATGGAATAGACTATGGCCGAAGGGAGCAGTGAAGTGGCGCCAAACCTGCTCATGCTGGAGCGAACCTCCATTGACAGAACAACGCCAATTGCCGCTCCGGCGAGCCCCACCAGGGGCAATGATTTCGACCCCACGTCGTCCAACTGCCGTACGAGCTCCCTGAATTCAAAGGGCGGCGTTCCGGCGGCCTTGAGCACTTGCCAGGAAAAGATACCAAGGTTCCCAAACCACTCAAAAAAGGCGATAATTAGGCCCTTTGCCGGAGTGACATTTGCAGGCGGAGGGGAGAGCGATTGACCTTGGATTTCCGGGTCCATTGTTGCGGAAGGTATCAACTCGCCACCGTTCACTTGTTGGGACCTTGCAATGGCGAGCCATGCGGATTATTCAAATGCATACGCCTGAGCAAAGAGTTTGGTCCGCTGTAGAGAAATTCCAGCGAGACATTGCTTCCAATATAGGCGAGCAACGCGTAGTTGCCCGTGCGGAAGGCATCCTTTGCGTCGAACCTGCTTGGGTACCAGCCGTAGACAGCGGTCATGGTGCCCGCATAGGGTGCAACCAGCGCCGGGATTGAGAAGACTCGATGCCCATCACTGCCACGACGTGCGGTCAAACTGGAGAGCACGGCATGGCGCAAGCGGGGGAAAACTCCAGTGCAATCGCAGCGATAGTACAAGGAATCTTCCTTGAAAGCCTCAGACAGCCCATACTGCGTCGTCGTGCTGATCGCCAGAATGCCAAAATCGGAGCCAAATCTCCGCGAGTAGCCAACGACCCCTTGATTCCACTCAGGAGGGGAGTTCGTAAACTGGTTGATGCCGGCTGCGACCGCAGCGCCGGCAACCGGGTACGGGCCGTACGCTTCAAACAAGTAATTGTCTAACTTCGCTTTCTCTGTTGGACGGACGTACGCTGAGTACACTCTCCGAGATGCCGAGCCTACTTCGGTTGCTGGAGAATCAACATTGACCGTGAGCGATTGCGCTTCGGAAAGAATCGGTAGCATTGCGACGAAACCCAAGGCGATTGCGACGGGCAAAGTCCAACAGGTTTGACTGGATCGAGTCCGCGAGGTATTGCATTGTTCTCGCCGACGCGTCCCTTGTTGACCCGCGCAAAACAGCATCGAACCTGGCGCGCACCTCGACTTATTCAAATCAATTCCTCCCGCATTCATCCCGCGTAGAATACTTGCGGATTTAAGCCGACGGAGATTGATTTTCGACTTGATCCATGACGATGATTGCAGAGGCCGAACCTTGATGGATGGTCATAATTGCTCGCGCCCGGTAATTGCCAGAAACAGAGCATCGTCTCGATATCTTCATTTTTGGCTGCGGATCCTGAGCCTTTGCCTATATTTATTGATCGTCGCAATGGAGCTCTGAGGTAAAGTATCTGCACGGGGTCCGAGCCTCCCTAAAACCATCAAATCGAGGTTGATTATGCCGCGAAATCCGAAGCTGGCGCGCCTTGGCATGCTAAGCAGCGCAATTCTTTTATGCATCGCTGTGCCTTCGCAAGGGCGGGTCCGGGCGCAGGATGCGGCTCTCATTGCGCGCCGCAATGCGACAGAAAGGGAAGTCGAGTCAGTGGCGATTATCGAACGCAAAGTGATGGTTCCCATGCGCGATGGGAAGCGCATGCAGGCCGATATCTACCGGCCAAAGAATGAGTCAAAAAAGTATCCGATCATCTTTTCGCGCACGCCATATGACTTCAACTACTGGGATGTGGAACTGGGTGCGCCGCGAGATATGTCTGCGGAATTGGATGCTGTGAAGCGGGGATACGCCTACATCGAGATCAATGAGCGTGGGCGGTACTTCTCGGAGGGCGACTACGACATTCTGGGCGTTCCGCTGACAGACGCTGACGATGAGTTGAACTGGATGGGAGGGCTGAGCTGGTCATCGGATAAGGTGGGGTTGATCGGGTGCTCGTCAACGGCGGAGTGGCAGTTGAGTGTAGCTTCGCGGGGTGATAAGGCACTTGCGACGTTTATTCCAGAGAGCTTTGGTGCCGGGGTGGGGAGGGTTGGCCCCTATTATGAGCAGGGCAACTGGTTCCGCGGTGGTGCCGTGCAAATGCTGTTCGGCACATGGCTTTATGACTATGGGCTGCAGACGAACGAAGGTAAGCCGAGTTTTCCCGCAGGAATGTCTCAGCGGGCGCTGACTGCGGCGGCAAAGTCTTACGATTTGTCGGCGCATCCGCCGACGGTTGATTGGTCCAAGGCGCTGTGGCACTTGCCTGAGAGGGATCTTCTGGCGGCGGTGGGAAGCCAGCACGGAATCTACGCGGACACGACGCCTTCGGGGCAACCAGGGATGATTGAGCGCACGCCGAACGATCCATCCTGGTACAAGGGCGGGTTGTGGAACGACTCGATGCGGATCGATATTCCGGGGTTGTGGTTCATGACCTGGTATGACGTGAGCACAGGGCCTAACCTCGCCGCCCATAACTATGTGCGCAAGACGGCGAGCCCCGAGGTTGGGAGCGAGCAGTATGCGATTATTGCGCCGATGCCGCATTGCGGATACAAGCGGGCGAGTGAGCATACGGTCGTGGGGGAGCGGGATTTGGGTGACGCGCGGATGGATTACGATGCGCTGACTTATGGGTGGTTTGATCACTTCCTGAAGGGTGAGGACAACGGAATTCTGGCGAAAACGCCGAAGGTTCAGTACTACACGATGGGTTTGAATAGGTGGCAATCGTCCGATTCATGGCCGCCACACGGTGCGAAGCCGGTTACCCATTACCTTGCAAGTGGGGGGCATGCTAACTCGCTGAACGGGGACGGCGCCCTGAAAAGTGTCGCGGAACAGAAGGACGCGGCCGATAAATTTGTGTACGACCCGATGAACCCCGTACCTACACACGGCGGCGGGTTTTGCTGCATGGGCGCGGATTTGAAGCCCGGAGCGCTGGACCAGCGAGGCATGGAAACGCGCGATGACATCCTTGTATACAGCACGGGCCCGCTGAAGGAGGGCATGGAGGTGAGCGGGCCGATCGATGTCACGCTTTATGTTCAAAGCGACGCCAGAGACACAGACTTTACGGTGAAGCTGATTGATGTATTGCCGGATGGAAAGGCTTATAACATCGACGAGAACATACAGCGTGCGCTATCGCGATGGCTACGACAAGCCGCCGGTGTGGATGGAGAAGGAACAAGTCTATAATGTCAGTTTCCAGCCAATGCAAACGAGCAATTACTTTGCGGCAGAGCACGAGTTACGGATTGAAATAAGCAGCAGCGACTTTCCGCGGTTTGATCGCAACTTGAATACGGGTGGAAACAACTTTGATGAATCGGTCGGGGTGGTGGCGCACAACCAGATTCACCATTCGACGCAGTATCCCTCGAGCATTACCTTGAGCGTGGTGAGGAAGTGAGCGGCATTTGAATCCCAGGATCTGAAGGACATTCAGTGATGTTCAATCCAACCCAGTGGAGGCGACTTGAGCAGCATCGATCTATCCCTCTCGAACCGCGATCTTGCCCCGACTACGCGTGCACAGCGAACATGGGGCACTTATAACTACATTGCACTGTGGTTTTCCATGTCGATGGAGATCACGACCTATAAGCTGGCCTCGTCGCTGATTGCCAAGGGGATGGACTGGAAGCAGGCAGTCGGCACGGTGCTGCTGGGGAACCTGATCGTGCTGGTGCCAATGCTGCTGAACGCGCACGCGGGGGCAAAGTACGGAATCCCGTTCCCGGTCTTCATTCGAGCTCCATTCGGAGTGCGCGGCGCGAATCTTCCGGCGATTCTGCGTGCTGTTGTGGCTTGCGGATGGTTCGGGATTCAGTCGTGGATCGGCGGCACTGCGATTCACTCCATGCTGGCGATTGTGTGGCCTGAACTTGCTGAGGCACCGAGCGTGTTGCGGGTTTGCTTCCTGGGGTTCTGGTTGCTGAATATGGTGGTGGTATGGCGGGGGGTTGAGTCGATTCGGCACCTGCAGGCATTTGGTGCGCCATTCATGTTTATAATGGCGGCGGCGCTGCTGATATGGGTGCGGGTGAAGGCGGGAAGCTTTGGGTCGATGCTCTCAACACCGAGCCAGTTTCACTCGACGGGCGCATTTCTCGCAGTTTTCCTTCCTTCCCTGACGGCGATGGTGGGATACTGGGCTACGCTCGCCTTGAACATTCCGGACTTTACGCGCTATGCGAAGAATCAGGGGTCGCAGGCGTGGGGGCAGGCGTTCGGATTGCCCGTGGCGATGACGCTGTATACGTTTGTTGGGATCGCTGTGACTTCGGCTTCGACGGTTCTTTTCGGCAGGCCGATCTGGGATCCGATTGAGTTGATTGGCGCATTTCATCAGCCGCTGGTGGCGTTTGTGGCGATGATTGCAATATTGGTGGCCACGCTCAGTGTCAACATTGGGGCGAATGTTGTTTCGCCGTCGAATGACTTTTCCAACCTGTATCCGAGGTTGATCAGCTTCCGGACAGGTGGGCTGATTACTGGATTTCTCGGGCTGGCGATGTGCCCGTGGAAGCTGCTGGCCACTCCGGACGCTTATATATTCGGCTGGCTGGTTGGCTATTCCGGATTGCTGGGGCCGGTGGCGGGCATCATGATTGCCGACTACTTCTTCATTCGCAGGACTGAGCTGGATGTGAACTCGCTTTATCATCGCGAGGGTGTGTATCACTACACGAAGGGCATTAATCCGCGCGCGGTGGTGGCGCTGGTTTTAGGAGTTGTGATTGCATTGGTTGGATTGATCTACGAGCCGTTGCGCTTTCTTTACGATTACGCGTGGTTTGTGGGTTTCTTTTCGGCGGGATTGCTGTATTGGACGATGATGAAGCTGACTTCTCCCGCGATCCCTGTTGCAACCAGGGCCTGAAGTTCGCTCCGGTGCGAAGTAACTCCAAGCATTGAAATGCTCAGAGCCTTGGCATCGGGGAAGTGTGCTTTGTTTAATCGACGAGTCCGTCGGCGATGGCCAGGTGCTGATCGAGCGAGGCGATGCCGAAGTCCAGTTCTTGCTTGGTTACGATCAGGGGTGGGGCAATGACGAAGTGGCTGACCCATGCCTGCTGCGCCACACCGTCGGCCATCATCTTTGCTGCGATCTGATCGACCACGAGCGGTTTGCCCTCGACTTTGTCGGCCATGGTGTTGAAGGGCTGCTTTGTTTCGCGGTTCTTGACGAGTTCTACGGCGAAGAAGAGGCCGAGGCCGCGCACGTCGCCGATGGATGGATGTTTCTCCTTGAGGGCTTCCAGTTTCTCGCGGACGTAGGGCTCAAGCTCTGCGGCACGCTCGACCAATTTGAGGCGTTGCATCTCTTCAATGGTGGCGACGGCGGGGCCGAGTGTCATGGGATGTGCTTCGTAGGTATGGCCATGCGAGAAGTAGTGGTCTTCAAAGTAGTCGGCGATCTTTCTGGATGTGGCGCAGAGGCCGAGTGGAACATAGGCGGAGGTGATTCCCTTGGCGGTGACCAGGATGTCGGGTGTTACGCCCCAATGGTCGACGGCAAACCACTTTCCGGTGCGGCCCCAGCCAGCCATGACTTCGTCTGCAATCATGAGGACGCCGTAGCGGTCGCAGATTTCACGGAGGCGCGGGAAGTACTCCGGTGGCGGGACGAGGACGCCATTGGTGCCGACGACGGGTTCGAGGATGATGGCGGCGACATCGCTCTCGTTGCGGATCATGTGCTCGATGTAATCGACGCAGGCAACATTACAACTGGGATAGGTGTGCTTGATGGGGCAGTTGTAGCAGTTTGTTTCCGGCGCGAAGATGAAGCCAGCGCCTTTGCCGCCCGGCTCCATGGCCCAGCGGCGCGGATCGCCGGTGGCTGCGATGGATGCCATGGTTGAGCCGTGATAGGAACGATATCGCGAGATGATTTTTGTTTTGCCGGTATACATGCGGGCGATTTTGAAGGCTGCCTCGTTTGCCTCGGTGCCGCTGGTGGCGAAGAAGAACTTGTCAACGCCGGCGGGCAGCACTTCATGCAGCTTGGTGCTGAGGCGGGCGCGAGCCTCGGTGGCATAGCCTGGGGCTACATACGCGAGCTCGCGCGCCTGCTCGGCGATGGCTTCGACGACGCGGGGATTCTTATGGCCGAGGTTGACGCACATGAGTTGCGAACTGAAATCGAGATAGCGCTTGCCCGCGCCGTCAGTGAACCAGCAGCCTTCGGCATCGGCGATGTGGAGGGGCTTCCAGGTCTTCTGGAAGCGCCAGGTGCCGTAGTTGGTCTGGCGGGTGATGGCGGAGATTTCCTCCGATGTGAGGGTCTTCAGTTCTGCTGGTTCGCTCATTACGCTCTCTTCCATGAATCCAATGAATCTCCAAAATCCTATCACCGCTGCTTGATGCCTGCATCAGCGCTGAATTCATCAGCCGGGAAACGGGGGCCAGGGACCAGGGACCAGGGAACGGGGACCAGGGAAATGCGGGAAGTGGGAAGGACTCGCAGCGAAAGGCCCTCGTTTTTTGCTCATAAATGGGGCGATATTGCTTGATTTCAGCGGAAAACAGGGCAATTTCGGGGTTTTTGAGGCGGTTCTGTTTACTGATGAGTTATCGGTGTGTTTTGGTAACTCGTTGAAGTTGTTACATTTACTAGAAAAAATCGAGGGAGATTGGGTGTTTTTTCCGGGGGGGGTGGGGTCTTTGATGGGGGGTACGGACCGGTCAAATGCCTGAGATTTCAGAGCGGTTGCAGCTCCGACACTGCGAGAAAAGTGGTGCGAGTTGGCGTTTTCTTTCGAGGGCTTTGCGGTCATGGTTTAATTGTCCGCTCTTTGTCGAAATAAACTGCAAATTCTGGAAGAGAATCTTTGGGGACAGGTTCCTCTGGAGTCAGACGATTGGCCTGATGCCTCTGCGCTTCATCGCACTTGCGGGAATCCGAGGTCGACCTTGCTATGAGCTGGATCTGGCCAGCGGCTGGTGACCACCTTCGAGCGCGTGTAAAACTGCACGCCTTCCGGGCCGTACATGTGCAGGTCGCCGAAGAGAGAGGACTTCCAGCCGCCGAAACTGTAGTAGGAAACGGGGACGGGAATCGGGACGTTGATGCCGACCATGCCGACTTCAACATCGAATTGGAATTGACGCGCTGCGCCACCATTCTGCGTGAAGATGGCGGTTCCATTGCCGTAGGGATTTTCATTGATAAGACGCAGCGCTTCCGCATAGGTTTCTACGCGGACTACGCTGAGAACGGGGCCGAAGATCTCGCTGTCATAGCAGCGCATGCCCGGTTTTGCGTTGTCAATAAGGGAGGGGCCAAGGAAAAATCCATTTGTTGAAGTTGCTGGATCGAGGCGGCCATCGATTGAGACGGTTGCTCCTTCGATGATGGCCGTGTCGAGGTGCCCAGCGACGCGATCCCGATGTTCGCGAGTGATGAGCGGGCCCATTTCGGAAGTGGGCTCAGAGCCGGGGCCGACTTTGATGCGGGCGACACGCTCGCGAATGGCTTCAATCAATGGGTCTGCGGCATTGCCCACAGCGAGGACAACGGAGATGGCCATGCAGCGCTCCCCGGCCGCGCCATACCCGGCAGACACGGCGGCATCGGCGGCCATGGCGATGTCGGCATCGGGGAGGACAAGCATGTGGTTTTTTGCGCCGCCGAGAGCCTGGACTCGCTTGCCGTTGCGGGTTGCAGTCTCGTAAATGTATCGAGCAACGGGCGTGGAGCCGACGAAGCTGATCGCTTTGATGTCTGGGTGCTCGAGCAGACGGTCGACTGCGACCTTGTCGCCGTGGATGAGGTTGAGAACGCCGTCTGGCACGCCTGCCTGCTTTGCCAACTCGGCGAGGAAGACGCTCGCGCCAGGCACTTTTTCCGATGGCTTGAGGATGAATGCGTTGCCGCAGGCGATGGCGGTTGAGAGCATCCACAAAGGGACCATGGCGGGGAAGTTGAAAGGTGTGATTCCGGCGACAACACCGATGGGTTGACGGATCTGGTAGACATCGACGCCACGGCTTGCCTGCTCTGTGTAGCCACCTTTGAGGAGGTTGGGAATGCCACAGGCGAACTCCACGTTTTCGAGGCCGCGGGCAACTTCGCCGAGCGCATCGGCGATGGTCTTGCCGTTTTCAAGGCTGATGATTTCGGCGAGACAGGCGCGGTTTTTGAGAATGAGATCGCGCAGGTTGAACATGACTTCTGCACGGCGCGAAAGCGGAGTGGAGCGCCAATCGAGGGAGGCGGCTTTCGCGGCGGAAACTGCGCTATCGACGTCGGCGACGTTGGCGAAGCCGACCTCGGCGATGGTTTCGCCGGTTGCTGGATTGTGGATGGAACCCTTTCGGCCAGAAGTCGCCGCTTCGGGTTTGCTGTTGATCCAGTGGGAGACGGACGCGGGTGTTACTGCATCAAGAATGCTCATGTTTCATCCCCGTGGTGCCTTGTGCGCGAATCCATTCGATGGTGTTTGACGCGAGCCTGTCAAACGCGGTGATGGCCAGGATCAAATGATCTTCGCGGGTGTCTTCGATCTTGTTGTGGCTGATTCCGTTGAGCGATTGGACGAACATCATGACGGTTGGAATGCCGGCGCGCGAGACTTCTGCGGCATCATGCAAAGGGCCGGAGGGCATGCGATGGGATTGGCCTGTGGTTTCGCGGATGGCCTGTTCGCATAACTCGATGAGCGCCGGATGGAACGGCTCGGGTGCGATGTTCCAGATGTGCGACCACTCTACGGTGCAGCCTTCTTCCACTGCGAATTGCCGGCTCTTCTCCTGGGCTTCGCTGTACATTGCGGCGAGCACATCGGCGTCAAGGTCGCGCTGGTCGAGGGTTGCTTCGCATCGGCCAACGACTGCGGTGACGATGCCAGGGAAGGTCTTGACGCTGCCGATGGTGCAGACGGCGTCAGGACGGCGCATGGCGATGGGGCGGATTTCGAGGGCGAGTTTGGCGGCTGCGGCGAGGGCGTCGTGGCGCGCGGTGATGGGGGTTGAGCCGGAGTGCGCTTCCTGGCCGTGAAAGGTGATGGCGTGGCGTTCGACGCCCTTGGTGCCAAGAACGGCAGCGAGGGGCAGGCCCATCTTCTCAAGCACAGGGCCCTGTTCGATGTGCAACTCGAGATACGCGGCCGCGTTTTTTCGTTCAATCTGTGCGTCGCCGATGGCGTCGACGGAGACGCCGCAATCGGCGAGGGCATCTTCAAGCCGCTTGCCGGTCGAGTCGACGCGGCCGCGATCCTGATCGATGGTGTGGGTGCCTGCGAAGGCTGAGGAGCCAAAGAGACTGCGACCGAAGCGCGCGCCTTCTTCATCGGCCCAATCGACGAGGCGGATGGTAATGGGGGGCTTGCCGTTGTATTCTTCAGCAGTTCTTTTCAGGACTGCGTAGGCAGCGATGACACCGAGACAGCCGTCGAGCCAGCCACCGTTGGGCACGGAGTCAAGATGGCTGCCGAGGATGAGTGTTTGAGTAGAGTCGCCGGTGAGGGTGGTCCAACTGTTGCCCGCGGCATCGAGGTGATGCTCGACGGGAAGGTCACTGAGTTTGGATTGAAACCACGTGCGCGCCTTGAGCCAGAGGGGGCCCCAGGCGAGGCGCTGCGCGCCGTGCTCGTCGGCGGTGAGGGAGCGCAACTCTTTCAGGAGCGCAATCGCGGCCTGGGGATCAACCGGCATGGGTGACTCCGGCTGGGCCATATTGGGGAGCTCGGCGGATCATGCGTCCACGGCCGGGTTCGCCGACGAAGACGCTGTCGCGCACTTGCACGGTTCCGCGAACGGTTACATGGGAGGGCCGGCCTTCGATGGAGAAGCCTTCGAATCCGTTATAGTCGTTGTTGGTTTGCTGCGTGGCGACAGAGATGGTGCCGCGATAGTCCGGATCGTAGACGACGAGGTCGGCATCTGCTCCAACGGCGATGGTTCCCTTGCGCGGGAAGAGACCGAAGAGCTTGGCGGGGCCGGTGCTGAGCGCATCGACGAAGCGATGGATGTCGAGGATGCCGCGCTTGACGCCGTAGGTGTACATGAGATTCACGCGCTCTTCGATGCCGGGAATGCCGTTGGGGATTTGGGTGAAGGCATCCGTGCCGAGGAGTTTCTGCTCCAGGTCAAATGGACAATGGTCGGTGCCTACGGTGTCAATGAGTCCGGCCTGGAGCGCGCTCCAGAGAGCGGCCTGGTTGCGCTTGTCGCGGAGAGGAGGTGACATGACGTGCTTCATTCCCTCGACGCCTTCGCGTTCGGCATGGGTCTTGTCGAGGAGAAAGTGCGGGACGACGGATTCGATGTGGAGCTTGACTCCGCGGAGTTTTGCTTCGACGGCAGCGCGCAGAGCGGGGGCGCAGGAGAGATGGACAACGTAACCTGTGGCGCCGGTCTGCTCAAGGAAGGTGGCGAAGCGGCTGGTGCCTTCGGCCTCAACGGCTTCGGGGCGGCTGGGTTCGTGCCATTCGGGGCCTGTCTTGCCTTCGGAAAGGAGGAGTTGTTGCAACTGGCCGATCAACTCCGCATTTTCGCAATGAGCTGTGGTGATGACACCCAATTCAGCGGCCAGACTCAGGGTGTTGAATAGCTCTTCATCGGTGACGCCGAAGAAGTTCTTGTAGGCGAGGAAGACTTTGAAGGAGGCGGTTCCGTCGCGAACGATTTCGCGGAGCTGTGCTTCTGTTGCGGCGTCGAAGCGCGTGACAGCCATGTGGAAGGCGTAGTCGCAGTAGCTGCGGCCCTCGGCCTTCTGCTTCCAGGTGTTGTAACCCTCGAGTGCATCCTCGTTGCGCGAGGGGCAGCACATCTCAATGAAGGTGGTTGTGCCGCCGATGAGTGCGGCTTTGCTTGCCGTGGCGTGGGTGTCTTTGGCGAAGGTGGCCATGAAGGGCAGGTGGATGTGGACGTGGGGATCGATGAAGCCGGGAAAGACCAGCTTTCCGGTTGCGTCAATGATTTCGGTCCGGGGCGGCGGGTAAAAGTCCGAGCTGATGCTGGTGATGGTTTCATGCTCGATGAAGATGTCGGCGCGGGCACGCGAGTCTGCGGTTACTATCTCCCCGCCTTTGATCAAGAGCCCCATTTGATCGTTCTCCTTGTCTTCGAGTGCATGGTTGCGAAAGCATGTCTAGTGGATATGAATGCCTACCTGTTCGCGATAGGCCTTCATTGTTTCCCAGTCTTCGGTTACCTGGGTTTGCTGGGTGGAGAGTTCGTTCCAGGTGACGGCGTCGCGGCCTGATGGAAGCTCGACCATGGAGATGCAATCGTCCACCGGACACACGTTATAGCAGAGGCGGCAGCCTACGCAATCGTCTTCGCGAACCTGAGGCTGCGGGCGGGTTTCAATCGCTTCGTGCCTGCCGTTGGAGCGGACGTCATAGGAAAGCGGCTGAACCAGAGAGCCATTGGGCGAGACGAGGTCGATGCACTGGTGGGCGGTGTCGTTGCAGGCGACGTAGCATAGATTGCATTTGATGCATTTTTCGGCGTCGATGCGGGCGACTGCGCGATAGGAGAGGTCGAGGTTTTTGAATTCGGAGACACGATGGAGGCTGTGGCCGCTGACTTCGGCGATTGTCTTGAAGCCTTTCTCGTCCATCCAGTTGAAAAGCCCGTCGCACAGATCTTCAATGATGCGGTAGCCGTAATGCATGACGGCAGTGCAGACCTGGAGGCTAGAAGCGCCAAGAAGGAGGAACTGCGCCGCGTCCTGCCAGGTGGCAATGCCGCCCATGCCGGAGATGGGAATGCCGGATTTGGCGACGATCTCATCGGTGCCAAGAGCAGCGAGCATGTTGAGGGCGATGGGCTTGACGGCGGGGCCGGCGTAGCCGCCATGGCCGCCTTTGCCGCCTATGCTTGGGGTAAGCTCCAGCGAATCAAGATCGACGCCAACGATTGAGTTGATGGTGTTGATAAGCGAGAGGGCGTTTGCGCCTGCAGCAACACCGGCGCGAGCGGGCAGCACGATGTTTGTTATGTTGGGAGTGAGCTTCATGATGACGGGAATGGTGGCCGCTTCCATTACCCAGCGGGTGATGCGCTCGCAGTACTCGGGGACCTGGCCAATTGCGGAGCCCATGCCTCGTTCGCTCATGCCGTGAGGGCAGCCATAGTTGAGCTCGATGCCATCGGCGCCGGTGTCTTCAATGCGCTCGATGATTTCTCTCCACACTTCAGGCTTGGACTCGACCATGGCGGAGACGATTACCGCACGATCTGGCCACGCACGTTTGACTTCGGCGATTTCGCGGAGGTTGATTTCGATCGGACGGTCGGAGATGAGTTCGACGTTATTGATGGCCAGCATGCGCTGGCGGCCTTGATGCCATGCGCCGTAGCGGTTGGAGACGTTGAGTACGGGAGCGCCGATGGTCTTCCAGACAGCGCCGCCCCATCCGGCTTCAAAGGCCTTGTGAATCTGTGCGCCGGAGTTGGTTGGCGGTGCGGAGGCCAGCCAGAAGGGGTTTGGAGACTTGATGCCGGCGAAGTTGATGCGAAGGTCTGCCATGGTTATTTCCCCTCGAGGGAGGCGACGGATTCAGCAAGTTTCTGGTGGATGGAGACAGCGGCGAGTTTGCCATCCTGAACTGCCATGACGGTGGATGCGGCACCGGTGGCACGGATGCAATCGCCGATCGCATAGACCTCTCGAAGGCTGGTTTCAAAACCGGCATCGACGGAGATAAAGCCTTTGGTGGTTGCGAGGCCCAGGTGTTCCGCGAGACTGGGCTTTTTCTGGCCTACGGCTTTGACGATCTGGTCGGCTTGAAGGACGAACTCTGAGCCGGGGACGGGCTGGGGCGACGGGCGGCCGGATGTGTCGGGGGAGCCGAGTTCCACGCGAAGACATTCAAGGCCGACGGGCTGACCGTATTCCATTAGAACGCGGGAGGGTTGGGCGAGGAAGCGGAATTCGATGCCTTCTTTGCGGGCAAAGTCGTACTCGTGCTCATAGCAGGTCATTTCGCGATCGGTACGGCGATAGACAATGGTTACACGCTGGGCTCCGAGGCGGCGGGCGATGGTGGCGCAATCGACAGCGGTGTTGCCTGCGCCAATAACAATGACGTTGCGGCCGACTTGCAGATTTTCCGGGGCGGTTTTGCTGGCTTCAATGAAGGCGAGGCCGTCGATGATGGTTTCTTCACTTTCTATGCCAAGGCCGGGGGTGCAACCGAGGCCCACGCTGAGCACGACTGCGCTGAATTCCTCTTGCAGTTGAGCCAGGGAGACGTCTTTTCCGAACTCGATACCGGTCTTGAATTGAACGCCGAGGCTCTGGATCATGCGGGTCTCTTCCAGGGCGACCTCGACTGGCTCTCGGAGCGCGATGATGCCGTAGGTCGAGAGACCGCCGGGCAGGTCGCGCTTTTCGAAGATGGTGACGGCGTGGCCGAGACGGGCGAGTTCTCCCGCGCAGGAGAGTCCCGCTGGCCCGGCGCCAACTACGGCAATGGTACGGCCAGTTGGCGCGCCCTTCACGGTGGGATAGAGGTGGTGGTCGCGTGCATAGTCCATTGCGAAACGCTGAAGGCGACCGATGGCTATGGGCTTATGGTCCGCGCCGAGGACGCATGCGCCTTCGCACAGTTCCTGTACGGGACAGACGCGTGCGCAGGTGGCGCCGAGAAGGTTGGAGGCGTAGATAGTCTCTGCGGAGCCGCGCAGATTTTGAGACGCAATTTTCTTGATGAAGCGGGGGATATCAATGTGCGTGGGGCAGGCGTGTGTGCAGGGCGCATCGAAGCAGTAGAGACATCGATCCGCTTCAACAGACGCCGCATGCGCAGTGAGCGGGGGCAGTTGCTCGGCAAGTGCTTTTACGATTTCCCTGGAAGCCGATTCCATGCGTGCGCTCCTTGTGAATGCCCCTCGATGCGAATGCATTCGTTCCCGGCGAAAGATTGATCTGAGGCGGTCAGGGACTCCAACTGGGAAGCTAGCTGACCGGGTCGGAGATCATATTCTAGTGCAATTTCTCGGGGACGCAAGTTACATGTTGGTGATGAGCGGAATCAGCCGGCGAGCGTGATCCCGGCGGCTCGTACGGTTCGGAGAGGTAATGCGCTGGCCGAGGTTCGGAATTTCTGGATTTCCGCAAGTACGGAGAGAGCTATGGTCTCGGGCGACTCCGCGCCAAGATCGAGGCCGGTTGGGGCATGCAGGGTGGCAAGCCAGCGCTCAGCCTGGCTTGCTAATGCGGAGGTGGGGAAACCGAGCTGTCGGGCTGCTTCTTCCAGCAGTTCTCGAGTGCGGCGTTGCGGGCCGAGGACGCCAATGTAGGCGGGAGGGGTCTCAAGGGAGAGAAGGCAGGCAAGGATTTTTGAATCCTGCTCAAAACTGTGCGTCATTACGATTGCAGCGTCGTGTGGCTTCAGATGGCTGAATGCCTGCATTGAGGCATCGACAGGCAGGCCGGGCAGGTCTTTGACTAGCAGCGTGGTCACCCGATCGGCGCGTGGAAAGCGGTCGCGGCTTGTGAGGTTGCTGCGGCCATCGGCAACGGAGACAAACCATCCCAGCTCCTTCGCCAGGCTGACCAACGGCTGGGCGTCGTCGCCAGAACCAAATATGCCGATCGCAGGGCGAGCTGGGCGGTAGTTCGCCCAGATCCTGGTATTGGTTCCATCAATCACGACCTCGGCAACCAGGGACTCGCGACGGTCGATCGCTTGTTGCGCCAATTCTTGGAGAGGGTTGTCCGTGCTCTGGGATGGTCCTGGCTGGCGCGGCGGGTCTAATTCGAGAGTTTCGCATGCGCGGCGCCCAATTTGCCCGCCTTCGAGAACGGTAGCCACAACCAGTGGGACGCGTTGGCTGAAGGCTGCCGCAATCGCGCTCAGCATTGAAACAGCCGTTGTGCGGCGCTCAAGCAGCAAATAAACAACTCCGCCGCAGCCGGAGCCGAAAGGGCGATCCCCATCGTCTTCCGCGGTAGAGTATTGCTGGATGGTTGGCCCGTTGGCGGTGAGCCACCAGGCTCGGCTCGCGACCTGTGCCTCCAGGCAGCCTCCACTGACTGTGCCGGCGCGACGGCCATCGGCAGTGAGCAGCATGAGCGCGCCCGGCTTGCGATAGCTGGGACCCTGGACCGCGACGACAGTGGCCAGCACATAGTCGGCGCGGGCAGTTTCCAGTTCGCGCCAAAGTGCCAGGATGCGTTCCAGGTCAGTCATGGTTTCATTCTCGCTCAAGTCAAGCCGCCTAGCTACTGGACGAAGTTGAGGGTGTATGTTGTATTCGGGTCAATGGAGCCATGCAGAATGCCGAGAGACTTCAACTGCTCATAAAGAGTTTGCCAGCGCTCGGCGGTCATATGGCCTGTTTGATCGGTGCCTGAATCGCTGCCGGCAATGAATCCGCCGTCTTTCAGGGCTTGTGCGGAGTAGGCTTCCTGGGCGGGATTGAGGGCCGGGTTGAGTTTAAGCAGCAGCGCGTTTGTAGCGGTTGGATCAGCGAGGTAAGCCTGCCAGCCGCGAATGCTGGCACGGACGAACTTCGCAACCAGGTCAGGGTGCTGGGTGGCGAAGTCGCGGGAGGTGAAGGCCACACGGTAGGGGTCGTACCCGGAAGAACTGATGAGCAGCGTGCGCACCGGCGCGCCAGCCTGCCCGGCGAAAAACGGCTCGCTGGTGATGAAGATCTGCTGCACGTAGCCAGGGTCGGCGAGGAAGTTGGCGATGGAAAGGGTGGATGGAACCTGGCGCACCTGTGTCAGGTTGTATCGCCGAGTAACGTACTTCAGCCAGGTTGCGCCGGTTTGCGCGGCGATGGTGTGGCCTTCGAGATCTTTGAATTCGTGGATCGGTGAATCCTGATGGACCATGACGGCTTGCGGGTCGTGCTGCATTGTGGCTGAGACGGCGACCAATGGGAGTCCATTGGAATTCCATTCGAGGATCGCGTCGCTGGAGCCGAGCCCGAGGTCAGCTTTACCGGAAGCGACAATCTGCGCGGCGCTGCCATACTGCGGCAGAGGCAGCAGGGTCACATCAAGGCCCTCGGCTTTGTAGTATCCGAGAAGCTGGGCGGCGAAGAATCCCCCGTGCTCGGGTTGCGGATACCAGTCCAGTTGCAGGCGGACAGGCGTGAGTCCATTGGCCGCGGCTGGTTGGCCGCTGCGGCAGCCGGGAAGGATGCATGCGCACAGGGTGCCCAGCAGACAAGCGGCAGAGATGAAGAGTCTTCCGGATCTCAAGTCAGACCTCGTTGGGTGAGGAAGTTGCTTGTTTGAAATGAACGGTATCACGAGCCGCTTGGCGTTTCGGTGTGTTCGCGACCCGGGAAGCTAATTTGACTGCTGAGCCCCGAGCATGGAGACAAGCTCGAGTAGAGTTTCGTCTTCGCCGCGGGCGGCGGCCAGTTGCATGCCGCCGGAAGCGCAGGGGATGGTGACTACGGGAACGCCGGCGAGGCTGAATGGAGTGGTGTAGCGGAGCAGCCGAGAGCGGGTGGTACTGTGGTCGACGGCGGCTGCCAGGCGGGTTACCGGCGTGGCGGGCAGAAGCAGGAATTGGTGCCGGGCGAGTAACTCATCCATGCGTGAGCGGAAGTTTTCGTGCTTTTGGCGCAGCGTGGCGATTTCAGATGCGGAAATGCTTGCGCCCCACTGGAGGCGTTCGCGGATGGAAGGCTCGAATTGGTCGAAGTGGCCCGCGTGGATGCGCGCTGCCTCCCAGGCCTGAATTGGCGCGAAGATCTGGAATGAGTCAGCCCACCAGTCAGCGTTGATGGTTGTGCTGCGCAGGCCGGACGATTCCAAGGCACGAGTGGTTGTGCGAAGACAGGCGAGAATCTGCGGTTCGCAGTCGTGATAGAATCTGTGTTCGAGAACGGCAAAACGGGTTGGGGATTGTGGAGAGCTTGAGGGCGCTGAGGCGAAGAGTTCCGCCAGCAAAGGCGCATCCTGGAGGTCGCGGAAGAGACAGCCCATGGTGTCAAAGGACTGCGCGAGATGTGCGCCGCCACGCCAGTTGCCGCGGCCGAGCGAAGAACGATACCCGGCCAGTCCGCAGAGTGCAGCGGGGGCGCGAACCGACCCGCCCGTATCCGTTCCAATTGCGAGGACCGCCGAGCCCTCTTGCACACTGGCAGCGGCGCCAGACGACGAGCCGCCGGTAAGTACAGAGCTGTCGCGGGGCTGCAGGCAGGCGCCGAACTCGGGGTTTTCCCCAGTGATTCCATAGGCAAGAGGATGCAGGTGGGTTTTGCCGGTGATGACAGCGCCGAACGCGCGTAGGCGCTCGACGAGCCAGGAGTCGTGGGTCGCGTTGCCGTGGAGATCACGGTAGAAGTGGACACCGCAACTGGTGGGTGTTCCGGCGAGATCGAAGCAGTCTTTCACGGAAACGGGAAGCCCCCACAGGGAGCTGCGGCCGTCTCCGAATGCGCCACCTTTCGTTCGGGGCATGGCTTCTGCACGCGCTGCTTCGGCGAGTGTCCAAGCACGGTCCTGCCAAAGATAGGTATTGCGGCCGGCGTTCCGGTTGGAGCGTTCGAGGGCCTGATGCGCCAGGGCCGAGGGCAGGAGAGTTCCGTTGGCGAGGGCCGTGCGGAAACTGCGGATGGACCATTGATCAGGCTGGGCGTCGGCTTCCATACGGAAATTGTATGCGGTGAAAATGGCACAGAGTTGAATTCGATTTTGGCGGGCGTCCGAGCCGTTCGCCATGCTAAGTTCGATTATGGGAGTTTCTTCTACCATCCGGCGGGCTGTGAAGAGCAAACGATCCAGCTCAGTGGCCTCAAGAGCGGCTCAGAACCCGGTTCCTGACGCCGGGCTCGACGTCAAGCAAATGGCAGAGATCGTGGCATTCACAGCCCGGTCTATGCAAACACCACGCCCCAGGCCTTTTGGCACCTCGATCGTCGAAACGAAATCGGGAAAAGTGTTATTGCGGACTCTGAATGCAGTGGCGCAGGAGTTCGACCCGAGCTCTCACGCGGAGGTGCGCGCGATTCGCAAAGCGACGAAGCGCCTGAAGCAGATTTCGCTCTCGGGCTACACGCTCTATACGACGTGCGAACCTTGCCCCATGTGCATGAGCGCAGCGCTTTGGGCGGGGGTCGATCGCGTGGTCTACGGGGCTAAGATCGAAGACGCAAATCGTCACTGCAATCAAATAAGGATTCCTGCAACAGAAGTGGCTTTGCGCAGCGATATGACATGTATCGTGGATGGGCCGCTGCTGCGTGACGAATGTTATGCTCTTTTTACTCATCCCAGGATGCTGCGGGCATTTCGCCTCTGGGCTACCCGCAGGCACAAATAGCTGCAGCCAGAATAGACGAATTCCCCAAGAGGTTCCTGCCTTATGCTGGCCCGAATTGTAGTGGAGTTGTCTGAGATTGTTGTCGACGCTCGACGAGTGATCACAGCGCCCGCTGTGGTTGACCGCTTGTCGCACGACTTCTATTGGTATTCACCAGTGCTGCGGCCGCAATTGGCCTCGAAGTGCGCGGATGTGGTGGTGCAGCCGGTAAGCGTCGATGAGGTGCTTGCAGTCCTGCGGTTCGCTGGGAAAAACGAAATGCCAGTTACCGTACGTGGAGCGGGGACGGGCAATTATGGTCAGTGCGTTCCGTTGGAGGCTGGCATTGTTCTCGACCTGTCTCTGATGGACAAGCTTGAAGGGATTACCGGGGACGGTGTGGCTGTCTGCCAACCGGGATTGCGCCTGGCGGTGCTTGAGACTAAGGCCCGCAAGGCGGGATGGGAACTTCGGATGTATCCGTCAACGCTGACCAAGGCGTCGATCGGCGGCTTTCTTGCGGGTGGGTCAGGCGGCATTGGCTCGGTGCGGCACGGCGGGTTGCGGGACTTTGATACGGTGCGCGCATTTGAAGTCGTGACCATGGAAGAGGAGCCACGTGTGGTGCTGCATGAAGGCGCGGCGGTGCACGAGATTCTGCACGCGTGGGGAACGAATGGAGTGCTGACGCGGATCTGGTTCGCACTGGCTCCAGCGGTTGAGTGGAGCCAGTTCACCGCGACATTCGATACGTATGAGCAGGCGTTCCGATTTACACGCGCGGTTGCCGAAGGTGAGGAGTGGATCAAGCGATTGGCGACAGTGTTTGAGTGGCCCATCCCGTCATTCTTTACGCCCGTAAAGCAGGTGGTGCGCGAGGGAAAATCGCTGGCGCTCTTGATGATTGCGACAGAGCAAGTGAAGGCATTGAAGGCATCGGCTGAGAGTGCGGGTGGGGAGATTACATTCGTGGGTGAATTCACTGGGCCGCGCACGCAGCCGCTACTCAGTGATTACACATGGAACCACACTACGTTGTGGGCCATGAAGGCTGACCCTGCGTTCACATATCTCCAATGCGGATTTTCCCCTGTCAATTGTGAAGAACAGTTTGGTTTGCTGCGCGCACGGTATGGCGATGAGATTCTCTTTCATATTGAATTTATGAAAAACGGCGAGGGGACTGTGATCCCAGGCGCAATTCCGGTGGTGCGTTTTACGACCGAGCAAAGACTGAACGAAATGATTGCGTATTGCCGATCAATTGGCGTGTTTGTGGCCAATCCGCATGTGAATTGCCTGGAAGACGGCGGACGTTTTCGCGCCGATAACATTCAATTGCTGGCCAAGCAAAAGTACGATCCGCGCGGCCTGCTGAATCCAGGGAAGATGATCAGCTTTCGCAAGCAGACGGTGAGCCAATGAAGACGTGGATTCCCGACGAACGCAATTTTGCGTATCTGACATGGAAGCAAGTAAACGCGTTGCCGCGCGAGTCCACATTGCTTGTTCTGCCGACTGCGGCTATTGAGCAGCATGGGCTCCATTTGCCTCTTGCAACCGACACGTTGATCAATAATCTGCTGCTGGGCAAGGCGCTTGCGCAGCTTCCGGCGGACCTGCCAATTTATGCGCTGCCGCCTGTGTGCTACGGAAAGAGCAACGAGCACTTGGGCTTTCCTGGCACGCTGTCTGTAAGTGCGCAGACGTTTCTTGCGGTGGTACGGGATCTGGGGGCGAGCGTTTCGGCGAGTGGTTTCAAAAAGGTTGTCATTTACAACACTCATGGAGGAAATACATCGCTGGTGGACGTGTTGGCCCGAGATTTGCGCGCAGAGTTTGGACTGCGGACCTTTTCTCTGTTTGGTTCTCCGGGTGCGGAGTTCGAGGGCGTGAGCAAGCAGGAGCGGACCTACGGGTTCCATGCGGGCGAGATCGAGACAGCTTTTCTTCTCCATGCAACGCCAGAGCTGGTGCATCCGGAGGAGTACACGGCAAACTATATTGCTCGGGTTGATGCGCCCGAGTTATTGAATCCAGAAGGCTCGTCGGCCAACTTCGCATGGTTGACGCAAGACATAGCGCCTAGCGGTGTGATGGGGGATCCATCGAATGCAACGGCGGACAACGGCGAGCGGTGGTCGAATGAAGCGGCAACGCGGATCACGGAGATTCTGGTGGCAATGTATAACTTTGAGCCAAGGCATGGAGCGTAGGGATGGCTCTCGTCGACTGCGGAAGCGGAGTTCGTCTGGAGCGTGGAGTGGCGTGCCGGCTCTCGGATGGGACCGCGATGAAGTCTGATCATTACTATCCAGCGGGTAGCGGGCCGTGGCCAACATTGCTGATGCGTCAGCCGTATGGGCGCGATATCGCGTCAACGGTTGTGTATGCGCACCCGGCTTGGTTTGCGCGGCATGGCTATCACGTTGTGATTCAGGATGTGCGCGGGCGCGGCGATTCTGAGGGCAGCTTTTATCCGTTTCGCACCGAGGGTCGTGATGGGGCTGAGACCATTGCGTGGCTGCGGACGTACTCGGCATGCAACGGACGCGTTGGCATGTATGGATTCTCTTACCAGGGCGCGACGCAGTTGCTTGCAGCAGCAGAACGGCCAGACGGCCTTGAGTGCATTGCGCCACATATGACCGCGGTGGATTTGTATCATGGTTGGTTCTATCATCAGGGCGCGCTGCGGCTCAGTTCCAGTCTGGGTTGGGGTGTACAGATGCTGCGCGAGGACGCGCGGCGCCTCGGACTCCGCAATGCAAGTGACAGGCTTGAGAGGGTGTGGGCAAACATCCGTGCGCAGGCTACGCATGTTCCTTATGGGCAGCATTCGGCGATTGTTGACCCGGAGTTACCCAGCTATGCGCGCGACTGGTTTGAACATCGCGAGCCTGGTGACTACTGGACGAGCATGGACGTGAGTACAAGGCTTGACCGGATTCAGATTCCCGCGCTGCATATTGCGGGCTGGTACGATACCTACCTTGAAGGATCGATCGCGGGTTATCTAGCCCTGCGCGAACATGCGGGAAGCGAGTTTGCACGTGAGAACCAATACCTGATTGCAGGCCCGTGGGTGCATATTCCGTGGGGAGATCGCGTGGGCGATGCAAATCTTGGTGAGGCAGCAAATCTCAACACGGATGAGATTCTGCTGCGGTGGTTCGATCACTGGCTCAAGGATTCTTCGGCATTCAGTGGCGATCCGCGCATTCGCTACTTCGCGCTTGGTGCTGACGAATGGCGAACCGCGGGCGAGTGGCCAGGTGCGGCGAGCTATCCACTCTATATTCGCAGCAACGGCAATGCGAATTCGCGCAAGGGAGATGGGATACTCGCACTCGATGTGGCGGCATCCGATGAGCCGCGCGATGTCTTCGTTTACGACCCCGAGGTCCCGGTTCTGGCGCCGGGAGGTTCGCAGGCATTGAGCGGACCATTTGACCAGTCCGTGGCTGAGTTGGGTAATAACCTGCTTGTCTACACGTCTGAGGCAATGTTCCAAGAGACGGAGATTTTCGGCCAACCACGGGTCAAGCTGTATGCCGCAACTTCAGCCGGCAACGCCGACTTTACCGCAAAGCTTGTGCGGATTCAGCCCGGCGGTCGCGCGGAATTTGTCTCGATTGGGATTGCGCGGAGCACGTGGCTGTTCGCTGATGGCGCTTATGTGGCGAATCAGATCCATGTGTGGGAGTTTGCGCTGGAGCCGGTCGCAATCATTCTGGCTGCTGGTGACCGCGTGCGCCTGGAAATTGCGAGTTCGGCCTTTCCGCTTTACGATCGCAATCCATCGACTGAAGTTTCGCCCCCTGATGCGGATAACTGGAACTGGACGCGCTCAACGCAGCAGGTCTTGCATTCGCAAGCTTATCCTTCCGCAGTGTATTTGCCGGTAAGAGGAGATGCTGGATGGTAGGCTCGGGCGGATCCATACCGGAGATTGAATTGCGGGGTGTGACCAAGCGCTATCGAAATGCCGCCGTCGCGATCCACAACATTTCGTTGACAGTGGAGCGAGGGGAGTTTGTGACATTCCTTGGACCATCAGGATGCGGCAAATCAACAATGCTCAAGCTGGTTTCAGGACTTAGCCCGGTGAGCGAAGGTACGGTGCTCGTGAACGGGATGACGCCGGAGAACGCGCGGGAGATGGTGAGTTTTATCTTTCAGGATGCGACACTCCTTCCATGGCGAACCGTGGAGCAGAACGTTGGACTGGGGCTTGAACTGGAGCGCTCGGCCAGGCAGGCGCGCAGGGAGCGCGTGGAGAAGATGCTTGACCTGGTGAGTCTTTCGCATGTGGCAAAGCGCTATCCGCGCCAGCTCTCGGGTGGCATGAAAATGCGGGTGTCAATTGCGCGGGCATTGGCTAGCAGGCCGCGGATTCTGCTAATGGATGAGCCGTTTGCGGCGCTGGATGAGATGACCCGCGACCGGTTGAATGAAGAACTGCTACGCTTATATGCGGAGCAAAAGTGGACCGTGCTGTTTGTGACGCACTCGGTGGCGGAGGCAGTGTTTCTGTCCACACGAGTCGTGATTCTTGCCGCGCATCCGGGGCGGCTGGCTCATGAAATCAAGATCGACTTGCCTTGGCCACGCACGGCGGAGACGCGTGAGTCCAAGCCGTTTGAAGAGCAGGTGACGCAGGCATCGCGACTGTTGCGGGGGGTGTATCAGCTTTGAAGAAGCGCTGGCTGGTAATCAACAGCATTGCGGTATTTGCGTGCCTGATTGCAATCTGGTCGCATGTGGTTGCGTTTGCGCATGTGCAGGCGTACATCCTGCCCGGACCGGCCGCGGTGGCAAAGGCACTACTGGAACGTTACCCGTCGCTGCTCAATTCACTTTGGATTACCACCGGGGAAGCTGCCGGAGGCTTGTTGGCAAGCATTGTGGTCGGTGTGGCGATTGCCATGGTCTTCGCGCAATGGCGTTGGCTCAGGCAATTAATTTTCCCATACACCATTTTGCTTCAAACAGTGCCAATTGTCGCCATTGCGCCGCTGATCATAAACTGGGTGGGCGCAGGGGTCTTCGCAGTCACAATCGTTACGTTCATTATTTGTCTTGCGCCGATCATCGCCAATACCACTCAGGGCCTAATCAGCGTGGACGAAAATCTGGTCCATCTGTTTCTGATGTATAACGCAAAGCCAGCGCAGATTCTTTTCAGGCTCCGTTTGCCAAACGCTCTGCCTAACCTGTTTACCGGAATTCGGATTTCGGCGGGGATTAGCGTGATCGGCGGGTTGACGGGGGAACTGTTCGCGGGTTCAACGCGGGTGGGAGAAGGCGGATTGGGGTATGCAATCATTTATGCCAATAACCAGATGGAGACGGCCTACTTGTTTGCGCTGGTGATAGCCGCGACTGCGCTCGGATTCAGCTTCTTTTTCATAGTGATGTTTCTTGAATGGCTGGCGCTGCATAACTGGCATGAATCCAGCAGGCCGGAGACTGCAGAGTAGGGAGTAGATCAATGCTACGCATGGAATCAGAGACGGGGTGGTGGCTGATTACCCACCCGGATCACGCGCATCTTGCCGGAGATTTTGCGAAGGTGTGGGGCAACGCGCATTTTCGCAAGCCAGCGCCTCGGGAGCGAGTGTTGAAGGGGATTGCACGCCATGACGATGGATGGGCGGTGCGCGATGCGCATCCAACCATTACGCGAAAGGGCAAGCCCTCTGCATTTTCTACCGAACTGGTTGGCAAGTATTCTGCATTTGAAGAGCTCGATCTGGAAGAGTATCTTGCGGTTCGGGACCGCGCGGTGCGCATTATTGCAGAGGATGATCCGTATGCGGGACTGCTGATCTCAATGCACACCTACAACCTGCTGACCGCTCATGCGGATCGTTCCACGATTGCACCCGAAGGGTTGGTTTTGCTAGATGAATTTCTCCTTCGCCAGCGGGAGTATCAGCTTTCATTGCGCGGAGCGATAGCAGGCGATGGCTCGCTGACGGATTTGGAGAAGACTGAAGAGACGGTCATCGAGCACTTTCGGCTATTGCAAGCGTGCGACAATCTCTCGCTGCTGGCTTGTGTCGCATTCGACTCGCCAGCTGATCTATTACATCCGCTTCCATTCAATGGGGGTGGATGTGCTGAAGTTAGAGTATTGCCCATTGCACCAAGACACTTCCAACTTGCTCCATGGCCTTTTCACGAGCCTGAATTGGTTTTTACGTTCCCCGCTCGACATGTAACTGGAAAGCTTTTCGCGGATTCTGAGAGTCTTGAGGCGGCTTATTATGCAGCACCAATTGGGACACTCTCGGTGACGCTTTCGGTGTGAGGGATGCACAGCTACGCGAAGGATTTGTGTCGGGTGTTAAGCCGGAGGGAGCATTGAAACATGTGCTTGGACAATGCGCCAGCCTTCAGGAAGACGGACCCAGACCTGACTCTGGCGTCCGCGAACTAATCCCGTTGGGGAAGAGCGCTCGAATTCGAGAGTGACGCTGGCGAAGTCGCGGCCAAAGGTCACGATATTGAGCCTCTTGGGGTTCCGGGCAAGGTTCGCCGCAGGACGGCTCTTTCGGAATGCAGCGAGCTCTTCGGAGCCGTAGAGATTTTCTCCGGCACCGAAGCGCATGACCTGCGGACCAGCCCAGAACATGGCCATCAGCGTGTCGGCGTCGTTGCTGACGAGGGCTGCTTCGTAAAGTGGATAGAGTGCGCTAAGTTCCGCAACAACTTCAGGGTCATTGATGGTCATCAAATTGGAAACAGCTCTCGGTGCGGCAAAATCTGCTTGCTGATTGCAGCGCTGACTGTATACATGGGTTCGTTGACGACCTGACTGAGCCGGAGCTTGACGGCCACGCTGCATAGGATGTAGGCGTGGACATTTGTGAAACCCCAGCGACTGATGAGGAGGTCGATCATGCGGCTGGTGGCAGCGCGAGCCGTATCCGCAATGTCAGTACCGGTTTCGACGACAACCCAAGCGTTGGCTGTGGCGTCAGATGCAGCCACTTCGCTGGCTTCAACAATAGGGCTTGAGAGCGGTTGATGCTTGTGGAGTTTGAAGCGAACCGTAACATCCAGCGGACATTCGATGCCGTTGATGCAGACTTCGCCATCGCCCTGCGCGGCGTGGCCATCGCCACAACTGAATAGTGCGCCGTGATTGAAAACGGGTAGATAGAGCCGGGAACCAGCACATAGTTCGCGCACATCGAGATTGCCGCCGAAGGAGCCAGGCGGGCGGGTGCGAAAGCTGCCGTCCTCCGCGCGGGCCACACCCATGACTCCCAGGAAAGGGCGCACGGGAACCACGGCAGGCGCGAGCGAACTGGTGGACTCCCCGTCCAGGTACCAATGGAAGAGGTATGGTTCGCGGAAGCGCTCTTTGAGGAACCCGAAACCTTGAATGACGCTGGACCAACCCCAGCCGGCATGCCGCGTTGAGAGGACATCGATTTCAAGCACGTCGCCAGGTTCGGCTCCCTCGACCCAGACGGGTCCGGTGAGGGCATGGATGAGTGTGCGATCGATTTCCAGGAATTGCTCGGTTGTCATGCCCGGTTTTACCTGACCGCCGCTGGCGTCGACGCATTGGAAAGCAACTTCGTCGCCAGGCAGGATGCGTAGGCGAGGCGGGAGCGTGCGGTCCCATACGGAGTGTGTGGGCTCGGCGGAGAGCGCGTGTTCCGTCATGATTCCTTTACCCTGACGGTCATTTGCAATTCAACCAGTGCGTTGCGCGGCAGGGCGTTGAGCCCGACGGCAGCGCGGACATGGCGGCCAGCCTCTCCGAAAACAGCGACCAGTAAATCCGAGGCGCCGTTGATGATTGCGGGAGAGTCTGGGAACCCATTGACGGCATTGACGTAGCCATTGACGGTTAGCACCTCGGCGATCTGGTCGAGCGAGCCGAGTTCGCGCTTGAGAATGGCCAACTGCGTGAGTGCGCAAGCTCTGGCCGCGGCGTATCCTTCCTCGATGGAACGGTCGAGGCCTGCGGTTCCGGTTATGAATCCATCGGGGCCGGTGGAGACAACGCCGGAGAGATACACAATCTCACCGAGCCGTTTGGTGGGGACGTAGTTGCCTCCCAGGGGCGGCGGCGGGGGCAATTCATAGCCCAGTGCGGCGAGAGTTCGTTCAGGGGATGTGATCTGCGTCATTTGCATTTGAATGTAGCACGAAGGGGCATGAATTTTCTTGGTTCTCCTTGTTCCGTCAAGTTAGCATGAGGCCATGGCGCGCATCATGATTTTGACAGTGGCAAGTCTGGCCCTCGTTGTACTGCCAGGGACACGTTCTACAAGCGTTCTGCATACCGAGCGTTCCTCACTGGGCGACCTGGAGGTGGGCGGCGAACTTGAAGGAGTGCCGCCAGGCGCCACCCGTTACATCAGCTACGAGGATCTGCTGGGGCTTCCACAGGAGAGCGCTGAGGTCACAGACGACACTAACTTCAAGGGCAAGACTGAGATTGAGGGAGTTGCCTTGACGACGCTGGCGCGGCTGCTTGGGAGGGTTCCAGACGATGCGTTGATTGTGGCCATCTGCTACGACCAGTATCGAACCAACTATCCGCGCGCGTATCTTGCAGAGCACCACCCGATTCTCGTGTTGCGAATAAACGGCCAGGTACGCGAACATTGGCCACCGTCTGAGCATGGTGGATCGATGGGACCTTATCTTATTTCGCATCCGTACTTCAAACCGGCATTCAAGGTGTTGTCGCATGAGGATGAGCCCCAGATTCCGTATGGCGTGACGCGGCTCGAGGTGCGGCGCGAGTCGGCGGTATTCGGCGCAATTCGACCGCATGGGGACTGGCCGGCAAATTCCTCGATTGAGCAGGGTTTTGTGATTGCAGGGCAGGACTGCTTTCGCTGCCACAACATGGGCGCGGAGGGCGGAACAATGGCTGGGCGCTCGTGGGTGAAGCTCGGCACTGTGGCTCGTGACGACAGTAAGCGGTTCAAGCAGGTCATTTACGATCCAAAATCGGTTTCACCAAAGGCTACAATGCCGGCGCACACAGGCTACGATGAGGTGACGTTGGACGCACTGACCGCATACTTCAAGACCTTTGCTCCCGATCCGAGGAACCCATGATAACGCGTGCAGCGAAACTGCTTCTTTTGGCTGGGGTCGGCCTGTACTACACCCTGGTGGTGTTCAACAATCTGACGGACTTCGATTCGAATTATCAGTTTGTCCGGCATGTTCTGTCGATGGACTCAACCTTCCCCGGGAATCATGGGATGTGGCGGGCGCTGCCGTCACCGGCGTTTCACATGGCGTTTTATCTGGGCATTATCGCGTGGGAGATCGTTACTACCCTCTTGGTTTGGTGGGGCGTCGCAGCGATGCTGGGCGGCTTTCGAGGAACTGCCGTTGGGTTCAATTCGGCGAAACGGGTTGCGATTGCTGCCCTTACGCTCTCAATGACGATGTGGCTGGTTGCGTTTCTTTCGGTTGGCGCGGAATGGTTCCTGATGTGGCAGTCTCATACATGGAACGGCCAGGACGCGGCGTTTCGAATGTTTGCCATCGTAGGCCTCGTATTGGTGATTCTTCTGCAGCCGGATTGCGACGCGCAGGCATGAGTGCTTTTGTTGGCTCCATTGTGCTGGCTGCGGGAGCGAGCCGTCGGCTTGGACAGCCGAAGCAACTGCTGATGTATAGCGGGGAGACGCTGGTGGAGCGGGCCGTACGTCTTGCTTGCGAAGCCGGCGCAGGCCCGGTGCTGACGGTGCTCGGTGCGAACTTCGAGGTAATATGCGCTTCGGTTGACCTGATGCGTAGCTCAGTGCAAGTGATCAACCCTCGATGGGAAAAGGGGATGGCCACATCGATCCACGCGGGACTCGAAGCTCTGGATGCTGTGGCGCCGGACGCAAAAGGTGTGCTGATTTTGACATGTGATCAGCCGCGCTTGAGTGTCGATCACCTGCGCGCTTTGGTTGAGGCGTTCGTTGTGCAGGCGGAGCCTTCCATCGTGGCATCGGCTTACGCAGACGTTGTTGGCATTCCAGCGGTGTTCCCGCGTGAGGCATTTCCCTTGCTCCGCGCGCTCCAGGGAGAAAAAGGCGCTCGTGCGCTGTTCGGGGAGCCGCCATGCCCTTTGATTACTTTGCCGCTTCCTGGCGGCGAAGTGGACATTGATCTGCCCGAAGACCTGGCGAAGCTCGAGTAGCGCTTAGCGCACGATGGTGGCTTCAATGTATCCGTGCGGCTCGTCGATGGGGACGAAGATGTGGTTTGGGTTTTCCTGGCCGAAGGGGCTCAGGTCCGCGAGAAGATGATGCAGGTTGGGCATGGTCAGCTTGATGCGCTCGATCTCCGGCGCTGCTTCGAGCGCGGCTTTGCCCATGTCAAAGAGCGTGTGCTGGACGCTCATGCTATTGTGTGCTGCGAATTCCTTGAGCAGTGCGGCGAGGATTCGGGTCCGCGCAAGGGCGTAGTCTGGCGCGCCTAGTGCGTAGTCCCAGGTGATGGTCGCTTGGGTGCCGAAGATGCGATCGGTGGCCGGCTTCAGGGTGGTCAACTTGTCCCTGATATACCCGGTGAACGCGGACTTTGTGGTCTTCAGGATTACCAGCCCGTCGACTCCCGACCTGACCGACCACTCGCGTCCCAGGTCGCGCACAGCTCGCACGGTGTGTAGCTCCGGGCCGCCAAGCTTGAAGGTCGTGGCTTCGGGTTCATCATCGACGACAAGTCGATCCCAGGCCTTCTCCTCGATTTCCACCAGGACTCCACTCACCTGCGCATTGTTGGCCAGCAGGTAGTCACCCAACTCCATGGCGAACACTTCGAAAGTTTCGGACTTCGAATTGCGCGCCACCGAGTAGACGGTGTTTTTCATTGTGTCAGTAGTAAGGATTTTGCTGTTGTCGGCTTCAGTGAATGCAGTCTCGAAGTCGCCTTCCAACAGAACTTTCACCGTCCACTCATTGAACTCGTGGCGGTCTCCGTGGCGGGTGATGCGCGAGAGGCGGACGCGCGATTTTCCGTAGCGATTGTCACCAAGCGTGGCCATCGTGTCAGCTTCCTCGATAGGTTGTGTAACTGTTGTCGCTGAGCAGCAGGGGAAGATGGTAGTGATCGTCGTCGCTGCAACTGAAGGTGATGGAAATCTCAGGATAGATGCTCGTGCGGCCTCTATCGGCCAGGTAAGCGCCGGTAGAAAACGTGAGCCGGTACGTACCGGCAAGCGCGTCTGGCGCAAGGTCGCGGCAACGGCCGTCGGGGTCTGTGAGGCCATTGCTCACCGGTGTCCATCCAGAGTCTTGTTGAATTTCCAGGCGGACTGCGATAGCAGCGGCGGGCTTGCCGAGCACGGCGTCGAGGATGTGCGTTGTAATTCTGCTCATTCCACAAGCCACTTTCCCAGGCGAAGCCGTGTAATTTGCTGTTGTTGTTCGGCGGCTTCTACGAGTTCCTTTTCACGGTCGCTTGCGAGTCTTCGATTTAGGATTGTGAGCATTTCTTCTGCACTATTTCCAGTAGCGCAGACAATATACGTGAAGCCGAAGCGCTGCTCATAGAGGGCGTTGCCGGATTCTAATTCAGTGAGCACACGTTCAGCTGCGTCTGCAGCGGAGGATTGCTCCTGTCGGGACCATGCAACGGACTTTGCTGAAGTGTGAACGGGTTTACGGTCGCCAATGCGCGGATGGCAGGCGAACGCTTCCAACCAATCGGTCTCCTCCATTGTGCTCCAAATGCGATCAGCTGCGGCACTCAAGTCGATTACGCTCGCAAAGGGGCGCGCTGCGACCATGGCGGCAGCCCAACGGCGCGCACCGCAGCACGCAATCATGGCGTCGAGTGCCGACTCTGCGTCGGCCGTGTTCCAGGATGCAAGTGTTGAGTTCACTTGGGGGCAACCTCCGATTTCAATTCCGTCAGGAATTCGGCAAGGAGATTGCGGGCTACTCGCTTGCGGTATTCGGCAGTCGAGCGGATATCGTCGATGGGCTTTGCTTCCTCGAGGAGCGCTTCAAACGCTAACTCGATGGTGTGAGGGTTGATTTGCCTGCCGAGCAGCGCTGACTCGGTCTGGTAGAGGCGTGCCGGGAACGCGGCGAGGCTGGCTGCTGCAAGGCGAATTTCGCGGAGGACATTGTCTTCCACGAGTGCGACGGCGGCGAGCGCAACCTTTGAAATGGCCATGGCGCGCCGGGTGCCGACCTTGCGCAGGTATTGCCGGTGAGACGCGAAACGGAGAGGAATGTGTACAGCATAGACCAACTCGTCCGGAGCCATTGCGTTGCGCTTATAGCCGGTGTGGAAGTCGGCATAGGGAATGCGGCGGGTGGCGCGAGCAGATACGAGTTCAAGCTCCGCGTCATAAACGAGCAGGGCTGGTGAGGAATCGGCAGCCGGCGAACCATTTACCAAGTTTCCGCCAATGGTTGCGCGGCTTTGGTTGGCTATGGAACCGATCCAGCTTGAGGCTTTGGCTAGAAGCGGTAAATGAGATGCGATGTGTTCATCGGCGCGCAAATCTTTGAAGGTGGCGCCTGCACCGATGGATAGAGCGTCGTTGGTGGCACGGATGAAGCAAAGTTCGGTGAGGCCCCAGAGGCTCACGAGCCGGGTTGCGGTCAGGCGGCCCGCAGCGTGGGAAACCATGAGTTCAGTGCCGCCTGCGATGGGTGTCCATTCACCAGGCACGGATGCGAGTAGGTCGAGCACTGCGACAAGGCTGCCGGGCGCAATCAACTCGTGAGCGTGGGGATCACCGCGCATGAGATGCCTGATTGCCTGGCCGGGGGGCACCGTTTGCCGTTGCGGCGATCACTGATTCAAAAATACGCATGAAGCCGGTACATCGGCAGAGGTTTCCGGCCAGTCCTTCGCGGATTTCGGCCATGGTTGGATGCGGGTTGATGGAGAGCAGTTGGGATGCGGCCATGAGCATTCCCGGTGTGCAAATGCCGCACTGTGCGCCACCGCAATCAAGGAATGCCTGCTGTAACGGATGCAGAGTGCCGGAGTTAGCGAGCCCTTCCACTGTCTGGATGTTTGCGCCACTGGCCTGGAGCACAGGCACGAGGCAACTATTGACCAATTCGCAATTTATGCGGACAGAGCACGAGCCGCACTCTCCCTCGCCGCATCCTTCTTTGGTTCCGGTGAGATGAAGGTCTTCGCGCAAAACATCGAGAAGTCGCTTCATGGGCGGGACTTGCGCGGAGCATTCCTGGCCGTTGATGTTGAAGCGAACCGTGTGGTGGTGACTCGTCATAGCGCCGCAGCCTCCGCAACAGCCTCGCGCATTGACAGCGTTACAAACAGGTCTTCAGGCAGAAGCGGAATGGCATGGAAGCCTATGCCGGTGGCGTCTTTGATGGCGTTCAGAATTGCTGGAGCGGGCCCGTCGTGTGGCAACTCGCCAATGCCCTTGGCGCCGAAGCCTCCATAGCGAAAGGGGATCTCCTCGAATGAGACATGGATGGGTGGGACATCTTCCGCAGTCGGCATGATGTAGTTAGTCATCTGGTTGTTTGCCATGTGGCCATTTTGCCAGACGACTTTTTCATAAAGAGCATAGCCAATTCCCTGCGCGACACCGCCTTCGATCTGACCGCCGGCCAACACAGGGTTGAGCACGCGGCCAACTTCTTGCACTGCCCAAAAGTCTTCGACCTCCGCGGAGTAGGTGACCGTGTCAACAGCCACTTGCGCAACGTGAATGGACCATGCAAAGGCGGGATAGGCCTCGCCACGATACTTTTGATCGTCCCAGAAGATGTTGGGCGGAGCTTCATATCGGCATAGCGAGCGAACCTCGCCATGGGTGCTGCGATAGCGCTGACATGCGAAGAAGAAGTCCTGACTCGTGAAATCGTCGCCAAGGTCAGCGCGCTCGCGCAGGAGGTCGAGGAGTTGCGAGCTGGCGCGTTCAATGAGCCGGCCGACGACCATGGAAGTACGCGAAGCCACAGTGGGTCCGCTGTTGGGAACGATGCTGGTGTCGGGCGGGGCCATCACTACATCATCGAAGCCGATGCGGAGAGTCTCGGCTGCAATCTGCGTGAGGACGGTGTTGGTGCCCTGGCCGAATTCGGTGCTGGAAACGAGGACTCGGACTTTGCCATCCGGGGTCACATCGAGACCTGCGAGGGAGTTCAAATAGCGCTCGCCTGAGCCGGTGAATCCAGCGCCGTGAAAGAAGGCTGCGACACCCATTCCGCGTTTTACCGCAGAGTCTGGATTCTCGCGTGCGAACTTTGCACGTTTCGCGTAGAAATCACTTTCGCCCAGCGCGCGATCGAGGAGCGGGTCAAGAATTACTGGCTCACGCATTACCTGCTCGGTGGCGGTTGTGTCGCCGTCGTGAAGGAAGTTTCTGCGCCGCAATTCGATCGGGTCGATGTTGGTGGCGGATGCGATTTCATCCATGTGGCGCTCGATTGCGAAGATAGCTTGTGGCGCCCCAAAGCCGCGAAATGCGCCATAGGGAACGGTGTTGGTGGCCCATGCATGGGAGCGAACGCGCACATTGGGGCAGACATACGGTCCAGGCGAATGCAGAGTTGCGCGAGAGAGCACAGTGGAGGACAGGGTTGAGTAGGCGCCGCCGTCGGTATCAACGGCGATGTCCATCGCCAGCAGTTTGCCGTTGCTGTCGAGTGCGGTGCGATGTCGAACGCGTGAAGGATGGCGCTTGGTGGTGGCGGCAAGGTCCTCCATGCGGTCGTAGACCATCTTGACGATTCGGCCGGACTTCATGGCCAGCAGCGCTGCATGAGATGCGAGGGTCGAGGGGTAGTCTTCCTTGCCTCCGAAGGCTCCACCCGTTTCGGTCTGGATGACGCGGACCTTGTCTTCCGGCAGATCAAAAACAGCCAGGAGGGATTTGTGCACATAGTAAGGGCATTGCAGCGATCCCCAGACGCTTACACCCTCTGTTGCGCTCCACTCGGCGATGACGCCATTGTTCTCGATGTATAGGTGCTCCTGTGCGCCAGTCCGGTATTCGCCTTCGACAATGTGTGCGGCATGTTGCCACGCGGAATCGACATCACCTTTTTCGAGGAGGAAGCTTTTCAGGAGGTTGTCGGAGCCCCAGACAACAATTTCCTGGCGCTCGCTTTCTTCGATGGTAAAGACAGGTGGGAGCGCCTCGTACTCAATCTTGACCGCGGAAACGGCTTCACGCAGCTTGTGCTTGTTAGGGTGTGCGAGCAGGACGATTGCCTCGTCGCAGTGGTTTACGATGCCATCGGCGAGGCAAGGCTGGTCCGCAAAGATGAGCTGAATGTGGTTGTTGCCGGGGATATCGGCGGCGGTTACGACTGTGAATTCGGTCCAGTCAATGCGATGGTCAAAGCTGATGGAGCGGATGAAGCCGCGGGGAATTGTGCTGCGGACGGTGGCGCCGTAAATCATTCCATCCCGCTGGATGTCATCGACATATCTGGCGCGGCCCAGCAGCTTGTCCACACCTTCCTTGCGAGGGACGGATGCACCAACGATGCGGGTTTTCTCGCTCGTGCTCATGATTTTCTGAAGCCCTGGAATTCGTGCGGGTTGAGGCATAGCATACAACGGTTGGGCGCAGATTCAAAGCGAATCATCAAGAGCGAAACCAGGGTTACCGTGTCATGTCAAGTTTTGTGCCAGGTTGCCGCTTCCTGATGGTCGCGTCAATTTAGGTTCCGCGCTCTCAGGATAAAGCATCCCTGGTTTCGCTTTAGCTTGCCAGGTTGGCGAGGGTGCGCGCGAGGACGTGGATGCCCGCGCCGATCCACTCGGGGGAAGCGTATTCGTCGGGGCGGTGACTGACGCCGCCACGGCAGGGAATGAAGAGCATTGCAACTGGCGCGATGCGGGCCATGAAAAGGGAATCATGGTAGGCGCGGCTCACCATGCGCTTGAAGCTCTTGCCGGCTGCGACCGCGGAAGCTTCCAGCGCGTCGAGGATTGCTGGATCGCAAGTTGCCGGCGGGTCACCATTGACGAGTTCGGTGGTGATGACGACGCCACGGCGTGCGGAGACATCGGAGCAGGCCTCAAGAAGAGCGTTCAGGACGCGGTCCCGACGGGCGGCGTCGATGTCGCGAATATCGGATTCGAGGCGAACGCGCGAGGGGATGCTGTTGACCGCGCCGGGGAAGACTTCGCAGACGCCGACGGTGGCCACGGTGTCGATGGCGCCGGTGGATTTGGCAGCGGACTCAAGTGCGAGGATCAGCTCGGCCGCGGCGGCCAGGGCGTCTTTGCGCCCAGGCATCAGCTTTGCGCCGGCGTGGCCGCCTTCGCCTTCGATTTGAATCCGCAGACTGGCGGGGGCGGCGATGGCGGTCACGAGGCCGAGATCGATCCCTTCCTGTTCGAGGATGGGGCCTTGTTCGATGTGCAATTCGATGAATTGGTGGAAATGGCCTGGGGTGAGGGCTACGGATTCCAGAAATCCGGAGAATCCTGCATTAGCCCGCAGTTCGTCGAGACTTCGGCCTTCCTTGTCGCGCAGGGCGCTTGCCTGCGAAGGCGAAAGTACTGCGCCCATCATGCGGCTGCCGAGACAGCCGATGCCGAAGCGTGTTGGCTCCTCGGAGGTGAAGGTGATGAGTTCAATGGAGCGGCGAGGTTGGAAGCCGAGCTGCTGCAAGACGCGAATCGCTTCAAGACCGCCGAGCACGCCGACGCATCCGTCGTAGAGTCCGGCGTTGGGGATGGCGTCAATATGAGAGCCAGTGCCGACGGGGGCCAGGGGAGGATCGCTGCCCTGCCATCGAGCGAAGGTGTTGCCAATGGCGTCTTCGCGGACGGCGAGTCCAGCTTCGACACAAAGGCCTTTCACATAAGCGCGGGCGCGCAAGTCCGCCTCGCTGAAGACGACGCGCGTGACAACAGGCGGCTCGGCTTCCGAAATGCACGCGAGGGCCATCAGCTCTTCAACGAGGTGGTTTATGTCGCGATTGGGTCTTGTCGCCATGTCTCCCTTAGATTGCGAGTGGGTGTCTGCGCCAGTCTTTGTAGATGAGGTACTTGGCGGGATGCTTGCCGAGCGCGCCAAACCATTGAGGGCAGTATGCGCCCATCCAGATGAAGTCGCCTGCTTGCACGGGGTACCATGCATCGCCAAGCCGATAAATCCCGCCGCCTTCGAGCATCAGGAGGCCGTGCTCCATGACGTGAACTTCCACCATACTGAGTGCCGCGCCGGGATCGTAGGTCATAGTGTTTACGGCGAAATCGTAGGCGGGGAGATCGGGCATGAGTGAGCGAACACGGAGCGTCTCATCGCCCATCAGCGCGACGGGTTCGATGGCGGCTTCGTTGCCGACTACAATCTGCGGAATTTGCTCTTTGTCACCGGCAACGCGGTCGTACGGCTTCTCAATGATGGCTGCGCGCGACATTACCAATGCGCGGACGGTATGGGGCGTGCCGTGGGGCAGGAAGGCGAATCCACCCGGAGCCAGGATGTGACCTTTGCCGCCGGCGGTCAGGATCAGTTCACCTTCAATGACGTAGAGGAATCGCTGTGCCGGGGCGGCGCCAAGCGTGCCTTCGGCTGCGAATTCCGCTGTCATCTGCGAGAAGCGAGCGCCGAGTTGCGGTGCGATGTGGACGATGAAGTCCACACCGACTGCGCCTGGAAGGGGTGTGCGGATGAAGGTGTCCGGCGTGTGCAGCAGGTGGTCCCGTTTCAGGCTGCTGCGCGTTGCGCCCAGGTGATGGAGATGGGGAGGATGCAATCTTGACCTCGTCTCAGCATTCTATCCAACATTCCGGGCGAGTTGCAGAAGAAACTCGCGGGCGACAAGGAGCGCGGCTTCCACATCCTGTTCGCGAACATTCTCAGCGGGATGATGGCTGATGCCGCCGGGGCTGCGCAGGAAGAGCATTGCGGTGGGCAGTCGTCCGGCCATCACGATGGCGTCGTGACCAGCGCCGCTGGGCATGTTTTTCGCCGGATAACCTGCGGTTTCGATGGCGGTGCTGAGCCATGCCGTCAGCCGTTCGTCCATGGGGACGGCTGGCTGCTGCAGTTGGCCGGTGCGCTGGAGGGTTAGATTGCGGCATTCGGCAATTGTGTGAGCTGAGGCGAGCAACTTGTCGACTGCCGCATTCCGGACTGAGTCGCGTGCGTGGCGGACGTCGAGGCTGACCTTTACGACGCCGGGGACTACGTTGCCCACGTTCGGTTCTGCAACGATTCGGCCTACGGTCGCGGCCAGGCCCTCAGTTTGTTGCGCGAGACCTTCGACTGCGGTGATCCACTCAGCGGCGGCGGCTAAGGCGTCGCGGCGAAGATGCATGGGGGTTGTTCCGGCGTGGTTGGCCTGGCCGGTAAACGTCAGGGTGAGCCGGGTTTGGCCCACAATTGCAGTGACGGCTGCGACGCTCAGGTCGTCGGTCTCCAACTGTGGCCCCTGTTCGATGTGCATCTCGAAGAAGCACAGTGCGTGGTCGTGCAGGACTGCGTCTGCAATTCTGTCTGGATCGAGCCCGAACTCGCGCAGGGCGGAGTCGACGGTGATGCCGTCGGCATCAGTAAGGGCGAGCATTGAGGAGTCAAATCGGCCTGCCACGGCGCGGCTGCCGAAGTAGGGCAATCCATAGCGGACTCCCTCTTCTTCAGAGAATGCGATGACTTCGATGGTCAGCAGCGAGGTAAGTTCCTGGGCGATGTCCACAAGCTCCAGAGCAAGGGTGACGCCGAGAATGCCATCGAATGCGCCGGCGTCGGGTACGGTGTCAATATGGGAGCCGACGACCAATCGCTTGGCGGAGGTTGCGACGGGCTGCCACAGGCCGCGCAGGTTGCCGGCCGAATCCACGTGGACCTGCATTCCCATCGCTTCCATGCGGCTGCGCAGATGGGCATGAACCTGGTGCATGGGCGGAGTGAGAAAGCGCCGGGTGATGCGCCCTGGTTCTTCGCTCATGGTCGCGATCAGGCGGCACTCCGCGATAGCACGCTGCGCTCGGTGTCTCATGGGCGGAGGAGCTCCTGTCCACGCGGAGGGCCGATGATAGCGCCTGAGGAGAAGACTTGTTCTCCGCGCAGCCAGGTCTCTTGCACCCGGCCGCGCAGCTCAGCACCGAGGTATGGCGAGAGCTTGTGGCGAAAGTGCAGGTGCTCGGGTCCGACAATCCAGCGCGCATCGGGATCGAAGACTACGAAGTCGGCATCCGCTCCGGCGGCGAGGGCGCCTTTCCGGCCTGACAAGCCCGCGAGGCGCGCGGGACCAGCGGCCATCCATGCAGCTAACTTTGGCACCGCTGCGGCCGTGTCGACCCCACGCCGTGATAGTGCCGCGTGCATTATTGGCAGGGCGAGGCCGAGGCTCGCGATGCCGCCCCAGGCTTGATCCCAGCGGCCTTCTTCGCGGCGCTTCATTTCTGGCGGACAGGGTGAATGGTCGGTGGCTACCAGGTCGATTAGGCCGGATTCGAGGGCTGTCCAGAGGCCTTCGCGGTTGGCAGCGCTGCGGATTGGCGGCGCGCATTTGAATTCCGTGCAGCCGTCAGGGATTTCTTCCGCGGCAAACCAGAGATACTGAACACAGGTCTCAACGGTGATTGGCACACCGCGATCTCGTGCGTCCATTAGCAACGGAAAGGCCTGCGCGGTGGCCAGGTGCACGATGTGGATGTGCGTGTCGAACTCTTCAGCGAGTTTGATCAGGAGCGCAATGGCTTCAACTTCAGCGGCATCGGGCCGGGAGGCGAGGTACGTGGAATACCTGCACCAATCTGCGCCTTCCGCATTGAGCGCCTCGGTTGCAGCGTCGACAGGACCGGCCACTTCGGCGTGGGCCAGCAGGGGCAGACCGGATGCCTTGATGTGTGGCAGAGCTAGGCGCAACTCTGGTACGTCCACCCAGTCAAAGCCATCGATGCCGGAGTGGATGAGGAAGCATTTGAATCCGGGAATCCCGGCAGCGGCAAGGGCAGGGAGCGATAGGGAGTTGCCGCGGACTACTCCGCCCCATGCGGCCCAGTCGACCCAGGCCTTTCCCTTGGCGGCGTCGCGCTTTGCCAGGAGCGCCTCATGATTCGTTGTCTCAGGCACACAGTTGAGGGGCATGTCGACCAGGGTGGTTACGCCACCTGAGGCTGCTGCCTGCGTGGCTGTCACAAAGCCTTCCCACTCGGTGCGGCCGGGTTCATTGATATGGACGTGCGAATCGACCAGGCCGGGGATCAGGACCGCGTCGCCGAAGTCACGCAGCGCGGCGCCGGCGGGGATGCAATCCCAGCTTTGGACTGCGGCGATGCACCCATCATCCACCAGCAATGCGGCCGGGCCGAGTCCGTCGGCGGTTAACACGCGGGTTGAACGGAAAACCTGTGACATACTGTGATTACTTTCGCCGCTCAGGGAGGCAGGAAGCAAGTTGGCCATGACCTCAGGACCCAATCCGGAGTTTCTGCGCCGGGCTATTGCGCTGGCGGTGAACAACGTCCAGAGCGGAGGCGGCGGTCCTTTTGCGGCCTTAATCACGCGAGATGGCAAGATCGTAGGCGAAGGCGTAAACACTGTAACGACAAGCCAGGATCCGACAGCGCACGGCGAGGTCAACGCGATTCGGGCAGCTTGCCGGGCACTGGGAACGTTCACGCTCGCAGGATGCGAGCTTTACACAAGTTGCGAGCCATGCCCGATGTGCCTGGCGGCGTCGTACTGGGCGCGGCTGGACGCGATCTATTATGGTGCGAGTGCGGCGGATGCTGCGCGGGCCGGTTTCGACGATGCCTTTCTTTATGAGGAGCTTCGCAAGGGGCAGGCATCTCGAGTGCTGCCGGCTTCGCAGTTGCTGGGTGATGAGGCCTGGGCGGCTTTTGCGGCGTGGATTGAGTCGGCAAATAAGGTTGAGTATTGAGCTGCAGCGAAGCAAATGAGCGGAGTTGCGCGGTATTTCCTGTCTAGACCAATTTTGCTCTGCTGGCGATCCTTGCCTTGCTGAGTGGCGGGTCCAGGAGTTCCGGCCGGGAGGCATTCTGGCCGGGCAGCTTGTCGTGCAAGACCACGTTGAGCAGAGATTTATTTACCCGGATGCGCCCGTTGTATTCGATATAGCCGAGCTTTCTGAAGCGATTCATAAAGAAACTGACGCGTGATCGAGTGGTTCCAATCATCTCTGCGAGCGTTTCCTGGGTGACGGGGGGAATCAGGTTCTCCGGCTCGCCGGACTTGCCAAAATCAGCCATGAGCAACAGGGTTCGTGCCAGGCGGCGCTCACTCGAGTTGAATAACTGATCGATGAGATCGGCTTGTGTGCGGATGCCCCGGTTGAGCATGAAGTTCAGAAAAAACGCGGAGAGGGCATGCTCTTCGTGGAGAGCATGAAGCATCTGTGCGCGCCCTATTCTGAGGGCAACGCAGACACCCAATGCGGTGGCGCTTGAGGTGCGAATTGCGCCGACTGCGACCAGGCACTCTTCGCCGAGGAAATCGCCCGCCATGAGGAGCGTGATGGTTGCTTCCTTCCCTCGTTTTGAGACGATGGTAAGCTTTGCGCGACCGCTCTGAAGGTAGTAGATCGAGTCGGCCTGCCCCCCCTGGGAAAAGAACAGCTCCTTTGCCTTCAGTCGAATGATCCTGCGGCCTTCTCCTTCGCTGGAGAGGAATGTCGCGGGATCGAAGACCTTTTTGTTTGCTCCATCCATGTGGACGGCCTCTTCCTGGGAGCACTCTTATTTTGGCGAAAGAATGGTGAGCTGGATGCTCATCGGGCGGGGTTGGTAGACCGCACCTGAGGGGCCAATCATCGCATGCTGGCATAGCATTGCAGGTCGCATCCCTTCTGACTGAGCCCTTTGGCTCACATCTGCTTCGACCCCAGAGAGTTGGATAGGGCTGAAGGGGCGGACCAGTTGCGCGCCTGGCAGCAGACTTGCACGAATTCTTCTGGTGTTTTGTAGGGTTATTTTCGGGGTTCTACGGGTTTGCGCTAGGTGAAATACACGTAAGTCTTTATAAATCAACAATATAATCATCTACATAGGGGGTAGGGGTAGGGGTATCTTTTCTCCTTTTCGGGTTGATGGGCGATTGGGTAGATCAAGGGCACAAAAAGATTGTGCGCTTTTGGGGTTTAATTGCATGCAAACTTTTTGCGGAAATTTGAATTTTTTAAAGTGACCCTGCTGGAAAGCAGGTCAGCCCTTGACTTGAAGTTCAGCCATACGGTGTCACAGGGCGGCTTCGGATCCGGCGGCGGAGGTCGGGCGGGTCGCCAGAGTCACGAGCCCGGTTACCGGAGCGGCCACAAAGGCGGCGATCAATCGGGGCATTCTGCGGAAGTCATCGCGAAGGTTACGGCTTTTGTGCCCAGTGAGGAAGGCGCCGCTACGCATGACATGGAGGTGGAAGATGGCGGAGAGCGCGGCGAACCCGCAGACGGCCACTGTGGCTCCGGGGGGAACGGGAGCGCCGACGACGCGGTGCGCCAGCCAATCGAACAATTGCGCCAGCATGGGGACAGCCAAAACGACGGTCAGGCTGCCCAGGAATCGGGGCCGGAACTCAAGGGCTCTCTGCTGGAGACCGGCGTAAACGCCAGCGGTAAGAGTCACATAGAGGATCTCAATCATTACTACGAAAAAGCCGCCGCTGGCGCCGGTGCGTACCATGGCGGCCAGGTAGACGAAGGAGCGAGCGGTTGCGCTTAACAGCGCACACTTCCAGTTCCAACAGGTCATTACCCACCTGAGCGAAGAAGACAACCTGGAAAGGTCCATGTAAGCATGGTGCCGAATTTTCTCAAAACCTGCATCAAGAGGAGGTTATATTCCGATGGAGATTCGCTGCGTACCGTAATCAGGGAGATTCCTGCGCGTTTGTGACTCGGGTCACGGTGAGGGGATTCCAAGCTGGGTAGTTTCGAGATTGTTGGGAGAAAACTCATGGCTTTCGTAGTGACCGATGCTTGTACCAAGGATTTTGTTTGCGTGGCGGAGTGTGCAACCGCCGCGATTGCGCCGACGTCGGGCGACCCGGCCGCGGGGACAGTTTCGCAGGTGTTCATCAACCCGGACGAGTGCATCGACTGCGGCAACTGTGCCACTGTGTGCGCTCAGAACGCGGTGTATTCCGAGGACGAACTGCCGGCGGACAAGGCGCATTTTGCGGAGAAGAACAGAGCTTATTTCAATTAGGCACTTGCGGTAGGGCGGTGCTGTCTCTTGTTTCAGAGGTGAGACAGGGGCACCCTGCTTTTGTGGCTTGTGTGATGCCCCGGAGATTCGTGGCATAAATCGCAAAGAACAAATGCGGATCCTTCGACTCACCACCCCAAACTGAGAAGCGTCTGGGGCCCCGTTCGCTCAGGATGACAGTGTTTTTTTGATATGAACTTCCGGAACAGGACACTAGGTAGTCGGCGGGTCCTTGTCGGGGGGCGGAGTTGCGGCGGCGGGCTGGGCTGGCGGCTGTGCCGGGGGTGGGCCAGCGGCAGGCGACGGCGTTGCAGGTGCGCCTAGCGGAGTTACGGGGAGCGACAGGGTCTGGACGGTTGCCGGGTCGTCGCGGAGCCGGAGGTACAGTGCCCCGGTCGATGAATGCGGCACAGTCAGCTGCGTTCCGGTGAAGTCTGACGGTACATCAGTGGAGTTGGCGAAGTCCGGCGTTGCGGCAACAGAGGCGGCCAGGAACAGGTTAGTTCCGGTGAGAGTGCATGGCCTGGCAGCCTGATGTGGGCAGCGGAGTTCCTTGAAGCCCGGCAAGCGCACCAGCGTTCCCAGGGGAATCCAGTCGCCGGTAACTCCATCGGCGGAGACGGCGCGTACCTGGATGGGTCCAAAGGCGGAAGCACCTAAGCTGGCCTGGGGGTCAATGGTTCCCATGGCGGTTTTGGCGTCCTCAAGCATGAGGCCTGGGCCGGCCAGCGAAAGAGCGGTGCTGAAGCTGCCATCCACCGCGGCAACCTCGACCTGTTCTTTGCGGGGAAAGTTGAGCGGGACGCGGGAGCGAAGAAAGAACACGAGTCGGCCGTCGACGGGCAGATCGTCCGCGCTGCCGAGGTGGACGGGCGAGGGAGGCGCGGAAGGTTCCTCCTGCACGCCCTTGTTGAGGAGTGTGATCTGCGGCCGGGGACGTTGAACGGTGACTGGGACGTTCAACTGGCGGCCGTCGAGCAACAAAACGCTGGCATGGTACGCGGTACCGGGCTCAAGGTTGCTGGTGGAGCCGGCGGCGGTCATGAGCAACTGGTCGAAATCCTGGACACGAGAGAGCGCGGAGGGTGTTAGCAGGGTGCCGTCGACGTCGGCTCTGGCGACTTCATCGAGCCGCTTGCCGCGCAACACGGCAACGGTGTCTCCGACACTGAGGGTAAGGCGGTCGAGGGCGGCGGCCTCAGCATAGGCGCGCAAAGAGAGGGTTTCCGGGGCATTCATCCCGAACTGGAAGATCTGGAAGGTTACGGGGCCGGGAGAGGCATCTTTCAGAGGCACAGCGAGTTCAATGGAGCTCTGTGTGAGCGGCTTCCAGGTGAGCGGTACGGGGTCGGACCCGCCGGCGACCTCCTCGACTTTGTCCACGCAGAGGGAGTTGTCGTCTTCGAGGCGGAGGGTGTCTTCCCGGCCGACGATGAGTGCGGACCCCTGCCCGGCAGCCAGCGACCATTTTCCCGGCTGAGCGGAGTGGAGGTGGAAGCGGGGACCTTCCCAGTCGTCAAATCCCCATTTTCCGCGCAGGACAGCGGTGAGACCGCCTGGGGGCAGTTTTGGCAGGGGGTTGATTGGAACCAGTCCACCTTGCGAAGGGTCGGCCTTGACGGGGACGTCGATCGCAGAGCCATTGCCGATTTCGCGCGGCTCGATATGAAGGGTCAAGTTGTAGGCCAGCTGGGTGGAAAAGACCACGGGGGCACCTTCGGCGGGCAGAACAAGGCCGGGCTTCTGGGCACAGAATTTGTCCTGGGGATTGACGGGGTGGAGCGGTGGCGTTTTGGCAGCTTCAATGGGCGGAAGCGCGACGACGACGACAGATTTTGGGTCGCGAAACGAGGGCGGGACATTGAGGCGCAGGTTGAGCGTATCCGTTGTGGGCAGTGCGAGCGCTGGGATGTACTGGAAATGGGCGGTATGGAGCGAGGCAAAGATCCTCACCGAGTCGACAATTGCGCCGACGTAGGGACTGAACTCGCCCGCCCCGCCGAGTGACGAGTAGCTGAGTTGGTTCATAAGGTCGCCGCCGGTTCCGGTGGCGATTTGTTCGACTTTGGATTGGACGCCGGAATCGTCGAGGACCAGCCCGTCGGTATGCTCGACGAGGCAGGGGGCCTGCTGGTCGCTGGGTTTGTCAAAGCACTCCTTGTCGACCTTGATACCGAGGCTTCGGGCAGCCAGTTCGGCGCGGACTTTGAGCAGCTTGGGATCGGTCTGGGAGTCGACTTTGACCTCTGCGAGGTACGCTTCGAGCCTCATGCGGTCGAGGCTGGCGGCCTGGAGATCCTGGGTGGCGCGAACGAAGGCGCCCGGGCGTCCGCGGACGGCATTGCGCAAGGTGCTGAAGTCGCCGCCGGTCTCAGGGGCCAGGAAGAGGAGGGCCTGTTGAGCTTCAGGTGGAACGGTGACGAAGACGCCCTCCTGGCGCACAGTTCGGTTCCAGGTTTCGACGCGGGTGAACCAGTCTGGGGGGGGTGGATTTGTGGCTCCGCGGAGGAAGGCGACGATCAGGACGAAGTGGGCAGACTGGCTTTCAGGAAGATCGGGGTGAACCCAGAGCCTGTCTCCGGGTTGCAGGCTGGGGACTTCACCGATAGGCAGAGTGACTGCGCCGCGTTTGACATGGACATCGACCTTGGGGCCGGCGAGATCGAATGCCGGTCCATCGGCGAGGAGCGTGGTTGACACGAGACCCCAGAGCAACAGAAGCAGCAGGCAACGACGCATAGGTACTATTGTACGAAGTCTCCCGCCGGGGAAAATGTCTAAGGTGGGACAACTTTTTGGTCGATTTGGTGTTGCTGGTGCGGAAACATGCGTTTGTGCGGGGCAATTAAGGACGCATAAGACTCTGGAATCGGTTACACTGTTCGAGTATAGCTTCGCGGTGTGAATCTAACCTAAAAGTGCTTCTCAAATTCCTGCTGGGCAAATGGAAAATGGACAAGGGAAAGATGGCTCATAATTTGTAAACGAGCCAATGCATTGCCAAGGGTTGCCTTAGAGAGAATTTTGAGAATCACAGACAAGAATTATCCACTCTATTGTTCGTTGAGCAATCCTGGCTGTTAATTGATGCAGTTCATCCAGTGCTGAAAACAATCTAGAACCAAGGTGCTGTCGACGTCCGCAGCGCATGGAATGACCCACCCCCAGAAGCAGGCCAAGCGAGTCTTCCAGTGCGGCGTTTGCAAGCCGTTGAGGGTGGGTCAAACGGAGAACATGAAGATGAAGCCGACAAGAGCTGCCTCGAGCAGCGCTGATGTACGGAATCTGAGCATTCCGGAAGCGGAAGGGATTATCGAGGAAGCACTAAACGAGCTTGGATACTCTTCCGATCCGGGTTTGGCGCGGGCGCTGCACTTTCTAGCACCTCCGGGTTACCAGGCAATCGTTGAGTTATGCAGTGAGAATGGACGTAGCAAGCGTCGCAATGTGTCGGCGGAAACCTGGTCGCCGGAAGAGGACGAAGTACGGATTTATTTTGAGCGGACGGAAGATGCGGAATCGACTCCGCGTTTGAGCCGTGTACCGCGAGCGGCGGTGGAGGACTCGGATTCTGACGATGAGGATGATAGCCAGGAGGCTCAGATTCCGGCGGATCTGGATGCGCGGGTGAAGGAACTTTGCGCGGCGCTGGCCGAGGCGGAACGCGGCGGACATGCATTCATCGCGCTGAAGTGGTTCCGGGATTCATTCCTGCCCAGGAAGGCTTTCCGGTGGAACCAGCATCCGGAGTCGCGGCAGGCGATTCTTGCGGAGGCGATTCAGCGGGGGGTGGTGCTTACGAGCAAGATTGCCAACCCGAAGACTCCGGCCTATCCGACGACGACGATTCGGCTTAACCGGGCTGAAGCCGGAATGCCCGAGGAGGCGCAACGTTTCCATCCTATCGCCATTCACGGAGACTCGATTGCGGAGGCGATTGAAGAAGAACGGGGGAACGTGTGAGCTGCTACTTTCTGGAGTCGACGGCCTTTGCGAAGCTATTTGTTCAGGAGCCGGGGACGCGAGCGCTGATCAGCCTGATGGAGGCTGTGGAAGATAATCGCAAGCTGATATCTGCTTCGACACCGCTGGAGGTGTATGCGGCGATTCGTCGTCGCGAGCGGGCGGGCGGCATTTCCGCATCAGACGCGGCGGCGGCGCTGGATATCCTCCGCCTGGAGGCGGCGCGGATGGTGCAGGAGCCGCTGAACCCGGCGGTGCTGGAAGCTGCGCGCCAGCTTCTGGATCGGACGACCCTTCGCTGGCCGGACACGCTGCAACTGGCCGCGGCGATTGCCGCCCGCGACATGTTCCAGGGGACCGAGATTATTTTTGTTTCCGCGTCGCCGCAGTTGCTTGAGGCTGCGAAAGCTGAGGGCTTCCATACGTTGGACCCGGCAAAAGAGGCCGATTGAGCCGCGGGACGGTGCAACTCCACTAGCGCCTGCAACGAACCCGGTCCCTCTGACTCCAATCAATATGCGCTTTTTTCGAAGAAGCCAGAACCAGACCGAAGAATCGCGGCTGAGCGGTGGAATTGACGACATAAGCACGGGGCACATCGCACTGATGTCAATGAGCGTTGGCGCGATAGTTGCGAACATCTACTACATCCAGCCGCTGCTCTCCGCGATTTCTTCCACGTTCAGAATCTCCGTTCCGCAAGTGGGAATTGTGGCCATGCTGACGCAGCTCGGCGCCGCGTCGGGGATGCTGTTTTTCGTTCCGTTGGGCGACACGCACGAGCGGAGACGACTGATTGTCTCCCTGGTTGTGTGTGAAGCGGTGTGCCTGGCGTTGATGGCGGGGGCACAGAACTACATTTGGCTGGCGCTGGCGAGCCTGGGCATAGGCATTGCGGCATCCACGGTGCATTTGATTGTCCCTTTTGCGGCGCAACTGGCTTCTCCGGCGAGGCGCGGGGCCGCGGTCGGGGCGGTTCTCTCTGGATTGCTGCTGGGGATACTCCTGGCGCGTACATTCAGCGGATTGCTTGGCGCATGGTTCGGTTGGCGCGCCATCTATTGGCTGGCGTCCGGCATCATGCTGCTGTTCGCGGTTCTGATCCAAATGGGGCTGCCGCGCAGCAAGCCGACACTCAAGCTCTCCTGGCCGCGGCTGATTCAATCCGCTGTGGTTCTGGTCCGTACGGAACCTGTGTTGCGAGAGGCCACTGCGCTGAGTGCAATTCTGTTTTGCGGGTTCAGCGCATTCTGGACGACGCTGGTGTTTTTTCTGGAGACACCGCCTTATCACTTTGGGAGTGCGGTGGCGGGGCTATTCGGGCTGGTTGGTGCTGCGGGAGCAATTTGCGCGCCATTTGTGGGGCGGCTGGCGGACCGGTACGGAGCTCGCCGTAACGTGCTGATTGCGATGCTGATTTCGCTCTCATCGTTTGTGGTGCTGTATTTCACGGGCAGACACATGGCGGGGCTGGTGGCGGGGGTGATTCTGTTGGACATTGGCGTACAGGCCGGACATGTCTCGAACCAGACGCGGATCTATGGGTTGCAGCCGGATGCGCGGAGCCGGTTGAACATGGTTTACATGATCTGCTACTTCACGGCGGGGGCGATTGGGTCGCTTGGCGGAAGCGTGCTGTGGCATCACTTTGGGTGGGCGGGGGTGTGTAGTTTTGGGGGGCTGTTGTCGCTGGCGGGGTGTGGGGTTTATAGCGCGACGGGATCGAGGGAAAGAATGCGGTCGTGAAAGTTACTCGCGCCGGAAGCGGTTGGCCTGTTCGAATTCGTCGCGCAACTCCGGGGTCTTGAGGTTTTCGCGCAGGTGGGCGAGGCGTTGCTCGAGGGCCTGGAGGGCGGCGTCGATGGCTTCGGTGTTGGTGTAGGCGATGTCGCGCCACATGGAATAGGGGCTTGCCCCGAGCCGGGTCATTTCGCGGAGAGCGCGTCCGCCGACGAGTTTCAATTCCGGGGCATCGCCGACCTGGTCTTCGAGAAGGGCGCTGAGGGCGGTGGCGACAAACTGGGGTAGATGGCTTACCCAGCCAACGAGTTCGTCGTGGCGGGCGGCGTCAATGTCGACGATTTTGGAACCCATGGCCTGGACCCATTGCCGCCAGTCGTAGGCGAGTGTGGCGGAAGTAGACGAGCGCTGCCAGGCGGGATCATCCGTAAACAGCCAGACTGCGCCGCGAAACAGGTTGGCATCGCCGAGGTCCGCGCCTCCCCGCTCCTTGCCTGCCATGGGATGGCCAGGAAGAAAACCTGCATGCTCCGGGGTGTTGAACAGGCGGGTTGCGGCGGTGGTGATCTGCGCCTTGGTGCTACCCACATCGGTGATGAGATGGTCAGGGGAGAGAACGCCGGAGAGCTGTTCCATCCAGTCGAGCGTGGCGTAGATGGGGACAGCAAGAAGCACGACCTGGCTTTCCCGGGCAGCCTGTAATGGGTGTATGGCTGCGGTATCAATGGCGCCCATGGCAAGGGCGGCCTGTGCGCCTTCGGCGCTGCGATTCCAGCCGATGATTGACCCGCTAAAGCCTGCGGCGCGCAGGGCCAGGCCCGCGGATGTGCCCAGCAGGCCGGTGCCAAAGATAGCGATGCGCTCGATCATGCATTTAGCTTAAAGCCTGACGGTGCAGGCGAGGACGCCCGCACGACAGCCGGCCTCCCACCCCACGGACGAAGACCTGTTCGTGGGGACCCCGGTCTAGAGACACGGCGCTACAAAAGCCAGCGAAAGTGTTTAGTTTCTGCTGCGCATTTTGGAGAGGAGGCGGAGGATCTCGATGTAGAGCCAGACCAGGGTGACCATGATGCCGAATGCGCCGTACCACTCCATATATTTGGGAGCGCCGGCCTGGACGCCCTGTTCGATGAAATCGAAGTCGAGCACGAGGTTGAGAGCGGCGACGGCAACCACGATGAAGCTGAAGACGATGCCGAGGATGCCGGAACCATTGATGGAGGCGAAGCGGATACCCAGGAAGCCGAGAAGCATCTGCATGAGATAAAAGACGCAGATGCCGCCGGTGGCTGCGACAATACCGAGGCGAAGCTTCTGGGTGACCTTGATCAAGCCGGACTGGTACGCAATGAGCATGACGAACAGCGTTCCGAAGGTGAGGCTGACTGCTTCAATGCCGATGCCGGGGTAGCGGGTCTCCATGAATGCCGAGATGGCGCCGAGGAAAAGGCCTTCGGCGAGGGCGTAAAGGGGAGCGGTGATGGCAGACCACTCCTTCTTAAAGATGGTGACCATGGCGAGGATGAAACCCCCAAATACGCCGAGGAGCATAAATGGCGCGACAGAGGCCGCATCGAGGGACTGCATGAAGACATGCCATGTCCACGCAGCAGTGGCCAGAGCGCAGATGAGGAGAACGCCGGTTTTGTTGACTGTTCCGCTCAAGGTCATGCGGTTGGCGGCGTCAATGAGGCTTCCCTGGCCGTAAGAGCCGCCCCCAAGGCCGCGGAATGTGTTTTCTCCCAATGCTGGATTCGAAGTCTTCAATAAAGGCATGGTGTTTCTCCCGGTTGCCGCGTGGATCGCTGCTCTGCTGTGATGTTAGACCCAATTGCGGGGAAAAAGACTCCGATTGCCGGTGGGAAGGTGAAGCTGTCAGGAGGGTTGGGCGAGGAGCAGCATGCAGGTGATGTTGTCCTGGCCACCGCGCTGCTTGGCGAGGTCGATGAGGTTGGCGCAGGCGGATTCAAAGGGTGAGCCGGCCAGCGAGGAAGCAATCTCATCCGCGGTGAGGTAGCGGGTGAGGCCATCGGTGGCCAGCAGGACCTCGGTGCCGGGTTTGAGGTCGACGGAAAAGAAGTCGGGGTGGACGTCGCCGGCGACCCCGACGGCGCGAGTGATGACCGACTCCAGTCCCCTTAGATCCGCGGTGCGGGCCTCTTCGACGGTGAGAGTGCCGATGCGGATGAGCTCGTTCACATAAGAGTGATCGACGGTAAGCTGGACGCAGTTGCCATCCTGGAGAGTGTATGCGCGGCTGTCCCCGACGTTACCCAGGAAAAGCTTGTCTCCATCGAGGGCAGCGACTACGGCGGTGGTTCCCATGCCTTTGTTGGCGGGGACCTGACCGTTTTCCCAGACGTCGAGATTGGCGGCATTGATGGCGTAAAGAAGGCGGGTGCCGACGGGCGAGGTGGAGGCGGCCGAGGCGGCGTAGTTCTGGATGATGGCGGCAACCGCGCGGGAACTAGCGACTTCTCCGGCGGCCATTCCACCCATGCCGTCACAGACGACGTAGATGCCCAGGGACTCGTCGTAGCCGAAGAAGTCCTCATTGTTCCTGCGCACACAGCCAATGTCGCTTAAGGCGGAGACAGCAAGGCTAACGCTGTGCGGGCTGGAATGCGATGGATGCGCCTGTTGAACAGGGGGTTGACGTTCGAGTTGGGCTGCCGACAAGGTTTCGTTTTTGGATATTTCTGTCATAGTTTCAGCTTCTGTCTTGCGGGGGCAGGTCCAAGCTCAGTTGAGTCTCTGTACGTCGACCATTGATAGGGGTGAGGACATCATAAACTGGGGTTCTATTGCTTAGCCAATCCTTTTCAAGCACAGATGAGGGCAGAGATGGATGGCCTGGATCCTGATCATGAGGGCAAAGCATTAACGTGTCCGGTCGTGGACGTCAGTTGGGGCGAAGCTTGACGGGGCCTCTGCGGGAAAGGTGAAGAATTGGGAAGAAGAGTCTGGGGAGGAGCAGGAACCCAAGTGACCAGAAAAGCCCGAGAAGGGCAAGTCTAGACTGCAGTGTTGTGGTGAAGTAACCCTTCTGCGGTTGTGATCACGAGCACAATCCTCACCCTCAAAATTGAAGCACCCTAGTTCTACCGCGCAGCAACTTTGCGCCTCGCGGGAAGGAGACTGAGCACACCATGCCGGACATAAAAGCTCCAAATTATGAAAGTTTCGACGCGGAGCTTCGTGCAGCGGAACTGGAGGTCCTGACCGAAATCACCCCTCAGCTCTCGCAGGACCGCCTGGATGTGGTCACGCTTTTCAACGGATGGGCGTCGCCCGTGCCGAGTTGGGCAAGGCGATTACGGCGTATCATCTGCACTTCAAGGCAGAGCGGGCATGGTTCAAAATCACCCCGGTGCTGCTCAAGTGGATCGACCGAACCAGCCCCACGACGCAGTATAACCTGATCGGCGACGCCGATCGAGATCAGAGTCTCTCCGGCCCTCGACGCGCCGCGATGAAACGTTTCGGGCTGAATCCTGCAACGCGCCGCAACTCAGGAATCGTCGAGCAGCTCGCTGGAGGCAGCGATGATGAGAGCCCGGAAGGTGCAGACCAGGCCGTACAGGTCGCGGTCAAGGCTTCTAAGGTGCTTGTCGCCGCGCCGAAGCGGACAAGTCCGGCCGCGGATCCCCAAAGTTACACTCTCGACGAACTCGCGGCCGAGGAGACTGCCCGCGCGGAAGACTTCGCCAAAATACACCCGGAATTCAACAGGGAGACAATTGCGAGCGCCGTCATTTCGAGTTTTCAGGCGTGGGCTTCGAGATCTAAGGCGAGAAACCGCCGCGCAACCGCCTTGAACGGTGGGGCCGCGCCGTGCTGCAGGCCGGCAAGAACAAGCTGACGCTCGATGAAATCGTGCGACTGCATACCGTGATGATCGAGGAAACGCGCTTCACGCGGGCCGGCCTCAGGCCGGACGGCGTGTTCCTCGGCGAGCGCGATCACCAAGGCGATCCGCTGCCGGAATTCATCGGCGCGCGGCCGGACGATCTGCAGACGCTCATGCAGGGCTTGATCTCCGCGAACGAGCGGATGAGTGAGATGGGCCTCGACACTTTGCTGCAGGCGGCGGCGACCGCGTTCGGCTTCGTTTATATCCATCCCCTCCAGGACGGCAGCGGCCGTCTGCATCGCTGCCTGATCCATCACGTCCTGGCGGAGCGGAAATTCACGCCGCCGGGCATGGTGTTCCCTGTCTCGCCGGTTATGCTCGACCGCATCGATAATTATCGGGATACGCTGGGCGCGAAGGCGCTCCAGGTTGACGCTCGCGCGAGATCCCTTGAGTCCGTCGACGCTGAACTGAACAGGATCAGCGGAGAGAGACGCGTGGTTCTCACAGCCTCAGGACCGACACAGCCGGCGTGGGAGAGCTCCCGGTTCGGTCACGGCTTTCTGGCCTTTCATCTGATCGAGGCGCTGCGGGGCCCGGCGGAAATCCGGGAAGGAGACAGAATCGGCCTGCTGCGTCTGCTCGATTATGTCAGCCATCGCGTTGCCGATGCCGCAAGCCAGATCAGGCACGAACAGCATTCGGCTATCCAACGATTGGTTTTGTAATGGTCTTCTCAGCCAAACGTGAACCGTCCGGGGCCGGAGGACAAACAAGGAGGATCTGGAAGACCCAGGTTTTCGCGCGACCAGACGACGTCACAGACGCCGACCTAAGCCGATTGCAGTTGTTAAGTGAAAGGATGATGCCGCCGAATCTCGGAGGGCATCAGGCGTATTTTTGGCACACACAGGGGCATGTGCGATCCGGATGCAGTCGGGAAGTACGTTCCCACCGGCATGGGGATTGGGAGGGACAGAATGACCTTAAGAGTGTCGGCACGCGCCGTCCAAGAACTGTTGGCTGGCCGTCTTCCCGTGGAGCAATTTCGCAATTGGAGCTTCGGTGAGGACAATCCAGTGCGGCGGCAAATCGAGGTCGGCAGAACCATTTCGTCGGTGCGCTTTGAACCGCAAGGAGATAACGAAGATGGCGATTATTTGATCTTCGAATTCCGAAATGATCCTTCCGCAAGAGCGTTGCAAATGCCTGCGGTATTAAAGGGCGACAAGTCCATATGAGCCTTGCAGCGGAAAGTTTGACCGACGCGGGCTGGACAGCACTTCAAACTCGAGACAGCGCGCAAGATTTTCGAAATGGCGGTGCAGGGGTTTGATTCGGAAAACAATCGCCGCGTCCCAACAACTTTTCCTTCGCTACGCGCGAACTCGAGCACATAGGCCCAGGACGGCGGGGAAAATGGAGCAGACAGAAAACTGGTCCCGAACCGGTCCCAGGCGCAAGAGGGAAGACGCTAAGTGCTTGATTTATTTGGCGTCCCCGACGGGATTTGAACCCGTGTTATCGCCGTGAAAGTGGCCGAACGCCTGGTAACTTATTGAAACTAGGTGGCATGGATAGCGCAGTAAGGCACTTTCAGGAACCGTCGGAGCCGCTT